>Ga0070717_10004330_pt1 | contig 10242 bp, 9 predicted proteins | sample LARL113metaG_FD_71366 | JGI IMG/M metagenome (GOLD analysis project Ga0070717, IMG submission 71366) | Corn, switchgrass and miscanthus rhizosphere microbial communities from Kellogg Biological Station, Michigan, USA - LAR L11-3 metaG | ecosystem: Host-associated > Plants > Roots > Rhizosphere ... | reverse complement strand
GGGCGCCGGCTCGACCACGTGCTTGGGCCGCGCCGCAGAGATGATGGCCCCGACGATCGACACCGCGCACAGGCACCACAGGGCGGTGTGCATGTTGGAGATGAAGGGCACGAGCTGCGCGTTCGGGATGTTGCTGGCCACGCCGGAGAACACGGCGAAGAGCGTGTGCTTGGGGACGGACGAGGTGACGATAGCCAGCACGAAGGCGATCGACAGGACCGCTCCGGTGTTCTGCACCAGCACCCGGGCCCCGGCGGCGATGCCGCGGCGATGCGGCGCCACGGTGCCCATCATGGCGGCGGTGTTGGGCGAGTTGAACATGCCCGACCCGATCCCGACGATGAACATGTAGATGCCGGGCAACACGTAGCCGGTGTCGCGCTGGAGCGTTGTCATCAGCGCCAGCCCGAGCGCGGTGACCAGCATGCCCAGCACAGCCAGGGTCCGCGAGCCGCGGCGGTCGGCCCAGATCCCGGCCAGCGGCGAGGAGATGAGCATCCCCAGGGCCAGCGGCGCCAGCTTGACGCCGGCCAGGATCGGCGAGTTGCCCTGCACGCCCTGGAAGTAGAAGACGAACACGAACATCAGCGCGAAGCGGGCCAGGCCGTTGCAGAATGCGGCGCCGGACGCCGTGGAGAACAGGCGGTTGCGGAAGATCGTGAGGTCCAGCATCGGCGCCTTGACGCGCGACTCGATGAGCACGAACGCGGGCAACAGCACGGCGGCGAGGATGAGGGCCGGAATCGTCAGCGGTGACGCCCAGCCCATCAGGCCGCCCTTGGAGATGCCGTAGACCAGGCCGGTGAGGCCGACCAGGAAGGTGATCGTCCCCAGGGAGTCAAACGAGCGGTCCTCGCTGCGCCCGGTGATCTCGTGCAGGACGTAGGCACCCCAGATGGCGCCGGCGAGGCCAAAGGGGACGTTGAACCAGAACACCCAGTGCCAGGAGATGGCCACCAGCGCTCCGCCGAGCACCGGGCCGATGACCAGGCCCACGGCGGCCACCATCGTGTTGGTGCCCATGGCCAGCCCGAGCTGCTCCTTGGGGAAGGCGTCGGTGACGATCGCCGCCGCGTTGGCGAACAGGAAGGCGCCGCCGATCCCCTGGAGGATGCGCCACAGGATGAGCTGCGTGCCGTTGGCGGCGAAACCGGCCCCCAAGGAGGCCAGCGCGAACACCACGAAGCCGAGCACGTAGGCCTTCTTACGCCCGAACTGATCGGACAGCCGGCCCGCGCTGAGCACCAGCACGGTCGAGGCGATCATGTAGACCAGGATCACCCACACCAGCTCGAGCAGGCTCGTGTTCAGGCTGCGCTCGAGATCGGGCAGCGCGATGATCAGCGTCCCCGAGTTGATCGTCGCCAGCAGCATCCCCAGGCTGGTGCACGACAGCGCCCACCACTTGTAGGAGTCGTGCTCGGCGTGGACGCCGAGGCGGCGCCGGGCCGTGGGGCCCTGTGCCTGGGGAGCATGTAACGCTGACAACGCGGACCTGCCTTCAATCGAATTCTTACGTAAACGTCAGAATAGCAGTATCGACAGGCGGAGTCCAGAGGCTGAGCATCGGGTAGTGAGGGGCTGAGCGCGCGCCCCCTGCCTGGCGCGCGCTCACCCCCGCTCCTCCCTACGCTCTAAGCCCCCTTCGTGCTCCTGTGCTTGTGCTCGCTTCGTGGCGCGGGGGCGGCTGGCGCAGCGTGTACTGGCGGTCGAGCACGCTGCGCTTGCCCTGGGTGATCGCCATCCGCACGTGCATCGTCCGCGCCGCCTTCAGGAGCTTGCGCCCGCGGGCGTCCAGCCCCATCGTGATCGTGAGGCTCTTAGTGCCGCGCAGCCTGATGTTGCGGCCCCCCAGCCCGACCTTGCGCCGGTGATGGCCCTTGCCGGTCAGCGTCAGGAGCGTCAGGCGCCCGGCGCAGCGGTCGACCGCGGGGCCCTTGCAGGCCACTCGCACGCGCAACCGGGTGCCACCGACCACGATGACGTGGCCGACCACGACCAGGCGGCCGGCGACGACACCCGGGGCGGGCGCCGGGCCGACCGGGCCGGGGCCGGTGGACGCCGACGAGTCGCCGAGCATGACGCCGCCCCACCCGTCCACCGCGGCACAGATGTTTCCGGGCGGGCAGGCGATCCCGAAGATCGGCCAGCCGTCGACGTTGCTGAGGCTCCACGCCCCCGCCCCGCCCTTGGGATTGGTGCTGGCCAGCACGTTGCCCGAGGCGTCGCCGGCCACGCACAGCGACGCCGACGGACAGGTGAGCGCCTGGATCACGTTCGGCGCGCCGTCGGGCGCGTCCACCGTGGCCGGGGCACCCCACGTGCCCTTGACGGGATTGGTGGAGGTGACGATCGCGCCGTTGCTGTCGCCCGCGACGCACAGCGTGGTCGACGGGCACGCGATGACGTTGAGCGGCGAGTCCTCGACCTGGCCCTCGCTCCAGGCGTTGGCGCCGGCCGTGGGGTTGGTGGAGCGCAGCTCGGTCCTGGTGTCATCGACGGCCACGCACAGCGTCGTCACCGGGCACGACACGCCGGGCAGCGCGTCCTCGCCCGCGATGTCGGCCGTCTGCCACGAGGCGGCCCCGCCGGCGGGATCCTTGGACGTGAGCACGTTGCCGGTGGAGTCGGTGGCGACGCACAGGCTGGTGGTGGGGCACGACACCGAGAGCAGGGTGGATTCGGGGTCGACCGACACCGACTGCCACGCCGAGGCGCCGCCGCCCGGGTTGGTGGAGTGCAGCACGTTGCCCAGCTGGTCGACGGCGACGCACAGCTTGGTCGACGGGCAGGCGATCGCCGTCAGCCCGCTGCCGCCGTCGATGGCGGCCGGCACCCATCCACTCTGCCCGATGCCCGGCGCGGTCGAGCGCAGGAGGTTGCCGTTGGCGTCCACGGCGTAGCACCGGTCAGACGCCGGGCAGGCGATCGCGCTCAGGCTCACCCCGGTCCCGTTGTTCAGGGCCGTCTGCGCCCACGCGCCCGCGCCGCCGGCGGGATTGGTGCTGGTGACCACGTCGCCGGTGGCATCGACCCCCGCGCAGAAGGCCGCGGTCGGGCACGACATGCCGTCAAGCGCCGCCGCGCCTGAGCGCGTGGCCGTGGTCCACGTCGACCCGCCGCCGCCGGGTTTGGTCGACACGAGCACGTTGCCCGAGTCATCGCCGGCGACGCACGTGCCGGTCGGGTCACACGACACGGAGTCCAGTCCCGCCGCCCCGTCGACGGCGGCCGGCGGCCACTCCATCGTGCTGGGCGTGCTGGTCGGGCTGGTCGAGGCGAAGACGTTGCCGCTGTCGTCGACGGCGACGCACAGCGAGGTCGAGGCACAGGAGACCGCATCCAGCGTGGTGTCGGTGTCGACCGGCGCGCCCGCCCAGGTCGCGGCTCCGCCCGCGGGGTTGGTGGATCGCAGCAGCATGCCGCTTCCGTCGACGGCCACGCACAGCGACGCCGACGGACAGGACACCGCGGTCAGCGTGTTGGTGCCGTCGATCGCTGCGCTGGCCCAGGCCGCCACACCGCCACCGGGGTTCGTCGAGGTCCACGCGTTCCCGGACTGATCGACCGCCACGCACAACGACGCCGATGGGCACGAGATCCCGCTCAGCGGGTTGGCGGTGACGGCGGCGACCGACCACCGCGCCGACGGCGTACCGGGAGTGGTCGTGGTGAGCACGTTGCCCATCAGGTCCACGGCGGCGCAGAACGACGTCGACGGGCAGGAGATGCCGGTCAGCCCGTTGAGTCCGAGCGTGCTGCCGTCGATGTCCGCGGTGGTCCAGGTGGCGGGGCCGCCGGTGGGGTTTGACGAGCTCACGAGGTCCCCGCCGCCGTCCACCGCCAGGCACAGGGCGGCGCTCGGGCACGAGATGGCGTTCAGCGCCGCCGGACCCGCGGGGTCGATCTGGATCGGGACATCCCAGCTGATCGGGTCGGCTCCCGCGGTCCCGGTGATTGCCGCGAGGCCGGCGGCGGCGATGGCGAGCACCAGCGCGATCCGGATCGTCATCAGTGAACGTCGTGGCCGCACGGCGGCGTGCGCATCCATGATCGCGCGCGAACGTACCAGCCTCCCGGCGCGCGCCCAACGGTCTTAACCGGATGCGAACCCCGGGGTCACGCCTCGAACGCGGCGACGGTGGCGAGGATCACAAAGGCCGCGATCAACGACGCTCCCTCGAACGGCGTGGCCTCCCCGTCGCCGGTGATCTGCCACACGATCACCGAGGTCCCCAGCAGGGCGCCGGCGTAGACGGGCGGCAGCGCGAAGGTGAGGGTCGTCGCGGTCAGCAGCGAGACCAGGACGAGCAGCGGGTACAGGAACGCGGCGATCTGGGCCACCGAGTTCTTGACCACCGAGATCGCCAGCTCGTTCTCGCCCTTGGCCGCCAGGACCACGCCGACCGCGTGCTCGACCGCGTTGCCGGCGATGGCGACGATGACCAGGCCGGCGAACGATCGCGAGATACCGACCGTGTGGATGGTGGGTTCCAGAGCGTGCACGAACCAGTCCGAGACAAAGGCCGCGGCCAGGCCCGAGAGGCCAAGCAGGATGAGACTGGTCGCGGTGGGCACACGTGGGGGCTCGTGCTCCTGATGCTTCTCCCCCCGCGGCTCGGTCGTGAGGTACTGGTGCACCCACACCGAGTAGGCGATGAGGATCGCCACCGCGCTGATGATCGAGATGGTCTTGATGTGGTGGCTGGCGGAGTCGTTGGCCCCGTTGGCCAGCGCGACGAGCAGGATGATGAAGCTGGCCGTCATCAGCATCGTCGCCGTGTCGTTGGGCAGCCGGGCGCTGAAGCGCATGATCCTGCCCTCGCTGCGCAGGGCCCCCACGATGATCACCAGGCCGAGCACGAGCAGCGCGTTGACCAGGATCGAGCCCAGGATCGCCGTCTCGGCCACGACCTTGTCGCCCGCGTTCAGCGCGAAGATGACCACGAAGAACTCGGGCAGGTTGCCCAGCGTCGACTGCATCATCCCGGTCGCGGCGGTTCCGAATCGCTGCCCCACCTGCTCGGTGGAGAAGGAGACGATCCACGCGACGCCGGCCAGCGCAAAGCCCGCGACCACGAAGGCCAGGACATGACCGACGCCGGTGACAAAGCGGGTGATGCCCGCGAGCAGGGTCAGCACACCGACGACGAGGAGCCCGATCCGCTCCGTCCTGTTCAGTCCCGGCAGCAGGCGCCTACCTGCCGGTCATCACGGTGTCGTCGTCGGAATACGCGGGCGCGCAACAGCAGAGCAGAACCAGCCGGTCGGTCCCCGTGTTCCACAGCTTGTGGGGCGTCCCCGGGGGGATGACCACGCAGTCGCCCGCGGCGACGGGCGACTCGTCCTCGTCCAGGCGCATCCGTCCCTCGCCGGCGACGAAGTAGTACAGCTCCTCGCTGCGCGGGTGGTAGTGCTCGGCGGTCTCGCCGCCGGGGCCCACCGAAGCCTCGGCCAGGCTCTGGTTCTCCGCGGCCGTCCAGGCCGGATGGGCCAGCTCGCGGATCGCCGAGCCGTCGGCGGTGATGAAGGACTCGCGCTCCTGCAGGGTGGCTTTCGGCAGCGGCGGCACTAGTTCACCTTCTCAAACTCGCCGGTCTCGATGTCCTTGGCGACCTGCTCATCGATCTCGCGCTCGCTGGCAGCGGGGTCGGCGCGGCGCATCTCGTCGCTGCGCAGCCCCTTGAACTTGAAGATCTCCAGGACGTAGATGAGGTAGACGCTGGCCGCCGCGCAGATGACCGCGAAGATCATGAGCCCCACGATCCATCCCGCCTGATGCTGGTGGTGGTGGGAGACGATGCGCAGCCCCACGGCCAACCCGGCCATCAGGACCGTCCACGTGTAGAGGTAGATGACGGTCTTGCGCTGCGAGAACCCGATGCGCGCCATCCGGTGGTGGAAGTGGTTGGCGTCGGCGGCCCACGGCTTGCGCCGGTACTTCAGGCGCTTGGCGATGACGAAGCTCGTGTCCAGGAACGGGATCACCAGGATGACCAGGGGCACGATCAGGGCGACCAACGCGTTGGTCTTCAGCGAGGCGACGACGGAGGTGACCCCGAGCAGGTAGCCCAGCAGGTTGGCCCCCGCGTCGCCCATGAAGACCGAGGCGGGATAGAAGTTGTGAAAGAGGAAGCCCAGCGCGCCGCCGGCGGTGATCGCGGCCAGGATCGGCGCCCCGTGGATGCCCAGATCGAACGCGATGATGGCGAAGGCGATGCCGTCGATCGTGCACAGCCCCGCGGCCAGGCCGTCGACGCCGTCGGAGAAGTTGACGACGTTCATCAGCGCCACCAGCCAGATGACGGTGAGGACGCCCCCGGCATTCGGAAACGTGAGCTCGTGCACGAAGGGCAGATTCACCGCCGTCACCACGGCTCCGCCCTCCACCGCGATCAGCGCCGCCGCGATCTGACCCGCCAGCTTGACGAGCGGCGGCAACTCGCGGACGTCGTCGATGGCCCCGATCAGGGTGATCAGGCAGGCGCCGGCGATCACCGCCCACACGTGGACCACTCCGCCGGGTCCGTGCCGGCCGTGCACGTGGGGCAGGAAGATCGTCTCCGGTAGCCAGATCCACCCGGCGACCAGCACCGCGGCCAGGATGGCCAATCCCCCCAACAGCGGCGTCGGACGCTCCGACAGCCCCCGCTCCCGGGGGTGATCCACCGCCCCCAGGCGTCGGGCCAGCCGCGCCGCCAGCGGCGTCAGGGCCGCGGCGACGGCGGTCGCCACCAGAAACGAGAGCACGGCATCCCAGTACCGCATGCCCGGACAGCATGCCAGCACCGGATGACTGCAGGCGTTTGAATGTTGGTGTCACGCCGCCCGGGCCTCCAGCCGGCCCAGCGTCCGGGCGATCTCGGCCACCACCTGGAAGGGCCGCTGCCTGAGTTGGGTCCAGGTGAACCGCAGCACCACGAAACCCGCTGCGACCAGCCGGTTTGCCTTGGCGCGGTCGCGCTGAAAGGCCTGGTAGTGGCCATGGAACTGGTGGCCGTCCACCTCGACCACCAGCTTGACCCGCGGCCAGTAGGCGTCGGCCTCGACCCCTTCGACGTACGTGTTGTAGATCGGCCGCTCCAGCCCGGCTTCGCGGACCAACCGCTTCAGGATCCTCTCGGCCTTGGAGCGCGTGAACCCGCTGTCCTTCTCGGCCGCCAACAGCCCTCGCAGCGCGGCGACGCCCTTACGCCGCGGGCACCGGCCCATCGCCGCATAGATCTCCGAGTCGGTGACCAGCTTCAGAGCCCGCGCCTCGTTGAGCAGCCGGTCGATGCCGGGGTTGCCCGCACAGTCGATCAGCGTCCGGGCCGGGGACGTGACGGGGAACCCCAGATGCAACCGCGCGTCCCGGATATCGAGATCGGCCACACGATGGACCTCGAGGCCCGGTCGGCTTCGGAGGTGGCGGCCAATCACCGTGATGGCCACGGAGGAGGGGGTTGCGGCAAGCCCCCACAGCGCGGCGGCCGTGTCATGGCTCAACACGGTGTCGTCGCCGGCAGACAGCAGCGCCGCCGTCTCCTTCCCCTGCGGCTGCAACACCGGACTGCCGACGGCCAGCACCGACGGGAGGACCACATGCAGTCGCCCGCTCGCAATCCGATGGCGCGTCGCGCTGCGACCGATACCCACCTCCCGGAGCTGAGACACCGTCACCAGACCCAGCTGCGCCGCCGCCACCTCCGCAAGCCCCCGATCCCCCGGCTCCTCAGCGACCATTCGGTGACAAACCTGCGCGGGCTGCTCCACTTTGTCACCAGGTGTATGCGGGGCGACCGAAACGCGCCAAACCGCCGGCCGCAATTCCGATTTGTCACCAAATGGCTGCTGATCGGCTCCCATATAGATAAGAGCCTCCAGGCCGCCCGAATTCACCCCCCTTCCCCAGCAAAGCCTTAACGCAGGACCGCGCCCTCACGCCCGACCGGCAGCCGGCCCCGGATAGCCGCGCGTCCCTCCCCGGCGCGCGGGGCCGCGCGGACGGGGGATCGGCGCCGGCCGGTGGGGCGCGACCGTTACGATCGGGGCATGTGCCGAAACATCCGAACGCTCCACAACTTCGATCCGCCGGCCACCGGGGAGGAGATCCACGCCTCCGCGCTCCAGTACGTGCGCAAGATCAGCGGATTCACCAAGCCGTCCAAGGCCAACGAGGAGGCGTTTCACGCCGCCGTGCATGAGGTCGCCGAGATCTCGGCGCGCCTGCTGGCCCAGCTGACCACCAACGCCCCGCCCAAGAACCGCGAGGTCGAGGCCGCCAAGGCGCGGGCTCGGTCCGCCGAGCGCTACGCCGCCTGAGGCGGCAGCGCGGGCAGCGCGAACCCGTCCGGGCCCTCCGGGAACGGGAGCGCCCGCTCGACAGCGTCGACGTTGAGCGGGCCGTAGAGGTGCGGGAACAGCTCGTCGGATCCCGGGTCTCCGGGCTCGTAGCGCAGCGGTGCCGTGAGCCGGGAGACGACCACGCACAGCAGCACCAGATCGGCCGCGCCGGCAAAGCGCGCGTTGGCCACCCGCACCACCTGCTCGCGCGTGGAGAGGTGGATGAAGCCGTCGGCCTCGTAGCCCTTGGCGACGTAGCGGCCCGCCGCCGACGCCGCATCCCACTCGGGCCGAGTGGCGATGTGGAAGATGGTCGCCGGCGCGCTCAGGCCGCGAGGTAGGCCCGCCAAGCGGCGGGGATCGTCGGACTGGCGACCTGGATGAAGACGTGGGGGCTGGGCGTGCGCGGCTCGCGGCTGAGGTGCATGCCCACCTGCCGGGGCAGAGCGTTGCCCTTGCGCCGGTTGCAGGGCGCGCAGGAGGCGACGATGTTCTCCCAGCTCGAGGGGCCGCCCTTGGAGCGCGGGACGACGTGGTCGACGGTGAGATTCGAGCGGCTGCCGCAGTACTGGCAGGTCCAGTCGTCGCGAGCGAACACGGCGCGGCGGGTGATCTTGCGCCGGTGCGTGTCGCGCGGGATCCGCACGTAGCTGACCAGCCGGATGACGACGGGGCGGGCCATCGTGGAGGTGGCCGAGTGCAGCTCCCATTCGGCGCGCTCGATCATCTCGGCCTTCTCCTTGAGCAGCAGGACGACGGCGCGCCGAACCGTGCACACATTGATTGGTTCGTACGTCGCGTTCAATACGAGCACCCGGCCCACCGCCCGCCCGCGCCGCTGGTGCTCTGTTTGCGGCGCGGACCCCAATGGCTCTGGTGTTACGGATGTGGCCATAGGCTGCTCGCTGCGGCGCAGTCTACCGGGCGCCGCCCTGGACCTATGCCGCCGGGTAGGAGCCCAGGATCTTGAGCCGCTCCACGTGCCCACGGAGCCCGGACAGTGCTCCGGCCACCGCGCCGTCGCGCTCGTGGCCCTCCATGTCGACGAAGAACATGTAGCGGCCCAGGCCCTGCTTGCGGGGTCGCGACTCGATCCGCGTGAGGTTGACGCCGCGCTCGGCAAACTCCGCCAGGCACGCCACCAGCCAGCCGGGCGCCTCCGAGCCCACGCCCCAGAACACCACCGCGGTCTTCCATGGCCCCAGCGGCGGCGTCCCCGAGGCCAGCACGCGCGGGCCTCCCGGGGCGGCCCCCGTCCGCGCCAGCCACACGAACCGCGTCTCATTGTCGGCGACGTCCTCGACACCGGCGCGCAGCACCTGGCATCCGTAGAGCTCGGCCGCCAGGCGGTTGCCCAGCGCCGCCCACGGGCCGTCGTGATCGGCCACGACGCGCACCGCGTCCGCGGTCGAGCTGCCCGCGAGCACGCGAGCGTTGGGCAGCCGGGTGCGGATGAAGCGCGCGCACTGTGCGTTGGCCTGCGGATGGGAGACGACGGTCTCGATCTCAGGGAGCTCGAGCGACGTCCGCGCGATGAGGCAGTGGCGGATCGGCTGGACCACCTCACCGACGATCATCACGTCGTCGGTCTCCATGGCCAGCGCGTCGAGGGTGGCATTGACCGAGCCCTCCAGCGAGTTCTCGATGGGAACCATCGCGATGTCGACGGCGCCTTCGTGGACCGCCATCACCGTGTCGTAGATCGTCGGCAGCGGCACGGTGTCCAGCTCCAGTCCCACCGTGTCGGCGAGCAGCGCCTCCTGGGTGTTGGTCCCCTCGGGACCGAAGTAGCCGGCCCGCATGGCCACGCTCAGTCCTCGCCTGCGTGGGGGGCCATCAGCGGTCGCGCACTCAGAGCCGGGTTACCGGGCGCCGGTGGAGGCCACGCCGCCGGGCTTGACGCCGGCCTCGCCCGCG
>Ga0070717_10004329_pt1 | contig 10243 bp, 9 predicted proteins | sample LARL113metaG_FD_71366 | JGI IMG/M metagenome (GOLD analysis project Ga0070717, IMG submission 71366) | Corn, switchgrass and miscanthus rhizosphere microbial communities from Kellogg Biological Station, Michigan, USA - LAR L11-3 metaG | ecosystem: Host-associated > Plants > Roots > Rhizosphere ... | reverse complement strand
GCTGCCGGGACTGACTGCGGCGTGCTCATCGGATCACCAGGGACTCGAGGTAGCCGGCGACGTTCCTGCGGGTCTCGGCGACGCTGTCGCCGCCGAACTTCTCCAGCGCGGCGTCGGCGATCACCAGCGCGGCCATGGCCTCTGCGACGACGCCAGCGGCGGGAACCGCGGTCACATCGCTGCGCTGGTTAATGGCCTTCGCTAGCTCGCCCGTGCGCACGTCGACCGTGGACAGCGCGCGAGGCACAGTCGAGATCGGCTTCATCGCCGCCCGCACCCTGATCGGGTTCCCGGTGCTCATCCCGCCCTCGATCCCCCCCGCGCGGTTAGTCAGGCGGCGCACGCCGCTTGGCCCTGGCTCGATCTCGTCGTGCGCCTGCGAGCCGCGTCTGGCGGCCGAGGCGAAGCCGTCGCCGATCTCCACCCCCTTGATCGCGTGGATGCTCATCATGGCCCCGGCCAGCCTGGCGTCAAGCCTGCGGTCGCCGTGCACGTGGCTTCCCAGGCCCGGAGGCAGGCCGTGGACGACGACCTCGATCACGCCGCCGAGCGTGTCACCGTCCTTGCGGGCCGCGTCGATCTCGGCGACCATCGCCGCGCTCGCCGTGGCGTCCAGGCAGCGCACAGGATCGACGTCAACCGTCTCCTGGTCACCGGGTCGCGGCAGCGTGCGTGCCTCGACGCTGATCCCGCCGAGCGCGACGACGTGGCTGAGGACCTCAACGCCCAGTGCCTGCGCCAGAAACCTCCTTGCTACCTCGCCGATGGCCACCCGGGCTGCGGTTTCCCTGGCGCTGGCTCGTTCAAGCACTGGCCTGGCGTCGTCGTGGCCGTACTTCTGCATCCCGGCAAGGTCGGCATGACCGGGACGCGGCCTGGTGAGCGGATCGTTTCTGGCCAGCCCGGCCAACTCGGCCGCGGGCACCGGGTCGGGCGACATGACGGCTTCCCATTTGAGCCACTCCGAGTTCGCCACCGTGATCGCGACGGGTCCGCCGAGCGTGAGCCCGTGCCGGACGCCGGCGGTAATCTCCACCTCGTCCTGCTCGAACTTCATCCGGGCACCCCGGCCGTAGCCCGAGCGCCTGCGGGCCAGCGCCGCGGCCACGTCGGCCGTTGTGACCTCGACTCCGGCCGGCATGCCCTCGCAAATGGCCACCAGCGCCCGGCCATGGGACTCCCCCGCAGTTAGCCAGCGCAGCATGCAGTCGATCTTGCCATGACCGGCGACCGGCCCGCGATCACGCTGGCCCGCCAGCGCGGGGGGTTCCGGGGGGTCGCTCCCCCGGGCCAGCAGCGCCGCCGAGGAAGATCGCGATGCCGCGCCGCAGCCGGCCGCCGAGACGCGCCATCACCTCGTTCCCGAGTCCGGCGGCGAGATCGGCGACGTCGTGCCCTGCGCTTTGGCTGGACAGGGTCAGTGCAATCACCAGATCGTGCTCTGGGCCGCCAGGCCGCAGCTCGAATGCGGCGACCGCCAGGTGGCCGGCGAGCACGTCGGTCACGATCTCATGCACGTCGGAGTCGGTGCACGGAGCCGGGACGGGCTGGCCCTGGGCAAGTGCCGCCAGCCTGGCACCCTCGACCGCGAGCGGGACAGGCCCGGCCACGTCGATGATGACCGCGCAGCAGTCCGCTGCAGCGGCCTGCCACACTCGGTCAGCGGCCGAGGCAACCGGGCGGGCGTCGGCTCGCCAGCCGCGCATCGAGTCCAGGCAGGTGAACGCGGGTATCGCGCGGCGGCCGTCGAGCCCGATCAGCGTTGGCATGGCCATCTCCGACGCCTTCTCCGCCGGCCCGCTCCGCTCCGCCAGCACGGCAACCACCGGCACCAATAGCCGGCTGGACGCGAGCGCCGTCAGCGCCGCCCGCTCGCTTCCCCGGCCTGCGGCGAATGCCTGCAGTGCCTCAGTGACGCCAGGGTCCGCCGAGCCGTCGTCGTCACGAAACGACGGGTCGGGGCCGCTTATCCTAAGCACAGCCCCACTGTAGTTCGGGGCCACCGGCGCATTCTGCAGGGTCCTTGGGCACTCCTCGCAACGCGGCTGCCAGGCGTAATGTGGCATCTTGCGCCAGTCGTGGCAACCCGGACTGATCACGCACTAGTAACCTGGCGCCCGATGCACTTCTAGTTCTCTGCGCAAGTGGGGCACGTAACTTGCGTTTTGAGAGTTTCATTGAATGCATCTGTCAGATCACAGGGGAGCGCGTGCGGAATATCTCTCAGGAACTGCAGGCCATCGCGACGGGGACGCTGATGCAGAAGCCGATCCCGCCCCGGCTTGTCGAGCCCTACCTCACGGGCCGGCGCGCAGTCATCGCCGGTTTCGTTTACCGCGCCGCTGATACCTCGTTCGCTGACCCGGCTGATTTCTACACCGCACTTGACCTCGGCTACGAGGGTTCTGAGTTCCGTCCTGACATGACCGAGTTGTATGTGCTGCGGTGGACCTCCGCGACCCTCGAGGTGTATCAAATCCCGTATTCAGCCGAGCGCGGTGGCGACTGGACCGGCAAGCCGCCGTTCACCGGCACGGGCTACACGTCCTGGCCCAGCCGGCCCATCCCGGAGTTTTTCGTGGACCTGATGCCGATTCCGGTCGGAGCAGAGATCCATCGGATCGCCCCGGGTCAGGAGGACTTCATCGCACGGTACGACGGGCAGGTCTGGCTGCGGCCAGCCGAGGGGGTCTGAACGAGATGCGATATCGGCTGCTTGCTACCTTCCAGGGAGCGCCATACGAGGCTGGCATCGGTCCTGACGAGACCGGGGTAGTGCTGTTCGCCGCGTGCCCGCCGCCCGAGGAACTCCGCTTCGAGCCAGCGACCGGACACTGGCGGAAGCGGGTTAGCCGGGCCGACGTCCAGGCGCTGTACGAGTCGCGGCCGGTCGGCATGTTCCGTGGTGAGCGCTGCGTCGTACTCGATGATCTCACCGACCGCCTGCATATCACGTACCTGGGCCACGACGCGTACCTAGCCGAGCGGCTCGGCTACTGGGAAGTCGACCGAGGTGTCTTCGAGCTGATCACCCCGCGCCAGGAGGTGACCGAGATCGTCGAGCAGCGGCTGCCGCTCACGCCGGCCAACGGCTCGTGGCCTGTGCTGCCATCGCTCAGCCAGCTGCCCATCTCTGACGGGCTCGCACGGGTACCCGTCGCGGATGAACCGCCGCTTCCGCTTGAAGCTGAGGCTTTGCGCGCGGCTGGCCTGTCTGAGCCGTCAAGTGCCGTGCCGCAAGGCGCCGACACGACGACCGCGATGCCATCATGGACGCCACACCCGATAGCTGCCGTCCATGGCGTGCCGCTGCCTGCGCCTGCCGGCGACGCCGCGGCGGTCAACGGCGCGTTGCAGGAAGGCCAGGCGAGCGAAGCCGGGATGCTGCCCGGCTCCGCGGCGTCGCCTGGCTTGAGCCAGGGACTTGCGGAGCGTCCGCTCGCGGCCGTGACCGCCGCCGTCCAGGGTGCGACGGCCGCCTCCGGTGGACCCGGTCTGGCTGTGAGCGAGGCGCGAAGTTCTTCGCGGCCTGCGGTCCCCCAATCACTGCTAGACGGCCACGGGTCGGTACCGGCGGCGAACATCGCGGCGGTGCCTGTCGCCGACGGGCCGGCGGTGCGGGCCGCAGCTAGTGGTCAAACCGCCGCCGCGGCGGACGAGGCCAGGCCGGCTCCGCGGCGGCGGGCCTCGCGGCGGCGGCTTCCGACCCAGCGGATCTTCTCGGAACTGGCTGCCCATGCCGCCATCCCACCGGGCGCCTACGCCATTAACGAGGATGTCGACGGCGCAATGTGCCTGGTCAGGACGGCCGAGGGATTCGAGGTCTTCAACTCACTCGCGGGCGCCAGGCACGAGGTACGGGTCTTCGGTGACGAGGAGTCGGCGTACTTCTACCTGTTCGGTGTGCTGGTCGCCGACGCCGTCAGGACCGGCATGCTGGTACCAAGGCCATAGCCCGCCCGGTACGGCCGCCCCGATAAGGACGCCCGAGGGCCATACCGCGATGATGAACCAATGACCAAGCCTGCTGAGTCAGCCAGGTCCGCCGTACCCGCCGCGGACCAGCCGTCCGAGCGCGCTCGGTCCGTCGCCCGGGCGGCTGCGCCAAGGCCGCTGACGGGGGCACAGCACCACATCCGCGCCGGTGACTATCAGGCCTCGGTCACCGAGCTTGGCGCAGGCCTGCGCGAGCTCACCTACCGGGGCAGGCGGCTGATCACCGGGTACCAGCCCGACGAGCTGCCGCCCGCCGGCGCTGGCCAGCTACTGCTGCCGTGGCCCAACCGGATCGACGGCGGCAGATACGAATTCGGGGGCGCGAGCTACCAGCTCGATCTGAGCGAGCCAGCGCGCGGCAATGCCATCCACGGACTGACCCGCTGGGTGAACTGGGAACCGGCCGCCGAGCTAGCCCGTGGCGAGGCAGCTGATGCCGACGGCGCTGCCAGCCAGATCACGCTCTCTCATGTCCTGTACGGCCGGCCAGGCTACCCTTTCTGCCTTGAGCTGTCGGTCAGCTACCGGCTGGAGCCAGCGTCGGGATTGCGCGTCACCGTCTCCGCCTGCAACGCCGGTTCTCGGCCGGCGCCGTACGGGACGGGCTCGCATCCGTACCTCACCGCCGGTGAGCCCGTCATAGACGATTGCGAGCTCCAGATCCCCGCCTCGCGCTGGGTGCCGACCGACGACCGCGGTATACCGTCGGGACCGGCCCAGGACGTAGCGGGCACACCCTTTGACTTCCGGACGTCCCTGCCAATCGGTGATACCAAACTTGATCATGCGCTGACCGGGCTGAGCAGGGATGAGTCAGGGCTGGCCTGGGCGAGGCTCGCCAGCGGGAGCATGCGGCTCGGGCGGTGGGCGGGGCCAGGCTATAACTGGCTTCAGGTCTTCACCGGCGATGCGCTCGCGCCAGGCCTGCGCCGTAAGGCCCTGGCCTTCGAGCCGATGACGTGCCCGGCCAACGCGTTTGTCAGCGGCGACGGCCTGCTGACGCTCGCGCCGGCCGACAGCGTGACGCACACCTGGGGAATCCGGGTCTTCGAGCCCTGACTACAGCCATGATCGGCCTCAGTCCCGGCTGGCCACCGCCGCGTCCCGGCCAACGAGAGCGGCGATCCTGCGCAGGTCGTCCGGCGTATCAAGGTCGTCAGGGCGCCCCACGTCACCGCATTCCACCATCGTCACCAGCTCCGGGCGGGCACGCAGGAAACTGCGGGCGCCCGCATCCCCATGCGCAGCGGCCACCGCGTCGGCCCAGTGCGCCCGGCCGATCAGCACCGGATTGCGCGGACGGCCCTGATAGCAGGCGACCGCTACCTCGGCACCGGCGAGGAACGCCGCGATCAGCCGTCGCACGGCTTCCGGGCCGATCAGCGGCTGATCGACAAGCGCGATAATCACAGCGTCGCGGTCAGCCGGCAGGGTCTGGAGGCCCTCCCGCAGCGAGGATCCCATCCCGGTCTGCCAGTCGGGATTGTGCGCGGTGATGACGCCGGGCAGGCTCAGCGGCGCCGCGCCCGTCACCACGACGACCGGGTCCGCTCCTCCGTCCCGCAGCAGCCCGACGCCCCGCTCGGCCAGGCTCAGGCCGCCGATCTCTACCAGCGCCTTGGGCCGCCCCAGCCGGCTCCCCTGCCCGGCAGCCAGCAGAAGTCCCGCCACCCGGGCTGGGTGCTGCTCATGGTGCCCGGTGCTGTCAATCGTGATGGATACGCCCCTCGGTTGAAGTCAGCGGCTTGCCTGACCCGCCCCATCGGAGCTGGATCAGCTCGGCGGCGATCGCGACCGCCGTCTCCTCCGGCGTCCGGGCCCCGAGATCCAGGCCGACAGGCGAACGGAGCCTAGCCAGCTCATCGCTCGTCAGGCCGGCCTCGCGCAGCCGCTCCAGGCGGTCCTCGTGGGTTCGCCTGGAGCCCATGGCCCCGATGTAGGCCGCCGGGGCCCGCAGCGCCACGTCAAGGACCGGCACGTCGAACTTGGGGTCATGCGTCAGCACGCAGATGACCGTGCGGTCATCGGTCGTGATCCCCGACAGGTAGCGGTGCGGCCAGTCGGTGACCACCTCGTCCGCGTCGGGGAACCTGGCGGTGGTAGCGAAGACCGGCCTGGCGTCGCAGACCGTGACCCGGTAGCCGAGGAACTTGCCGATCCTGGCCACAGCCGCGGCGAAGTCGATCGCCCCGAAGACCAGCATTCGCGGGGGCGGCATGAAGGACTGCACGAAGACGGAGAGCTCGTCCATGCGCCGCTCGCCGTCCGCGCCGTAGTGGCGGACGGCGGTCAGTCCCTGCGCTAGCATCCCCCTGGCGTCGTCGTCGGTCGCCTGGTCCAGGCGGTCTCCCGAGCCGAGCGTCCCTGACACTTGCGGCTCACGGTCCGCTGGCCAGATGACGCGCCTGGCGCCAAGTGTGCCTGGGCCCTCGACTACGGTGGCGACGGCGATCGGCTCACCGGCCCAGACCGCCCTGGCCACGTCACCGAACTCCGGGTACCGCTCTTTACTGACCGGCTCGACGAAGATATCGATGATCCCGCCGCACGTCAGGCCCACGCTGAAGGCTGTGTCGTCACTGATGCCGTACCGCTGGAGCACCGGCTGGCCGCTCGCGATCACGTCGCCAGCTAGCTCGTAGACCGCCCCCTCGACGCAGCCGCCAGACACGCTGCCCACCACTTCTCCGCCTCGCGAGACGGCGAGCGCTGCACCAGGTTCCCGCGGCGCGCTGCTGAACGTCCGGACCACCGTGGCCAGACCGAAGGTCTCATCGGCATCCCACCACTTGATGATCTGGTCGAGGATGTCTCGCACGCTCAGTCACCCGCTCTCAGCTAGAAACTCAGCGTACGTCGGATCCGCGTAGCTCAGCGACTCGCGCCATCGGCGTCGGCCACGGTCACCGCGCGGCGGCACGCCGCTGGATCCGCTGCCTAATGCTGAAGAAGGCGAACAGGACGCACGCCAGATAGCCGCCGTAGACGACAACCTGCAGCACGGTGGGACTCTGTGCGTAGCCGAAGAAACTGTGCGCGATATCGCCGATGGCGCTGTCCTCGTTCAAGATCGCGCCCGTGTGCCAGAGTTGGTGCGACGCGCCGGGCAGCCAGCCTATCTCTTGCATGTTCTGCACCGCGTCGACGAGCAGGCCGGCCGCGAAGATCATCAGCAGCACGCCGACGATCGTGAAGAATCGCCCTATATTGATCCGGTGGCCAAGCCGGTACATCACGAACGCGATCATCATCGCGATCGCCAGCCCGGCCACTGCTCCGGCCAGCAGTCCGCCTCGCTGGCTGCTGGAGAACGCGATAGCCAGCGTGAAGACGACTGTCTCCACGCCCTCGCGGCCGACTGCCTGGAATGCGAGCAACGCAAGGCCGGCCCGCGCTCTGCGGCTCATCGCCCCGTCCTCGTCCGGTCCGCCGCTGGCCAGCCCGCTGCCTGAGGCTGGCGCGGTCACGCTGTCCGCACCCGCGGCCCTGCCCTCGCCCGGGGCATCCCCGCCGGCGGCCACCGCGCCCGCACCGGGCACAGCCACGGCTTGACGGAACGTCGTGCTTGTGCCGGTAGCAGCCGAGACCTCGCGGTGCGGCGCAAGCACGGCGCCGACCCGCGACTGCAGGTCACTCTTCAGCCCCCTGGCGTGCGAGCGCATCCAGAACGTCATGTAGGTGAGGACGGCGGCGGCGAGCAGGTACGTCACTGTCTCGAAGATCGTCTGCACTCTCGAGCCCGCATAGGTGCGGATCGTGAAGTAGGCCGCCAGCCCGCCGGCGCCGGCCAGGAGGAGCGCGGCCGCCACCCCGGCGAAGACATCCCTGAAATGCCGCCGCTGGCCACTGCGATTGAGATAGGCCAGCAGGATCGCGACGATCATGCTCGCCTCAACGCCCTCACGCAGGAATATGACGAACGTGGCGAGCATCAGCTGCAGTCCCCTCCCATGGCGTCCCCTCCGCCAAAGTTAGGTTAACCTAACGTGGATCATGGCGCTGGTGATGTCCGGTCAGCCAATCTGGGACGCCGCACGCAGGTCTGGCAGACCAGGGCTAGACAGCCCGCGCAGCACAAGCGCCGCGTCCAGCGCGGCGATCACGGCCTCCCAGCCCTTGTCTTCTGCGCTACCTGACCCGCCCGATCGCTCCATCGCCTGCGCCAGGGTGTCGCAGGTCAGCACCCCATTACCGACCGGTGTACCGGTGTCGAGTGCCACCCTGGTGAGCCCGTAAGTAACCGCGTCGCACACGTAGTCGAAATGCGGCGTGCCGCCCCTGATAACGGCGCCGACGCAGGCCACCGCGTCGTGCTGCCTGGCCAAGGCCGCGGCGACGACAGGCAACTCGAAGGCGCCCGCCACCCGCACGACCGAGGGGGACTCCACGCCGCAAGCGCGTGCCGCTGCGACGGCGCGGTCCAGGAGGACATCAGTGATCTCGGCATTCCAGCGCGTGGCCACGATCCCGAGCCGCAGGCCGGCGGCCCGCACCGGCTGGGCGGCTGGCCGCCCGGTACCGCTCACCGGTCGCTCCCGGCCGCTGCGCTCGCGGCCGCAGCACCATCGATCGAGTCAGCGAGCTCGATCAGGTGCCCGAGCCTGTCCCGTTTGGCGATCAGGTACCGCAGGTTGTGCGGCGTGGCGCTGACCGGGAGCGCGACCGTGCCGGTCACCTTGAGCCCGTAGTCGGACAGTCCCTTGATCTTGGCGGGATTATTGGTCAGCAGGCGCAGCGAGCTGACGCCGAGATCGGCAAGGATCTGCCCGCCTGTCGAGTACTCGCGCGCATCGACAGGAAACCCGAGTTCGGTGTTGGCGTCCACCGTGTCCGCGCCCGCGTCCTGGAGCTGGTAGGCCTGCAGTTTGCTGAGCAAGCCGATGCCGCGGCCCTCGTGGCCGCGAAGGTACACCACGATGCCGCGGCCTTCAGCGGCAATCGCCGCCATGGCCGCGTTCAGCTGGGTGCCGCAGTCGCACCGCTGCGAGCCGAATACGTCGCCGGTCAGGCATTCGGAGTGCATTCTCACCAGCACATCCGGCGCGGCCGCGCCGCTCTCGCCTGGCTGGTCGACCTCACCGAGAACGAGCGCCAGGTGCTCGGTCCCATCCATCGAGTTCAGGTAGCCAATCGCCCGCCACTGTCCGTAGCCGTTCGGGACCGTCGTCTGCACCACGCGGGTGACCATCCGCTCGGAGTACCTGCGGTACTCGATGAGCTGGGCGATCGAGATGAGCGCGAGCCCGTGCTCGTCGGCGAACTCGCGCAGCCCAGGCAGCCTGGTCATGGTGCCGTCATCGTTGACCACCTCGGCGAGAACGCCGGCCGGCGTGAGCCCGGCCAGCCTTGCCAGGTCCACCGCGGCCTCGGTATGCCCTGGCCTGCGCAGCACCCCACCTCTGGTGTACCTCAGCGGGAACACGTGGCCTGGCCGGACGAGCTCGTAGGGCTCGGTGGCTGAGTCAACCAGGGTGCGGACCGTTCGCGCCCGGTCCGCGGCGGAGATACCGGTGGTGACTCCGTCCCTGGCATCCACGCTGACCGTGAACGCGGTTCGCATCCGCTCATTGTTCTGCGCGGTCATCAGCGGCAGCTGCAGCCTGTCCAGTTCCTCGCCGAGCATCGGGACGCAGATCACGCCGCTGGTATGCCTGATCGTGAACGCGAGCAGCGCCGGGGTGGCCTTGCTCGCGGCGAAGATGATGTCCCCCTCGTTCTCCCTGTCGGCGTCGTCGACGACCACGACGGCGCGGCCGGCAGCAATGTCGGCGATCGCGCGGTCCACGGTGTTCAGCACGACCCCGTCCACCTGCAGCGGGACCTGGCTGCCGCCGCCGGGCTCCATACCGGAGGCCGTCATCGCCGCTCACCGGCTTCGAGCAGTCGTTCGACGTACTTGGCGATGACATCGACCTCGATGTTGACCTTCTCGCCGACCGCGACTCCTCCGAGAATGGTTCGCGTGAGGGTCTCGGGGATCAGGCTCACCTCGAACCAGTGCTCCACGTCACCCACGCCGGGCGCACTCACCGAGGACACCGTGAGGCTGACGCCGTCGACCGCGACCGATCCCTTTTCAGCGAGATAACGTGAGAGTCCGGCGGGAATCGATATCCGCAGCACATGCCAGCGGTCTGCCGCCCGGCTTTCAGCGATCACGCCTGTGCCGTCCACGTGGCCCTGGACGATATGGCCATCCAGTCGCCCGCTGACGGGCGCCGCTTGCTCCAGGTTGACCGGCACGCCG
>Ga0070717_10004328_pt1 | contig 10244 bp, 12 predicted proteins | sample LARL113metaG_FD_71366 | JGI IMG/M metagenome (GOLD analysis project Ga0070717, IMG submission 71366) | Corn, switchgrass and miscanthus rhizosphere microbial communities from Kellogg Biological Station, Michigan, USA - LAR L11-3 metaG | ecosystem: Host-associated > Plants > Roots > Rhizosphere ... | reverse complement strand
CAGCGGGCTCATTGGAGGCGGCTGGTCGGCGGTGATATCACGCATAAGAGACATCGGGTTTCACCTCCAGGAAGAGACTTCCTTTCAGTATACCCCAAAAAGTCTCGTTGTAATACTAGTGTATGATAAATAGTGGAGCCTGTCATGCCTGACGACGATCTTGACGAACGAGATTTTATCTTTGCTTGTGATCGGGATAGAAAAGCAGCCGATAAAAAACTCAAGGATAGTGATACCATCGTTGTTGGCGGCTTTGGCAGCGGCTTAAAGGTTCAGGATGATGCTCTCGTTGTGCTTTCAGGCCAGGCATATAAAGATCAGGCTGTGAAGTCGCCTCATAAACTCTACAGGGCCATCCATAGTATCAAGCGGATTGTGATCCTATCTGGACAAGGTTTCATCACACTAGCGGCTCTCCAATGGTGTGTTGAACAAAATATTGCCTTGCTGGTGATCAATGAGCATGCACAGTTATTGCTGTGCCTTCCTGACCAGGAGTCTGATGCAAAACTCAGGCGCGTGCAATATCGGGCTGTTGATAACGGTAAAGCTACAAGCATAGTCAGTGAACTATTGCATGTCAGGATCAGCCAACAGTTAGCGATGCTCAGGAAGCTTCCTGACCACACTATTATAGAGAAACGTCTTGTGCTCACAGCAGGCCAGAAAATCATCGTGAAAGAAAACGGCAGACAGGTGCCAGGTCCGTTCATTTGGGAACCATTTGAAGCGGCTCTCACAAAAATCTTTACGCTAGCTGATACGACTACCATGATGCAATACGAAGCAACACTTAGCAATTTGTACTGGTCGGCCTTTGTGGGTATCCCCATACGATGGCTAAAGACTGACCGCAGGCGCATCCCTCCACATTGGAAGGAAATCTGCCCAAGGTTATCACCGTTAAGTCCATATCACAATGCAATGCGTGCGATAAACCCATTTCATTCAACATTAAATTTTGCCTACGCGCTACTGCAAGGCCAGTGCAAACAGGCATTACTCGCTTATGGATTTGATACAGCATGCGGTGTTCTACACTCCGACAAGCCCAACCGCGACAGTTTGACGTTTGACCTGATGGAGTGCCACAAAGCAATGGTTGACGATCTTGTCTTACATCTCTTCACTACCCGCAAACTGGCTAAGGGCGATTTCACGACCCTACCATCAGGAGAATGCCGTATGAACCCTGAATTTGCGCGTTTCGTCACAACTACATGCAGGCTACCACGGGCAAGCATTGATGCAAGCGCTCGCTGGCTACGATCCATGTTCCTGTCCAATCATCCGGCTGGTTCCGCAACTCGCGGTTCATGATGAACCCCTGGGTACAAGTCCCTGGGGTCGGGCGCGCTGGTGTTCGTGCCTTGAGCCAGCGCGCCGCGGGGGAGAACCCCGCTAATGTCTATGTGTCTAGGTGAGCGCACCCTTGTTCACCATCAGGGTCAATTGCTTGTCTGACTGCGAGTAGCTTCCCGCTAAGGGTAGCCCATTCTTCATCAGTGTAAGGGCCAAGGTTAGCCTTGCCATATTTGGCTTCAATCCTGCGCTGAGCTTCGACAGCGTCCTCATAGGAAGGGTGTCCAGGCATGAGCTTGCCCTCTGATATAAGACACCTGTGCCTATCCAGCCAGACCTTATCCTCTAGCACTTTATGGATGGCAATCCGCTCATCATGGCTTAGCTCGGCGTACAATGGTCGATACTCTTCCGCTGCTGCATCCAATGCCTTATCAAAGCTCTCAGTTGACATCATTTCGGTTCCTTTCTTGTCCTCAAAGGTAATGGCTCGTACTGCCTCGTGGTAGCGTTTATCGTTAGGAATAAGCACCACACCGGAGTGCAGATGCACTGCCGTTAGCCGTAGCTTTTCTTCGTACGCTGGGGGCTGTGACCAGTCGCTGTCAATTTCCACCATTTTAATAACCGGATTGCCCTCAATCCAAACGTCATACTCAATCCATTGTCCAGGCCCCATCAGTTCACCAACGCCGCTGATCTGGCAGCCAGGGAACTGCTCTGTTATAAATTGATGAACTAACGCGAGGCTTTCCTGGCGCTCCAATGAGCCCATAGAGTATGTCATCGATATTCCTTTCTTGGCAGTTTAGGGCACTGCCAGCCCTTAATTTATCTGCACGCCACGTTGGCGGAGCATTCGTCAAAAAACGCGCTACGTTTAACTCATCCAATGTCATCACAATCTCCTTCATGCTGAACTCTGCACTAACTTACTCAACTCTGCAATGCGCTGCATGGCGACCAGTTCAGTCACAGTCTCACCCTTTTTATCGCGTAAGACCCATGTATCGCCAGTTTTGCCCCATGTGAACCCATGGGCATGTAACAGATCGTTCTTTTCATCCCTCTGCGCAGTTTTGAGCGATGTAGCAATCTGTTTTCGTGAATAGCTGTATCTGGCGCGATCGGCGTTAGTAAAGGGTTTCCAGACCCGTTCGCCCTGGTCATTCCATTCCATGTTGGGATCAAGCGAAACCACGCACTTTCGCGCCTGGCTATCAAAGAGGGTAGGCTCGTCATCATGCGCCTGGACTATTTTTCTCGAACGTCTTTTGTGTTGTACAGGCGGCTTCCCTCCACTAGTAAAGAGGCCAGGTTCAATACCGCGTGCAAGGGATGTCTTGAGCGGTATGGGTACTTCTTTGGGAGTGTAAGAGACTTTACCCCTTTTATACAGCCTTTCAATCAGTTGGTAGTAGGAGTCGGTTTTCGTATTAACATGCACCAGGCCGTGATTGGCGACCTTCTCTTTTTCAACTTTCTTGCCCGTTTCCTTATCCACCACGACATATCGTATGGCATAGACTTTGTTTTTTACAAAGTAACCCGATCCGTTTTTAACTTCCAGTTCAAAGGCTCCCAGACCATGCTCAGGCGCATCATAACCAGCAGCCAGCATAATCTCACGGTAGCGCGCCAGGCCCTCCGAAGCGTCTCCGATCGTGAAAAGTGAGTCGGTATCGCCTTGAATAGCGTTGGTACAATGCGCCGCTAGAGCCAATTTAGCGCTGGCAAAGCCGGTGATTTGCGCGCCGTACATAGACAGGTAGTAGTAGCCAGCTTTACCCGTTTTCGGATGGTGCTGATTAAAAAGATCACCAAACAGCACCGGATCGTCTTGTTCATCGGGGTGTGCAAGCATTAGCTCGTCTGATGCCTCCTGAAGCGCCCCAATACCCTTGTCAATATAGAGGTGTACTAGATCATCATAGGCATGGTTTTGGGAGCGCGGCAGTGGAACCACACGCGCTAAAGGTTCCAGGTGTGGTCGCTCAAAATTCACCTCAACCAGTTTCCCGTAAAGGGCGTTTAATAACAGCTTCGCCATTAGGTACATGGGACTGCCCTTGGGGCTGTCCTTCTTGATTTTGTAGACCATTTCAACGAATTTTTTTAGGAACGAATGTTCGTTGCTACCAACCATCTCAATGCCATCATGGATGCGGTCAATGCGCAGTCGTCCACTCTGAACACCGATTACGACCTCTGGAATAGTGGTCCAGATACGCTCAAATGTTCCAAAGACGCTACGTAGGCGTGTGTTCTCGGTGTCATGCACGCGCAGGGCTGGGAAGTGACTATCCAATCCCTCACCTGACACACATAATGCGCCCCATTTGCCGCGCCAGCGCTCGTGTATATACTTGCAGGCTTCGATATCCACATATTCAACCGAACATGGGTCAGGAAGCTGGGTCATGCCGTGTGGGTACATCGAATTAACATCATTGCCATCGGTGTTCTTATGAAATCCTGGCCTGTGGCTGAACGCAAGTGCACCATGGTAGGTTAGCGCACCAATCTCTTGCACACGGCACGATGGACGGTTCCAGGTGTCGGCTGATGCCATGGAGAACGCCATCTTGGCGGCGGCGCCTGGTGCTGATACAGGCGGCAAGCCGTTTGGGCCAATCACCAGCGGTTCAATGTCGATGAGCAGCGTGATAATAAGTTCATACGCCTGCCGTGTAAGTAGAGCGTCGTTTGCAGCGTAAGTCCTGAATTCTTCCAGTTCTTCGTCACTCATGTCTTCATAAATACCCAGGAACGCGCCCTCTGCCAGTTCAGCCTTGCCCATCTGCAATAAAGACTCGCCAATAGCGTTAAGAGAGCTTTTGATGTAACCCCACAGGTCACGACCAATCAAGCGCATGACACGATGATCACGGCGTATGAAGAACTCGAAGCACGGCGCGCTGCCAAATGGGATAAGGAATTGTATTTCAACCTCGTAGTCATCGATCATGATGCGTACATTGTCATCACCGGCTAGGGCTGCCCTCTTGAACTGTGGGTGATCTCGCATCAACCGCCCAAGGTCATACTCAAGGTTGTGAATGATGATCACTACTGGGTCTATCGTTTGGCGTCTTCCATCACGATGTGGTTTCTCTCCACCGCGTGCACGACGTGGTCGTTGTTTTGTCCATGCAGCTTTTTGCTCGTGTGTAGAGAACAGGGGCCACAGATGATCAAAGAGCACCTTTATCGGATAATCAGAGTCCTTAGCCTCAAGAATGACGTTAAGAGTCGGGTCAGAGTGGTCAACCTGAACAGTTACAGTGCGCTCTTTGTCTCCATACTCACGACTTTTCAGTGTTTCGGTGTCAACGCCTAGAACGCGAGCAGGGTCAATGCGCGTATGCGGCTTGGGGCGTTTGAATGACTCACGCTGGTGCAAGAGTTCGATGGTGACCGGCTTATTAAATTTAAACCCCGAAATGGTCTTCGTCATGTGTCACCTCTCTCAGGCTGCATATACATGGGCCTCAGCTAATTCGGGGTATTCCTCGTCATTCCTGGTCTGGTCAAGAATACCCTCGGCGTTTTTCGGTGACACAAAGTAAATGGTTCGTCCATTAGCTGTTTCAACAATCACAGCAATCTTTGTCTGCCCGCCAGGCGTTTTCATCGTGAACCCGCCGCCCTCTTCGACTTTGCCGCGCAGGTAGCGCACCGATGTAAGGTTAACCCCGGCTGTGTCAAGACGCCTGGAAACGGTTTTTTCATCGATGCCAGTGCGCGCAGCAATCTCTGCTGCATGCCTTGGCTTGTTGTACTCGCGCACAAGTTGTTGCTGGTAGCTCGTTAGACCTTTATATGGCTGGCGGCTCAGTTCTTTAATCTCAGCAGGACCATATTTAGATGCGTGTGAGGCACGTTGCAGTGGCGGTACAGCTTGTTCATAGCGCTCGCCACGTGCGATCTGTTGACCTTCGCGTGTTGAGATGTGTTTGCCAGACGGGTTAATGACGTGCTTCCCCTTGAAGCCATGACTGCCATGGTACTCATAGCGATACCCAGGTGGCAGGGCTGCCTGACCTTGACCTTTTGCCATCAGACCACCTCCTGGCACTCTCCTGTAGAGAGAAGTGGAACACGCCAGGACGACCGCCTGTTGACACGGCTATGGTTACGATTTATACTGTTTTTGGACACAACAACCCCCTTTTCATAGGCTGGAAGAGACTGATACTTTAAATCTTGTAGGTTAGGTTGGCCTCCGCAGCTACAAGTTTAAAGTTACCACCTCAAAAACTGGTTGTTGAACGCAACTGCCCAGCAGTATGCGTTCCTTTTCGTACTTTTTATTCCTACCCCTGCCCCATTTAGCAGGCTCCTTCATGGAAGGCTCCTTCAAATTAATGAGATTTAAACCACTTTCTTTAAACTCCCAATAAAGCTCATGTTCTCGAATTGAGCGCTCTAATGGACTTTTAATTTGTTCGTAATAAATAATTTCAGAAAGCTGATCGGTATAATATCGCATGGATAGGTCTGCTGCCTTTCCAACATAGTAGGCATCACGATATTCAACATACCGAACATACACACAAGAAAGGTTTTTATACTCTTTTGATTTAGCTGAGTGATAATTAGGAGGTTTTCTTGTTGGTGGATACAAATTAGCGTACTGGTTGTTGAGCGCATTACCATCTACTTGATAAATGTGATACCCATGATTAGGCCATTTGCCACTACGCAGAAATATAACGAAAGCTGCCATCACACGCGATCTCCCATCTATATCGCCTGTAGACATGGCTCGCCTCGCGTTGTTTAAGTACCATCGGTATTTGACGATTTGGTTATAGTAGCAATCATCGACAAGCGCTCTTAGATCGCTATTGGTAAGTGCGACTTCTCTCATGCTGCCCCTTTACAAAACTTGGCATATGTGGCATAATCTCTCTAGGGAGATGGTATGATATTAGCACAATATCTATCACAATGTCAAGTGTAAGGAGTAAGAACATGACCCCAATCACCTACAAAGAGGCTGCTGGCCGCTTGGGTGTAGGACAGTCCACAATACGCAATGCTGTACACAACGGTGTTCTTGCGCGGTTTCCTATGGCAGGACAGGTCCAACATGTTATTATGGAGCAAGTAGACCTGTTCAAGAACAAGTCACAATTGAGGGTTAACCTGCTCACAGCAGAGGAACACAAGTCATGGGCTAAGATGACAGAAGAGGTCAACCGTCCCTGGGCAAGTGAGACTACATTAGAGAAGAAGGATGAACAACATAAACCTGTGATAGACCCGTTTGGTCAAGCCCTCAAAGAGTTGATGAAACAGGCATATAAGGAGATGTTGCAGGAAACACAGCAAGGGGAGAGAGGTCCACAAGAAGCCCCTTTTTCTCAACCACCAGTCCCAGCGGGGCGGTAGTGCCGCCAGATACTTCTCTCCCCATTTTTGAGGGGCCAGCGGGAGCGTTTGCTCTCTTTGGCATTTTTGCCGCAGTTGTCGCCCACATGCTCAAGGACGTGAGTGAAGCGGAGCTAGAGAAGATGATGCAAGCCACTGAAGATGAAACTCAAAAGAAAATCATCCAGCTTGTCTTGGATGAAAGAAGGAGGGTCGCATGAAACGGCCCCAAATAGCAGTCTACACCCCTGTCACCCGGCAGGGGGTTTATTTTATGGTGTGTGAAAAGTGCAAGTTGCACGAACAGGACAAATAATATGAAACGCGCTACTCAGCATTATTAGCCTCTCGCATGCGCAAAAGTTCATCTATTTCGATTTGCTTGAAGTAGACAGCTTGTCTTATACCTTGCCGGTACTTCTTCACCTGCCCTCTTTGACAAGGTTTTCTAAGGTCTGCCTAGTCACTCCAAGGCGCTGACATGCCTCTTTAGAGGTCAGGTAAACCTCTCCATTAATCGTGATTGGCATCAACATTAGTTCCCCTCTCTTTGTATCGACTAGCATCCAGCATAACATGATTTGTATCTATTGACGAGGGCTAGACCAAGCTTTATACTTCCTCAGTAGAAATGCCTACAATTACTCGTTTTTCACCATAACGCACTAGGAAGGAACATCATAATGGAAAACATCACTTCGCGCCGGTCCTACACCTGGCGCAGGCCACCAGAAGAGGATGCTTTACCAGGTGAAAAGCTACTTACGGTCAAAGAAACAGCCAAGAAGCTGCGTGTAGATGATACAACGGTGCGGCGCTGGATCGCAAATGGAATACTAGACGCCATCACATTGCCCCATAAAGGCAAGCGCCAGGCGTATCGCATCAGGGAGCGCACCATAAGGGAGCTTATTGAACCGGGGGAGACAGCATGAACGACGAAGACATTGTAGTTAGAAGCAGGTGGATGCACACCTGTGGGCATTGGTGCGATTGGATTATTCCCATTCCCAGCAGCATGGCAACACAGACATTGGAAGACAAGGAGCACCTTATAGAGTACGCCAAGCAGCGCACAAAGCTATTTGCTACAGTGCCCTGCCCCTGGTGTGGTGGAGAGATCGGAGAGAGAGCCAAAGCCCCTCAGGAAGAGAAGCGGATCAGTATGACAGTGCAAGGAGAAAAATGGCTGGTGGAGCAAGCGCCCGCTGAAGAACTTAAACCCGAAAAACAGCCACAGAAGCCCCCAAACAAAAAAGACAGAACCCGTGCAGAGAGCCAAATCCCGCCATCAGGGAAATTCGACTGCCTGGCAGCTTCCTACCCAACCGAAGCTGACTCCAAAGCAGTCTACCAGCGCCTAGACCCGGCGATGAGGCAAGGCCACAACCTAGACCTTACTATCACGCGCATGCTGAACCGGGCCAGATGGACAGTTGTGCTTATAGTTGACAAGAACCACACGCACTGCATCAAGCACGAAGCCATGGAAATCATGCTCACGCATGGCGGCAATATGACCGAGCTTGAAAGCCCGGTTGTCAAGGAACTGGTACATCGCCGCCTCTCACGCACTGCGGGTGCCGATCGCTCAAAGAGATACCAATTCGAGCACCACGGCCCGGAATTTATCGAAACTGGCAGCAGCTTTGCTTCAGAGGCCGAAGCTGAAGCACATTTTGCAGAGATCGTGCGAGCTTACGGGAATGATCCCAACACCATCTTTTTCGATGTGACAGATGATCTAAGGACTGAGGTGAGCAATCATCTCAACCAGATGCCCCTGGCCGAGAAAAAGCGCGTGGCAAAAATGCCTCCAAAGGAGCAGCAGAGGTACATTGAGGAAGTGGTTGACAGGATCATGGACGAGGCATCAGCCAGGCTTGGCCAGCCAATCATCGACAGATCAGGATTTCACAAGCCTGCTACCCGGGCTCTTGTGCCTTTCTTGATCGACTTTCTGGATACGCGATCCTTATCAATGCTAGAGAAGATCGACAAGACTGGCGGATCGCTGGCCCTGCCCACGAGCGATGGTATCAGCTTGGAGGATGCTGCCAAGAACCTCTATCGACTGATGATGAAGAGGGCTGACGCCTGGCAGATGACACCTTCAGCGATGGCCGTATTCGATGCCGTGTTTGACTGGCCCAAGCCCAGACCAGTGAATAATCTGGTGTTTCCTGAAAACGTTGAAAAGCACTGCTGGATCGAGTTGCAGAACCCAATCAGTTACCAAGATCACCAAATCAAAGCAGTCTGCTTGACCAAAGCGTACCCAAAGCAAGAGCTAGACGCAGCCGTGCCCTTTACACGCTACCCCTACGTGCATACTACCCTCAATCGCATTTTCGAGAAGGTAGCAGGTGAGTGGGTATTAGCAGTGATCGACACTTCCTGTCGGATCGTCTATAGCTACACCTATGTTCAAGGGATTTCTGCCTGGGTGTTTCCGCCAACCTACACCTGTCCTTATGGCACCTGTAGCCTTTCACCAGCCACCATGGGAAGCGGTGCAAAAGGAACCACCCTTATTCCTTGCAAGCGTTGCCGCAACGAAAATTGGTTCTGGTCAAATTGGTTCAAATGTGCATGGGACATCACCCAGCGCAAGTACGCCACGAGGCCCAATCCCCCCGAATACCCCATAGAGGTACAAGAGTACGAGACTGTGGAACAAGCGGAAGTTGGAAAGGGCAATAATGCTCGTTTTGTGAAGCAGATGAAAAAGCACGAGGTCAGTTATCGGCTCGTGAAGTTCGACATCGACGTGCTACCAGAGCCACACACCAGGGCCACGCCAGATACAGCAGGGCGCGAGAAAAAGCAGAATTGGCTCTCTCAACACGACCTAGCCCAGCGTATTTATGAACAGAAGACGATAGCAGCAACCCAGCGCGTCTACCGCCTGCCCTACTTCCGCCCATTAGTAGAGGCATGCAGACACGGCCTGCGCAACTCGCCAGATGGAGAGGAATATGAGCTGGTCGAGCAACCAGGACATGAGCCATACGTGGTAGGCCACATTAGGGAACATGCAAGATGGCAGCCCTTCTTACGCCCGGAGTACCGCAAAGCCACAACTATCAAAAAGGTTATAGCAAGCAAGCATCTTTGACCGTTACCTGGGTCCAGGTGATTAGCGGTTATAGGTTATAGCCTATAGTCTATAACCAGATTGCTTGCCACGCGCCGTGTGGTAAAATGAGCTCAAACCAAGCCCTTTTTCGGCAGCACACGTAGGTTATGGGTTATAGGTTATAGATCATAGGTTATCAGACTGGCGGCACCGATGGATGCATTAGACCTCATGGAAACAATCAAGCGTGACTTTGGCCTTTCGCTCAACCAGATAGCTGGCAAGATTAAAAAGTCACAGCCTTACCTCAGCAACGTGATGAACGGGAAGAAGCCTGCAAGTGCAGAACTGACCGAGCACTTAGAAAACCTGCTCTACAATCTACGAAAAGGACGAGTCCCAGCAATAGAGAGTCAGGCATCTACCAAATCGGACCACCCACGCAAAGAGACTGAGCGCCATCCCTCTCAAATCAGGGCAGTCATAC
>Ga0070717_10004327_pt1 | contig 10245 bp, 8 predicted proteins | sample LARL113metaG_FD_71366 | JGI IMG/M metagenome (GOLD analysis project Ga0070717, IMG submission 71366) | Corn, switchgrass and miscanthus rhizosphere microbial communities from Kellogg Biological Station, Michigan, USA - LAR L11-3 metaG | ecosystem: Host-associated > Plants > Roots > Rhizosphere ... | reverse complement strand
CGGTGGACTGCACACAGAAGACGTATTGGGACAAGTACTATCGGGACCTCGGAGGGCGGGGCTCCGACCTGGACTGGCATGGGCGCTGGACCGCCCCGTTTGTCCCCTTGCTCCGCGCGGCCCGCGCCAGAGACGTCCTCGAGCTCGGCTGCGGGACGGGAAACGACGCGGCGAGACTGGCGCGTGAGGGGTTCCACGTCGTCGCCACCGATCTGTCCACCGAGGCGGTGGCGGCGGCCCGGCAGAAGTACGGTGACCTCGTGGACGTCCGGGTGGTGGACATGGCCGCGGGGCTCCCGTTCCCCGAGGCCGCCTTCGACGCAGTGATGGCGAACGTGGCCCTGCACATGTTCACCGACGCGGTGACGCGCGCTGTCTTTGCGGACATCCGACGGGTGCTGCGTGAGGACGGGCTGTTCCTCTTCCACGTCAATGCCCACGACGACCGCCCACTCCGGGAGCACCGGCGGCCTGTCCTGCGCGAGCTGGAGCCGGACTACGTGCTGGAGGAGGCCGGCCAGACGGTCCGCTACTTCTCGCGGACCTACCTAGACGATCTTCTGACGGGTTGGCAAGTGGTCATGCTCGACCACTTGGAGATCGCGCACGCGCGCACGAGCGTTCCCTTCAAGCGCGTCTGGCGGGTCGCCGCACGGGCTTCGGCGCCTCCCGCGTTCTGACGCCGACCCAAAACCGCTAGCATCCGCCCCTCTCGACGGAGAACCTTGTACGAACATTCTCCACCCCGACCCCCGCTCGGGCCTGACGGCACGCCTGACCGCGCCGCGGCCTACCGCTCGGCGGCCTGCGCGCCGCCCACCCGCCCGGCCTGGCTGGCCGCCACGCTCGCTGCCCCAGGCCTCCTCGGCCGCGTACCACTCGCGGAGGGGACGGGGCACCCCCGGGATGCTCCGGACGTTCGGCGGCTGGGCCGGCGGACCGTACCACCAGCGCCAGAACTCGTAGGGGTGACGAGCCACGTATTCAGTCATTCGAGGACCTCATCGCCCGGTGCCGGCCGGGACATCGCCGAGCTCTCTACGTCGTAGACCCACTCCAGTCGAAGAGCCGAACACGGTGGCTCGACATTGTGCCAACGTACGGCGTGTCCGCCAGGCCCTCGCGCCGTAGCGCGGTGCGTGACCATTTGTGACCTGCCACCGCATGACCCTGGCCCTAACCATGCAATGTCGCTATCAGGATCGAGTTGGAGAAGATGGTCGGGGAGGCGGGATTTGAACCCGCGACCCCCTGGCCCCCAGCCAGGTGCGCTGCCGGGCTACGCTACTCCCCGAACCAGGGCACGATCTTAGCGAGTTCCGGCGCCGCGCGCTCGCCCCGCATGGTCAGGCGCTGGCCGGCCACAGCTCCCGGCTCGCGATCTTTGCCCCCTCCGCCAGGCTCGCCAGCTTCGCGTAGGCCACCTCCGGGTCCACCGTTGACGTGCCGGCGAACGTGCTGAAGCCGCAGTCCGTCCCCGCGATCACGTTCTCCCTGCCCACCGCTTTCGCGTAGCGCTCGATCCGTTGGGCCACCACGTCCGGGTGTTCGATGTAGTTCGTGCACGAGTCGATGACGCCCGGGATGACGTACTTGCCGGGCGGCAGCGGCTGCTCCGCGAACACCGTCCACTCGTGCTCGTGCCTCGGGTTGGCCGCCTCCACCGAGATGCCGTTCGCCCGAACCTCGTAGATCACGTCCAGGATGTCGCCCAGCGCCACGTCGCGGTGGTGCGGCCCCGCGTAGTTGCCCCAGCACACGTGGACCCGCACCCGTTCCGGGTCGATGCCCTCCAGCCCGTGGTTCAGCGCCTCCACGTGCAGCTCCAGGTTCGCCCTGAACTCGGCCAGCGGCCGGTCGCCGAACTCCACGTGGCGGCCCATCGCCAGGTCCGGGCAGTCCACCTGCAGCAGGTACCCCGCCTCCACGATCGCCAGGTACTCCGCGCGCAGGGCCTCGGCCAGCGCGAACAGGTACTCCCGCCGGCTCCCGTAGTGCGTCGTCGGCATGATCTGGACCACGCACCCCGGCGACGCCGCCGGCATGAACGCGCCAGCCGCCCCGGCGCCCGAGAGCGCCGCCCCGAACGCCGCCAGGTCGCCCGCCAGCTCATCACCGCCGACGTACGCGATCGCCGCGTCGTTGGCCAGCCGCCGCGTCCGCGTCGACGGCTGCGTGCCGAACAGGCGGTCCCGCAGCGAAGGGAAGTCGACCAGGTCGCGCGGCTGGAACAGGCGGGTGCTGTCCGCGCCGCCGAACCCCGTCATCCGGTCCATCACGTAGTTCGCGAACCCGGCCTTGCCCATCTCGCCGTCGCTCACCACGTCGATGCCGGCCGCCACCTGGCGCCGTACCGCCCCGCCGATGGCCGACGCCACCTGCGACCGGAACTCGGCCTCGTCCACCGGCTGGCCCTCGGCCCGCTCGTTCAGCAGCCGCAGCAGCTCGGGCGGCCGCGGCAGGCTGCCCGTGTGCGTGGTCAGGATCCGCTCCGTGCTTCGCATCGTCACCCGGTCGCCACCAGATAGCCGAGGAGGGCCAGACCGCCCACCACCGTGATTCCCACTGTGAGCACCTCCGTGAACGCCTCCGGCTCGAACCGCCCGCGCTCGATCTGGGCCCGGGCCCGGAAGAACCGCACCGTGCTGACCCCCGTGATCAGCACGCTCGCCGCGACCAGCGCCGCCCCGATCGCCGCCGACACGTGGCTCGGCTCGGGCGGCGCCGCCCGCTCCAGCGCCAGCTGGCGCAGGAACAGGCCGAACCGGGCCACGACGAACCCCAGGCCCATCAGCGCCACCGCGGTCCGCACCCAGGCCAGCAGCGTCCGCTCGTTGGCCAGGTGCTCGCGGGCCCGCGTGCTCTCCGCCGAGCCGGGACCGTCCGCGGACGCCGTCACCGCACCACCGCGAGCGCGACCAGCAGCACCAGCGCCCCCACCCCCAGCGCCGCGACCAGCGCCAGGTCCGTCCCGACCCGCGGCGCGAACCGGTCCGACTCGATCCGCGCCCGCGCCCGCAGGAAGCGCGGCAGCGCCGTCCCCGCGATGACCACGCCCCCCGCCACGACCGTCATCCCCAGCGGGTGCCCCAGCGTGCGCACGCCGTTGCTGACCCCGTGCAGCGCGTCCAGCGTGGCCAGCTTGTCGGCCGCGTAGCCGATGCCCATCAGGATCATCCCGGTCCGCACCCACGTCAGCGTTGTCCGCACGTTGGCCAGGTGGTCCCGCGTCCGCACCCCCTCGCCACCTCCGCGACCCCGCATGGACCGCACGTTACTCCGCCCCGGACCGCACCAGCGCCAGACAGCTGTCGGCCGCGGCCCGCAGGTGACCAGCGAACGTCTCCACGTCGTCCACGACGCCGGGGTCGGCGCCCAGCCCGAAGAACACGTCCCCGTTGTACGAGACGACCGCCAGGCCCAGCGCCATCGACGGGTACAGCGGCGCGAACGGCCAGACCTCGAGCAGCCGCGCGCCGCCCGTGTACAGCGCCTGCTGGGGCCCGGGGACGTTGGTCACGTTCATGTTGGCACCGGCCTGCGGCGTGGACATGACACGGCCGGCCAGCACCAGCAGCGTGGGCGGCGCCCAGCTCGCCAGGCCGGCCAGCTTGTCCGCCGCCAGCGCCTGCTTCGACCGCTTCAGGTCCCCCGTCGTGCGGTGGATCTGGCGCAGCCGGTCCTCAATGCTCATCGGACCGGTCGGCAGGTCGAACACCAGCCCGCTGATCCGGTTGCCGGCCGCCTCGTCCTTCACGCCCGGCACCCGCATGCTGACCGGCACGAACACCCGGACCCGGTCCGGTACCCGCTCGCCGCGCGCCGTCAGCCAGCGGTGGAGGCCCTCAGCCACCACGGCCAGCACCGCGTCGTTGATCGTGCAGCCCAGCAGTCGCTTGAGCGCCCGGAAGTCGTCCAGCGACACGCGCAGGCCGCGGCCCGTGCGCCGCGGACCCAGCCGCCGGTTGAAGAACAGCCGCGGCCGCGGCATCAGGACCGAGCGGCCCAGCTGCAGGAAGCCGCGCCACGCCGCCAGCCACAGCACCAGGCCGGTCAGCGGGCCGGGCATGTCCTCCTCCCGCCCCACCAGCCGGCTCGTCAGCTGCCGCCACACGAGGACCGCGTCGTGGGGCGCCGGCCGCGGCCGCCACGGGGAGGCCGGCTCCGGGACCACCGTCCCCTCGGGCGAGTCGTCGAACAGCGTGGTCATGATGTCGCGGTGGGCGACCCCGTCCACCATCGCGTGATGGACGCGGTTCACCACCATCACGCGGCCGCCCGCCAACCCGTGCAGCACCACCATCTCCCACAGCGGCCGGCCCCGGTCCAGCGGGGTCGTCAGGATCCGCGCCACCGCCGCCCTGGCCACCGCGCCCGTCACCGGCTCCGGCAGCGTCTCGTGGCGGACGTGGTGGGCCACGTCGAAGTCGGGGTCGACCACCCACACCGGGTGGCCGATGTTCAGCGCGATCCGGTGCAGCTTCTGCCGGTAGCGCGGGAACAGGTGCAGCCGCTCCGCGATCGTCCGCTCCAGGCCCGCGGCGCCGCGCCCGCCCGCCACGCGCGAGCCGCCCTCGAACACGTAGACCGTGGCGATGTCGAGCGGCACGTCCCGGCGCTCCGCGTAGACGAACCACGCGTCGCGCGCGTTCAGCGGCTCGTAGAACGTCACGAGGCGAACGTCTCGACGATCGCGGTCATGCCCTCGCGGTGCCGGCCCCGGTCCACCCCGAGGCACGGATAGAACAGGAGCGGCTCCTCGTACAGCTCGGCGTACCGGGCCCGGAACCGGTCCCGCACCTCGGCCGGCGTGCCGTGCACCGTGAACGTGTCCAGCATCCGGTCGCCCACCAGGTCAACCATGCCGGGCACGTCACCGCGCCGGAACGCCTCGCGGATCGCCGATGCCTCTCCCTCGAACCCGTGCAGGCGCAGGATCGGGTCGAACGCCCTGACGACCGCGTAGAACGCGACCTGGGAGGCCGCCTCCCGCCGCGCCCGCGCCGTGTCCTCGCCGACCACGCACGCCACGTAGCAGGCGATCGGGACGTCCGGCGACCGGCCGGAACGGGCAGCGCCCCGGGCGAGCGCCGGGCGCACCACCTCTTCCACGTACTCGGGTGTGAAGAGAGGGTGGCCGACCAGCCCGTCGCCCACGCGACCCGCCGCCTCGATCATGCGCGGGTTGACGCCGGCCACCCAGACCTCCAGGTCGGGGCGGGCGGGCGGCCGCACCTCCAGCACCGGCCGCAGGCGCAGGTGGTAGAACCGGCCGTCGTGCCGGAGTTCGCCGGTGCGCTGCCGCCACAGGTCGCGCAGCAGCGGCACGAGCTCCTCCAGCCGCGGCGCCAGGTGGCCCGCGTCCAGCCCGTGCCATCCCGCGACCTGCTGGCGCGTGCCCGTGCCCAGGCCGAGCACGAACCGGCCGCCCGACAGCTCGTCCAGGTCGCGCGCCTCGGCCACGGTCAGCAGCGGCGTGCGCCCGAACGCGTACATGATCGCGCTGCCCAGCGTGATCCGTGAGGTGGCCGCCGCCATCGCCGCCAGCGAGACCGTCGCCGAGCGATCGTAGAACTCGGCGCTCCAGGCGGAGCGGAGGCCCCGCCGCTCGGCGAGCGCCGCGACCTGCGCGCAGGTCGCGACATCGCCGCCCATCACGGTGACGCCGATGCCCCGGCGCACCTCACGCATGCCGCTCAGCATGGCACCCAATACACTCGACGGAAAGAAGGAGGATCACACATGGCCACGCACGCCCGCGACACGCTCGAAGTCAGCTACGACGAGTTCTGCGGCGCACTGGCCGCCAAGGACCTGCAGCCGCTCTGGACCCAGGCCGCGAAGCTGATGCCCCGCGAGCCGATCCCGCGCACGCTCCCCTGGCTGTGGAAGTGGACGACGGTGCTGCCGCTGGCCCAGCGCGCCGGCGAGCTCATCACGCTCGAGCGGGGCGGCGAGCGGCGCGTGCTGGCCCTGGCCAACCCCGGCCTCGGCGGCCTGCCCTACACGAGCTCGACGCTCTGGGGCGCGTACCAGTACCTCGGCGCGCACGAGTCGGCCCCCGCCCACCGGCACACGCCGTCGGCCCTCCGCTTCGTGGTCGAGGGCACCGGCGTCTGGACGACCGTGAACGGCGACGCCTGCGACATGGCGCCGGGCGACCTGGTCCTGACGCCGAGCTGGACGTGGCACGACCACTCCAACCCGACGGACGCCCCCATGGTCTGGTTCGACGGCCTCGACCTGCCCCTCGCGGCAGCCCTCGAAGCGGTCTTCTTCGAGCCCTACCCCGAGCTGATGCAGCCCGCGGGCGCCGACCACAACGCGTCTGCGCGGACGCACGGCCGGCCCGCGATCCGGCCGCTCGGCGAGCCGCCCAGCCCACGCCACTCGCCGCTGCTGGTCTATCGCTATCGCGACACCGACGCGGCGCTCGACGACCTCCTCCGGACGCGCGGCGGCCCGATGGCCAGCATCGAGTTCGTCAACCCCTCCAACGGCGCCAGCGCGATGCCGACGCTGGGCTGCGAGATGCACCGCCTGGTGGCCGGCCGGCGCACCCCGGCCCGCCGGCGCGTGGGCAGCGCGGTATACGTCGTCTTCAGCGGCGCCGGGTCGAGCGTGATCGCGGGCGAGCGGTTCGACTGGGAGCGCGGCGACGTGTTCGTCGTCCCCTCGTGGGCGCCCGTCGAGCACCACGCGGCCGAGCCCGCCGACCTGTTCGCCGTGACTGACCGGCCGGTCCTGGAGGCGCTGCATCTCTACCGCGAGGAGACGCTGGACGAGCCGCAGCCCGTGGTGCGCACGTTCGCGCCGAAGTAGCGTCCGGCGGGTTGCGGCGGCTCGGCGTCCTCGCCACGGCGATGCTGGCGGCGGCCTGCACGGCGAGCCTCCCCGGTGCCCGCCCGTCGCCGGTGGGCGACCTGGCCCCGCGGACGATCAGCGCGCACAGCCCGATCGCGTCCTGCGGCGGCGCGGCCCAGCTCGTGGACGCGCCCGAGGAGCCGTCGCTGGCGGTCGATCCCGCCGACCCCACCCACCTGGTCGCGGCGTGGCAGCAGGACCGCCGGCCCGCCGGCGCCGCGTACGGGGCGGCCGTGGCGGTCAGCCGGGACTCGGGCGCCACGTGGAAGGAGACGATGCTGCCGCGCCTGACCCGGTGCGCCGGCGGCCCGTACCCGCTGGTCAGCGACACGTGGGCGTCGATCGGGCCCGACCACACCGCGTACGTGAGCGCGCTGGCGCTCACCGCTGGGCCGCCGCAGGGCTACGCGATCGTCGTCAGCGCCTCGCGCGACGGCGGGAGCAGCTGGGGGGCGCCGGTCGTCGTCGACTCCGCGGGGCCGCCCCGGGCGATCCTGGACAAGCCGTCGATCCTGGCCGACCCGCGTCGGGCGGGGCGGGTGTACGCGGTCTGGGCGCGGTTCGCGCTGAACGGCGGCGACCAGGTCGCCTTCGCGCGCAGCGACGACCACGGCGCCACGTGGACGGCCCCGGCGACGCTCACGCCGGGCGGCCCCGTGGAGACGCAGAACAACGAGCTGCTGGCGCCGGCCGCCGGCGTCCTCCTCGACGTCTTCGCCCAGGGCTCGCCGCTGGAGACGAACCACGAGGGCCAGGTGGGCGTCCTCCGCTCGACCGACGGCGGCGCGACCTGGGCGGAGCCCGTCACCGTGGCCTCCTTCGCGGTCACCCAGACCACGGACCCGGACAGCGGCACGACCATCCGGGCGTTCGGCCAGGACGTCGTGGCGGCCGCCGGCGCCGGCTGGGCGTACGCGGGCTGGTTCGAGAACCGCCGCGACGGCACGTCGGCCATCTGGACCAGCGGCTCCAGCGATGGCGGCCGCACGTGGAGCGCCGCCTCGCCGCTGGTCCAGGAGTCGGCGCAGCCGTTCCTGCCGACGCTGGCGGTGGCCGGCGACGGCCGGCTGGGCGCGATCTGGTACGACCTGCGCGACGCGGACGCCGGGCCCGGGCTGGGCACCGCCCTCTGGGCCGGCACGTCGGCCGACCACGGCCGCACGTGGCGCTCGCGCCGCCTCGACCGGCCGTTCGACCTCCGCGCCGCGCCGGTCGCGACGGGCACGGGCCCGTTCATCGGCGACTACGAGGGCCTGGTCGGGCTGCCCTCGGGGTTCGCGGCGGCGTACGTGCGGACGACGGCCGCCCGCACGCCCGACCGCACCGAGGTCGCCTTCGCCCGGTTCAGATGACCAGGCTGGGGCTGAGGAACTTCGGCGGCCGCCGCGCCCTCGTCACCGCCTCGAAGCCCGAGGCGAGCTTGATCAGCGCCGGCTCGCTGAACGCCGTGCCCATGAACGTGATGCCCACCGGCAGGCCGAACGAGAACGCGGCCGGCACGTTGATCGCCGGGTAGCCGGCGAGCGAGGTGGGCGTCGAGGAGCCGCCCAGGAAGCGGTCGCCGTCCAGCAGGTCGATCTTCCAGGCCAGGCCGTTGGTCGGGGCGACCAGCGCGTCCAGGCGGAACGTGCTCAGGGCGGCGTCGATGCCGTCCCGGCCGCCCAGCCGCTTGTCGTTGGCCACCGCCGCCCGGTACGCCGCGATCGTGGCCGGGTCGTTCAGGTCCACGGCCTGCGACTGCAGGAACACCTCCTGGCCGAAGAACGGCATCTCCTGGGCCGCGTGGGCGTTGTTGAAGTCGATCAGGTCCTGGAGCGTGTGGATGCTCGGGTCGCGGCGCGCCGCCAGGTACGCGTCGAGGTCGGCCTTGAAGTCGAACAGGAGGACGGTGTTCTCGTCGCCGGAGGCCGCGATCTCCTGGACGTCCGGCAGGTCGGCGGGGTCGACGATGACCGCGCCCGCCGCCCGCATGGCCTGGATCGCGGCGTCGTAGACCACGTCCACCTTGTCCTGGAAGCCCGCGAACACCTGGCGGATGACGCCGATGCGCGCGCCGCGCAGGCCGTTCGGGTCGAGGAACCGCGTGTAGTCGGTGAAGGAGCGCCCGGCGCTGCCGGCCGTGGCCGGGTCGCGGGGATCGACGCCGACCAGCGCTCCCAGCACGGCGGCGGCGTCGGCGACGGTCCTGGCCATCGGGCCGACCGTGTCCTGGTTGTGCGAGATCGGGATGACGCCCGCGCGCGACGTCAGGCCGAGCGTCGGCTTGATGCCCACGACCATGTTGATGCCGGAGGGGCAGAGGATCGAGCCGTCCGTCTCCGTGCCCAGGGCCGCCGCGCACAGGTTGGCCGCGACCGCCGCACCCGAGCCCGAGCTGGAGCCGCACGGGTTGCGGTCGAGCGCGTACGGGTTCAGGCACTGGCCGCCGCGCCCGCTCCAGCCGCTGGACGGGTTGGCGGCCCGGAAGTTGGCCCACTCCGTCAGGTTGGTCTTGCCCAGGATGACCGCGCCGGCCGCGCGCAGCCGGGCCGCCAGCGTGCTGTCCTGGGGCGGCGTGGAGCCGAGCAGCGCCAGGGAGCCGGCGGTGGTGTGCATCCGGTCGTGGGTGTCGATGTTGTCCTTGACCAGGATCGGGATGCCGTGCAGCGGGCCGCGAGGCCCGCGCTCGCGACGCTCCCGGTCGAGGGCGGCGGCGATGGTCCGCGCGTCCGGGTTCAGCTCCAGCACCGACCGGAGCCCCGGCCCGCTCCGGTCGATCGCCTCGATCCGGCGCCGGTACTCGTCCACCAGCTCGACGGCGGTCAGGCGGCCGGCCCGCATGCGCGCCTGCAGCTCGGCGATGGTGACCTCGATCAGGTCGTGCGGGCCCGGGTCCTGGAACGCGGCGGCGCCGGCCGGCTGGGGTGCGGCGGCGATCCCGACGGCGGTGGTCGCGGCGGCGGTGGCGCCCGTGCGCAGGAAGTCGCGGCGGGTGAAGCGTCCCTGCATCGATCTCCCCCTCTCTCTCGCGAACGGATGACCGTGGACGCGTTCGAGCCTACCGGCGATCGTGGGTCCCGGCCAGTCGGGATCGGGGCGGGCGCGGTGGCCCGGCTGAAGCGCGCCGCCGAAGCGGCGGCGTAGCGTCAACGGGGCCTTAACAGGTTAGATTGTCCCACTGGCCGATTGGCACTACGCTGGCGGTCATGCAGCACGCGATCCAACCCAGCGATCCGGGCGGGTACGCTCCTCCTGTGGCCGGCCACCGGGTCTCCGCGACCCTCGACGCGGAGACGTACAGGATCGTCCGCGAGCTCGTCGCCTGGAAGGGCACGTCCCTGTCCGCGTGGCTGGCCCGGGCGGCGCGCCGTCAGGCGTTCTTCGACGAGCGCACGCGGTTGT
>Ga0070717_10004323_pt1 | contig 10248 bp, 7 predicted proteins | sample LARL113metaG_FD_71366 | JGI IMG/M metagenome (GOLD analysis project Ga0070717, IMG submission 71366) | Corn, switchgrass and miscanthus rhizosphere microbial communities from Kellogg Biological Station, Michigan, USA - LAR L11-3 metaG | ecosystem: Host-associated > Plants > Roots > Rhizosphere ... | reverse complement strand
AACGCCGCGACCAGCTGCTCGAGCGCCGGCGGTCGCGCCATGTCGCGCGCGAGCCGATCGAGCTCGCCGCGCCCGGCGTCGCGCTTGCCCTCGAGCCAGCGCCGCGCCGCCGCCAGCGCCGCCACCAGGTAGCGCTGGTTATCGTCGAGCCAGCGCTCGGTCATGGCACGTGCACCTTGGGCGTCCCGATCAGGTGGCCGGCGGCGTCGACGTCGAGCGGGCTCGGCGCGCCGTCGACGCGGATCCGCACCAGGTAGTCGCCGGTCGGCACGCCGGCGATCGGGCAGGTGATCGCGGTGGTGTCGGCGGCCAGCGCGATCGGGAACTGGAACGCCGCACCGCCGCCGAGCTGATCGAGCAGCAGCTCGGCGCGCTGCGCCTTGCCCACCGTCGGGGTCACGGTGAACGACACCGAGGTCGCCGTGGCGCTGGGCGCCGCGAGCGTCGGCGACAGCACGGCGACCATGACCGGCGAGCGCGGCCCGCGGTGCGGATCGCCCGGCGTGCCGAGCACGACGTCGTGGCGGACCTGCACCGCCTGCGGTCCGGCGCGCAGCGAGCCGGGCGGGAACGGCGGCTCGGTCAGCCGGACGGTGACCCGGGTGGTCGACGCGCTGTCGGCCAGCGCCTCGGCGTCGCCAAGCAGGACGTGGGTGACATCGCCGCGCAGGTGACGGCCGACCAGGGTCAGGATGTCGCCCGGGAGCAGCGGCGGATCGTCGTCGGGCGGATCGCCGGCGGCCGCGGCCCAGCGCACGCGATCGACCACCGGCTGGACGAACGGCGTGATCCGCAGGTTGCGCCGGGTCACCGGCAGCGCGGCGCGCGGCGCCTCGTGGCCCTCGAGGAGCACGAGCGACGCCATGTACGTGGTCGACAGCGCGTACGGCGTCTGGAACAGGATCGACCACATCTTCGAGAGGTCCTCGAAGGTCAGCGAGGTCGGCGACAGCTTGACCAGCTCGACGTCGGCGTCGAGGTCGCTGTCGGCGAGGAACGGGAACGCGGACTTCGCGGCGGCGATCTGCGATCGGGTGAGCACGGCGTGCTGATGCAGCGTGCGCACCACGGTGCCGAGCAGGCGCTGCGGCTCGTGCTGGCGATCGTCGCCGTAGCAGCTGACGACGTAGTGCAGATCGATCGCGGCGCGCGGGCGCTGCAGGAGCGACGCGCCATCGCCGCCGCGGGTCGGCAGGTCGCGGTTGCGATAGGCGGTGTTGGGCGTGACCTGGTAGAGGAACACGTTGACGCCCAGGGTCGGCGTTTGGCCCGGCGAGCCGGGCGTGCTGCCGGCCGGGCGGACCGCCGTGGCCTGGGCGCCGGCGACGTCGGCCTTGACCGCGGTGTCGAGCTGCTGGCGCAGCGTCTCGGTCGCCATCGCGATCGCGAGGAAGTTGCTCATCGCGTACCGCCGCGCAGGTAGTCGGCGAGGGTGAGCATCGGCTCGCGCGGCGGGGGAGGAGGTGGCGCCGCGGCGGGCGCGGTGGCGGCGCGCACGTCGATGCGGCCGATCGTCACCTGGACGACGTGATCGCCGGTGTGCGCGGTCTCGGATGCGACGCCGTTGCTGCGGCGGGGTGCTGCGCTGGCGGGGGGCGGCGCGCCGGACGGTCGAGGCGCGAGCGCGGCGGCGATCATCGAGCGCAGCGTGGGCGGTGGCGCGGTGTCTTCGCCGTCGGCGCTGACGTGCGCGCGAGGCTCGTCGGTAGATTCGGTCGGTCCCGGGGTGGGCGCGCGCGTCACGTTCGGCGGCGCGGCGGGCCGAGGTCGCTCGACGTGCGGCGACTCGAACGTCCGCGCGTCGGACACATCGTCGATCGCAGGCGCGTCTTGCACGGACGGGCGCGGGCGCGGCGCGGGCGATGCGGCGACCGTCGGCGATGCGGCGACCGTCGGCGACGCGTGCTCCGCGATCTCCGCGGGCGGCGAGGGTGGCGCAGCCCAACCGGGCGCGTCGAGCTCGGGTGCCGCCGGCGCGGGCTCGAATATCGTCGCCGGCCGCGGCTGCAGCGCATGCGGCGCGCGTGCCTCGCCGCGCGCCCGGGCCGCGATCCGCCCCAGCAGATCGGTCATCGACCGAGCAGCTCCAGGTAGGCCAGCCGCCGCGCCGGGCTGAGCGCCAGGATGTCGCGCTCGTCCCAGTGGTACGCGCTCGCCAGCGCGTGGACCTCGCCGAGCAACCGCCGGGCATGGGCGCGGATCTCGGCGATCAGGAACGCGGCAATATCGAACGGCGCCGCCCACGCGTGCGCGCACGCCGGGCAGTGCACCGCGATCCGGACATCGGACAGCGGATCGTCGAGCTCGAGCTGGGCCGCGAGCGCCTCGGCGACCTCGCCAGGCAGCGCGTCGGCCGCCATCGGCTCGCCGTCGCGCACCGCGGCGATCACCGCACCCGCGAGCAGCGCCGCGCGGGCCGCGCCGTGATCGGCCTCGGCCGCGGCGCGCTGGAAGTCGCGCGTCGACAGCAGCCGGTACTCGACCTCGATGCCACCCGCGCGCAGCCGACCCGGCGCCGTCCCGGGCGGCGGCTGCACGGCGCGCAGCTGCGCCAGATCGAGCGCGAGCTCCAGCGCCTCGTCGCAGCGCGGGCAGCGCGCCACGGTCTCGACCCGCGGACCGAAGTTGCGCTCGCGCACCGCCATGAGCAGCGCGTCGCGCTCGCCGAGCGGCAGGTCGGCGAGCTGGTCGCGCGCCGCCTCGGGCCGCGCCACCGCCGCGAGCGCGAGCGGCTGCTCGCCGGCGGTCGTCGCCAGCGTGCGCTCCCACAGCGCGAGCAGCTCGGATGGTGCGAGCGCCCGCATGCTAGCCGAACGTGGGCTCGGAGGGCTCGGGCACGTCGGGGTCGCGCTCCCAGCCTTCGTTCTCCAGCTTGATGTGCTCGAGCGCGATCGCGTTGGCGTTGGCGTCGAGATCGGAGACCGGCTGGAGCTCGGAGACCCAGCAGCGGAACACCTTGAACGCGATCGCGAGCTGCCCGGCGTCGTTGTACAGCTCGATCGTGATGTCCTTGCGGAAGTCCCGCAGCGACGATTCGGCGCCCAGGCCCGCGCCGAAGTTCCACACCTTGGTGGTCCACTTCAGGAACTCGAGATCATGGGTCACGCCGCGCTCGATCGTGATCGCGTCGAACTCGGTGCGGCCCGGTGACTTGCGGCTGGTCGACGGATCGCCGCCCTCGCGGTGCTTGACGACCTCCGTGGTGCGCTTGAGGCCGCCGACCTTGCTCGCGCCCAGCACGTACTTGCCGTCCCACTTCACGCGGAACTTGAAGTTCTTGTACGGATCGAAGCGCTGCGGATTGATGGTGAACTGCGCCATGGTTGCCTCCCCGGATCAGAGCGTCAGATCGCCGTCTGGCCGGCCATCTGTTGCACGGTGATGACCACGAACTCCGCCGGCTGCAGCGGCGCGAACCCGACCAGCACGTTGACCACGCCGAGCGCCTGGTCGGCGGGCGTCGTGGTCTCGCGGTCGCATTTGACGAAGTACGCGTCCTGCGGCGTCTTGCCGGCGAACCCGCCTTGCCGGAAGATCCCGTTGAGGAACCCGCCGACGTTGAGCCGGATCTGCGCCCACAGCGGCTCGTCGTTGGGCTCGAACACGACCCACTTGAGGCCGCGATACAGGCTCTCTTCGAGATAGAGTGCGAGCCGGCGCACCGGCACGTACTTCCAGTCTTGATCGTCACCGTCGGCGCCGACCAGCGTGCGCGCGCCCCAGCTCACCATGCCGTAGATCGGCAGGTTGCGCAGCGCGTTCAGCCCGAGCGGGTTGATCACGCCGTTCTCGGCGTCGGTGAGCTTCACGGTGAGCTGCTGGACGCCCGACAGCCGCGCCTCGATCCCGGCCGGCGCCTTCCAGACGCCGCGATCCGCGTCGGTGCGGGCGTACACCCCGGCGACCACGCCCGACGGCGCGAACGTGCGGAGCTGCATCGCGTTGAGCGGATCGGGCAGCCGCGGCCGCGGCCAGTACGCGGCGCCGTTCTTGTCGTGCACCGTCAGGCCGGTGAACTTCCACGCTGCCGCGCCATCGAGGTCGGCGACCTCGGGCGGCGGATCGACCAGCAGGAACGCGCGGCGCGCGAGACAGACCGTCATCGCGGCGCCGAAGATCGCGTTGGGATCGATCGGATCGGCGCTCGGGTTGGGATCGAGCGCCGCCGGGTTGCCCGGATCGGCGCGCGTCGCGTCGGGGATGCACAGCAGGTTGAACAGGTCGACGTGATCGAGCGCTGCGAGCCCGCCGATCAGCGCGGTGCTGCCCGGTAGGGCGGAGCCGTCGCTCGGCGCCTGCGTGACTTTCTCGGCGAGCGTGTCGCGGCCGCCGCCGATCCAGGACCGCGCCACGTTGACGACCGCGCCGGCGCCGCCGGTGAGCTTGAGCGCGGCCGCCGCGTCGTTGGGGCTGCCCGCGGTGAACGTCAGCGCGGCGTCGACCGCCGTGGTCACCAGATCGGGCGGAAACTGCGCGACCACCCGGATGCTGTCCGGGCTGGTGCTGCCCGCCGACGTTCGCGGCCGGCACGCGACCGACGCGCCGGTCACCACCGTGCGCAGCGCGTTGTTGATCGCGCGCTCGAGCACGCGGCAGGCCGACAGCACGTTGTTCGGGATCGGGTCGCCGGTGGCGAGGAACGTCACCGGGATCCCGCCGGTCAGCGCGGCGGGCACGTCCGCCTTGAGCGTGAGCGTGTAGTCCTTGGTGGCGAACGCACCCGCCTCGCCCAGCGCGGTGTTGAGCGTGGCGAAGCTGACCTTGCCACCCACCGTCCCGGTCTCGGCCGGCCGGGCGGTGCTCGCCGCGTTCGCCGCGACGGTGAACAGCGCCGATCCGTTGTCCGGATCATTGATCATCGTCAGTACGTAGTTGGACCGGGTGTTGTCCATCGTGACGTTGCTGAACGTCTCGCTGGCTCCGGTGGCGAGGTCGGTGAAGGTGAGATTGAACGACTTGTTGTCAGCGGTGTTCTCGTAATCGACGTCGATGACGACGTTGCTGGACCACGTGCCCGTGCTCAGGGTCGTGAAATCGAGGCAAAGCTTGCCTGCAGATACCGCATCACGTAGTCCGATCGACGCGCGCTTGGCGCCGAACTTCGGGACGCGCACCACGTAGGCCTCGGAGCCGCCGTTGGCGAAGAACTGCTGCACGCCGTACGACAGCTCGCTGTCGGCGGCGAGCCCGCCGAACAGCCGGTCGAAGTCGGCGAAGCCCAGCACCCGCTTGGCGTCGAGGTCGGGGCCACGCGCGGTGTACCCGACGAACGCCGCGGTCGAGGTCGCGACCCCCGAGATGGCGTGCACGCCGCTGGATTTTTCCTGGATATAGACACCCGGATACGTGACCTTGACTGGCACGTGCACGACCTCCTGGTCCGACCGAGCGTCCCACTCACGCTCGCTGGACACCATGACAGAGAGGCTATCTGGAGACAAGCAGTTTTCGTGTGGAGTCTAATCATGACTTCGGGAGTCGGTGGCATTCTCTGCCATTGACAGTCGGATCTCGATCGCACATCGTGGCCACTCGAGAGGAACGTATGGGGACGCGTGCGGACGCGACGACCAAGCGCAGCGGGGCAGCGGCACCCCAGCACAGCCGCCAGCGCGCTGCCGAGCCGGCGGGAGCGGAGCACCACGCGGCGCCGGTGGCGGGCTTCGAGCTCAGCCACGTGCCGATCGTGCCGCGGATTCAACGCCAGTGTGCCGCGTGTGGAGGATCGCGGCAGCCCGACGATGGCCCGTGTCCGACGTGCGGCGGGGCGATCGCGCGGCAGGCGAGCGGGACCCAGGGGGCGGCGTCGACCTTGCCGGTGAGCGAGCCGGGCGATCGCCTGGAGATCGAAGCCGATCACGCGGCGGACCAGGCGCTGCGCGTGCTGCACGGCGGCGCGTCGCCTTCCGCACCGGCGGAGGTCAGCGCGCCGCGCGTCCAGCGCGAGGCGGCCGAGGCAGCGCCGGCGGCCGAGGCGGCACCGGAGCCAGCGTCGGCCGGCGGGTTGATTGCCGACGACGAGGCGCAGTCGCTGACCGACGGGCAGATGCGCAAGAGCGAGTTCCTCGACGCGCTCAAGATCGAGGCCTGCGCGGCCGCCGATCGCGAGCTTGCCCAGGTTGGGCGCGACACCGCGGGCTGCCCGTACGTCGAGCGCTGGCTCGACTATTACCAGGGCCGGGACGCCAGCCAGCTCGAGCGCGCGATCCGCAAGTTTGCGCCCGGCGCGGCGTCGGCCCGCACCGCGCGCGACTACATCCCGCTGGTCAGCGCGCGGGTCGCCGCCGGCACGGCGCGCTACGCGACGACCGGCCAGCTGCCCGCCGATGTCCCGCCCGAGCTGCGCGACGCGATGACCAGCGGCCCGGGCGCGCTGGGCGGCGCACTGTCGGCGATCGGCGGCGCGATCGGCGGGGCGCTGTCATCGATCGGCAGCCTGCTGTTCAAGTCCGACAGCGGCGGGCGCACTGGCGTCGATCGCGCGGCGCTGTCATCGCGGCTCGGGCCGGGCACGCCGCTCGAGGGCGGCGCGCGCAGCCGGATGGAGGCGGCGTACGGCCACAGCTTCGCCAGCGTGCGGATCCACGCAGATGCCGGCGCCGCAGCGCTGTCGCGCGATCTCGACGCGCACGCGTTCACGCTGGGCGAGCACGTCGCGTTCGCCGACGGCCGCTTCCGGCCCGGGACGCCGAGCGGCGACGCGCTACTGGCGCACGAGCTGGCCCACGTCGTCCAGCAGGGGGGAGACGCCGGCCCCGCGCCGCTCGCCAGCGACGGCGCGCAGCACGACGAGCCCGCCGAGCGCGACGCCGACGCCGCGGCGGCATCCGTGCTGACGTCGATCTATGCGCCGACCCAGGCGCCGGGCGTCGCGGCGCGCAAACCGCGGGTCAGCCGCAAGCGCGCGGGCCTGCGGCTCCAGCGCTGCGGTGCGAGCACCAGCGCCACGCGGATGCCCACCCGCGAGACCCGCGAGGGCCAGGGCGTCTTGCCGCCGCTGCAGCAGGGCGAGCGGAGCCATAGCTACAGCGTCGCGGAGTTCATCACCGCGTGGGAGCGGCAACATGGTGGCCAGTCGATGCCGCCCGCGCTCCAGAACGTGCTGTTCGGCGGCTGCATCGGCATCACCGCGCTCAACCTCGGCGAGTCGACCTACGGCCCGGGCCACCCGCCGATGAGCTTCTGCTACGACTCGCTCGCCCACGCCCAGGCGGCGGCGAGCCAGGCCGCGTCGGGAGGCGGCCCGCGGCCCTACATCTTCTCGAAGCACTTCTACGCGCGCGGCCGCAGCTACGCGCCGACCGACGCCACCGGCCGGGTCGACATGACGCAGCATGATTTTCAGGCGGACCGCCGCCGCGGCTCGTTCGACTACGGCTGGTACGACGAGACCAACAACACGTTCCTCGACGCCAACCACTGCGATCCGCGCGCGCCGGGCTGCAACACCCCCGAGGCCATGGAGATCATCCAGAACACGCCGGAGGCGTGGGCGTCGCAGGTCCAGCCGGGCACGGACTACGACGTGGGCGTATACTGCATCTGGCACCCATCCTGGCCGTCGTCGTGGCGGATTCCCAACTAGCGAGGTGGATCGCGATGCTGATGATCAGCTGTGCCGGCGCTTCATCCTCCTCTGGTTCTTCGTCGGCCTCCGCACCGCCGGAGGTCGTGCGCAGCGCCAATCGCATCACGCCGAACGAGCGCAAGCCGGTGGTGCTCGAAGGCATCGCGATCGAGGTCGCGGGGCGCGCGTGCGTGCGCTTCGACCGCAACGATACGTTCGTGCCGGTCGCCGGTCGCGCGGGCTGGGACGCCGCGCTGCGCGGCCAGCCGGTGCGCGCGCGGGGCACGCTCACCCGGCACGCCGAGGCGAACGACGAGGTGACCGGCATCGCGTCGCTCGAGCTCGCCGGCGCGCAGGTCGAGCGGATCGCGCTGCCAGCCGATGGCCGCATCCGCAGCGCGCCCGAGCGCGACGCCGCCGACGGCACGCGCGTCGAGCTCGAGGGCCTGGCCTATCGCTCGCGCGTCGCGCCCGCGGTCTGTCTGTACGGCGGCATGGTCTGGGTGCGCGGTCTGGCGCAGCGCGAGTGGGACGCGGCCACGATGGAAAGGACGATCGTGGTACGCGGCACGCTCCGCCGCATCGCGCCGCCGTTCGAGTCACCGCCCGTCGAGCCGTGGGAGATCGACGGCGAGTCCGTCGCGATCACAGCGAAGTAAGGACGTTGTTGAGGATCTCGCGGATCGTCTGCACGATGCCGTCGCGCTGCTGGACGAACGCGGGATCCGAGGTGCCCGTCGGCACGCGCAACAGCGGCGTGTGCAGATGGCCCATCGGCACGGTCGCGCCGTTGGCCCGCCGCAGCGCCGAGACGCGATAGAAGATCTCGTTCGACAGGAATCCGCCGCCGGTACCCGACACCGCGGCGTAGCCCGACGGCGGCGTCGTGCCGGCCGGGAACGTCGGCGCGGTCGCGGAGGTCGGGCCGGTGTTCCCCGGCACGATCTCTTGAATGCGCTGGCGATCCGCCGGCACCTCGTTGCCGGCGAGCGTGGCGCGAATGTTATCCGTCGGCAGCGCGGTCGGCAGGAACTCGGGACCCGCGGTCTCGCTGCGCGGCACGACGGGCGCGTTCTCGGTGCCGCCGCCGACCTGCCCAGCGTTGTCGCGGAAGTCACCCGACGAGCGGCGCCGGCCGGCAAACTCCTCGACCTGGAAGCGATCGGGGTGGCCGCCCTGGCTGATCGTCATGATCATGTCGACCGGCTGGCTGCCATCGAGGTACGGGCCGAAGAAGCGCTCGACGGCGCCCGCGTTGAAGTCGGCGAACCGCACGGGGAAGATCACGCCCTGGACCTCGCCGCGCAGCGCGCCACTCGAGACCGTGCTGCCGTCGAGCGCGAGCACCGCGGCGCCCGATGGGTTGCCGTGCGCCGGTGAGCCGTTGGCCGACGCGCGCGGGTCGAGGTCGAACGGATCGAAGCCGCTGATCAGGATGCGCTTGACGCCCTCCGCGCCGGAGAACTGCGCCGTGGTGCGTCCGCGCGACGTCTCCTCGAGCTGCCGCGCCAGATCGCGGCGGTCCGCGTCGGACAGGGTGAGCGGCGCGCGGGGCTGGAAGTCCTGGAGCACGCGGCCGAACGCCTCGCGCGCCCAGTACAGCGGGCGATCGTCGGTGTTGGCGGTGGCGCCCTGCGCGCGCCGGGTCGCCGCGGTCCACAGGCCGAGGCCGTGCTGGGCGACGGCGGCCCGCAGCTCGTCGAGGTTGGTCGCCGCCACGAGCGCGGTGCGGAACGGCTCGATCAGGCGATCGAAGCCGGCGCTCGCGATCAGCTCGCGCGACATCGCCGCGCTCGCGCTCTCGGACATCCGCGCGGGCGCGTCGCGGTGACAGCGCGCGAGCCGCAGGCCGGAGCTCACGCCGGGCGCGCGCTCGGCGGTGTCGTCGCCGAGGTAGAGCGCGGCGACGGCGCCGATCGCCGCGTGGTCGGCGTCGCGCTCGGCGTGGGGATCGCTGTCGCCGGCCGGCGCGCGCGCGCCGCGCTGCTGGATCACGTGGGCCAGCTCGTGCGCCAGCAACGCGTCGCCAGCGGCGTCGCCGGGTCGGTACTGATCGCGCGCGAACGCCACGTGCGTCCCGAGCGTGAACGCGCGGGCGTTGAGCTGCGCCGCCGTCGCCGCGGCCTCCGGATCGGCGTGCACCCGGACCTGGCTGAAGTCGTAGCCGAACGCGCCGCCCATCCGCGCGCGGGTGCCGGCGTCGAGCGGCTGGCCGCCGCCGAGCCGCGCGGTCAGCGCGCCGCGGTCGACCCCGGGCGCGGCGCCGCCGGGCTCGGCCTTGAAGAACAGCCCGGCGATCGACGACAGCGCGCCGCCGATCGCGCCGAGCACGCCACCGCCGCCGGTGAGCATCGCGGCCGTCACGCCGTCGGGCAGCGCCGGCATGCCGCCGGTCTGCACCCAGTGCCGCGCGCCCTCGGCGGCGCGCGCGGCGACGATCGGCACGTAGCCCGCGGCCGACGTGGCGCGCGCGGCCTCCGGCGCATACCGGCGCAGCGCGCGCTCGACCATGCGCGCGTCGCGCGTCGCGTAGTACGCGAACCAGCGATCGAGATACGGGCAGCCTTCGGTATCGCGCCCGGCGGCCGCCAGCTCGCGGTTGGCCGCGGCGCACACCGCCTCGCGCAAGCTGCGCAGCAGCTCGGACTTTCGCAGCTGGCCGGCGAGCAGCGTCTCGGCGT
>Ga0070717_10004322_pt1 | contig 10249 bp, 6 predicted proteins | sample LARL113metaG_FD_71366 | JGI IMG/M metagenome (GOLD analysis project Ga0070717, IMG submission 71366) | Corn, switchgrass and miscanthus rhizosphere microbial communities from Kellogg Biological Station, Michigan, USA - LAR L11-3 metaG | ecosystem: Host-associated > Plants > Roots > Rhizosphere ... | reverse complement strand
ATTATGGCGGTGACGTGAAAAAGATGCCCTATGTGGTGAATAAGGAAGCGTTTTGAAAAGCGTTGGTCAGTGGCTGGTGGTTAGTGGTCAGTCAAGAGCGGTAAACCTGAGAACTGGTAAATGATCACTGACAACTGCCTTACTCTGGGACGCTTTGCTCTTCGCTGTGGGAGCGAAGGACGCGGTCTAAGGAATAAGGCGCGCGGCGAGTGGGCTCGTGATAATGGCGGACCTGCAACTCGCCAAGCAGTCCGATCGCCAGCAGATTTAATCCCGCCAGCAGCAGCACGGCTGCAAAGATCATCATTGGCCCGTGTTCCATCATCACGTGCGAGTGGCGCAGAAATTTCTCAACGAACAGCCACGCCGTGATGCCGACTCCGCCGAAAACTCCCATCATTCCCACGGTACCGAAAAAATGAAGCGGGCGGCCGAGGTATTTCAACAGGAAGCGGATGGTGATGAGATCAAAAAATACACGGATGGTGCGCGAGATGCCGTAGTGCGAATTTCCGCGCTCGCGATTCACGTTACGGATCGGCACTTCGCAAATCGACGCGCCATGCCACGACGCCAATGCCGGAATAAAGCGGTGTAGCTCGCCGTAAAGCGGCACCTGCTCGAGAATATCGCGACGATAAGCTTTGAAGGTGGTTCCGAAGTCGTGGATGTCAACACCGCTCAACTTCGCCATCAACCAATTGGCGCAGCGCGATGGAATGCGGCGCAGCCAGAGATTATCGATGCGCTGTTTTCGCCAACCGCTGACGATGTCATAGCCTTCAGAAATTTTCTCTAAGAAAAGTGGAATGTCAGACGGATCGTGTTGCAGGTCGCCATCCATGGCGATGATGTACTCGCCGCGCGCGTTATCGAATCCCGCTGCCAGCGCAGACGTTTGACCGAAATTCCGCCGCAGGCGGACAACCGTAATTCGGCTGTCGACACCGGCGATCTGGCGCAAAAGATGAAAGGTCTCGTCAGACGAGCCATCGTCAACGAATACTATTTCAAAACTGTCGCCGCTCGTCTCCATCACCACCTTGAGACGGTCGTAGAGATCGGTGACATTCTCCTGCTCATTATGCAGGGGTATAACGATCGAATATTTTGGCATGAAAGAACAATTATACGATTTTTGAAGGCAAGTAGATGCGACGAAAGTGCCCGTACTATGGCGCGCGAACCATTTCATAAAACGGACGAGGTGGACGGGCGAGGACGCCCGTCTCTCCAAGTTTCGCGGGCGGACGACGCGTCCGCCCTTGGAGAACCGGAAGTTATCCCGGCCCCGCGGGATATGGTGGCAATGCCGGCGGCCGCGGCGGAAGCGGCTTTGGATTCGCCTGAATTGCCTTCATTGCCTCTGCAATGGCGCGATCCAGTTGCGGGTCCTTGCCACTCACAATCTGCTCCGGCCGGTTCTCGACGACAATATCGGGCTGAACACCTCTGTTCTCCACGACCCATTGGCTCTGCAGGTTGTAACGCGCGAACTCAGGGCGAGTAATGTAACCCCCGTCCATCAATGGACTCTCGCCGCGAATGCCGCGCACACCGCCCCAGGTGCGCTCACCAATGAGCGGACCCAGCTTGTAATACTTAAAGGCATAGCTGAAGATGTCGCCGTCGGAAGCTGCGTAATGGTTGGTTAAGCATACCAATGCTCCATTGAAGACGTTTGGCGGCACGGTGGAGTTCTCCCAATTGCGCGCCGTTCCCATGCCGGAGAGAATACGGCGCAGGCGCTCGAAAATCAGTTCATCGACAAAGCCGCCGCCGTTGTACCGGATATCGATGATCAAGCCCTGCTTGCGAATCTGCGGGAAGTACTGCTTAACGAACTCGTTCAGCCCCGGAGAGCCCATGTCTGGCAAATAGATATAGCCGACTTTGCCGCCGGTAGCCTCATCCACCTTCTTGCGGTTGGTGGTGATCATGTTCAGCTCGCGCAGATTGTATTCGTCGTTGATCGGCTTGACCACAACGTTGCGCGAACCGTCCTCTGAAGGTTTGGAATTGACGGTAAGAGTCACGGTTTCATTGGCCGTGTTCACGAACAACTCGTAGGGATCCTGTGGCGCACGCAGCGTCTGCCCGTTGACGGCGAGAAGGTAATCGCCTTCCTTTACATTGATACCCGGCTCGGTAAGCGGCGAACGCAGTTCGGCGTTCCAGTTTTCTCCGGGATAGATTTTCTTGATGCGATATCTTCCGCTGGACTGGTCGAGTTCGTAATCAACTCCCAGCAAGCCGACATTCACGGGATGAAGATCGGGATAGTCACCGCCGCCCACGTAAGTATGAGAGTTGGAAAGCTCTCCAATCATCTCGCCCATAATGTAAGTCAGCGAGTAGCGGTCTGAAACAGCGGGCAAGAGCTGGGCATATTTGTCGTGCATTTTTTGCCAGTCAACTCCGTTCATCTCAGCTTCGTAGAAATAATCGCGTTCCTGGCGCCAGACCTCATTGAAAATATTTTTCCATTCCTGCGGCGGATCAATTTCCGCGCGCATGCCATTCAGGCTGAGCGCGCTGTCACCGACTTTTTTCGCTTCTCCGCTGGGTTTTGCGTCAATGATTCCGTAGGTGTGAGCTGCACGCGGACCGCCACCTTCGCCTTCATACAGCAGTTTGGAACCGTCGAAGGACAGCGCGAAGCGCTCGACACCTTCGATCAACGTTTTCTCTTTGCGCTCTTTCAGATCGTAGGCGTGGAGAGCTGTGCTTTCTCCCGGAAGCGGACCATCTAGACCCTGCACAGCCACGGTGGAGTAATAAAGGAACCCTTTGCCGGCAGCGAAGGACCGGATCACGGCAGGATCCGTCGGCAGCGCAACCACACGGTCCTGAATTCCGTCCAGATCGATTTTCACCTCGACGGGTTTCTTCTTGTCTTTGTCCTTATCGTTCTCTTTGTCTTTATCTTTATCGTCCTCGCCAGCGTTCTTTGCTTGATTTTTCTTCGATGCCTTCTTGTTCCTGGTATCGGTCGCGATATCCTGCTCCATGGCTATCGGGGCGGGCTCTGTCTTTTTCACCTCGGTCTCATCGCTTTGTACGCCGAGCGGTGAAGGCTGGTCTTTCTTCAGCGTGACAATGTAAACTCGCGTAGTTTTTGGGTTGGCAAATTCGAAATCCACATTGCCGAGAACTTCATTGAAGTCTCGATCGGAAAGGAAGTAGAGATACTTCCCTTCCGGATCGAACACTGCGCTATAGCTATTATTCAGAGAGGATGTGACTGGGGTGGATTTCGAATTTACCAGTGAATACAAATAAACTACGGCGTAGTTATTTTCGCTCTGCTTGTCATAGGCCAGCCATTTGCTGTCCGGCGACCACGCGTAATTGATGATCTCGGCATAGGCGTCGTGGTCAACTTTGACAGGCTTTTTCTCGGTGATGTCGATCCACCAGAGGTTGATGTCTTTGTCGGCCCAGGCAATCTTTTTGCTATCGGGAGACCACGCGGGAGGGAATTTGAATCCCTTATAGCCGGTGGTAATCTGCTGTTCTTTGCCAAGACCATCCTGGGGTGAGATATAAATTTCATCTTCGCCGCTGCGGTCAGAGATGTAGGCGATCCACCGGCCATCGGGCGACCACGAAACCTTCTGCTCGCGAATTCCCGGCGTGCGAGTCAGATTGCGAATGCTTCCCTCTTTTGCCGGCACGGTGAATACATCACCGCGCGCGGAAAACACCGCACGTTTGCCATCAGGAGCAATATCGAAATCGGTCACCAGGCGGCCCACATTGTCCCAATGCTTCATGGCAGCGGTGTGGTCCGCTGGCAAATCGATCGTGAGTTTTTTCGGCTGCTTCGATTGAAAATCGTAAGTGTAAAGAAAACCTGCGTTTTCAAAAACGATCGCGTCCGGACCTAAGCTCGGCCACATGACGTCCCACTCGTCGTAATGTGTAAGCTGTTCGATCTGCTTCGAGCCAACCTCGTAACTGTACAGGTTCAGGTGATGTTCGGATCCGCGGTCCGAGGTGAAATAAATAGTGTTTTCATGCCACATCGGAAAAGTGTCGGTCCAATCCGTATGCGGAATATCTTCGCTGCTATTGTTTTTGAGGTCGTAGATAGTTATCGCCTGCGCCAGGCCGCCGGTATAGCGCTTCCAGGTGCGGAAGTTGCGGAAGATGATGTTGTAAGCAATCTTCGAGCCGTCGGGAGAATAGGAAAGTAGTCCGCCCTGATCCATGGGCAGTGGCTGAGGCAAACCTCCGTCTATGCTGACCGTGAACGGGCGCTTGGTCCATCCGTTCGAGGCGTCACGGCGCGTAAGGAACACTATGCGTTTGCTATCCGGAGTCCAATTGATGACTTCGTCGTGAATTCCCATGCGGTCATTTAACTGGTGCGCACTGCCCTGGTAAAAAGTGAGTTGCTTTGGTTGGCCGCCATCCGAGGGCATTACGTAAACGTTGAAATTGCCATCATATTGGCCAGTAAAGGCGATCCACTTCCCGTCGGGCGAAAATTTTGGAAAAAGCTCCCGACCCTGGGACGAAGTGATGCGGCGCGCCACGCCGCCGGAAGTTGATGCCAGCCAAAGATCGCCGCCGTAGAAGAACACGACCTTGTCCTTGTAAATGTCGGGAAATCGCATCAGACGGCCTTCCTGGGTTTCCTGGGAAAAGACCGACGCTGAGCATGCAGTTAAGGCAAGTACGAGGACAAGGAATTTCCTCAAAGCAATCATGAGCACTCCTTTATGCGCCTTGTATTGGTACGGCTTCGCGAGGTGTTCATCCGGCAAGCAGCGGGCAAACGTGCGATTGTAGCAGCTTTGGAATGTCGGTTGTTAGCGTGCTGAAAGCGAATGTGAAGCGGCAGATACACTGGTCCGTTTCGTTGGACGGAGCTTTTACAAATTGGTGAGCAGCACACACTATAATGCCAGTTCACTTTTTCATGGAGTGGGAGGCCAATTTGAGCAACGATAAAATTTCGCAACTCACTGAGTCGGGAATGTCGCGCCGAACACTTTTGCGCACAACCTCTCTCGGAGCAGCGGTCGCGGTAATCAAGCCTGCACTTTCAGCCGCGCGGGCGGTCGCGGCGGAGCCGACGCCTTCCCCGACGAAGGCCTTTGAGTTTGATGAAGCAACAATTAGCGATCTTCAACGCCGCATGACTGCGGGAGAAATTTCTGCACACTCGCTGGCCCAAGCTTATCTGTCGCGCATCGACGAAATCGACGACAACTGCAGCCGCACCGCTTGCGAAAAGCAAAAGGCCGTCGGGCTAAACGCTGTATTGGAGATCAACCCGGGTGCGCTTGCGATTGCCGACGAACTCGACAAAGAACGCAAATCCAAAGGCCCGCGCGGACCAATGCACGGCATTCCGGTGCTTCTCAAGGACAATATCGACACCGCCGACGCAATGCAGACTACCGCCGGTTCGCTGGCACTGGTAGGCTCCAAGCCGGGCCAGGACTCGGGAGTCGCACGGAAATTGAGGGATGCAGGAGCCGTGATCCTTGGCAAAACCAATCTGAGCGAATGGGCGAATATTCGTTCCAGCCACTCCACGAGCGGATGGAGCGGTCGCGGTGGGCAAACCAGGAATCCGTACGCGCTCGATAGAAATCCGTGCGGATCGAGTTCCGGCTCGGGGGCCGCGGTTTCGGCGAACCTCTGCACCGTCGCGGTGGGAACTGAAACCGATGGTTCGATCGTCTGTCCTTCGTCGGCCAATGGAATTGTAGGAATAAAGCCAACGCTTGGTTTACTTAGTCGAGCCGGCATTATTCCGATTTCGCACAGCCAGGATACCCCAGGACCGATGGCGCGCACGGTGCGGGATGCGGCGATACTTTTGGGAGCGCTGGCTGGCTTTGATTCTCGCGATTCAGCTACTACTGAGGCAGACACCAAAATGCAGAAGGATTACACACGCTTTCTCGATCCGAACGGCTTGCGGGGAGCGCGAATTGGGGTCGCTAGAAAATATTTTGGGTTCAACGATGCGGTCGACGCACTAATGAATCGGCTGATCGACGAAATGAAATCGGCAGGCGCGATAATCGTCGATCCGGCAGATTTGGAATCGCACGGGAAGTTCGATGATACGGAACTTCTGGTGCTGATGTATGAGTTGAAAGCCGATTTAAATGCGTTCCTGGCGTCGCGCCCAGACGCGCGAGTGCACACGTTGGCGGACGTTATCGCATTCAATGAGCAGAACAAAGAAAAAGAAATGCCCTATTTCGGGCAGGACTTATTTTTGAAGGCGCAGGAAAAAGGTCCGCTGACAGAGAAGGAGTACGTGGCGGCGCTTGCTGCTAATCACAAACTATCTCGCGAGGGCGGAATCGACGGCGTGATGGACAAGTTTCATCTCGACGCCATCGTCGCACCGACCGGCGGGCCGGCGTGGCTCACAGATCTGGTGGATGGCGACCACGCGGGTGGCGGGAGTTCGAATGCGGCAGCCGTCGCTGGTTATCCCAATATCAATGTTCCGGCAGGATTAATTTTCGGATTGCCGGTCGGCATTTCATTCTTCGGAAAGGCCTGGAGCGAGCCGGTGCTGCTGAAAATCGCGTACGGATTTGAGCAGCTGGTGAAGGCACGAATGCCACCCCAGTTTTTGAAGACAGCCAAAATCTGAACCACAGAGGACCCACCCGAGACATAACTGACGAGTTTTCGTGTGTATCTGAGTCCTCTCGTGCTTAGTGCTCTCACTCGTAGCGTAAAGCTTCGATGGGGTCAAGGTTGGCGGCGCGGAACGCGGGGAACATTCCACTGACAACTCCGACGAACGCAAGAATGATGGTGGAGATCAGCAGCACCTGCGGCGCCACTATGAGACGAATGTCGCCGGCCTCGGCATGCTTCGCCAAAGCGCTGTAAAGCGTCAGTCGTCCAACCGACAGCGAGACAATATAAGAGAGCACAATTCCGCACAGGCCGCCCACAGCAGTTATGACCATCGCTTCGGCGAGGAATTGGAACAAGATATCTTTTCTGCGCGCGCCCAGCGCTTTCTCCACGCCAATTTCTCGGGTGCGCTGAGTCACTGAAACCAGCATCATGTTCATCAAGCCGACTCCGCCGATACCGAGCGTTATGGTGCCGATGAACGCCAGCAAAACTTTTAGCGCAATGGTAATGATGTTGAACTGTTCGAGCTGTTTCTTCGCATCGAAGACGAAGATCGCCCGCTCGTCGTTGGATTTGAACCCATGTTGCAACGCCAGAGCTTCTCGGATGGTCTTCGTCATCTTGTTATGGTCGAGCCCGAGGGAATCCAACCACATTCCGCTCAGATAATGATTGTCGCGCAAGACGTCCATGGAATTGTAGGGCGCATATACTACGCGGTTATCGTCATCGTCAGCTTCCTGCATGCGCGGCTTGAGCACCCCAACCACATTGAAAGTGACGCCGTTGATTCGGATCGATTGTCCAACTGCCTCCATGCCTGAGAAAAGCTTGTCTTTTGCTTCGGAGCCAAGCACCACGTTGTAAGAGTGGCTCAGATTGTCCGCCTCGTCTAGCCAACGCCCTTGCTCAACGGTCAGCGCCCATATGTCCAGCATTGGCGGATCAATTCCTGTAACTTGAAAGCTGAAGCTACGTGAGCCATTCTGTACAGTCGCGCCCTCAAAGTGAGCCACACGCGAGAAATGCTTTGCGAGGGGAATGACATTTTGCAGCACCTCGATATCATCATTCGTGAAGCGGATCGCGGTTCCAGCTTTATTGCCGCCCGCCTGCTGCGATGTTCTCCCGGGATAAATTCCGACCGCGGTTGCGCCGAATGCATCCCAAATATTTGCAATGGCCCGCCCGAAACCTTCTCCATAGGCAAGAAGCAGCACAACCGTCGCGATGCCCCACGCCATGCCTAACATGGTCAGCAACGTCTTACGCAGGTCGTGACGCATGGCGCCGTAGGCTTCGGTAAAAATGTCGCGGCTCATAAGATATTCTTCTTCCTCAACCTATTCCCTTCGCAAGGCCTCAACTGGCTCGAGCAAAGCTGCCTTGCGCGCCGGATAGAGACCCGCAACGATCCCCGCAAACGCCAGCGAAACGATTGCCAGGAACGCAGTCTGAGGTACCAGGCGAGGAGTATCAAAGCCTTGCGGCTGTGGGAGCATTCCCAGTAACGCCATGAACCCTGCCGCACAACCCATGCCAATACCGCCACTCATTAGTGTTAGGAATGCGCCTTCGGCAAAAAATTGAAACATAATGCTGCGGTTGGTTGCACCCAGGGCTTTTCGCAATCCGATTTCGCGGGTGCGATCGGCGACCGCCACCAGCATGATATTGATAATCCCAATTGCGCCCAGCCCCAGCGTAACCAAGCCGACGCTGCCCAGAAACATATTCATCGCGTCAAAAATTTTTCCAATCGCGTCGACGGTGCGAATCGTGTCCCATTCATCGTAAGCATCCGGGTTCTTGTAATCGAAGCCATGGTTCCTAGCAATGACCTTGTGAACTTCTTCCCTGGCGACCTCGTGCAGCTCGCGAGTCCTGGGCTGGTAGTTGAAGAATGAAATGGCGTCATCGACTTCGCCAACGTTGAGCGGCGGAAAATTCTCGCGCATCACCGAAAACGGGATAAACATCTGCAAATTGCGGGTATTGTTTTCGCCGTGGCCGACCCGCTTGAGGGTACCAATCACCTGGAAGCGGATGCCATTCAGCAGTATTGTCGACCCAACCGAAGGCCAGCCGGGAAAGAGAACGCGGCGGGTCTCATCTCCGATCACCACCACTGGACGCTTCTGCACGATATCGAGATCGTTCAACCAGCGGCCTTGCTCCATCGGCAGGTATCGAATCTGATTAAAGTCAGCGGGAACCCCCATAAGCTGGCCGCTGCTCTGGAAATAATCGCTGAGCGCGCGGACATCGTTTCGCGAAATCACGGGAGCAACTATCTTCACGTCAGGACATTCCGCGACGACGTCTTTGTAATCTCTGTACGTGAGGTAGTACTGGCGCAGGCTGGTAAAGCTGCCATTCATGGCCGGCGCGCGTCCGCCCCAGATGAACAGCACGTTTTCGCCAAGCTCGTTAAATTGCTTCTTGTTGCCGGAGCGAAAGCCCTCACCCAGGCCCACCAGCAACAGCAATGATCCAACGCCCCACGCGATCCCAAACATAGTGAGAAATGAGCGCAGCTTATGCGCCCAGAGGGTGCTCAGAGTCTGGCGACAGATTTCTAAGAGCAGACGCATTGCCAGGAGTACTTGTGTTGATGATACCTGAGCAGCACCCTGAGCGCTTCCTAAGCCAAAAGTCATGGCAGGATTGCCGCTCGAATCTTTACAGTCCTATACCTTTTATACGCAATCTCTTGCAGCAAAGTTCCCCGATAGCATGCCGACTGCAGCAGACCGGTTTCCTTATAAGCCGCAGCTCTGGTGTTAGGCTGCATACAGTATGTTCCCGATACGATATAAGTTTTCCGCGAGCAACGGGGATTGCGGCTTTCAATTCTAAGTTCGCTGGCAAGAGATTAACTGAACAGGAGAGATTCTCATGAGAAAAGCAGTGCTGTTGAGTGCAGCAATCACGCTTTGCGCAGCCATGGCGCTGGCACAGGATGCGCCGTCGGCCGGCGCGTCCAGCCAGAGCGGCGCAACCACGAGCACGACCACCCAGACTACGACCACCGACCAGAACACGTCTGGTAACACCATTCAAGGTTGCCTGACTGGGACGAATGGCAACTATATGCTGACTGATGCCACCGGTGTGTCCTACAAGGTGCAGGGCGACGAATCGCAGCTCAGCGCGAACGTGAACAAGGAAGTTGAGGTCATGGGCACGGTTGCATCGACCGCCTCGGCCTCAGCCAGCAACAACCCTGACGCCAATGCTCCAAACGCCGCATCTAAGGGCGACGCTAATGCCAACAGCGCGTCCGGCTCATCGACCGGCGCCACAGCAACTGCGACCGCCTCGAAGACACTGGAGGCCAGTTCAGTGAAGATGGTTGCGGATAGTTGCAGCAATAGCAAATAAGGCAAATAAGAAGGATTAAACGGGCTGCCGCGAACCGACAGCCCGTTAATCAGATCAGGCCACAGCTTTAGAAAATTCCCAGACCAAACTGCACAGAGTGCGTAGTCGAACCACTAGTACCGATCAGTGTGACCACATAGATCCCCTTCGGCGTACCTGCATTCGGAGGAGGTCCCTGATTGTTACTGCCGCCCCCGCCCCCTCCACAACTAACGCATACAGCGCCCAGGAGCATCGT
>Ga0070717_10004321_pt1 | contig 10250 bp, 9 predicted proteins | sample LARL113metaG_FD_71366 | JGI IMG/M metagenome (GOLD analysis project Ga0070717, IMG submission 71366) | Corn, switchgrass and miscanthus rhizosphere microbial communities from Kellogg Biological Station, Michigan, USA - LAR L11-3 metaG | ecosystem: Host-associated > Plants > Roots > Rhizosphere ... | reverse complement strand
GACATCGCGTTCGCGATCGTGACCCAGGACACCGGCGGCGCCGACGGCGGACCGGTCGACGGACCGTTGATCGCAAAGTTCCTCGGCGCGCTGCCATCCACCGGCTGATCGTTTCGTCGGCGCGGTCGCGAGTCGGCCCCTAGAATCGCCCGCAGCGCGGACGTAGCTCAGTTGGTAGAGCGTCGGCTTCCCAAGCCGAAGGTCGCGGGTTCGAGACCCGTCGTCCGCTTGGCAGAAGTGCCTGGAAACAGGCCATTTTCTCGTAGTCGGACGTCTGGGTGCTTACGGCAGGCAACGGTCTCGGGCAACCTTGTGATGGAGACCGTCGCTCCGGAGGGCGTGCACTCTGGTGCGTCGGGCGTTTGCGTCGAGAGAGCCACATGTCTTGTGCGTGCGATTGCTCATAGGTCAAGCTTTGTGGGCCTCGGCCGCCGCCGGGAGAGGGCCTCGATTGCTTGCCCTTGTCGGAGGGCCCACGAAAGACCAGCTCCTCCCGGCGGTGGTGAGGTGCCGCGAGCGGCGACGGGACGTAGCCCCTGTGAGGGCCTTGTCTATGAGCACCCGTAACGGTACCTCTGGGTCGGGGCGGTGTCGAATCGTCCCGAAGGAGGGTCAATGGGTAGTCACGCGGGGATCGATTGGGCGTCTGCGAAGCACGACGTGCTGATCGAGGATCCGGCCGGCGAGGAGTTGTTGGCGGCGACGTTCGCGCATGATGAGGATGGCGTGAGCGCGTTGTGCGCGGCGCTGGCTTGCTTTGACGTTGAGCTGGTGGCGATCGAACGCCCGGATGGGCTGTTGGTCGATCGGTTGTCGGAGGCGGGGATGCCGGTGCTGGCGCTGCATCCCAATCAGGTCAAGGCGGCACGCGACCGGTTTCGCGCCTCGGGCGGGAAGTCTGATCGGTTTGACCGGTTCGTGCTGTGTGAACTGGCGCGGACTGATAGTCACCGCTTCCGGGTGCTCGAGCCCGACTCTGATCAGACCAAGGCGCTGCGGGCGCTGTCCCGCGCGCGCGAGAACTTGGTGGGCGCGCGCGTGGCGCTGGCCAATCAGCTGCGCGCGGAGCTTGAGCGGTTCTGGCCCGGTCCGATCGGGCTGTTCGCAGATCTCGATAGTCCGATCTCGCTGGCGTTCCTGGCGCGCTATCCGAGCCCGGCTGACGCGCGCGGGGCTGGGTGTCAAGCGCCTGGCCACGTTCCTAAAAGCCCACCGGTACACCAACCGCAAGACGCCGGCGCAGCTGCTGGAGCGGCTGCGGTCCGCTCCTGCCGGTCGTGCCGGCGAGATCGAGACGCGCACACGACGGATGGTCGTAGTGGGGCTCACCCACACGCTCCAGATGATGGTCGAGCAGATCGCAGAGCTCGAGTCAGAGATCGCCCGAGCGCTTGGCGCGCATCCGGACGGCGCGATCTTCCGCGCCTTCTTTCGCTCGCCAGACGCGGTGATCTGCGCCGCGACGCTGCTCTCAGAGATCGGCGACTGCCGCGCCCGCTATCCGCATCGTGACTCGATCGCTGCCGACGGCGGCCAGGCGCCGGTCGCGATCGAATCGGGCAAACGAAAGGGCGCCAGATTCGGCAGGCGGCTATCGCGTGTCGTCGCTCGCGCGGTTAGTGAACGACCACGGACGGCGCGCCGCTGCCGGTCTCGGCCGGGATGAGGTGGTATTGAACGACGTACCCGAGGCTCGCCGCGTACCGATCAACCGTCGAGATCTTCGCATCGCTCGCCGTGCTCTCCAATCGCGCCACCGCAGACTGTGAAGTCTGCATTGCTGCAGCGACGGCAGTCTGAGACCGTGCCTGCTCCTCCCGCTGCTCGGCGAGCGCGCGCAGAAGCTCTCGGCGCCGTCGCGCGGCGTCCAGAAGCTCGGGGAACTGCGGATTGCGCTCGGTGCGCTTCGCGATCATCTCGTCGAGGAAGTCAGGCTTTGCCACTTGTCTCATCCTTTGCGCCATAGCACGGCTGGTATCTCATCTGTGATATAGGCTAGCAGTACTTATCGGTCTGTCTGCGTCTTCTGTTGAGCGCGGAGCTCGTCCCCGCGCCGGCGCCAGTCGGCCAGCCGGCGCTTTGCGACGGCGATGGTGGACGGCGGGGTCTTCTGGGTTTTCTTGGTGAAGGCCTCAAGCGCCAGGAGGATCCGACCCCTGGCGCCTTCCTCAGCGAACAGGACGCGGTAGATCACACGATTGCCGTCGACTCGGACCTCCCAGATGTCACCGTCCAGATGACGAGCAGCGCGAAGACCAACGTCACGGACCTCCTGCATCCCGGCGAGCACCGCGGCCGCTTCGGTGTCTGCGAGGCCATTGATGAAGTCCTCGACGGGAGTGCGGCCGGCAGCTGTTGTGTACGCCCGCCAGCGACGGCGCGGACCCTGGCGCTGAATGTCGCCGGGGGGCGTCGGTCGTTTCGGAGGGCGTCGCGGCGCGGACATCGACCCGCTGGGTTGTACCGGGGGCCGCTGACGTCGCTGCGCCGGCGCTCCTTCAAACGTTCAGCCACGGAGCCGTGCACGCACACTCCGGCGAAAGTTGATCCCCGTTTGATCCCCGTGGGCCCTTTCTGTCGCGCTACGCGCGAGCGAGAAATGCCTTGTTTGCAGGGATTACATCTGATCGGGGAGACAGGATTTGAACCTGCGACCGCCCGGCCCCCAGCCGAGGGGACCTGGTTTTGCTCACTCTTGCTTGGCCGGATTTGCAGGGATTTCTTGTTCTGAGATTTCCGCAGTTTCGCTCAGTTTGTTCCCCGTTTTGTTCCCCGTCGCCTGGGTCGGAAATGCATCGTTGACCATCGCCACCTCACGCTCCGACGGCGCGTAGTGCATGTAGATCTGCGTCGTCTTGACGTCGGCGTGGCCGAGGAACTCTTGGATGGAGCGAATCGGCTGCCCGGTCGCGGCGAGCCGGGTGCCGAAGGTGTGGCGCAGATCGTGGAAGCGAACCGGCCTAACCCCCGCCGCTGCGCACGCGGCCTTGAACCGCTTGGTGACCTTTGAGCGATCGAGCGGCCTGCCGGTCAGCGGATGCGCGAACACGAGATCGTCGTCGTGGCCGTAGGCGGTGCGGCGCGACCAACGGTCAAGCTCGCCGGCGAGCCGGTCCGCCATCGGCACCGAGCGCCTCGTCGACAGCTCAGACTTGCCGTCCGTCGAGTGCGCGCCGCGGACGAACGCGCCGCGGACTCGGACTCGCTGAACCGTCCAGTCGACATCGCGCCAACGCAACCCGAGAAGTTCGGACTGACGCAGACCAGTCGTGGCCGCCGCGAGGATCAGAATCCGGAGCACTGGTCCGAGGACGTCAGGAGGCGGCGGGGGCGCCGGGCCCGCGCGGCCTCTGCGCGTCGGCTGGGGAGTGCGGATGACGACGTCGTCGGCGATCGCTCGGATCACCGCCTCGAGCTCCTCGACGGTCAGAAACTGGAGATCTGGATTGGCGTCACCCTGCCGCCGGCGTCCGGGGCGCGTTGCTCTCCGGACCGGGTTCTCGACGATCAAGCCGCGGTCGATGGCGTGCTCGAAGATCGAATGCATGAACGTCAACACGTTCCTCACGGTCTTCGGGGCCAGGCCACTGTCGAGCATCGCACCGGCCGTCGCCTCGACGTGAGCTGTGATGACCTCCGTTACGGGCCTCGCGCCAAGCCGAGGCGAAATGTGGACCCGCTGCATCGACTCACAGCCCTCGAGATAGGAGGGCCGCGCTCCGCGAAGACGCAGCTTCTGTCGGAGCGAGTCAGCGACATCATCGACGGTTGGCACGACTGCGCCCCGGGCCGGACGCGGACGGCGCTCCTCGGCGTCTTGGAGCTGCCGGAAAGCCTTCTCAGCCTGGGCACGCGTGAGCCCTTCGCGGCCTCCAGGGGGTCGCACGAGCCCGACAATGCGGTTCAGATTACGACCGTCGAGCGTGCGCCACCGACCGTAGTAGGAACCGTGCTTTTCGTAGAGATGACCAGTCCCATGACGACGCTTGGGCATGAGGCATTTATACGCTGGTCGCCGGACCCAGCGGGCCCCGAGCCCCAGCACCAGGGCAGAGTCGTCCGTGCGTCTCTCCGTGTGCGCGGGACTGCATCCAACGCGCCATCGTTCAGTGTCGCAAGTAGCCCAGAGAAGATGCCAGCGGCGTTATCTTGCACGCTGTGGTCAGCTGGAGCGACGGCATTGACGAGATTCTGGCGTCCGACTTGGCGGCGGGCTTCGCGTATCTCACGCCCGCCAAGGGTGTGGTCATCACCCCGATGGCGCCGCTCGCACTACGCGATCGCGAGGCCGGAACCGTCACTCTGACGACCTCTCAGGCGATGTGGAAGAAGCTCGACCGAATCCGTCGCAATTCTGGCGTGGCTGTTGCTTATCACGCACGAGAACATGGGTTGACGAGCAGACCCGGATTCGTAGTCGTGCAGGGCCGGGCGAGCTTCCCAACGACCGCCGACCGCAATTGGCTTGAGTCGATCACACCTGAGTGGGAGCGCTTCCTGGGACCGCGCTTAGGTGGTCTGAGAGGGCGCATGTTGGACGTCTATTACTGGCAACGAGTGCCGATCACGATCCAGGTCGAGCGGATCGTTGCCTATCCCGACGACCAGGCGGCCACCGCTCCGCAGGTTCTGGGAAAGCCGCAGGCGGAACCGGCCCACCCCCAGCAGCCGCCCCGCGGCGGCACGACGCCCCGGATCGACGCCAGCAAAGTCGCAGTTCACCTCCAGCGCCTGCCGCACACGCTACTCGGCTGGTGCGGGTCCGATGAGCTGCCGGAAGTAATCCCGGCCGTAGCGATCGAGGGCGGCCATTCTGGGGTCAAGCTGCGCGTTCCGTCGGGTTCGGTCCCCGACGGCGCAAGGCGTGCTGGCCTGACCTCCCATCAATTCCAGCCGCGCATGATCGGCCAGGAGCAGCGCGTCTACACGGGCTGGCTCCATAGCGACGGTTCAGACCAAGTGGGGTACGCGCCACACACCAAGGCGGGGTACCGGCTTCCCGCCTCGAAGCTAGCCTTCACCCTGGCGAGCGGAAGCATCGCTTTCCGGATCAAGAAGGCGCGCGAAGCTGGCGTCGCGGGCCCCGACGCCGACCAGCGCTGATTCCTGACTGCGCGTCATCGCCGGATCCAGCACGGCCACCACAGCGACGGTTGCGAGATCATCAGAGGCGTGCCGGGGCTTACGATCTCGCTTCCGATGGAGATCCCGCCTGAGGTTCGCTATGTGGTCCGGGAAGGCAAGAGCATCGCCTGCCAGCGGTTCGGTTCGGGGGACCGGCGGCTGGTCATCATCTCGTCGGGCGTCGGGAACCTGGACCTCGTGTGGACCGACGCCGCGATCAGCGACGTGCTTGTGCGCATCGCGGACCGCTGGGACTGCGTGTTATATGACCAGCTCGGCTTCGGGCTTTCGGATCCGGTCGACCATGTCCCGACGATCGAGGAGCGCGCCGCCGATCTGGGCGCGGTGATGGACGCGGCGGGGTTTGCCAGCGCCGCGATCGATGGCGGCTATGACGCAACCTTGGGTGCGGTGCTGTTCGCAGCGCAGCAGCCCGAGCGGGTCGAGGCTCTACTGTTGTTGGCGCCGTTCGCTCAGGGTTGGCTGTCGGCGCCGGTCGAGGAGCTTGTCGGCTGGGAGGACGCCGAGCAGGTCGCGGCGTACGAACGTGAGTGGGACCACGCTTATGAGCGTTGGGGGCGGGGCGAGTCGCTGCGGATGACGATGCCGCCGCTTGCCACGCCGCGGAACCTGCGCGCGTGGGGGATGCTCGAGCGCGCGTGTGCCAGCCGGGCGATGGTCCGCACCCAGCAGGAGATCTCAAGCCGGGCCGATGTACGGGATGTCCTGCGGTTGGTGCAGGCGCCCGCGTTGGTGCTGCGGCCTGCAGGCAACACCCTGCCGGAACCTGCCATCCGCTACGTGGCCGAACTGTTGCCCAACGCGAGCTACGAGGAGCTCCCGGAGACCGACAGCATGAGCGAGTTCGTTTCCACCTATTTGCTCCGGTGTGAGGAGTTCATATTCGGCGCGACGCGTGATGTGAGGGCCAATCGGGTGCTGATGACAGTGCTGTTCACCGACCTTGTGGGCTCGACCGAGCAGGCCGCGCTACTCGGCGATGCGCGCTGGCGCGAGCTACTGATGGCGCACGAGCGGATACTGCGGCGCGAGGTCGAAGCCGTCGGCGGCCGGTTGGTGAAGCTGATCGGGGACGGCTCCCTGAGCACGTTTGATGGGCCGGCGCGCGCGATCCGCTGCGCGGAGCGGATCTGCGCCGCTGCCGCTGAGCGTGACCTCAGGATTCGCGCCGGACTTCACACGGGCGAGTGCGAGGTGATCAACGACGACATCGCCGGGATCGCCGTGCACATCGCCGCGCGGGTCAGCGCACACGCCGGCTCAGGTGAGGTGCTCGTCTCGCGGACCGTTCGCGATCTCGTGACCGGCTCAGGCATCGCACTCCAGTCCAGGGGAGAGCGCGAGCTCAAGGGCGCACCAGGCACTTGGGAGCTATTCGCCGTCGGTAGCGAGACAGCGCCGCTGCCGGCACCTGACCAGACGCGCAACCTGCGCGCCAGCGACCGCGTCGTGCTGCTCGCGGCCCGCCGTGCACCGCGCCTGCTCCGCGCCGCTAGCCGGATCGGCACGCGACACGACCGCCGCGAGCCCGAGAAGCTCGCACCGAGCTGAAACCGGGTCCCAACGAGCGATCACGGCGAAGCCTCGAGATCCGCCACAAGCGCGCATTCGGCGCGCCGGACTGTCGGGCCCGACCGTAGCTCGGAGCGCTAGCTGAAACGACAAAGCTGCAAGCACCAGAGCGGTCACGACCGAGCCCAGGGAACCGCCGCCGCTTAAGGCGTGGAGCAGCCACGCCCGATTCGACACGCGACGGTTGGCGAAGACCTGCATTCGGTTTCGGACGCGCATCTGCTCGCCGGCGCCGACAGTCTCGGAATGCGCGGAAAGCTCTCATCCGTCCGGCGATCGCCTTTGTGTTTTCGGCTGTCTTGGAGCGCGCTATTGGATCGGCGACAAGGGGCATACGTTCCCTCGACGCGGGTGGCCCCGATTCGACGATTGCTTTGCCTTCCGAGAGTGTTCGAAGTCGATCAATCCGGAAGCGATCGCTAGCCGGTTGTGGCGTTAGAGCCAGCGACGTGGATTACGTGACACGGCTAGGAACAGCAGAGCGCCGAACCACAGAACAAGGCTGAGAACCAGATGCCCGCCGCTGACCAGGACAACTAGTCCAGCGATAGCGAGCGCGGCCGCGATCAGCGCCGGGTGTAAGGGTCGGATCTGGTCGCCGCTTGGGACCTGAACGCCAATTGGATCGTCATTCGTCGCGTCGAATCGCCGGAGGAACAGCGACATCCGCCGTGAGTACCGTCGCCATCGCGAGACTGGCATAGGGACGTCACCCTAGAGAGGCGCAGACGAAGCTGGCCCGCTCCCCGGCAGGTGCCGCAGCTAGATCGAAGCAGAAGGCTGGGTGCGACAGAACAGCCCGGCCGTGTGTAGTTTCAGCTCATGGCCGCAGGGGTTGAATCAGCGCTGGCGCGCACCGTCGACGAGCGGACCTGTCGGTTCTGGTCAGTAACGCGGCCGGGCGCTAGATCGGGGCTCGTTTCGGGACTGATGCAGGGGGTCACGGAGGGCGTTGTCGATTTCGTGTCCGGTCGCGCGATCACGCGGTCGGTCAATGCCGGCGGTGGTGGCGCGGCGCCGCGCCCGTCAGGTGGGGAGCACGGCAAGGCCCCAGCGATCTACATGCTGTTTGACGGAACCTCGGTGTCTGCGTGCTTGCTCGGCCAGTGGCGCAACCCGCGGCCATGCGGCGCGGCTGGGTCCTACCGCGGACCGAGGGAGCTACGGTTCCTCGATCTGATGCGATCGGAGTCGATCGTTGAGGCGGCCGCCGAGGGCGAGGAAGATGTGCGCGGCCAAACGTCCACGCGGTATCGGCTGAGGCTCGACGCCGATCGCATTCAGTGGCCCGAACGCGATAGCAACGCGCCCAGACCGCCCGGCCGCGCGATGGTAGGACGCCTGCTGAGCAAGGCGCTGCCGGATCCAACGCCTACCGGGATTCTCCGGGCAGAAGTGTGGGTCGATAGCACGGGCCGGCTCGTGCGCTACCACCACAACGACGTTGCTGAGGACCATCCAAAGCACAGCCAAGCTCCATGGACCACGACCGAGCTATGGGACTTCGGCCTCCCGCCACCGCTCCATGACCGGACGACGCAGCCGGTGATCGATCCGCGGACCCTGCAGTTCCCGGAATCCGAAGCCGAACTCATCCGCAGCACCAAGACCCGGGGCGACGCTCCAAACCTTTGACACCCTCAGGGAGCGCTCGCGCTTCTCCTCGGGGCAACGTCCCACGCTGTTGGGCATCGATCGAACCGCAAGTGTTTAGGGGGCGGGGCGGCTGAGTGGGATCTCGTTGACGAGCGATTCACCGGGTTGACGAGCTTTTTACATTGGTTGGCGGCTTCTGGTAGGTTCGCATGCACTAGGCGGCCCGGAGGGCCGCCGTTCTCTTTGGGATCGGGGTGGAGCCGGATGTCGGGTTTCGGGGCGCGCAGGAGCGCGCGTGTTGTTGCTGTTTTGGCTGCGATGGTGGGTTTGTTGGGGTTGGGGGCGTTTGCTTTGGCGGGTTCGGCGGTGGCTAAGACGCAGCCGGTGATGCTGGCGTGGTCTCCTTCGCCGTATGACTTTGGGTCGGCGACGGTCAACAGTCAGACGCCCTCGCAGACGTTTACGCTGACCAACTCGGGTGGGTCCGCGTCCTCGGCGTTGAAGGTGACGCTGTCGGGTTCGGGCGCGTTTAGCATCACGAGCGATACCTGTAGTGCGACTAGCGTTGGGCCGGGGAAGTCGTGCCAGGTGGTGGTGCAGTTCGCGCCGACCAGCACCGGTCTCGGGCAGGCGATGTTGTCGGTGGCCAGCAGCAAGCCCGCTGCCTCGGCCACGGACTCGCTCAGCGGCACCGGCGCCTCTGCCGGCCACCTGTACTGGGCCAACTCGGGCAACGGCGCGATCGTGAAGGCGGGCCTCGACGGCACCAACCCCCAGACGATCGCCTTCGGCTTCCCGTTCTACGTGGCAGTCGGTAGCGGCCACGTGTACTGGACCAACGCGAACGGCGGCACGATCGTGGAGGCGGGCCTTGACGGCACCAACCCCCAGACGATCCTCACCAGCCGCGGCCCGTTCGGGGTGGCGGTCGATAGCAGCCACCTGTACTGGGCCAACGGGTTCGACGGCACGATCGTGGAGGCGGGCCTCGACGGCACCAACCCCCAGACGATCGTCACCGGCCAGATCCAGCCGTCCGGGGTGGCGATCGATAGCAGCCACCTGTACTGGACCAACCAGGGCGACGGCACGATCGTGGAGGCCAACCTCGACGGCACCAACCCCCAGACGATCGCCACCAGCCCGGGCCGCCCGTTCGGGCTGGCGGTCGATAGTAGCCACGTCTACTGGGCCGACTCGTTCTTCGGCACGATCGTGGAGGCCAACCTCGACGGCACCAACCCCCAGACGATCGCCACCGGCCAGAGCGGCCCGTCCGGGATGGCGGTCGATAGCAGCCACCTGTACTGGACCAACCAGGGCGACGGCACGATCGTGGAGGCGGGCCTCGACGGCACCAACCCCCAGACGATCGCCACCGGCCAGAGCATCCCGTTCGGGGTGGCGGTCGGCCCGTAGCCACATCGGAGCCGGGCGGTAAAGCGAGCGGCCACGACAAGCCGGCCGCTCGCCAAACCGCCAGCCCAACCAGACCCACGAACCAGCACCGGTCCGCGTAGGAGGCTGCTCCTTTGGGCTACAACCGACACTCTGCACTAGCTGCTGCAGGGCCCGTCAAACCCTGCTGGAAGCCTCGAGCCGCGAGAGCGGAGCCGTTCTGTTCGCCAATCTCAGGTGCGGCGACAGGATCTGGATTTACGGACTTTGGTCAGTGGGACGCGCTGCGTGCCGGATCTGGCCGATTGGGAGCACCGGCAGTCGCGGCGACGCGGTGGCGAACCGAAGCCGCGACTGCGGCGACCTTGATGGTTTCGAGCGGTTCGACGCGCAAGCCGCCGCCCTTGCCAGGGTGCAAACCGGCTTCGGCCGCTCGCTTGCGGATGCGCGCGCACCCGGGTTCGTCGGCGCAGACGTAGATCACCCCGGCTGACTTGCCGGACGCGCGCCAATGGGCGTGCAGCTCGAGGATCGCTCGC
>Ga0070717_10004320_pt1 | contig 10250 bp, 8 predicted proteins | sample LARL113metaG_FD_71366 | JGI IMG/M metagenome (GOLD analysis project Ga0070717, IMG submission 71366) | Corn, switchgrass and miscanthus rhizosphere microbial communities from Kellogg Biological Station, Michigan, USA - LAR L11-3 metaG | ecosystem: Host-associated > Plants > Roots > Rhizosphere ... | reverse complement strand
CCTCCGCACGGCGTTGGCGGAAACGACCAGACAACCCGCCAATCTCGCCGAAGCGATTCGCCGACGATTTGAACCGCTGGGTGGTGTGGATTTGAAAATTCCACCACGTGGCAAGTTACGCGAGCCGCCGCGCTTTGATTAATGATCGTGCTCGATACCCATGTGCTGTCTGAGGCGGTCCGGCCGGCGCCCGCCAGTCGCGACGCGTAACGTCGGCGATTTCCAAGACTGCGGAATCAAGACTGTTGATCCCTGGCACGCCTGAAGCGCGGAAAAGTCGGGCTCACTTCGCAAGCGCCGCGCGCAGCGCGGCGACGATGCGGTCCTGGGTCGCCTCGTCGAGATAGGCGTGAATGGGAAGGCTCAGGACCTCGTTCGCCAGGCGATCGGTCACGGGCAGGCCGTTGCCGGAGACGGGATAGTGCCGGTAGGCGGCCTGGCGGTGCAGCGGCTTGGGATAATAAACGACGGTCGGAATGCCTTGCCCCGCAAGCGCCGCCATCACGCGGTCGCGCGCGCCCGCTGCCAGGCGGATGGTGTAGAGCGCCCAAACGCTCGTGCGCCCCGCGGGCACGCGCGGGACGATCGCCACGTCGCGTAACGCCTCGCCGTAGCGGCGCGCGATGCGCTCGCGCGCGGCAAGCTCCTCCTCGAATATCGCGAGCTTCTCGATCAGCACCGCGGCCTGGATCGTGTCGAGCCGGCCGTTGATGCCGATGCGCACGTTGTCGTATTTGTCCGCGCCCTGGCCGTGGATGCGCAGACTGCGCATGACCGCGGCCAAATCGTCGTCGTCGGTGAACACGGCGCCGCCGTCGCCGTAGCAGGACAAGGGCTTGGACGGAAAGAAGCTCGTCGTCGTCACCGGCGCGAGCGTGCCGACGCGACGGTCGTGATAAACGGCGCCGAACGACTGCGCGGCGTCGGCGATCACCACGAGGCCGTGCGCGCGGGCGACCTCGGCGACGGCGTCGTAGGCGGCGGGCAGGCCGAAGAGGTCGACGGTCATCACCGCCTTGGGTTTCAATCCGGCGCGGCGGGCGGCGGCGAGCGCGCCGGCAAGGCTCGCCGGGTCGAGGTTGAAGGTCGCCTCGTCCACGTCGGCGAACACGGGCGTCGCGCCGACGAGCGCAACCGCCTCGGCGCTGGCGCAAAAGGTGAAGGCGGGGCAGATCACCGCGTCGCCCGGACCGATGCCCTTGCCCATGAGCGCGAGCAGCAGCGCGTCGGTGCCGCTGGCGCAGCCGAGCGCGTGACGCGCGCCGCAGAAGGCGGCGAGTTTTTCTTCCAGCGCCGCGACCTCCGGCCCCATGATGAACTGGCAGTGCGCGAGCACCCGCGCGATCGCCGCGTCGATGGGCGCGGCGAGCCGCCGGCGCTGGGCGGCGACGTCGACGAACGGAATCGGCGCAAAGCGCGGCTGCTGATTCATCGGCGAGGACAAACGAAAGTTCAGCCCGCGACCCGGCGCGGGCCCTTGCGCAGCGTCTCGGCAGACGCGGGACGCAGGCAGCGCATGGCGATCTCGAGGCTCGCGACGCCCTCCTCGCCGGTCACCGCGGGGGTGGTTCCGGAACGCACCGAAGCGACGAAGGCGGCGATCTCGGCGCGCAGCGGCTCGGCGTGGCCGACCGGCAGATGCCGCATGGAATAGGCGCCGTCCGGCTGGAAGCCGAAGCACTCGGTGACCTGGCGCGTGAGCAAATCGGCCATCACGTACTTGCGCCGCGTCGCGACCTGCACGTCGCGCGCCTTGAACGGCGTGAGCCAGTTGGTGTTGATGTGGGCGAGCACGCCCGAGGCGGTGCGGAACTGCAACAGCGCGATGTCCTCGCGCTCGGCGACCGCGCTGGATAGCTGCGGCTGCACCTCGATGATTTCCGAGTCGGTGAACCAGCGGATCAGATCGATGTCGTGCACCGCGAGGTCGATCACCACGCCGACGTTCGACATGCGCGGCGGGAACGGGCCGACCCGCGTGATCGCGATCGAGAGGATGTCCTCGCCGCGCAGCGCGTCCTTGATCGCCTGCACCGCGGGATTGAAGCGCTCGACATGACCGACCATGAGGGTGACCCCGGCGCGGCGCGCGGCGGCGACGATGGCGCGGCCTTCTTCAATCGTCGAGGCAATCGGCTTCTCGACCAGCACATGGATGCCGCGGGCGATGCAGGCGAGCGCGATCTCGTGATGCACGTGGGTGGGCGCCGCGATGGTGACGGCTTCGATGCCTTCATCAATGAGACTCGCGAAGTCGGGGAACTCGGCGCAGCCGAGCGCCTGCGCCACCGAGTGGGCCTGCGCGCGGTCAGGATCGGCAACGCCGACGAACTCGACACCGGGAAGCTCGGCGAGCACGCGGGCATGGTTGCTGCCCATCACGCCGACGCCAACGACGCCGACGCGCAGCCGGCGGCCGGCGCTCACAATGGCGGCTTGCATATCAGTCCCCCAGTGCGATTCACCCCGTCCCTCCCTAGCACGGCGCGCCGGCAGTGGCGACCGCGCCGTCCCGGGCCTCGAACACAAATTGAATCAAGAGATTACATCCTGTAGCCCGCATGGAGCGAAGCATGTAGCCCGCATGGAGCGAAGCGGAATGCGGGAGCGACTTTTCCGAAGGCGGTACTATCGGAGGCTGGGCCCGGATTTCGCTTCGCTCCATCCGGGCTACCAACAATGGCGCGGCAGTATGAAGCACGGAACCTTGGCCAGCGAGCGGAAAAACCTAACGTTTTCGGCGCCGTAGGCTTTGACCGGATGCGTCGTAAATCGTACAAAGCACATGAAGTACAAGCACAATGAATAAGTCGTACCCGCACGCATGAATATTGCGCCGGCTCAATCGGCCGTTGCCTCGCCCCAGCCGGGCCTGTCCGGGATCGCCTGCCTGACGGCGATCGCCCGGTTCCATGGGCTCGACTATTCCGAGATGCAGCTCGTCCAGTTCGCGGCCCCCGGCCCGGACGGGATCAAGCCCGGCCATCTCGTTCAAGTTGCACGCAAAATCGATCTCAGCGCCAAGCTGGTCCGCCTTTCCTGGGACCGGCTGCGCCGGCTCGGCCAGGCGCTTCCCGCGATCCTCGTGCTGCGCGACGGCGGCGCGGTCGTCCTCTCCGGTATCCGCGAGACCGCGGAGGCGCGCGATATCGTCATCCGCGACCCGCGCGCCCCCCAGGGGTTCCAGTTCTGGGACGCGGAGAAGGCGAACGCGGAATGGGACGGCCGGGTCGTCCTGGTCAAGCGCAGCTACGCGCTCACCGACGCCAGCCAGCCGTTCAGCCTGCGCTGGTTCATCCCCGAGTTCCTGCGCCAGAAGCGCGCCTTCACCGACGTCGCCCTCGCGGCGCTGACGCTGCACGCGCTCGCGCTCGCGACCCCGATCTTCTTCCAGCTGATGATCGACCGCGTGGTCGTTCACCGCGTGGAAGCGACGATGATGGTGCTCATCATCGGGGTGTGCTGCGCCATCGTGTTCGAGTTCGTGCTCAATTACGCGCGCAGCTACATCCTGCTCTACGCGACGAGCAAGATCGACATGCGGCTAGCGAGCACGATCTTCGTCAAGCTGCTCTCGCTGCCGGTGGATTTCTTCGAGCGCAACCTTGCCGGCGTGATCAGCAAACATATGCAGCAGGACCAGCGCATCCGCGAGTTCCTGTCCGGGCGCCTACTGCTGACTGTCCTCGATGCGACGGCGCTCCTCGTCTACATCCCGATCCTCGCCTATTACAGCGGCGTCCTCACCGGCGTCGTGCTGTTCTGCGCCCTGCTGATCGCCGGCATCATCGGCCTGATGACGCGGCCGTTCCGGCGCCGCCTGCAGGACCTCTACCGCGCCGAAGGCGAGCGCCAGGGTCTGCTGATCGAGGCGATCCACGGCATCAACACGGTCAAGTCGCTCGGCCTCGAGCCCGCGCAATCGAAGGCGTGGGACCAGAGCTCGGCCAATTCGGTCGAGCGCCGCATCGAGGTCGGCCGCATCTCGGCGACCGCGCGCACGATGTCGCAAGGCATCGAGAAGCTGATGACCGTGCTGGTGATCTGGATCGGCGTCACCCTGATCTTCAAGGGCGAGCTGTCGATCGGCGCGCTGGTGGCGTTCCAGATCCTCGCCGGGCGCGTGATCAGCCCGCTGGTGCAGATCACCGGGCTGATCAACGAGTTCCAGGAAGTGGGGCTCTCGGTCCGCATGCTCGGCAACGTCATGAACACGCCGTCCGAGCCCGGGCTCCAGCGCGGCCTTCGCCCGCCAGTGCGCGGCAAGGTGAGCTTCGACGACGTGACCTTCAACTACGGCACCTCGACGGTGCCGGCGCTCGACCGGGTGAGCTTCACGGTCGAGACCGGCCAGGTGGTCGGCATCGTCGGTCGCAGCGGCTCGGGCAAAAGCACGCTGGTGCGCCTGGTCCAGGGGCTCTACGCCTCCCAGCGCGGCCTCATCCGCATCGACGACTACGACATCCGCGAGATGGACAAGGTGCACCTGCGCCGCCACATGGGCGTCGTCCTGCAGGACAGCTTCCTGTTTCGCGGCACGATCAAGGACAACATCGCCTCGGGAAAGTCGGGCGCAAGCTTCGAGGAAATCGTCTGGGCCGCGCGTCAGGCGGGAGCGGACGAATTCATCGAGCGCATGCCGCAGGGCTACGACACCGTGCTGGAGGAAGGCGGCGTCAACCTCTCGGGCGGCCAGAAGCAGCGCCTCGCCATCGCGCGCGCGCTGGTGCGGCGACCCTCGATCCTGCTGTTCGACGAGGCGACGAGCGCGCTCGATCCGGAGAGCGAGGTCATCATCCAGGACAACATGGCGAAGATCGTGGAGGGCCGCACCACGCTCATCGTGTCGCACCGCCTCGCCTCACTGCGCCACTGCCATAAGATCATCGTGCTCGACAAGGGCCAGATCGTCGGCAACGATGCGCACGACAGCCTGTTGGAAACCTGCCTGATGTACCGGCGGCTGTGGGACAAACAGAGTAGATCGTTCCGATGAGGTTCTGGCGCAAAAAGAAGCCGCCCGCGCGCGGACCGGTCGATCCGGAGGCCGTGCGCTTCCAGCCCGACGCTGTCATGATCGAGGAGCGTCCGCTGCCCTGGTTCGCGCGCAGCGTGGTCTATGTCATCGTCCTCTTCGTGGTGTCGGCGGCGACCTGGGCCTCGCTCTCGCAGGTCGACCGCGTGGTCACCGCGCGCGGCAAGCTGATCACGATCGATCCGCTGATGGTGGTCCAGCCGTTGGAGACCGCCGTGGTCCACTCGATCGACGTGGGCGTGGGCGACACCGTCAAGGCGGGCGACGTCCTCGCCACGCTCGATCCAACCTTCAGCCAATCGGAGCAGCTCGCGGACGAGGAACGCCTCGCCAGCATGACCGCGGAGGCGTCGCGGCTCGAGGCGGAGATTTTCGGCCAGTCGTTCGATTCCACCTGGAGCAGCGAGCCGACCGTTGCCAAGTACCTGAAGCTGCAGCGCGCGGTCTACGAGCACCGCCAGGCGGAATACCGCGCCGCGGTCGCCGCCGCCGAGGCCGATGCGGCCAAGTTCGAAGCCGCGCTGGTGACCAACCGCAAGTCGCAGGCGGGCCTGGTGGACCGGGTCGGCGTGATCTCCCAGGTCGAGGACATGCGTGACGAATTATTCAAGCTGTCCGCTGGCTCGCGGCTCAATCTGCTCCAATCACGCCTCGACCGCCTCTCGCTCACGGACCAGCTCGGCGAAAAGAAGAATCAGGAAAAGGAACTCGAAGCGCAGCTCGCCTCCGCGCGCGAGCAGAAGGAGAAATACATCAACAACTGGGTCCGCGAAGCGGGCGAGCGGCTGACCACGTTGCAGCAACAGATTTCGACCGAGCGGTCGAAACTCACCACGGCCGAGCGGCGGCGCAGCCTCGTGGTGCTGCGCGCGCCCGCCGACGGCGTCGTGCTCGAGCTTGGCCAGCGCTCGATCGGTTCGGTCGCCAAGGAGGCGGAGCCGGTCGTCACGCTCGTGCCGCGCGGCAACAAGATCGAGGCGGAGGTCGACGTCGATTCCGCCGACGTGGCGCGCCTGCGGGTCGGCGACAGCGTGCGCGTCAAGCTCGACGCGCTGCCGTTTCAACGGCACGGCACCATCTCCGGCAAGCTGCGCGTGATCACGGAAAACTCGTTCCAGCCGGACAAGAACGCGGGCCAGGCGGGGCCGCAGACCGGCAAGGATCCCGACGGGAAGCCTGCGTTCTTCCGCGCCCGCGTCACGCTTGGGCCGTTGACGCTGCAGGACGTGCCGCCCGACTTCCGCCTTATCCCGGGCATGACCACCTCGGCGGAAATCCTGGTGGGCAAGCGCACGATCATTTCCTATCTGCTCGATCCGGTGATCCGCGTGTTCGACGAAAGTTTGCGGGAACCATAACCAGTTATCAGTAATCAGTAATCAGTGATCAGAAGCTTCAATTCTTTTTCTGATTACTGACAACTGATTACTGATTACAGAAAAAAGGCCGGCCTCCGGGAGGCCGGCCAAGTATGCCCGTCCGCGAGGGAGGACGGGGCCGTGGGTCAGTTGCCGTTGGTGTCGGCGGGATTGTGGCGCTCCGACATGTAGTTGTGCGTGGGCTGCCAGTCGCGCGCCGGCGTGGCCGACACGTTGCCGATGAAGGTGAGCGACGCTCCGGCGAGGACGAGCGCGAGGATGAGGGTCTTGGCGAACATGGGTGTCTCCGTGGGCCAGGGCGACGGGGTCGTTCCAACCGTCGCGGGCACCATGGCGCATCCCGCTGCATCGCACTGTGAACCGCTTCACCGTGGGGCGATTTCGTGCCCACAAGAAGCGACCGGAACCCCCTACCCGTTACCGCGTTAGGCTGTCGCCACAGCAGGGAACCGCGCGCGAACCGGGGCCAGACTCGCTTGAGCGAAATCACAGCAGTTGCGGTCCGCACCGCGCGCCCGGACACACGCGACCCGGCGCGCACAGCGAGCCGCCTGCGCGATCCCGCCGTGCTGTTCGCGTTGATTTCCCTTCTTGCCGGCGCCCTCCTCATCGCGATCACGCCGCCGCTGCGCGGCCCTGACGAGGCAGAGCATTTCCTGCGCGCGTTCGGCGTTGCCCAGGGCGACCTGATGCCGGCCCTGCGCGACGCGCAGGGGCACAAGGGCCTCTACCTGCCGGCGCGTCTCGACCGCGATCTCAAATTCTTCGGAGACAAGATATACGCGCACCGCACCCCTGGCTTTAGCTATTGGTCGGTATTTGCCGCGCACGCGCAACAGGCGCCCCTGCCCGCGGCGGACGCGGACCTGCCGGTGTTCGCTCTCTACGGCGGCGCGGAAGGCTACAGCCCGATTCCCTACCTGCCCTATGCGCCCGCGGTCCTGATCGGGCAAGCCGCCCACCTCGATTTTCTCGCCATGCTTTATTTGATGCGCGTGTTCGGGCTGCTGGCGACAACGGTCGTGGCGGCGCTGGCGATCGCACTGGTGCCGCGGCTCAAATGGCCGTTCCTGCTGATCGCCCTCCTGCCGACGGCCGTTTATAGCCGGTCGGTGTTGAGCGCCGACGGCGCGAGCCTCGCCTGCGCGATGATGGCGGTCGCGCTCATGTCGCGCGGCACGCTTGCACCCGCGGCCGATCGACCCTGGCAGCAGTCGCTCTGGCTCGCGCTCGGCGCGCTGGCGAAGCCGCCGCAGCTCGCCCTGATCCTGCTCGAGGCGATGAAACGCCCCATGCGCGCCTTGCCGCGCCACTGGAAAAGCGCCGCGGTCGTGGTGCTGCCAAGCGTGATCCTTGCAGGGCTGTGGACAATCGCGAGTTCCGCTGACGTCGCCGCCTATCGCATGCTCGCGTACATGGATGTGCAGCTGGAGCACTTCGATCCGGTCTGGAAGCTGCACTACATGGTGCATGATCCATTGCTGTTTCCGCGCCTGCTGTTGCACCTGTTTACCGACTACGGCTTCCAGCTCTGGCAGCAGCTCATCGGTGTCCTCGGATGGCTCGACGCGCCGCTCGCCGGCTGGACCTATCCGGTGCTCACCGCGCTGCTCGCCGCGTCTTTCGTTGGACCGTTGGGCGTGGATCGCCCGACCGGCCGGCGCATCGCGTTCGCCTGTGCGCTCGCGGTGCTCGGCTATTGCTTCGCGGTCGTTTTCATTTTTTTCCTCGTGTGGACGGCGATCAACGCGACGCAGATCGACGGCGTGCAGGGCCGCTATTTCGTGCCCGCGCTGCCGGCCGTTGCGCTCGCGACGGCGGCGCTGGTGCGCCGCGGGTTTTCCGAAAACGCCCGGGCGGCGATCGCGCTCGCCGCGGCCGCCCTCTCCTGCGCGGCGGCTTTCCAGGCGGTGCTGCGCGTCGATTGGAACTGGTGAGATGGCGAAAGGGTCCGCTGCGCTCGACGAGGCGGCGCGGGTGCGCGCGACGGCGGCGCACGACAGCATGCTCGCCTGCCCCGCCTGCGGCACGCGCACGACGCATCGCTTCCTCTACAGCAAGAACCGCTGCGAAATTCTCCAGTGCGCCGCCTGCGGGCTCGGACGCACCGAGGCTCCGGCCTTCGACCCGTCCGCCTATTACACGCAAGCGTATTTCGCGGGCGATCACGCCGACGGTTACGTCGATTATCTCGGCGCCGAGCCGGTGCTGCGGCGCGAATTTGCCCGCACCGTCGATTTCATCCGCCGCTATCGCCGCGCCGGCAACCTCCTCGAGATCGGCTGCGCCTACGGCTTCTTCCTTCAGGAGGCGAAGCGCTATTTCAACGTTTCCGGCATCGAGCTCGCGGCGGATGCGGCGGCCTATTGCCGGGAACATGGGCTCGCGGTGGAGACCGGCACCGTTGAGACGATCGCGCGCATGGGCGGCGGGCCATTCGACGCCATCGTGCTGCTCGACGTGATCGAGCATCTGTCCGATCCGCAGGCGGCCATTGCGGCGCTGGCGCGCGCGCTCGCGCCCGGCGGCGTGATCGTGCTGACCACGGGCGATTTCGGCAGCTTGGCGGCGCGCATGCTCGGCTCCGCTTGGCGACTGATGACGCCGCCGCAGCACCTGTGGTTTTTCACGAGCGCCAGCATGGAGCGTCTCGCCGCGGGCGCCGGGCTCGAGATTGCCGCCCTCGACCACCCTTGGAAAATCGTGCCGCTGTCGCTCGCGGCTTATCACTTGGGGCGGCTGGCGGGCGTCCGCGTGAAGCTGCCGGCAAGCCGCGTCGGCCTGCCGATCAACCTGTTCGACGCTATGCGGGTCGTCCTCCGCCGGAAAGCCGCGCCATGACCTCGTCGCTCTCGGGTTGGCAGATCGTCGTGCTCGCCGCCTACGCCGCCGGCATGGCCGGCGGGCAGCTGCTGTTCAAGGCGGCGGCGATGCGGGTACCGGCGCAGGGAAGCCTCGCGGAGCGCCTGCTAACACTCGCGCACAACGCCTATTTCCTCGCGGCGCTCGCGGCCTACCTCGCCCTTTCGCTGATATGGGTGTGGGTGCTGCGGTTCACGCCGCTGTCGCGCGCGTATTTGTTCGTCGCGTTGTCGTTCGCGCTGGTGCCGCTCGCGGCGGCACTCGCTTTCGGCGAGCCGCTCTCGGGCCGCTTCCTCCTCGGCGCCGTCCTCACCGTGTGCGGGCTGGTCCTTGTCGTGAGCTGACGCCGACACGCGGGGCGCGGTTCTCGACCGCCGCAAGCGCGACGCGCAGCTGACCGCCGGCGCCGTCGAGCACCGCGCGGGCGTCGGCGAGATCGCAGCCTTTGAGCACGAGCGCCGCAAGCTTCACGCTGCCGTCGGCGGCGGCGAGCGCGGCGCGGATCTCGTCGCTGCTTCGCCCGGTGAGATGGCGCAGCATGCTCTGCGAGCGGCGCGCGAGCTTCGCGTTGGCGGCCTGCACGTCGACCATCAGGCCGCCGTAGACGCGGCCGAGCCGGATCATGATGAGGGACGAAAGCAGGTTGAGCGCGATGCGCTGCGCGGTGCCGGCCTTCATCCGGGTCGAGCCGGCGATCGGCTCCGATCCGGTAGCGAGTAGAATCGGACAATCGGCCTCATTGAGCAGCGGCGTTTCGGGATTGTTGGCGATGCCGACGGTCAGTGCCCCGCGCTCTTTCGCCTCGCGCAGGCACGCAAGCGTGAACGGCGTCGAGCCGCTTGCCGCCACCGCGATCAGCGCGTCGGCCCGGCCGATGTCATGGGAGCGCACCAGTTGGGCGGCATGCTCGAACTGATCCTCGGCGCCCTCGACCGAGCGGAGCAACGCCTCGTTGCCGCCGGCAATGAGCAGCA
>Ga0070717_10004319_pt1 | contig 10252 bp, 10 predicted proteins | sample LARL113metaG_FD_71366 | JGI IMG/M metagenome (GOLD analysis project Ga0070717, IMG submission 71366) | Corn, switchgrass and miscanthus rhizosphere microbial communities from Kellogg Biological Station, Michigan, USA - LAR L11-3 metaG | ecosystem: Host-associated > Plants > Roots > Rhizosphere ... | reverse complement strand
GCTGCAACGTTCAACGTCCAACACTCAACGTCCAACGTCCAATTCAGCATGCTCCGCTGTTCCAATCCTGCCGCTTTAACGCTTTAACGATTCAACGTCGATCATTGGTAACCCGCCGGGTAAATGATATTGAGCGTCATCGTCAGGAAGAAATTGCAGATGAGCACGGCCAGGGAGGAATTGACCACCGCCTCGGTGGTGGCGCGCCCGACGCCCACTGCGCCTTCCCGCGCGGTCAATCCTTTGTGGCAACTGATAAATACAATGAGTATCCCGAAACAAAACGCTTTCGAGAGGCCCATGATAATGTCGCGGTTCCGCGTCCACTTCACCATGTTCGCCATGTAATAGGTTCCGTTAATCTCGAGCAAAAAAATCGCGATGAAGTAACTAGCAGCAATGCCAACGGCGATGCACTCCGCCACCAACAACGGCATCGAAATCATCATGGCTAGCGCGCGGGGCACCACGAGATAATCAGTGGGATAAACCGCCAGCGCACGCAGCGCATCAATCTGCTCCGTTACCTTCATTGTCCCGATCTCGGCCGACATAGCTGCGCCGACGCGACCCGCCACCATCAAGGCGGTCAACACGGGACCCAATTCGCGGCAGATCGCCACTGAAACGACCGCGCCCACGGCCGATCCCATTCCGAGCTTGTTGAATTGAAAAAATGTTTGTGCGGCGAAAACCGCGCCGGTGAAGGCTCCGGTGATGACAACGACCAGCTGCGAGAGCAACCCGACCTCGACGATTTGCTGGAGAAACAATTTCCAGCGCAGTTTGTGGGAAAAGATCGACACGAAGGTGTCAGCGGCGAGCAGGACGACCTCGCCGAGGTATTGCCAAAAAGCGAGCAGCGGTCTTCCAAGAGCGTTGAAGAATCGAACGATCATTTGTGGCAGTGAATTGTGACTAGTGATCAGTGAATGGCGAAATGTCGCGACGACTTCTTCTACTATTCACCAATCACTAATCACCATTCACGTTGTAAAGCGCACGCGAAGGCGGTTCACACACTCAACAGCTGGGTCTTGGTTCTCGACCGCAGCTCGGACGGAATCGCGCCGACGAAGCGTGGATCGAGATTGAGCTTGCGAAAAATCGCGCGAATCTCACGAAAAGTGATGGTGGGTTTGTCGAGTTCGAGATAAACGAGGTTGTGGTTACGATCGACCTTGTATCGCAGGCTGGGGATTGCCTCCAGCTCGTGATCAAGCTCGAGGATTTTATTCAGATCGCGCAGCCCGGTCGCATAAACTTCCAGCTCAATCATCCCGGGCAAGTTTACGAAGCGCATCGCGAGGATGCAAAGAGAAACGCGAAGCGATTATGCTGCTGTAGCGACCGGCCTGTGGCCGGTTCCGATCGAATACGGGACCAAGCATGGTGTGATGGCTACAAGTCAGCTTTGGATTGCGCAGCGCGTTGAGCCGAGTAGATGTCGATCTTGCGAATGAAAGGGGCCGTTGGGTTGTTTTGGTCGATCGGGATCTCGCTTTGGGCGCTATTTTTCGCAGGCTGCGAGACCGTGCCACAAGGGATTCAGCAAGCAAAGATCGAGATGGCGCGAAAAATCGCAGGCGAGACGACGGGCAATTACTTTATCGGCCGGCGTTATTTTAAGCCTGATTTTAAATTTTGGGGTTATGTGCGGCGGCCGGGCCAGCCTTGGAGCAGTGCCGTGCTGGTGATGCTGAACGAAAGAGAAAAATTGGCGCCCGATCGCGCGGAATTGAGATTCGGCTACGACAATAATTACGAATACAAATTGTACGGCGACTTCAGCGGCGACAAAGTTTACGAGCCTGCCAGCAACGGAGTGTATCCGGAGTTCGTGCTCAAAAATTACGTGCTGATTTCCACGAATCCGCCGCCGATTTTTAAAAGCCAATACAGCGGAGGCGCGCAGGCCGCGGTGACCCGCTACACGATCGAGAAGCCGGAGTAATACATTGGCTGTCCTTAAGTCGCGCGATCCGCTCGCGGAGGAATTTTTGCATCATCTCGCGATCGAGCGCAATACATCGCCGCGAACGGTGAAGGCTTACCGACAAGCTTTGAAAGATTTTCGCGCAACGAGCAAAACGGCGTGGAAAAAATGCAGCGCCGAGGATTTCCGGGATTATCTGTTCGCGATCATGAAGCGCGGACAGGCGCGCACATATGTTCGACTGCAGTTCTCTGCGCTGCGGACGTTTTATCGATTTCTGGTCGAACGAAAAAATCTTAAGCGCGACCCGGTGCGTGAGCTGCAACTGCCCAAGATTGACAAAAAACTGCCGCTCGTACTCACACGTCAGCAGGTTGACGAACTCTTAGGTGCACCGCTCAAGATCGATAAAAATCGCGCTGCGCCTGCCTGGATGCCGTTGCGCGACGCCGCGATCATGGAGCTTTTTTACAGCAGCGGTTTACGCTTGAGCGAACTCGCAGCGCTCGATGTGGCCGATCTCGATCTTTACACGGAGTCCGTGCGCGTGTTTGGCAAGGGCCGAAAGGAACGTGTTTGTCCAGTCGGTGCACCGGCGCTGGAAGCAGTTTCGAAATATCGCTCGGCCGCGAAGATCCACGCGGGAGCATTGTTCATCAACAAATCGCGCCAACGAATGTCCACACGCTCGATCTGGCTGATTTTGAAACGTTATCTGCGCCACACGTCGATACCGATTTCGATCAGCCCGCACAAACTGCGGCATAGCTTCGCCACGCACATGCTGGATCGCGGCGCCGATTTGCGCAGCGTGCAAGCCTTGTTAGGCCACGCCAGTCTTTCGACAACGCAAATTTATACGCACGTTACGGTCGAGCGTTTGAAAAAGGCCTACGCGGATGCGCATCCGCGCGCGTGAGATCGACGATCGCGCGCACTTGAAGGTGGATCGACCTGCCTGCTCGCGAAAGCTTTCGGAGCTCCGCGGGCGATGTTACAATAATTGCGGCTGCGCCGCCAAATTAGCATCGAGCTTTGGAGAGCTCGATCCACCTTCGAGATCGACATAGGTAGGACTCGACCGCCGGGCGAGCCGTAACAGTTTCACGGACGGCTCAAGCGGTCTGTCCCTACAACTCAGCTCGCCTTCGTTGAGCCGACCGGCAAGGCCGCGACGACATGGAACCTGAGCTTGCCATCAACGGAAGCGACTTCCACAGTGTCGCCGGCTTTGACATTGCCGCGCAATAACTCCTCCGCGAGCGGATCTTCCAGGTACTTTTCCACGGCGCGGCGCATTGGCCGCGCGCCGTACATTGGATCGTAGCCTTTCTCGATGAGAAATTCTTTGGCGCTGTCGCTCAGTTCGATGTGAACTTCCTTGGCCTTGACTCGCTTGAGAACTTTCGCGACCTCAAGATCGACAATCTTCATCAGGTCAGGCTTGGTCAGCTGATGGAAGACGATGATGTCGTCGAGTCGATTCATGAACTCCGGCTTGAATGTCTTTTTCGCCTCTTCCAGAAGTTTGTCGCGCATAGCGTCATATTCGTGCTCGCCCAGCGGCTTAACCGCCCCGAATCCCATCGTCGTCTGACGCTTCAAAGTCTCCGCCCCCACGTTCGAGGTCATGATGATGATCGTGTTTCGGAAATCAATCTTTCGGCCTAACGAATCAGTGATCTTTCCGTCTTCGAGAATTTGCAAAAGGAGATGCATCACGTCGGGGTGCGCTTTTTCGATCTCGTCGAAGAGCACGACTGAGTAGGGCCGGCGCCGCACCGCTTCGGAAAGTTGGCCGCCCTCCTCGTATCCCACGTAGCCAGGCGGCGAGCCGATCAGACGCGAGGCCGTGAACTTTTCCATGTACTCGGACATGTCGATCTGAATGAGCGCGTCGCGATCGCCGAACATGAATTCGGCAAGCTGCTGCGCGAGGAAGGTTTTTCCGACGCCGGTTGGTCCGAGGAAAATGAATGAGCCGATCGGCCGGCGGGGATCTTTGAGATCGGCGCGACTGCGGCGCAACGCTTTCGAAATCGCAGTGACGGCTTCGTCCTGCCCGATCACTTTGCCTTTCAACTCCTCTTCCATTTTGAGGAGCTTTTCAGTCTCGGCTTGTTCCATCCTTTGCAGCGGAACGCCGGTTACCTTCGAGATGATGTGCATCATGTCGTCGGCCGTGACGAGCACTTCTTTTTCTTCGCGCTCCTCGCGCCACCTCTGTAAAATCGCGTCGAGTTTTTCTTTGGTCTGTTTTTCCTTGTCGCGCAACGAAGCTGCCTTTTCAAAATTCTGGGCTTTGATCGCAGCTTCCTTTTCCAGTCGAATCTCTTCGATCTCTTTTTCGATCTCTTTGACGTCAGGGGGGCGCATCATGGCATTGATCCGCGCTCGCGCGCCGGCTTCATCCATCACGTCTATTGCCTTGTCGGGGAGAAAACGGCCAGTGATATAGCGCTCCGAAAAACGGACAGCGGTCTCGAGCGCTTCGTCGGTCAATTTGGCTTTGTGATGCGCTTCGTACTTCGGTCGCAATCCCTTCAGAATTTCGATCGCTTCCTCGACTGTCGGCGCGTCCACCTTCACCGTTTGAAAACGGCGCTCAAGTGCGGCGTCCTTCTCGATGTATTTGCGATACTCGTTCATTGTCGTCGCGCCGACACATTGCAATTCGCCGCGGCTCAAGGCTGGTTTAATGATGTTAGACGCGTCCATTGCGCCTTCGGCCGAACCGGCGCCGACGATGGTGTGCAGTTCATCGATGAACAGGATCACGCTCTTGGAACGGCGAATTTCATCCATGACGGCTTTGATGCGTTCCTCGAACTGGCCGCGGTATTTGGTACCCGCGACCATGAGCGCCAGATCGAGAGTGATGACACGCTTGTCGTGCAACAATTCCGGCACATTGCCGTTGGCGATTTCTTGGGCCAATCCTTCGGCGATGGCGGTCTTGCCAACGCCCGCTTCACCAATCAGCACCGGATTATTTTTCGTGCGCCGGCAGAGCACTTGAATAACGCGCTCGATTTCATTGCGACGCCCGATAACCGGATCCAGCTCGCCTTTCTTGGCCAGCTCAGTCAGATCGCGACCAAACGCACGAAGCGCTGGAGTTTTGACGTCCTTCCTCGATGGCTCACCACCGCCTTCTTCTGATTCCGCCGGCGTGAAGTTGGGGTCGAGCTCTTTTTGAATTTCATTCTTTGTGCGTTCGATATCGATTTCAAGATTCTTGAGCACGCGCGCCGCGACGCCTTCGCCTTCCTTCAAAAGGCCCAGCAAAATATGTTCGGTGCCGACGTAAGAATGGCTGAGCGCTTTCGCTTCCTTGCCGGCGAGCGCCAACACTTTCTTTACCCGCGGCGTGTAGGGAACGTTGCCCACGATTTTTGTCTCTGGCCCTGAGCCGACTTGTTTCTCGACCTCCATCCGCACCGTCTCCAAGTCGAGCCCCATTTTTTGCAAAACGTTGACGGCGACGCCCTGCCCAAGTTTGATCAAACCCAAAAGCAAATGCTCGGTCCCGACGTAATTGTGGTTGAACCGATCAGCTTCCTTGCGAGCGAGCTGTAGAACCTGTTGGGCGCGTGGGGTGAAATTATTCATTGTTCTAGTGGCTTCGCAGCCGAGCCGTTGCCCGACTCCCTCGCCAACTTACCAATATCAGGTTTAGGAAAGAGTTTCAAACGCTCCCGAATAATTTGCGCACGCAAATGATCGCGCTCCTCGGCATTCAGCTTTTGTTGCGAACTTTTTTGGAGATGCGCCGGTTGGGTGTCGATGAACAATTCGTCGATGGGCAGGCGCCGATCTTCTGGAAACGCGCCCAGATCGACGCCGAGTTTGATAATCGACAACAAATTGAGCGCCTCTTTTGAACTCATGGCGTGAGCATAAGTCAGCACACCGTAGGCCCGGCCGATCTGGTCCCAGAGCGTGTTCGATTTTTTCTGAAGCAAGACCTGACGGGCGTCGTGTTCCTTGTCGATGATCGTCTCGATTACTTTGGTCAGCCGGCTGATGATCTCGTCTTCTTTTTCGCCGAGCGTTGTTTGGTTGGAGATCTGGAAAAGATTGCCCATCGCTTCGGTTCCTTCGCCATAAAGTCCGCGCACGGCCAGACCAATTTTACTGACCGCTTGTACCACTTGGTTGATCAACTCACTCAGGACAAGACCGGGTAAATGCAACATCGCGGAGGCGCGCATCCCGGTGCCAACATTTGTCGGGCAGGCTGTCAAATATCCGAGGCGCAGATCGAAGGCGAATTCCAGACTGCTCTCCAATGCACTGTCAAGCTTATCCACCAGTTTGAAGGCTTGTTTCAGTTGCAAACCGGAGCGTATCGATTGCATGCGTAAATGATCTTCCTCGTTGATCATGATGCTAAGCGTCTGTTTCCGGTTCATTACTACCGCGCTGCCCGCTCCTTTGGCTGCGTGCTCGCGGCTGATGAGATGCCGCTCGACCAGCACTTGTTTTTCGAGTGAGGAAAGATCCTGCAGCAGTTCCGAAAAGGAATCCTGCATCTCGGGCAGTTCTTCCACTCGCGGCTTGATTTGTTCGAGAATCGCGGTGCGCTCGGCTTTTTTTGCCCAGCCGGGAAAAGCGCGACTGAGCAGATTGCGCGCGAACCGCACGCGGCTGCTGATGACAATCTGGTGGTGCGGCCCTTCGCCGCGCAACCATTCCCCTTGGGTGGATAGGATGTTCGAAAATTTCATGACTACCTGGCGAGATCGTTTTCGAGCTGTTTGATTTGGTCGCGCAACGATGCAGCCGTTTCGTAATTCTCGTCCGCTACCGCTTTTTTCAGGTTCTCGTTCAGGGTGCGCATGCGGTCGTTCAACTGGGCGGCGCGTTGCGCGTGCTCCGGCACTTTGCCCACGTGCTCGATGCCTTTGTGCATCGCTTTGAGCAATGAGCCAAGCCCTTCGGCGAACGTCGCGTAGCACATGCTGCAACCGAGGCGGCCGGTTTTCTTGAAATCCGCCTGGGTAAAGCCGCACACCGGACATTTTTGGGTGGCCGCACCCTTCTCAATCTCCTCGGCTGCACCAATCCCGAGCAGCAAATCGGCGAGGGCAAAGCCGGTTGGGTCCTGCACGCCTTTTTCTTTCGAGCAAGCGTCGCAGAGATTCACCTTCTGCATCTTGCCCTCCACGATTTGCGTCAGAAAAACTGCCGCGTCATTGCATTTGCAAACGTCGCACAACATCTTGCTTACTTATTTAGACCTCGAATGGTTAAAAAGATTCAGACCCCCGCATTATCGAGCACCTTCCACGCCTGTTGATTTTTGGCTGGGTTATGAATAAATCGCTATGCCGCTCTCACGGGCTAGTTGGCGAAATCGCGCGATGATCCGCGCGCTCATTGGCCCCGGTTTTCCATTCCCAATGGCGCGCCCGTCAGCTCGGACTACGGGAATGACTTCCGCTGCGGTGCCGGTGAGAAAACACTCCTCCGCGGTGAAGACATCGTGCCGCGTGATGTCAGTTTCCGTGACCTTGATCCCCAGCTCGGCCGCGATTTCGAACACGACAGATCGTGTGATTCCGCGCAGTGCGCCGGCGGTAATTGGCGGGGTAAAAATCTGACCACGCTTGACGATGAACACGTTGTCCGCCGTACACTCGGCCACGTTGCCCGCATCGTTCAACATCAGCGCTTCATCGGCGGCGGCCAAATTTGCTTCAATCCGCGCCATCACGTTGTTCAAATAATTGAGCGACTTCACTGCCGGGTTAAGGGCGCCTGGATTGGTGCGTCGCGTCGCGCACGTCACCACCGTCAAACCATTCCGATAAACCGACTCCGGATAAAGCGCGATTTTCGCCGTGATGATAATCACGCTTGGTCGGTCGCATTGCACCGGGTTCAATCCCAGATTGCCTTTTCCCCGGGTCACCAGCAATCGAATGTAACCGTCGCGCACATTATTCTGCCGTATCGTTTCCAAAACCGCTTTGCCCATCTCGCGGATCGACATGGGAATTTTAAGGCAAATCGAGTGCGCCGAATCCCACAGCCGCTCGAGATGTTCTTCCAGTCGGAAAACGCGGCCGTTATAAAAGCGAATGCCTTCAAAAATTCCATCACCGTAGAGCAAGCCGTGATCAAACACGGAAATCTTGGCGTTCGCTTCCGAATAAAATTTTCCGTCAATGTAAATTTTTGATTCCTTTATCGGCTGCGGCGCACGCGCGCGTGTTTCCACTGCAGGTTTCACCGCCGTTTCAGTTTCTGGTTCGTCGATTACCATCCCACCACCTGTTGCAGTTTTCATAGGCACAAGAAAATTGTCCCGCGAATGAGGAAACAATTCAAGCGACAAAACAATCGGGCAATGGAGTGCGGGAGTTGTGGAGTGATGTCGATCTAGGGTTAAGAATCACTTTTCCATCACTCCAATACTCCATCGACAATCTGCAAGGTGCGATCGCCACGGGCGGCCAGGCGCGCGTCATGCGTCACAACGAGCAACGTTTTCTTACGCTCGCGCGCCAGCGTCAGCAAAAGATCGACAATCGTATCGCCGGTCTTGGAATCGAGATTGCCGGTCGGTTCGTCCGCAAAAATAATTTCCGGATCATTCACTAGCGCCCGCGCGATTGCGACCCGTTGTTGTTCACCGCCGGAAAGTTCCGGCGGTAAATGGTGCAGACGGTCGGCCAGGCCCACTGCGCGCAAGCTTTCTTCCGCGTTTTTGATTGTCGATCTTCGCCCAATCCTGCCGGGCAGCGAGACGTTCTCCAATGCGGTCAATTCCGGCAGCAAGAAATATCCTTGGAAAACGAAACCCATTTTTTCATTTCGAAAACGCGCCTGCGAAGATGAACTGCCGTTGTAAAGATTCCGTCCCTCAAATTCCACCGTGCCCGATCTTGGCCGCTCCAAACCGGCCAGGGTGTACATCAGCGTCGTCTTGCCTGCGCCGGACGCACCACAAATAAAAATCACTTCACCATGCGCGACCTCGAGCGAGATCCCGCGCAACACTTCGATGCGCCGCGCCCCCATTTGGAACGATTGGAACAAATTCCGAGCGATCAATTGAGATTGCGCTGATTGCATCGAGGTCTTTTTAGACAGGATTTACAAGATTAACGAAGACAAGTTCCGAAGATTTGAAATCTCTTCAATTCATCTCATCTCAGAGTCCTCTTCATTCTGTCGAAGATAAGATCGACCCGCTTCGCGCCCGAGGGGAGCCGATTGGATCAATCAGCTCGCCGCGGCGAGCTCCTTCTATTTGTTCCTTTTGGCCAATCGACTCGTTTCTGCTGAAGGAGCTGTCCAGCTTCGCCGGGTTCGGCGACATCTCGATAGGCAAAAAGCCACCACGGATTTCTGCGGCGGTTTTTTGGTTAGGCGGATTAAAATTTACGCCATCCCTAACGACTCTAACGTCGCTTCGTCGATTGCAGATGTTATGTACAAGCCGTGATCCTGCTGATACCGCGCGATCGCAGCGCGGGTAAGTGGGCCAAGAATTCCATCCACCTCCCCATTATAATAACCTTGCGCTTGCAGCGCGGCTTGCACGTTTGCCACGACCTGACCTGGATCCATCGCAGCGGAGCCAGCGTAGATTGGCCCATCATAAGCATAATATGCGTAGGGATCGTAGCCCCAAGCGGGATACCAGTAGCCGCCATCCCAGAAATACCAGCCGCCGAACACAAAGATGATGCGATTGTGATGGCTCCTCCACCAAGCCTGGTCGTGCCATTCGGGATGGTACGCCCGGAATGCCGTATATTTTTGGCCTTTCCAGTTTTCGCTGCCCGCGATGCGATGGTTCGGCGTAAACTTCGCAGCCGGGACGTTTGGGTTCGGCTTGTTAGCCAGATTGAAATGTCTCGGGTGAAACGCTTGGGCGTTCGGTTGCACTGCGGGTAAATTGTGGGACTTCGGCTTCACCATGTTCTGCTGACCTTGCAACTGCGAGGCGTTATACGGCCGGCGCCCCTTCGACTTGATCGGCTGCTGCGCTTCCGGCGATGGTTGCGCGGTGTTCTTTTTCTTGTGCTGATTATCTTGTGTTTCAGCCAATGCCGCTGCGGCGACCGCAAAGCAGCAACAAAACGATACAAATAGTTTCATAAGGTTTTCTCTCCTGCGTTTCTTTGACTTTTCTACGTCCAAAATAATTCAACTCAGCTACTTAACGAAAAGTTGCGTTCGCCGCGAGGCAAAAAAAGAGCCACATGATCATTTTAGATCATGCGGCTCTCAATTACCTTTGCGTTCTGAATCAGGCTAAACCGAGCGTTGCGAGTGTCGGCTCGTCGATGGCCGAAGTCA
>Ga0070717_10004318_pt1 | contig 10252 bp, 7 predicted proteins | sample LARL113metaG_FD_71366 | JGI IMG/M metagenome (GOLD analysis project Ga0070717, IMG submission 71366) | Corn, switchgrass and miscanthus rhizosphere microbial communities from Kellogg Biological Station, Michigan, USA - LAR L11-3 metaG | ecosystem: Host-associated > Plants > Roots > Rhizosphere ... | reverse complement strand
GGCTCGGAATGACACACACCGCAACGACGGCGAAGGATCCCCTGCCGGCAGGGGATTCCTCGCCGACGCCGCGGCTCGGAATGACACACACCGCAACGACGGCGAAGGATCCCCTGCCGGGGGATTCCTCGCCGACGCCGCGGCTCGGAATGACACACACCGCCGCGTCGAGGCCCTCGGCCGCCGCGCCGGCGGCGAGGAGTTCCCCATCGAGATCACCATCGATCCGGTCGGCAGCGGCGGCGACCAGACCTTCACCGCGTTCATCCGCGACATCTCCGAGCGCCGCCGCGCGCAGGAGGAGCTCGAGCGCCGCGAGCAGCGCTTCCGCGCGCTCGTCGAGAAGAGCTGGAGCGGCGTCGCCCTGCTCGACCAGAACCTCGCCTTCGCCTACGCCGGCGCCTCCACCGAGCGCCTTCTCGGCTACGGCGAGCGCGATCTCCTCGGCGCCAGCTTCCTCGGCTTCGTCCATCCGCGCGAGCGCGCCGGCGCGCGGCAGCTCTTCGCCGATCTCCTCGGCGCGCCCAACCGCGAGGTGCAGGGCGAGCTCCGTTTCCTGCACAAGAGCGGTTCGTGGGTCTGGATCGAAGGCTTCGCCCAGAACCTGCTGCACGACCCCAGCGTCGGCGCGATCGTCATGAATTACCGCGACGTCACGCAGCGCAAGGCGACGGAGAAGCAGCTCGAGTACCAGGCCTACTACGACGCGCTGACCGGGCTCCCGAACCGCCTCCTCTTCCGCGACCGGGTCGTCACCGCCATCGCGCAGGCGCAGCGCAACCGCCGCGCGCTGGCTGTCATGTACCTCGACCTCGATCACTTCAAGCTCGTGAACGACGGCCTCGGGCACTCGGCCGGCGACAAGCTCCTCGCGCAGGTCGCCGAGCGGCTGCAAGCGTCGGTGCGCGCGTCCGACACGATCTCGCGCCTCGGCGGCGACGAGTTCACGCTGCTCCTCAACGAGGTCGGCAGCAGCGACGCCGTGGCCGGCCTGGCGCGCAAGATCCTGCAGTCGCTGGCGCGCCCGTTCAAAGTCGACGGGCACGAGCTCTTCGTCACGGCGTCGATCGGCATCAGCCTCTATCCGAACGACGGCGCCGAGGTCGAGACGCTGCTGAAGTCGGCCGACAGCGCCATGTACCGCGCCAAGGAGCTCGGCCGCAATCAGACCCAGCTCTTCACCGCGTCGATGAACGAGCGCTACGTCCGCCGCCTGGCGCTCGAGCAGAGCCTCCATCACGCGCTGGAGCGGCGCGAGCTCGAGCTGCACTACCAGCCGGTGTACGACCGCGCGCGGCGGCGCCCCGTCTCGGTCGAGGCGCTGATCCGTTGGAACCATCCGACGCGCGGCCTGGTGCCGCCGGCCGACTTCATTCCGCTGGCCGAGGAGACGGGGCTGATCGTGCCGATCGGCGAGTGGGTCGTGCGCGAGGTCTGCGCGCAGCTGCGCCGCTGGCACGACGGCGGCCTGACGATGATGAAGGCGGCGATCAACATCTCCGCGCCGCAGCTCCAGCAGCCGGCGTTCACGCGCACGGTCGCCGACGCGCTGCAGCGCCACGGCCTCGCGCCGCCGTCGCTGCAGATCGAGATCACGGAGACGGTGGCGGTGCAGAACATCGATCTGATCCTGCAGGTGTTGCAGGAGCTGAAGGACCTCGGCGTCGGCATCGCCATCGACGACTTCGGCACCGGGCAGTCGTCGCTCGTCTACCTGAAGCGCTTCCCGATCGACACGGTGAAGATCGATCAGACGTTCGTGCGCGACGTGACCACGGACGACTCCGCGGCCGCGATCGTGTCGTACGTGATCAGCCTCGCGCACACGCTGCGCTTCGAAGTCGTGGCCGAGGGCGTGGAGACGGAGGAGCAGTACCAGTTCCTGCGCCTCAACGCCTGCGACCGGCTGCAGGGATTTCTTTTCAGCCCGGCCGTGCCGGCCAGCGAGCTGACCGAAATTTTCACATCTTTACGGAACTCAGGTTTATGATTTCGTCATTCACTCATGACACTCGTCCATCCCCTTGCCGGATCCTCGCCGGCAGCGCACAAGCCTCGCGACGCGACTGACCTCGTCCGCGTCTTCGTCAGCTACAGCCACAAAGATCCGTCGTATCTCGCCGACGACTCGCTGCTCGGCTTCCTCAAGGGCCTCACGGCCGAGGCGGGCGTCGAGTTCTGGACGGACGAGCGGATCACCGCGAGCTCGCTGTGGAACGACGAGATCCGCAAGCAGCTCGAGGCAAGCGACATCGCCCTGGTCCTGGTCAGCCAGGCCTTTCTCGACTCCTCGTTCTGCACGCAGATCGAAATCGGGAGCTTCCTCGACGCCCGCCGCAAGCGCGGGCTGCTGATCTTCCCCGTCGTCCTCTCGCCGTGCGAATGGGAACGGCACGACTGGCTGGCCACGCGGCAGTTCCTGCCCGGCGGCAACGAGACGATCGAGGAGCACTACACCGACCCGGGGAAGCGTAAGCGGCTCTTCATGCGCATCCGCAAGGAGCTGCGCGAGGCGGTCGAGGTGGTGCGTCAGTCGCGCGCCGCCATCGCCGCGGCCATGAACGAGGCGTCCGACGACGCCACGCTCTACGCCGAAAAGAGACAGGTCACGCTGCTGCGCTGCGACCTCCTGCCGCGCGAGCCCGACGGCTCGCCGCTCGATCCCGACGACGTCGGCGAGGTGCTGCACGAGCTGGCGCCGGAGTTCGACAAGGCCTGCCGCGACCTCTTCGCCACGTACGGCGGCTACGTGGCCGGTACCGGCAGCGGCGGAGCACTGGTCTGCTTCGGATATCCGGAAGTCGCGGAGGACGACAGCCGCCGCGCCGTCCGGGCCGCGCTCGAGCTGGTCACGCGCATCGCCGCGCTCAGCACGCGCTTCGTGGCCGAGATGGGCGTGGCCCTGGGCACGCGCGCGGCCGTGCACACCGGCAGCGTCGTCACCACGCCCGAGCACGCGAACGACGACCTCTCGTCCGGCGAGACGGCCAGAGCGGCGATGTACCTGCAGCAGGAGGCGGCGCCCGACACGGTGGTGATCTCGTCGTCGACGCTGCGGCTGGTCGAGCCGTTCTTCGAGGTCGAGCCGGCCGGGACGCTGCGCCTTCCCGGCGGCGCCGCGCCGCTCGAGTACAGCCGCATCGTCGCGGACAAAGGATTCGAGACCCGCTTCGAGGCAACCGCCAGCGTCGCCCTCACGCCCATCGTCGGCCGCGAGAACGAGGTTGAGTTCCTGCTCGACCGGTGGCGGCACGCGCAAGACGGCCGCGGCTCCGTGGTCACGCTTTGCGCCGAGGCGGGCGTCGGAAAATCGCGGCTCCTCGCCCAGATGCACAAGCGCGTCAGCCAAGGTCCGCACGTCTGGATGGAGTGGCGCTGCTCGCCGTACTACCGCGACTCGACGCTGCGTCCCGTCGTCGAGGCGGTCAAGGAGAGCCTCGGCATCTCCCACGACACGTCCGACGAGAAGAAGGTCGAGCGCATCGCACACGTCCTCGGCAAATTCGGACCGGCCGGCCAGGCACTTCTGCCCGCCCTGGCGCCGCTGTTCTCGCAGACCGCGAAGTCGCCCGCCGCGACGCCGGAGGAGCAGAAGCAGCTCACGCTCGAGTCGTGCGCGGCATTCGTGGAGCTGTACACGATCAACAAGCCGTCCGTGCTGGTCGTCGAGGACCTTCACTGGATCGATCCCACCACCAGCGAGCTGCTCGACATCCTCATCGAGCAGGCCCCGACGCAGCGCCTGCTGGTGCTGCTCAGCTTCCGACCCGAGTACACGCCACCGCAGCGCTGGACGGCGTACGGCCACGTCAGCCAGCTGGCGCTGAACAAGCTCGATCGCCGCGACGTGGAGCGGATGATCCTCCACCTCACGGATGGAAAGCCGCTGCCGTCCGCGGTCGCCGAGGAGATCTACGCGAAGACGGACGGCTTCCCGCTGTTCGTCGAGGACCTGACGCGGATGGTCATCGAGTCGGACCTGATCCAGGAGCGCAACGGCGCGTACGAGCTCGTCGGGCCGTTCCAGTCGCTGTCGATCCCGGCCACGCTGTACGAGACGATCATGGCCCGCCTGGCGCGGCTGGCGACGGCGAAGCCGGTCGCGCAGCTCGGCGCGACGATCGGCCGCGAGTTCCTCTACGAGATGCTCCGCGCCGTCGCCTCGATCGACGACGAGCGGCTCAAGCGCGAGCTCGACCGCCTCGTCGCCGCCGGCCTGCTCTACCGACGCGGCCTGCTCAGCAAGGCGAAGTACATCTTCAAGCACGCCCTGGTGCAGGAGGCGCTGCACGAATCGCTGCTCAAGCGGCAGCGGAAGCAGTACCACAAGCTCGTGGCGGAGGTGCTCGAGGAGAAGTTCCCCGAGGTCGTGCGCGAGGAGCCGGAGCTCGTGGCGCGGCACTTCGCCGAGGCCGACGTCCCCGACAAGGCCGGCGCCTACTACCTCGCTGCCGCGCAGCGCGCCCTGGCCCGCTCGGCGAACGCGGAAGTCCTCGGCCACGCCGCGAACGCGCTGACGATGCTCGAGCGCCGCCCGCCGTCCGACCAGCGCTTCCACGACGAGCTCTCCGTCCGCTGCGTGCAGGGCGGTGCGCTCGTGGCCGCCCGCGGCTGGGCCTCGAAAGAGCTCGGCGACTGCTACGCCCGGGCCCGCGAGCTCTGCGATCGGTTCCCCGACTCGCCGCATCTCCCGCAGGTACTTCGCGGCCAGTGCACGTTCAACAACTCCGCCGCCCGCCTCGTCGAAGCGTGCACTCTCGGCGAGGAGCTCCTGCGCCTCGGCGAGGCCCGCAACGACCACGTCCTCGTGCTGGAAGCCCTCGGCTCGCTCTGCTTCGCGAACTTCTGGCGCGGACGTCCTCTCGAGTCGATCCGCTGCGGCATGGAAGGCCTGCACTCCTACGATCCGGTCCGCGACCACCTCGATCACGTCCTCAAGTTCGGCGAGGATCCGGGCGCGAACATGTACACCTTTACGGCCATGTCGCTCGCCGTCGTCGGCCTCGCCGACCAGGCCCGGCGGATGAACGACAGGGCCGCCGCCGCCTACGACGTCTACACGCAGATCCACAGCCGCTGCTACCTGCTCGCCGGCATCACCTTCACGAATCTCCAGATGCGGAACGCGGAGCGCGTGCTGGAGGTGAGCGAGAAGCTGCTCGCCATCGCCAACGAATACCGCTACCCGACGTGGATCGGCATCGTCACGCCGATGCGCGGCTGGGCCTTGACGACGCGGGGCGAGGTCGAGCAGGGCATCGCGCTCATCAAGGCCGGCCGCGAGGGCTGGCGCGCCACCGGCGGGCGCCTGCACAGCAGCCAGTACCCGGCGCTCATCGCCGAGGCTTACATGTCCATCGGCAAGTTCGACGACGCCGCGGAGTGGCTGCGCATCGGCTTCTCTGACGCCGCCGAGTGCACCGAGGGCTATTACTTCTGCGAACTGTCGCGGCTCCGGGGCGAGCTCGGGCTGCTCACCGGAATGAAAGACGAGGAGGCGGAAGCGTGCTACCTCCGCTCGCTCGAGATCGCCCGCGAGCATTCGGCGCTGACGTTCGAGCTGCGCACTGAAGTCAGCCTCTGCGAGCTTCTCCGGCAGAAGGATCCGGCCGCCGCGCGCGCCCGCCTCGACGCGGTGATGGCGCGCTTCACCGAAGGCTTCGAGTCGTGGGACATGCGTCGCGCGCGGGCGCTGAAGGAGAAGTTGTAGCGTCGTTCCGATTCAGGGGATTCCTCGCCGTCGTTTGCGGCTCGGAATGACACGCGGTACGCTCCCGCGCCATGCGCACCGGAGTCCTCGCCCTCCTCTGTTCCCTGCTCGCCGTCGCCGCCTTCGCTCAGAAAACCGACGATCAGTTCATCGACGAGCTGTACGCGACGCGCGCGTTCACGCACGTGGCCATCTCCCCCGACGGCAAGCGCGTGGCCTGGACGGTCGAGGGCGGCGGCGTCACGGTGGAGAACGCCGACGGCACGAACCGCAAGCACATCGACGACGCCACGGCCATCGCCTTCTCGCCGGACGGCGCCCTCGCCTACCTCGGCGGAAAATCGCAGAAGCAGCTCTTCGTCCACGAAAAGCAGATCACCGACGTCCGCGGCTATCTCGCCGAGCCGGCGTGGTCGCCCGACGGCAAGTCCGTGGCCTTCCTCTTCATCGAGGAGGCGAAGCGCGAGGCCGGGCCGCTCGTGGCCATGTCGCGCGCGGTCGGCGAGATCGAGTCGCACATCGAGGAGCAGCGCGTCGCCGTCGTCGACGTGGCCACGAAGAAGCTCCGCATCGTCACGCCCGCCGACATGTACGTCTATCACTTCGACTGGTCGCCCGACTCGACGCGCCTCGCGGCCGAAGCGGCGCCGGGCTCGGGCGACAACAACTACTGGATCGCCAGGCTCCACGTCGTCGACGTCGCGCGCGGCACGATGGCGCCGCTCTACACGCCGAAGCTGCAGATCGCGGACCCGCGCTGGTCGCCGGACGGCAAGTCGATCGCGCTGATCGAAGGACTGATGAGCGACGAAGGCTCGACCGGCGGCGACGCGATGGTGATCGACGCCGCCACCGGCGCGGCGCGGAATCTCACGCCCGGCCGCAAGACCTCGGTGACGTCGCTGTCATGGAGCGACGCCGCGCACCTCACGCTCGGCGAGATCGCCGGCGGCGACGCGGCGCTCTCGCGCCTCCGCATCGCCGACGGCGCGGTGGAGACGCTCTGGCGCGGCGCGGAGCACATCTCGATGAGCTACGTCATCGGCGCCGCGATCGCGCGCGACGGCACGACGTCGGCGGTGATCCGTTCGTCGTTCACGCAGCCGCCCGAGGTGTGGGCCGGGCCGATCGGGGCGTGGAAGAAGATGAGCGACGTCAACGCGAAGATCAAGGCGTCGTGGAGCGAGCCGCAGTCGCTGCAGTGGAAGAGCGACGGCTTCGACGTGCAGGGCTGGCTGCTCGCTCCCGCGCACGTCGAGAGCGGCCGGCGCTACCCGATCGTCGCCTGGGTGCACGGCGGCCCCGCCTCGGCGTCGCTCGCGTCGTGGCCGAACCCGACCGCGGCGTTCCTGTCGATGAAGAACTTCTACGTCCTCTTCCCCAATCCGCGCGGCAGCTACGGCCAGGGCGAGGCGTTCACGCAAGCGAACGTGAAGGACTTCGGCGGCGGCGACCTCCGCGACATCGTGCGCGGCCTCGACGCCGCCGCGGCCGCCGCGCCGGCCGACGCGCAGCGCGCCGGGATCTGGGGCTGGAGCTACGGCGGCTTCATGACGATGTTCGCGGTGACGCAGACCGACCGCTTCAAGGCCGCGGTGGCCGGCGCCGGCATCTCCGACTGGCAGAGCTACTACGGCGAGAACGACATCGACCAGTGGATGATCCCCTACTTCGGCGCGTCGGTGTACGACGACCCGGCGCCGTACGCGCGCGCGTCGGCGATCAACTTCATCAAGAACGCGAAGACGCCGTCGCTGGTCCTCGTCGGCGAGCGCGACGGCGAGTGCCCGGCGCCGCAGTCGTTCGAGTTCTGGCACGCGCTGAAATCGTTGGGGGTGGAAACGAAGTTAGTCGTGTATGCCGACGAAGGGCACCGCATCAGCAAGCCCGAGAACAAGCGCGACGTGGCCCGCCGCGTGGCCGGCTGGTTCGGCGACCATCTGAAATGACCGCGCTCCTCCTCGCACTCACGTTCAAAGTCATCGGCATCGACTGCGCGCTCTGCGCGCCGCCGGTGAAGAAGGCGCTGGCCTCGGTGCCGGGCGTGACGTCGGTCAAGGTCGACACGAGCGCGAAGACGGCGACGATCGAAGGGAACGCCGATCCGGCGAAGATCCATGCGGCGCTCGAGAACGCCGGCTTCGAGGCGGAGCTGCCGGGCGAGCACCGCACGGAGTTCGCGCCGCTCCCGCCCGAGCAGCTGGCGAAGCTCGACATCGCGGTCTACGACGGCAAGTCGAAGCTCGACGTCGACAAGGCGCTCGCGCCCGGCAAGATCACGCTAGTCGACTTCTACGCCGACTGGTGCGGCCCCTGCACCGTGCTCGAGCGGCGCTTGGAGCGCTACATGGCCGCGCATCCGAACGTCGCCCTGCGCCGCGTCGACATCGGCAAATGGAACAACGCCGCCGCGCGCCAGGCGACGGCGCTCGGGGCGACGGCGCTGCCGTATGTACGAGTGTATGCACGTGACGGGAAGTTCGCGCGGGCGGTGACGGGCGGAATGTGGGACGAGATGCTGGGCGCGTTGGAAAAAGCCGAGTGAGAAAACTTCTTTTTCTGCTCCTTTTCCTGGCCGCGCCCAGCGCCTTCGCCTGACCCGCCTGAGCCAACCCCAACCTCTCCGGCGGAGCAGGTCAGGCCTCGATCGTTCCTCTGAACCATTGGCGCGTCTCGCTCGGCCTCGCGCACGGCGAGTTCCTCACCTCGCACGTGGCCGAGTGTCCCGACGTCGCGCCCGAGTGCGCCACGACGTTCATCCCGCCGCACATGCACCACGTCTCGCTCGGCCTCACGCACACGGAGATGACCGCGGAGTACGGCCTGCGCGAAAACATGGAGCTCGCCCTGCGCCTGCCGTACGACGTGAAAGCGATGCATGTACACTACACGACGCTCGACGGCTCGCCGTACGTGCCGCCGTACGGCGACATCCACCACCGCACCGAAACGCTGCGCGGGATCTCCGATCCCTCCCTCGACGCGCAATTCGCCGCCGGCGACGCCTGGATCCTCGCCCTCGGCACGACGCTCCCCGCCGGCCACATCGTCCCCGATCCCATCGTCCTCGGACGCGAGGGAAAGACGCACGAGCACATCCAGTTCGGCAGCGGCACGTTCGAGCCGCGCCTCGCCGCGCAGTGGCACCGCGGCGTGTTCTCCGCACGGACGGAGGCGAAGCTCAGCCTGTACGAGAACCGCGAAGGCTACCGCGCGCCGACGACGCTCGTCTGGTCCGCGGGGCCGAGCCTCCGCGCCGGCCGCTTCGCGATCGACCCGCGCCTCGACGGCCAGTTCCAGACCGTCGGGCGCTGGAGCGGCGTCGTCGACGAAGGCACCGGCGTCCGCAACGGCGGCGCGCGTTTGCAGATCTCGATGCCGCTCGGCAGCGTCGTCGTCGCGCCGAGCGTCTATCACGAGCTCTGGACCAGCGGCACCGCCGGGCAGACGTTCCGCCAGCGGACGACGTGGGCGATCTCGCTGAGCCGCCTCTACTGACGTACGGCGCGCTGGCGGGCGGGGAAAAGCCGCGGCCCGTCCCTCTCACAAGCATCCCGGGAAAGATTGCAGAGAAGGGAGAATCCATGTTTCGTCCACGATCGATTTCCATCATCACGTTGTTCGCCGCTGTCCTTTTCCCGACGCTCCTGAACGCCGATGAGAACTCCGTCATCACGCTGGTCAACAAAGACTGGGACCACGGAGCACTCGTCGAGGTGAAGCGCGGAAAGTTCCAGAACCCCGCTGATGACCCGGACTTCGGCTCCAAGACGCTGCAGAAAGGTGAGTCGTGGGACATTCCGTGCGAGGGACAGGAAGTCGTCTGGCGTCGCAAAGCACTTGGCTACGCGAATGAAGGGTTCACGCCGTGGAATCGCGACTCGTGCTTCGACAGCACTTCTCACGACATCTGAGAAAGAGGAGGAAAATCATGGCCGCTTTTCGTATTGCCTTCTGTTTCATCGTCGCCGTCTCGCTAATCTTCGCGCCGTATGCCCATGCCGAGTTCAAGTGCGACGGAGCGGCGTGCAAAGATGTGAAGCTCTGGTTCGAGAACGGTTGCCATCAGGCGAAAAACACCGGGTCGCGCAAGATCAAGATCCAGCGCGGCGCGTTCTCCAAAGTCCTGGCTCCCGGCGAGACGTGGCAGGTCCGCAATTTGGACGGTTCCTGCATCGAGATCTTCATCGGCGGTACCACAGCCGAATACGCGGAGTGACTCGGGGAGAGAGACAAACATGTTCGCAAACTTGCCCTCACACTCCTCATCGTTTCGATCGCCGTCTCCGCATCGGCAGAGTCGATGGAGTACATCACCGTGACCGTGAAGAACCAGAGCGCCTTCGCGAATACATACGAGATCGTCGACGACGTCGCGAACGTCAATCTGGGGAAGATCACGCTTGGTCCCAACGCAGCCATGGAGTTGAAGGCAGCGGGTGGACGGCGGCGAAATCGTAGGTGACGATCGTGCCAAGAGCGGCGCAAGGCTCTCGCGCGTAAAGCTCTCGCTGGACCTTTGCGCTGTTGTGAGCCCCGCCG
>Ga0070717_10004314_pt1 | contig 10260 bp, 7 predicted proteins | sample LARL113metaG_FD_71366 | JGI IMG/M metagenome (GOLD analysis project Ga0070717, IMG submission 71366) | Corn, switchgrass and miscanthus rhizosphere microbial communities from Kellogg Biological Station, Michigan, USA - LAR L11-3 metaG | ecosystem: Host-associated > Plants > Roots > Rhizosphere ... | reverse complement strand
GGTAGAGCCCGAGCGTGACTCCCGAGTAGACGGGATGCAGGAGCGCGCCCTGGCCTTCGACCCAGAGCAGCTCCCCGCCGCGGGTGCGTCCCTCCACAACGAGGCGCTCGGCGGCGCCCGCCAGGAAGTCGGAGACGACTGCGTCGACCGCGATTCCCCAGCCGGCGATGACCATGCCCGTCTGGCCCGTCGGGACGAAGACCGAGTGGAGGCCTCGCCGCCGGGCCTCGAGATCGAGCTCGCACGAAACGGTCATCTTCCCGATCGCGCAATCCGAGCCGACGGTGAGGACGATGGTCGCGTCGACGGCCAGGTTCTCCCCGGTCGCGGTCGAGAGATCCGCCGGCGGGCGGCGCAGGTCGCGCAGCTCGACCCCGCGCCGGGCGGCGAGCTCGCGCAGCTCCGGGTCGTCGCCGAGGAAGACGTGGAGGCCGTTCTCGACGTGCAGGCCGTGCTCGACGCACGAGCGCAGGAGCTGCATCCACGCCGGCGGGAAATGCCCGCCCTGGGTCACGACCCCGACGAGCGCCGTCGTCGGCCCGAGCGGGAGCGCCTCCTCGACGCTGCCGACCACCGGCACGCCATCCTCGGTCTCTCCCCTGCGGGTCGAGTCGAGGATCGCGGCGACGTCGTCATGGCGATAGCGCAGCACGCCGCGCATCGTCTTGCCGTAGAGCGGGTCGCCGGAGAAGCCCTCAGCGAGCAGCAGATACCGCGTGGACACCGAGCCCCGGTTCCTCCGGTGGAAGCTGAACGCCGGCGACGAAGCGGACGCCCGGCCACGGGTCGTGGGCGAGCAGGAGGTTGCCGTCGAGGTCAACGTGGTCGAAGAGCGACGCGATCTGCGCGCCGGCCGAGATACCGAGCCCCGACTCGACCATGCAGCCGAGCATGCAGCCGAGGCCGAGCGCGCGGGCGGCGTGCACCATCCGCACCGCCTCGCGGATCCCGCCCGACTTTGCCAGCTTTACGTTGATCCCGTGGGCGCGCTCGGCGCAGCCCGGCACGTCGCCGAGCGTATGGCAGTCCTCGTCGACGTAGATCGGGACGGGCGAGCGCTCCTTCAGCGCCGGGCCTCCCTCGTCGCCGGCCGGCAACGGCTGCTCGCAGTACTCGACGCCGAGCTCAGCCAGCGCCGGCAGCGACTCCAGGGCCTCGTCGAGGCTCCAGGCCTCGTTGACATCGACCTGGAGCGGGAGGTCACCGGCGACGCTCCGGACCGAGCGCACGCGCTCGACGTCGAGCCCGTCGCGGCCGCCGAGCTTGAGCTTGAGGCGGCGGAAGCGGTCGAGCACCTTCTCGGCGCGTCGTCCCATGTCGTCGGGGTCGCCGAGCCACACCGTCCAGCTCGTCGGCGGGCCGCCGCGCGGGAGCCCGAGCAGCCGCCAGACGGGCTGGCCGAGCAGCTTGCCCTGCAGGTCGTGGAGCGCGGCGTCGATCGCGGCCCGCGCCGCGAACTCCCTGACCGGGAGGCGCTGCATCACCTCCTCGAGCGCGAACGGGTCGTCGCCGACGAGCTCCGCGTGCTCCTCGACATACGCCTGCGCCGATTCCGGCGACTCGCCGTAGTGATCGAGCGGCTGCGCCTCGCCGAAGCCGGAGACGCCCGAGTGCCGGAGCTCGATGACAACCGCGTCCTCCGTGTCTCGCGCGCTGCGGGAGATCACGAAGGTCTCCGCGAGCTCGAGCGTCACGATCCGGGCGGAGACGTCCACGCGCGGAACGTACCAACGGCCGACCGCCGGTAGACTGGCTGCTCCCCGGCGCCAGTAGCTCAGGGGATAGAGCGCGCGCCTCCGGAGCGCGAGGTCGCAGGTTCGATTCCTGCCTGGCGCATTCAGACCCTCGCAGCCAAGCGGATTACGCATGGTTACGCGAGACAGGTGCGCCAGGGATGCCCTGAAAGTGCATGTGGTGCACACCTCGGTGACACCCGGAAATCAGGCGGCTACGTCTTCAGCCAAGGCAACGGCCTCGAGCATCCCATCCGACGGCCAGAGGACGTAACTCAACGCGATATCGCCGTCAAGCTCACCCGCCGCCGCCAAAACCTGCGGATAACGGCCGAGCACAACCGACACCGGATCACGCGGCCGGCGCCCCGCGCAACTCGGCCAGACTGACCGCGGCCAGATTCACAAATTGTTGCCGGGCCGTGTCCCGATGATCGCGCCACCCAGACGGTTGCCGACCGCAGGTATGCCGCGCAACAGTCGATCGTCCGCAGGGTCGACGATCCACGTCACCTTGCCGGCGACCGTCTGCGACTGCCGATCGAGGCTCTTGCGTAGACCCTGGTTCCGGTGATCGGCCTTTCGCGTCCAATAGCCTCGATGGAACGTCGCCACGTCCGGCAACAGTCTCACGAATGGCACTTGGACACGGCCGACCGCATAGGTATGTTGTCACGAATGACGACAGTTACCGAAACACGCGCAGACTTGGCTCTCGCCGAAGCAGGTCGCGCACCGCCTCGGCATCGACGTCTCAGCCGTTTACCGGGCTGTCAACAGAGGCGAGCTGCCGGCTGTGAGGCTGAGCGCTCGAGGTGCCATCCGAATCCCGGCCTCCGAACTCGAACCGCGGCGCCGATGAGCAACCGTGGAGAGCCACCCGGGGGAGGGGTGTCACAACGGACAACACACGACCCCGCCTGACCCCGCGCCAGGTTCTTCGCCGAATGTACGCCTAATGAAAAACCGTGGGGTCGCGGTTGGCGTTGCGCTGATCGCGTGGGCGGGGGTGGCCTCGTGAGCATTCTCAAGCCGTGCGCGAGTGCTGATTGCTCGCGTCTGGTGCCGCGTGGGATGCGTTTCTGTCGGGACCATGCGGCGGTCGAGCGTGTGCGGCGCGATGAGAAGCGGCACCGTTTCGGCTATTCGCGGCCGCATTGGGAGGGGCTGCGTGTGCAACGCCTGAGCATGGCCGACGGGTTGTGCGAGCTCCAGCTTCCTGGCTGCTCGATGCGGGCGACTCACGTCCATCTGGATCCGCGGCTTGAGGGCAACCATGACGCGGCGAGGATCGGGGATTGCCGCGCGTGTTGCGCGAGCTGCAGCGGTGCGGTCGACGCGCCACGGGCGCACGAGGTGCGACGCTGATGGCCGGCCGCGTGCCGAAGAGTCAGAAGCCGCAGGAGCAGTTGCGGCGTCGCAACCCACCGGAGCAGTGGGTGAGCCTGCCGGCCGAGGGTTGCAAGCTGAAGCCGCCGGCGTGGCCGATCGGCAAGCCTTCGCCCGACGAGCAGAAGCTTTGGGCCGACCTGTGGGCGCTTCCGATCGCGGCTTATTGGCACGAGACGCGGATCGCGCGGACCGTCGTCGCCCGCTATGTCACGTTGAGTCTGAAGAAGCCGGAGCATGCAACCGTGGCGATGCTCGAGCGGGAGCTCGGTTTGACCCCGGCGGCGATGTTGCGGATGCGGCTCGTCGTCGAAGAACCGGACCCGGTCGAGGAGCCGCAGGAGAGCCCGTATGCGCACCTTCGCGCGCGCGAGGCCGATGACGTCTTCGCGCGGCTGGGAGATCCTCGATTGGGCGTACGGCGTGCTTCCGTCGCCGTCGGACCGGTCGCAGCCGCTCGTCTTAACCGATGAGCAGGCCGAATTCGTGGTGGCGTTTTACGAGATCGACTCGGATGGCGTTTATACGTATCGGAGGGCCGCCCTCCAGGGCGCGAAGGGGATCGGTAAATCGCCCCTGGGTGCCGTGATCGCGCTCGCTGAGTTCTGTGGACCGGTCGCGCCGGCGGCTCCGTGGGTGCAAATCGCCGCGAACGCCGAAGAGCAGGCCTACAGCAACGTCTACGCGCTGCTGTGGGCGCTTTTGAGCGAAAACGACGCGACAGCGGCGGCCGAGCTCGGGATCGACCTTGGCCGCGGCCGTCTCTATCTCAAATCGAACCCGGGCGCGAAGCTGGAGGCTGTCTCGTCCGCGTGGGGCACACGTGAGGGGCAGCGGGTGACGTTCGCGCTCGCCGATGAGACGCACACCTGGCTGAAGTCGAACGGCGGCCATCGGCTCGCCCGTGTCCTGCGGCGGAACGCCGCCAAGGTCGACGGGCGAGTGCTCGAACTCTCGAATGCGCACGAGCTCGGCGAGGAGTCGACCGCGGAGCTGTCCGAGTCTGAGGCCGGCCATCCGGGCGTCTTGTTCGTCGCGCGCCGGCCGAGCGTTGAGCCGTCGCCGGAGATGAGCGACGAGCGGCTGCTGGGCCTGCTCCGCGAGGTGTACGCGGGAGCGCCCTGGGTTGATCTTCCGCGGCTGCTGCGCGAGGTTCGTGATCCGGGCGTGCCGTTCGCGGAGAGTCTGCGCTTCTACTTCAACGTGCCGAGCGCCGGCCTGCTCTCCGCGGTCGACCCGATCACCTGGACGGCAGGCAAGACGACGCGCATGCTCGAGGACGGGGAACGCATCGGGCTCGGCTTCGACGGCTCCCGCAGCCGCGACGCGACCGCCCTCGTCGCGTGCACCCAGGACGGGTTCCTGGTGCCGCTCGCGATCGAGGAGCGGCCCGCGAACGCCGGCGACGGCTGGCTGATCGACCGTTCCGTGATCCAGCGCGCGCTCGAGGACGCGTTCGGGCGCTTCGAGGTCGGCTTCATCTACGCCGACCCGTGGCACTGGCGCGACGAACTTGACGAATGGGGCGGCCGCTGGCCCAACCGCGTCGTCGAGTTCCCGACCAATTCGAACGCGAAGATGGCACCCGTCGTCGACCGCTTCCGCACCGGCATCACCGAGAATCGGATCACGCACCCAGGCGACGAAACTTTCACCCGCCATATCCTCAACGCACGGCTCAGAAAGGTCGGCCGCGACGAGGACGGCCGCGGCCGCTACACGCTCGAAAAGGCATGCCCAGGCCGACTGATCGACGCCTGCGTCGCCGCCACCCTCGCGGTCGAAGCGGCCGCGCAGATGCCCGAGCCGACCGAGCCGCCCTTTTTCGCCGTCGTGTTCGAATGAGCGCCGAATCGCATCGGCACGCATCCAGGCTCGGTCGCCATGCCCGACGGGGCGGCCCTCTTCTGACCTTCAGGTGAGAGGACGCTCGGCCAGCCGAGTGCATTGTCGCCGCCGAAATTGAGGAGTAGCCTGACGGCCGTGCGTGGGTACCTGCGAGCCTGGAGACAGAACCTCGCGGTAGTCGTCGCGATTCTGTTCGCCGTGGGAATCGTCGTCGCCGTCGTCGTTCTGGCGCGAACGGGACACCATCCCTCCCCGAATGGCCCGGCGCTCGGGCACGGCTGATCTCTAAGTCACCGTCGCTCCGCTCGGGGGTCATTCCTGAACACTGGCCCACGCGAGCGTCTCGATTCTTCGGGTGACTTATCTTTGATTCAGGCGGCGTTGAGGAGGATGATCGCGCCGACGCCTGGCGTCTTCGGGGACGCCAGGTGCTTCCAGGGGAGAAAGGCAGGGCAGCATGAAGAAGTATCTCGGAGCGGCGATCGCGGCCGCATCTACGGCTGCGCTCGTCTCGCTCGTCGCACCGAGCGCGCTAGGCGGGACGGCGACGAACGCCGTCGTTGTGCCGCGAGGGCAGCCCGTCCAAATCGCGTTTACCGCCGACACGACCGAAGGCCCGTTCTTTGCAGAGGTCACCGCTTCGATCGAGGACGCGATCCAGATGGCGATCGAAGAGCACCCGACGATCCGAGGCTTCGGGCTCCAGGTGAACGACGTCGAGACCAGCTGCGGCGGCGATAACACCTCGTCTGCCACGGCGATCGTCAGCAACACGCAGGACACCGCCGTGCTCGGCAACATCTGCTCGGCCGGAATGGTGAGCGCGCTACCGATCTACGAGGCGGCGGGAGTTGTCACGATCTCGGGTTCTGCCACGAACAGCTCTTTGCCTTCGCTCGGGCCGACTGTCTTCAACCGGACGGTCGTAGTGAGTGACGCTGCCGGTGACGCCGGAGACATCTGGGCCTCGCAGGTCGCGCAACTTCCATCAGTGTTGGAGTGGGAGCAGGAGTTCGAGGCAGAGTTCGGGACGGCTCCATTCCTTGAGCCCTATCCCGCAACCTACTTTGATGCCGCTTCTTTGCTTCTCAGTCGGCTTCAACAGGTCTCGAGGGTCGCGAACGGGAACCTCGTGATCAACCGGGCAGCACTCGCAAGCTCAGTCCGGAACACGACGAACTTCCAGGGCGTCAGCTGCACGATCACGCTCGATCCGTTGACCGGTAACCGTGTCAATGATCCGGCCTCGCTCGCAAGTTGCGCGGAGAACTGACCGACATGGCGACCTAGCGACACACAACCATGTCGCGGGAGGGTGGCTGCCCGGTGGTCACCCTCCCTTCAGGTTGGAGACCGGGATGGGCATCCGACTCTCGCGGGCCACGAACGAGGCGCGGTCGCTCAGGGGTCATTCCGGAACACTGGCCCAGCCCAGCGTCACTAGCCATATAGGCGTGCCTTCAGCCCAACGCCGCTCGGCACGCCCTAGGGTTCGTGGAACAGAACTCAGACCCGGCAGGCGCAATGGGTATTCAAGTCAAGCGTGTTTATGACGCACCCGCGACTTCCGACGGCTACCGCGTCCTGATCGACCGGCTGTGGCCGCGCGGCGTCACCAAAGACCGAGCCCACCTTGATGAGTGGGCTCGCGAGCTCGCGCCGAGCACGGAGCTACGCCGTTGGTTCGGTCACGATCCCAGCCGATTCGAAGAGTTCCGGCGCCGCTACACCAAAGAGCTTGCGGCGCACGCGGACAAGTTGAGCGAGCTCCGTTCGCGCGCGCGCACGGGAACGCTGACCGTCGTCTACTCGGCCCGCGACACCCAGCACAACGACGCCGTCGTGATCGCCGAAATTCTTCGCCGGCCGTCTTAGGTCAGGGGTCATTCCGAAACACTGGCACAGGCGAGCGACCTATTCTCCGAGGTCGTGACCCACCCAAAGACGAGGAGGCGGCATGAACATCGAGTTCCTGTCGACCGTGGCAGTAATCGCGCCCGATCCCGCCGCCAACCGCGAGCTTTACGTCGGTGCCCTCGGGCTGCCGCTCGAAGGCCAGGACAACGGCTATTACCACAGCGAACAGATCGGCGGTTGTAAGTCGTTCGGCATCTGGCCGCTATCCCAGGCTGCCGAGGCTTGCTTCGGCACACCGCGCTGGCCAGCGGAGCGGCCTGTGCCCCAGGTCAGTATCGAATTCGACGTTGGCGACGCTGCGGGGGTGGGTTCGACAGCAGAGGAACTCATGCAATCCGGATTCGAATTGCTGCACCCATCCCGTGTAGAGCCGTGGGGTCAGACGGTAGCCAGGCTGCAATCCCCGGAAGGCGCGATCGTCGGAATCTCACACATCCCAATGTTCCATGAGGAGAACTGATCCAGTCGGGGTCCATCCCGGAACACTGGCCTTATGTCAGGCGCCAGGCTCTACTCAGTCCAGAGTCGCCGGCGCGCCATCTCCGCCATCGACGGCGGAACCTCACGGTCGCCACGACGACTACGCAGAACCAATGCAGTAGCGGCTATCCACGGCAAAGCGGCTGCCAGCGCGAGCAGCCACACCACCCACCATGACGCTTGGTGGTACATGTCCGAAGGATACGGCCCAGATGTTCGATCTTTGGAAGTACATGAAGCGGCGATTGGCGCGCGGGTAGCGCGCTAGATCCTCCCCTCCAAGCCCACACGTGCCGCAAGCGCATCCAGGACCACTGCGCGCATGGGCGCGCGTGCTTCTCCTCTGGCAATAGCAGACTTGCTATGCGGCTGGCTCCCCGCTTCCTAGCGGCAACGATGCTGACGCTTGAGCGTCATACCCGCTACGCCATGTCGGGTGACGTCTCGGTTACCTACCAAGTCGTCGGTGACGGCCCGTTTGTCGCCAACCCAGTGAGAAGGGGAGCGTCGACGAGGAAACCGCACAGCCGCTCTAGCGGCAGGGAATGGAGGAGTGATGACCTCACCGCGTGACGCAGCTCCTCGTTGTGCGCAGACCCTTGTCTCCGGCAGCCGCGGACTGGATGAGTAGGCAGCAGGGAGCCTCCCAGTAGGGGGTTTGACGCGGTCCTGCGTTTGAGCGGGGCAGGTATCTAGGGGTCCGGTGTGAGGACTGTCGCACCGGCGACGCGGCCGGTGACTGCGCCCCGAAGTGCGTTTGCCGCGTCGGACAACCCGAATGTCGCGCCCACATCGAGGGAGAGCAACCCGAACTCGAGCGGTCCCGCCAGTGCGGCCAACCTTGCGCCGTCGGCCTCGACATAGACATCCGTGACGGTAATTCCTCGTTCGGCCGGGGGCGGATCCCCGGTGATCGTCGCGAGCCGGCCGTTGTCCGCAACCGCCTTCAGGGCGCTCGCCGCGCCCCGAGGAGCGGCGTTGACCGCGGCATCGACTCCACGTCCGCCGGGGGATGCATCGCGCACCCGATCCGGCCAGTCGGGATCGTGATAGTCGAAGACGACCCGCGCGCCGTGATCGCGAACGCGCGACTCGCTCGAGGGGCCGGCCGTGGCGACAACCGTCGCCCCGCGACTAACCGCGAGCTGAACCATGAGTCCGCCGGTCACACCAGCGGCACCGTTCACCAGCACCCATGCCTCTGCGGGGGAAGGTGCAACCTCGCTGAGCGCCTGGTCGGCGGTAAGCGCCGGCACCGGGAACGCGGCCGCCGTCTCCCAAGGAACGGCGTGCGGTTTCGGCGCGACGAGTGCGGCCGGCGCGACAAGCAACTGCGCCCACGTCCCCTGCTGTCGCAGCGGCACTGGATGCGTGATCACCTCGTCCCCAGCAGCGAAACTCCCCACGGCTTCGCCGACGGCGATGACGACACCTGCCGCTTCGACGCCGAGGGCGAGCGGTGGCTTTCGACCAACGTCCCATTCGCCTACGCGGACGATCTCATCCCAATTGGCGACCCCGGCCGCCCTCACCGAGATCACGAGCTCGTCCTGCGCGGGCGGGCCTGGCTCTGCAAGCTCGAGCAAGCGCACGTCGCCGCCGAACGCTTCGATCCCAGCGGCCTGCATCCGTCGCACCGCCACCGGTGGAATCCTAGAGGGCTATCTGCCCGACGCCGAGTCAGCACCCGGGCAGGAGGCTAAGCACCCCTACGGCGGCAAAGCTGGGGCAACTTTGGGGCAAACAAGATCCACCGAAATGAGCCGACTACCGTGATCTCGGACGATCTTGTTGCCCCAATGTTGCAGCAATCGCCCGAACGGCAGAGGCCTGAACCTTATGACGGCTGGCTCGGGCCGAATGGCTCGTCAGCGCGTGCAATTGACGCGTCATAGAAGAGGCAAGCAAAACCTTCTCCACGCTTCAAATTCAATTCGAGAGGACGCTCGCGCATTCGAGGTGTCCGACGAGCGGGGGCTGCGCGGCTGCTGCGCCGACCGGCTGAGGAGCGGCGTCCCGAGACATGACTGTTCCGCTGTCTCCCTCAGCGGTGGCCAGTCGCGGAGAGTTGCTCGGCCAGGCGGCGGCGGAAGGCCGGCACGAGTGCTAGGAGGCGGAGCGCCACATTGCGCAGCGGGCGGATCGCGGACGGGGCAGTGGCCAGTCGGGTGAGCCTGTGGGCAAGTGAGACTACATGCATGGCCTCGGCACGACTGTCGGCGGCGTATTCATCGAGCTTGTCTCCGCGACCCTCTCGCAGGGCGACTGATAGTGCATCGCCGAGCGTTACCGCATCACGCAGGCCGAGGTTCATTCCTTGCCCACCTGCCGGGCTGTGGGTATGTGCGGCGTCGCCGGCGAGCAGCACCCGGCCTGCTCGGTACTGGTCCGCCACCCGCTCGTGGATTCGGAACCTCGATCCCCAGATCACTTCGGTCACCGTCACGAAGGTACGACGCGGCCCCCGAGTGTCGAGCAGTCCCTGCGCGTAGGCGACGTCAGGCTGCTCCGGCGCATCGTCGACTTCCGCGACGAGCCGGAACGATCCGTCCGGAAGCGGCGCCACGACCAACATGCCGGGTGTGGAAAAGAACAGCAGGACCTCGTCCCTCGGTAGGCCGCCCTCCACGCGCACATCCGCGAGCGTGAACGACAGCGGCAGCGAATCGTCGCCGTTATGACCGAGGCCGGCCAGATCGCGGATCGTGCTGTTCATGCCGTCGGCCGCGACGACGTAGTCGGCCTTGATCACGTCGCCGCTGTCCAGGGTGACCTCGGCACCGTCCGCTGTCTGGCTCATCCCGGTCGCGGCGTACGGGCGGTGGACCCTGCCGCCGAGCGCTTCGAGACGGTCCAGCAGGACCTGCTCGGTGATGTTCTGCGGGACCATCAG
>Ga0070717_10004313_pt1 | contig 10261 bp, 7 predicted proteins | sample LARL113metaG_FD_71366 | JGI IMG/M metagenome (GOLD analysis project Ga0070717, IMG submission 71366) | Corn, switchgrass and miscanthus rhizosphere microbial communities from Kellogg Biological Station, Michigan, USA - LAR L11-3 metaG | ecosystem: Host-associated > Plants > Roots > Rhizosphere ... | reverse complement strand
CGAGGCACTCAACCGCTCTTGCTGGCACTGATGCGGATAGTTCGGCCAGTCGCTCGAGCACCAGGTGTTCAGGTTCAATCTTCTGGGTAACCTTCAAAACTTCGAAGAGCTGGCCTCCGGATTTGGCTCTATTGCGTCCATTTTTAAGCGGGGCCTCACACCAGTCCAAGAGCTCATCGGCCAGCTCAGGATCTTTGAGCGAGCTAAGAACTGCGTGATGCTTAAATGGGAGAAGTCGCCGCCGGCGGCGACTTTTAAACGCCCGACAAGTGGTTCCAGCGTGCACGCAAGTATCAGAAGCCGGTCCGTCCCAGTCTTCGCTTTTGAGTTGTTTTGTTCGATCGCCGCATTTGTGCCCAAAAATCCACCAGTCGCCGACCCACCATTGGGGTGGATTGCTGGATCCTACCCAATCCACGACCAATCTCTTCCCATTGATTAACTTGAAGATTTTCAGCAAAATCTTGCTAGGCAGCGCCGCTGCGACTGAATAGGAGGTGAAACATGCGAACCTTTGCACAAAAGCAGAAACAACCTCAAAAACCGGTATCCTCCAGCCTTGCTCGGCCTCACATGGCAACACTTGGGCCGGAGCATCGCGAGCATCCTATCCTCCATTTGCAACGCACAATTGGTAATCAAACAGTGCATCGGATGTTGCAGACTAATACTGAAGAACTCGAAGCCGGATTGACCGGTATGGCATCGCCTCGCTTCGGACATGACTTCAGCCAGATACCGATACATCCTAAGCCGCTGGCGAATGTCCAGGCAAAGCTTGCGGTAAGGGCTCCCGGAGACATTTACGAGGAGGAAGCAGACCGCGTCTCAAATCAGGTGATGAATATGTCCGCTCCGCAGTTACAGCGCACTTGCGCTTGCGGAGGAGAAGGCCCCAAGTGTCAGACGGAGCAGCCGGGCCAGCAACATGAGCGCTTGCAGACTAAGCACATCGGGTCAAGCGACTTCGGACAGACCGCAGTACCACCCATCGTCCACGAAGTATTACGCTCACCCGGCCAACCCCTCGACCCGGCGTCCCGCCTCTTTATGGAGCCGCGCTTCGGCCACGATTTTAGCAAGTTGCGCGTGCACACGGATGAGAAGGCAGCGGAGTCGGCCCAAGCCATCGGCGCCGCCGCCTATACGGTAGGCAATGATCTCGTATTTGGCGCAGGAGAATTCAATCCCCAGAATAGTGATGGTCGCCAGCTAATCGCCCACGAACTCACCCACGTGATACAGCAGAGCAAAGGCAGCCGCAACGTACAGCAACAACCTAAGAAAGGCAGAGTTGTTAGAGTAGAACATCAAGGTAGATACAGGCGAAAGCCTCCAGGTCCCGGCGCCTACACCGCAGAGCAATTGAGGGACTGGTATAAGTTTTACCCAAATGCGAAGACGGAGTCTGTGGACATGGTTAATGGGAAACGCACTCAAGATAAAGCATATACGCCTGAGGAGTTATGGAAGAGAGGATACTTCTATGCGATAACAAACGTTTTCGGGAACTCGGGTACCGAAGTTTGGCTCAACAACGACGGTGATGGCAAGGTGATCGGTATAGATCGTGAAATTCCATAAGTAACTGTCCTCTCTAAAGTTCACGTTGATGTCGAAAAGCGACCTCAAATTACCCTCGCCCCAGTTTTGGCCAGGCGTTTCTCACGCCGGCGAATCTCGCGTTGTTTTTTCCGGATCTCGTTTTGTCGGCTCATGGGATACTGAGTACGCAACAATAACACGTAAGGAGGTGGAACGAGGCGCGGGTTCTCGACCGGCGGCTTTTCGCCGATGATCCGTTTCCTCCAAGGAGGATAGAACGGCAAGCAAAAGACAATCAGTGCCGGGAAAAGACGAGGAATGACTTTGGTGATGTTATTTCTTGCGACTCATTTTGGCAACAAACCGTGGGTCCTCGAATCTCTTGCCAAGTTTTCCGGCGACGCACTGGCTACAATGCGTTTCAGTTGACGAATGACCGTCCCAGATAGTCCCAATTGAGGCTGTTAACTGAGAGCGACCGCGGTCGCTGGGTTTGCTACAACGATCACCAACGCGGCCGCATTGGAACGAGGACTTCATTTACGTGGTCTACCACTGCGACGATCAGTGGGACCATTTTTACAGGTATACCGCGGCACCGACCTTGCCGGAACACCTCGAATTTGTTTCTTTGGAACATCCTGCGACTTAGCCTCCGATGCCGAAAACTAAAGCGAAACTGATTACTGTCTGCAGCGCTTGCCTGCGCGCCTCAAGCTGGCAAGGAGTGCACTATTGCGACAAAGCCAGCAACAGCGCTACACTTGAATTGCCGCGCTCGCAGCTGATCGCCCTGCGGCGTGAACATCCATCCTTTTGGAGATCTTGATGCACCATGAGCGAACACAGCAAAGCACTGCGACGCCAACGTCAACGTCACCGCAAACTTCAGCAACGCCGCCATGTGCGGCGTGAACTCAAACGACGACGTTGAGTGTGTCTACCTAAGCGGTCCACAGCAAGAGCCGGTCACCGGTTAAACGTGCAAGGGAGTGCGTAAGCGCGCGTCGGCGCTCTCGAGGTGACTAGGTGACTGGGTATTAGTTGCTCGGGCCGCTCGGATCATTTCATTGTCGACTTGTGCCCCCCTCCTGGTCAGTTAAAAGTCTGGTTCAGAAAGCGGCCGCGCAATCTCCGGGCGATCGGCACTCTCATGGCTAACGGCGATTCGACTCCTGCGCTCAATGTTACTCACTTCGGCTATCGCTCGGATCCGGAGAGCGCTCGCGGCGAGGCAAATACATCCAGAACATGGCAACAGTCATCAAAAACATCGAAAGGCTCATAAAATGTTTCTGCTTCTGTCTTATGCACGGGCGTAAACCCGTTTTCAAGTGTGCCTAAACGCCCGATCGCTATAGAATTGTGTCTAGGCGCTCTAAGTTGATGAGGGCTGATAAGGAAGTTGGATTCAATGAAGGATCACTCTGGGATGGCCGTCCATTTACCGCTTCCGCTTAATGAGTTGTAGTTTCTGATATCAACGATGCCGGTGGCTCGAAAAACTCCGTCATGCGGTCAGAGAAATATTTAGGCCCGGGCCGCTTCTTTTTTTACTCTGCATAGTCTGGCGTTTACCAGCCTAGAGATCATCGCAAGCAACTCAGTGATTTTCCCGATGTCAACTTCTCCGACCCGCGTGTGAAGTGGGCGGACATGACGCGTTCACCCAAAACGTACCCGAATATCGTAAGACCGGATTTTTGCGTGCCACTTGGCAAGCTCGACTCTATCCTTCGCCAGATCCAGTTGAAGCAAATGAGCAACGAAGAGTTGGAAGCAGCCAAGGCACAGATCACCGAGGCCAAACAAACGGTCATGTTCCTGGTCGATCTGTTGGCTCGAGCCCAAGGCACCCTCGAGTTCTTGATCGATGCCGTAGAGAAGCGCGATGAAACGCCCGAAGCAGTCAAAATCGTTGCTCGAACAGCTCGGCAAGAGTGCGACAAAATCAATTCCGAGCTGCTCAACGAGATGCTGGAGAACCCGATCGAAGCGCTCGCAGTCTCGCGGCGGATGGATCACCTGCGCGAGCAAGTCCTCGGTGGTTGAGCTCGGTCACATCCCGCGCAAAGATGGCTCCAAAAGCTACCCCCCAATACAGCAAGCAATGAAGAACGGACACAAGATAACAGTCAAACTTGACCTCCCCCAGGGCCACTATAAAGTCCGCTACCGGATCACATGATGGGCGAATCCACGTTGTGGTGGCTGAAGCATTTAGCCTGCGCTGGCTTTCAAGGGACTCTTCTACCAGATCGGCTGCAACAGAAAGTCCGTTGGCCTCGGCAATCGCCTTCTGGATTTTGCGTGAATTATCCCGATAGGTGGAGTTGCTTAGCACCTCATCTAACAATGTTGAGAGATGGTCGGCGGCTAATTTGTCTAACGAAACCTTTGCTCCCAAACAATCGCTAATCACATCAAAGCAGACATGTCATAACTAATTAGCAAAGCGGTTCCATAGCCCGATCAATTCGACCGTCTGCTCAAACTCGCCGCCGTCGTCAGCTATAACTGAGTCCCAGCCGGATGATCTTGAGCCGGATGGTAAATAAAATGCCACAATAGCGATGAATTGCTCTTGTTGTCGTGTAGCTTTCGAAATTATTGAGGCGACTATTTCGAGGATAAATGAGGTCGCGAGCCACTTCTGCCCCGACCGGCGCTCGCCGGATTGGATAAAGATCAAGTCGCGGCCGCAGCAAGAGTTCGTCGTCTATGGGTTCACTGAATGCAAGAGAAGCCGCAAGCATTTTGGAGCGCTCATTGCCGCATGCCGAAACGATAAGAATCTTCACCATTGCAATCTAAAGCCCACATCGACGGCCCAAGGCATCCTGATTTTGTCACTATTAGCGTAGTCGTACTCGCCGTAGACATAGATAGAGTCAGTTAGCCTGGCCGTTACCCCCCCGGCAGCTTGAATCCCGACGCCGCTTAGGGTCGGGGAAAAGGCGGTCTGGTCTGTGGTGATTCTATCTCCACCTAGGAATTCATTCGTCACCGAGACTTTAGCATAAGGTTCAAAAACCCTTGAACCCCAGTCAAAATGCAATCCGGCCCGGACGCCCAGCCGTCCTCTTAAAGAGGTCTGGTTATCGGCGCTAACCCTGAGACCATTCGAGACCGTATAATCGGCTCCTCCGGCCCAAGCGCCTTCAATCTGGCCTTGTGGCTCAAGGAAAAAGTGCCCGAAATCCCAACGTTTGCCGATTTCTAGGGAAGCGCCGAAAGTGGGGATGGTATAGTTGGCGGTCCCGGGGGATCCAAGGCCCAAAAAGGACAAGAAATTTGGAGCGTCGAAGTCGTTCCAGAGCTGAGTGTATTTCACAACCAGGTCGGCGTAAAATCCAGACGGATGCATTAAGGTGCTGTAGGCTCCGACGCTGAAAGCGTTGGTGGTACCGGTCGCGTCATCATCAAAGGGCTGGTTCTGAAAGTCTCGGTGGGCGTAAAAATAGCCTAAGAACCCACCTAGATATAAATCGCCGTAACGGGTCACCAAACGCTTGTCCGCTCCGATCTGAAAACCTCCGAGGTTTTGATCAAAGGACCTGCTGACCTGGTCATTAACATGAGATCCAGAACCAAAGCCGCGGAACCATACTCCGCCACCCGGGAGCGGCGCCACGGGAGGGGGCGGCGCTACAACTTCTTTAGAAATCCCTGAAGGGATGGTTGTGGTAGGAACTGGAGCTGCCTGCGCTAGTAGCCGCAGTTCACCCAGTCTTTCAATTAAGGTATCCATGTCCGCATAGAAAAGCGGCATGGCGGCCGCGAACGTGCCGATTGCAGCGTTGGCTGCTGGGGTCAGATCATCTATCCGCGAAAGCCGTCTCGGCGGGGGTTCAGGTGGTAACGGCAAATTATCGCCAGGGGTGAATTCTGGGGGTGTTGGTCCCCCGGTCGGCGGCGGAGTCGGGGTTGGATTTGGATTGGTAGGGGGAGGAAACGTAGTTTCGGGCGGCGTAATCTCATCCCCACGGACGAGGTACCAATCGTTTTTGATTGGTGTGACACTGGAGCCGTCGCCATGGAATACAAAGTACCTGAAGGTTCCACCGTCGGCTTCCCCCCTAAAACCCGCTCCCCCATCGGGTGTTCTAACCACCAGCAACGCCGTATTTGCCGGAAGATCTGATCCCTGATTACGATTCGCGAAAGTCAGCAAGTGCTCACCTTCGCTCTTCGTGAGGATCTCGATGAGATCCCCTTTTACAAGCCCGAGATCCACGTTCATCCTAAAAATGCCGCCGGTGCCGATCAGGTTGTTCATCACCAGGGTTTTAAACGGATCGGCAGGCGGGTCTGCGAAGTTGATGTGAGCCTGTGGGTTTACGGTAAGCGTATCGAGGGTGGAACTCAGCCTCATGTTCCAGGTGCTAGTCGAGTCAATGCCTAAATTTACAGTAAACGGCGGTAACCCCGGGGCAATTGGATGGGCAATTTGTTCGCTCGGGTTAATGCCCGTTGCACCTGTGAGCTGATTCTGATTAATCGCAGCGGTTAACGTGGTTGACTTTTCCAAGTGCACGTTGGCGATACTCTCTGCGTCCGAATTGATATCCCCGGCTAGGGTTACGTTCTGGGCGGTAAAATCAACATTGCTCGAAATCCTACCATTGATACCCGTAGAGATAACATTTAACAAGTTCCCGCCATCGGTGACGGTCGCATTGTTGCTTACGTTTATGGTCGCCACCGCATCCATTGCATCAAAAGCATCTCTAGCAGCAATCAAAGTTCCGCCATTCATAGTAACAACGTTAGCTGCCCCGTGAGATCCAACAAATTTCATGGTGACGCCATTGTTTGTCGAGTTGAGAATGCCCGCGTCGCTAATGTGCAGCTGCGCGCCATATCGAACAATTGCGGTATCACTCACATTTACCTGGCCCCCGCTTATATTCATCGAGGTAGCGGGCTCGCCGGGAGTGTTGTCATCGAAAAAACCACTTATGCCCAATTGTCGGGCGTTAACAACTCCCCCGGTCATATTTATTGTACCGTTGGCAAAAGGGTTAACGGAGTCAATGGCCTCGGTTGCTGTAATTGTTCCACCACTGATATTGATTTGGCCGAGTACACCGGTGGCGAGTCGGCCGCACGTCACACTAGAATCACCCATAATGTTTAAGGTTGCGCATTGCACCAGGAAGTCTGTCGTAGGATTTACAAATTTTACCGTTGCACCGTTAATTGTCATCTCTGGGAACGGCCGTGTCCCTGGACGTGCGAAGGCGGGGAAGCTAGGGTCGAAGATTGAACCATCTATAGCTATCGAACTTGTGGTTAATCGAGTGTTGTTAGTTATGAAATACTTACAGTTGCCACCACTACGAGTTATTGCGATCGCACCAGTGTTAACGATGCTGCCTTTGATATCCACGATGCTGAGGACGGAAATGCCAGGGGCGGAAGTTGACTGAATTAGGTTAGCAGTAATTGTGCTGTCGATTATATTTAATTGACCACCAGGGTTGACATTGATCAGGCCGAAGGTCTCCTTCGCGCCGGGGCCAATAGTTAGGCTTGTGGGAGGGGGGATATGCAAATCCTGCGATTGCAAAGAGACACAACTTAATAGCATGAAAACGATATTGAGCAGGAAATAGTCGCCCGCAGAACGCAGTTTATCATTTCTCATGTTTGTGATTAGATTTTTCGTTTTACCTCAAGACGCATCTGCGGTTTGAGGCGTACGTTGGTGGTTATTCGCTGCGAGTTCAGAAGTAGCGGCGCCGAGGGCTGACATCCGCGAGATCTCACTGACGTTTTGAAGCACGACAGCGTCAACGATCACAGGGTTCTTCCTCCTCCTTCGATGACATTGGTTAAGGCATCCAGTCTGTCGAGAAAAGCGCGGCGATAGTAGAAAGAATAAACCAGAATGTCAATAAGTTTTTTTAAAAACCAGACTAACCCGTATTTGTGAGGGTTACTGGTCAGCGAGTGAGCGATTTATGTTCATAAGGGTAATACTCGGAAGACCCGCCTGCTGACCCCGCGAGCTTTTCCTGCGGAATCCTGACTTTTTCGCCTTGTGCGTTGCGAGCCGTTCAAGGAGTTAGCTCCAACCGTGCAAGCAGCATCGTTAGACGACCCCTTGGTGTGCGGTTGAGTCTCAGCGGCCATCTGGTGTATTACGGCTACTCGACTGGCCGCGTAATCTTAATGGTCTGCATCAAGACCGTCTCAAAGTTCAGAATCGCTGAACGGGCTCGGCCTTGGTATACCGCCTGAGTTCAATTCCACAAAACCGCCAGCCGGTAAGCCAGAGCATAGGGCGTCCGACTAACTCGCCCTAACGTATGCGTTCATGACGAAAAAGTTGTAGCGATAGCTTTCGAATACAGACGCATTCGCATATCTAGCGTGACCAAACGACCACCATTTAGAATGAAAATCATTGGTTCGATCGAGGTTCCTTCAGCCGGTCGTCCAGCTACGATCGCTGAATATCTGCGGCCTAGTTTTCTATTGCGCCCATAGATCAATCGAGTCCGCGATTTCGCTTCGCCTTATCCGCCATATCTCTTGAGGTTTTCTTGGATGGCTGCTTCAACATAGGTGGTCTCCCATCCCCGGTGTTTACGTAATCTAGGCAAGGAGTGTTCTCTCGCGGGGCTATTCCAAGCGCATCCGGAGATCCGGATTCTCGAGCAAAATCCGGAATTGCTTTCTGGCGATCGCCATGTTTTTACTGGCATCTCAGGAACGTCCCTAGAGGGAAACCATCCTCGCAACCATGGCTCCGTGAGTGCGAGGCCACAATTTCTCACCGGTTGGACGATTTTCCTTTACCCGAATAGCAGGTGTCGTCACAAGAACCGACTTCTGATCGTGCACTGCTGGGCTTCAGAGCTCCAACAGACACGCGTTGGACTGGAGAAGATCACTGCCAGTTACCTGCAACAGCTCGCCGGGACCGAGGTCCTCGCCAATATCCATCTCACAGAATTGGCCGATGATTTTGATACCGAACCGAAACCCCAAATCCGTAGTCGGAAAGCACAAACTCCCGATATAGTCACCCTCAAAGCGGATGCTGAGAGCCCAACCAACTAACGTGCAATCAATCAGTCACTTCAAGAGCTCTGACCCGCGCTTACGCACTCTCTTGCGCGCTTACCAGGAAGCTTTCGAAGCATTACGGAGGACCAGATGAGTGATCCACAATCAACTAGTCCATTTGTGACTCAAGCTCGCCGGCTAATGGCAATCGGTAAAGAACTTCAGTCTCTTAACGCCGATCCGGATAATCCGCAGCCGGGATTGGAGCGTGGGCTCCAATTACATACTGAGCAAGTCGAACTAGCCCGCCAGATCCAAGCGCTCAAACCCGGAATAGCGATCGATCGTATGGTCGAGTATTTACGCGCCAGGGCGGAAGCAAATCGTTGGATCCTTATCCAATACACCGATCACACCGAAGAGACCAAAAACGCGGAAGAGGTTGCGATGGCCGAATTCGAAGGCAGCAAACTCACTGACCAACTCCCAAATCCACAAAGCAACGTTCCACCAGTACCCCTGGTTAGCACACGAAGAGGATCCGCGCACAGCTACGCCAGCCCAAGAGCCGAGCGTTAACAAACGTCGTCAGTATCTCGCCGAGGTTTCCTCTAAACTGGCAGATCTAATCGAATACCGTAACCGGCTCCTGATTGCACATCGACGCGCCGATCACGATCAGAAAGCTCGCCTGAAAACACGCTTGCTCGAAGTCGATCAAGCAATCACGCTTCAAACCAAAATCTTCACCGAAGCACGCGAGAGCGGGATACTGATTTGGCGAACCGGTGGCCAGTACACTTTTGCTCACCGCCAGGATCTGCCAGCAAGTTACCTGGAAACTACCAATGCGAATTGTCCGCGCTGCGGTGTACGGGATTCCATCGTCACGATCGGTCGGGAGGCGCTCGAAAGAGCAGCGGCCGCATTGCCCGAACTCTAACCAACTCACTTCAAATTGAGAGTGAGCGCCACTACGGTTTGTGATCGCATTCAGCGCGCGTATTTTGCCGTGGTTAAACGCCAAGCTCGATCCAGGCTCAGAATTCTCATTTGTCGTTCAAAAGATATTGGAACCCCTGTCCAATGAGAACTTCCTTGATAGGATTAAACGCGCTTGGCACGTCACGAAGTTCCTGGCTAACGGACGGATGATCCATGCAGAACTGTCTGACCAGGCGGGCGTATGGCTCTATCGCCAGGAAGCCCTTGTTAGTGGAAAGCTGAGACGGAAGGGCTTCGACACCAGAATGGTCTTTCCTTAACGGTCGACCCGTCTCCGATGAAAAGATGTTAGTAATGAGAATGGTAAAAAAGTCCTCCTCAACGTCGTACGTTGGATACTTTTGGAACGCCTCAGGTACAAAGGGAAGCGAGGGTCCTACGCGGTCGGGCGCTTTCTCATTCACTATACGAAAGGCATGGACCAATTCATGGAACAAGGTTTCCGCTGGGGTGCCTCCCGGTTTGAAGTCCTTGGTTTTGGGGTCCACGTGGCACGATGCGTTAGGCGTAAAAGAGACCCCCACGCTAACTGTGGCGCCACGCATAGAGTGAGGCCCATCGGTTCTCGCGTTGCAAACATCTTTCACGCCCCGCGGGAGCGGTGCTACTAGCACGGAATATCCGGCTGAACGAATTCCTTCCACAATGATCTGACCGGTCTTACGCTTTAGGATCTCCAGGAAAACGTTTTCCA
>Ga0070717_10004312_pt1 | contig 10262 bp, 10 predicted proteins | sample LARL113metaG_FD_71366 | JGI IMG/M metagenome (GOLD analysis project Ga0070717, IMG submission 71366) | Corn, switchgrass and miscanthus rhizosphere microbial communities from Kellogg Biological Station, Michigan, USA - LAR L11-3 metaG | ecosystem: Host-associated > Plants > Roots > Rhizosphere ... | reverse complement strand
CGCGATCGCGCCTAACCGCGTGGAGCTGGTGTACGAGGGCCAGTCGTGGCGCGTCAAGGACTGGGACGGTATCGCGCGCTTGAAGCAGGATGGCAGGGCGACGCGCGAAGCCAACCTCGCGCCGGGCGCCGAGATCACGATCGCCGGCCGGACCTTGATCGCCGAGAGCCCGCGCTACATCGCCTTACGCAACTTCTGCGCGCGGTTGCTGGGATGGGGCGACGAGCGGATCGCGGTCGTGGATCAAGCGCTCCGTGCGATCCGTCTTGCCAGCACCGGGCGCGCTGCGTTGGTGCTGCGCGGCAGCGGCGATCTGGTGCTCGTTGCGCACACCATCCATCGCCGCATGCTGGGCGATGACGCGCCGTTCGTCGTCAGCGACCCCCGTCGCAGAAACACCCCGGCGACCGTGCGCAGTCCGGCGAATCAACCCAGCGGCATGGCCGCGTTTCACCAGGCGTTGCAAGGCACGCTCTGCGTGCGCGTCCGGCGCCTGCCGCCGGATTTCAGCGAGGTATCGCTTGCGCTCCAGGTGCCGGACCCCGGCGTTCAGCTGACCGTTTGCGCCAGCGGCTCGACGACGCCAGCGCGTGACCCGCTCGCCTTCGGTGTGGCCCAGATCGATATCCCGTCGCTCGAGACACGACGCGCGGAGCTGCCACGGATCGTGAGTGAGTACATCGAGGACGCGATTCATGCCCTGCATGGGCCGGACGACTGCCTAAAACCCAGCGACGTCGAATGGATCATGAGTCGCGCATCTCTGGCGAACGATCTCACAATCCCAGATATCGAAAAGACGGTGTTGCGCATGGTCGCGCTGAGACTGACTGGCGATCGAGCGAAGGCCGCCCGGCTCCTCGGAATGGCTCGCGTCTCGTTAGAGCGCTGGCTGAGGCGGCGAAACGGTGACACCCCGTGATGGTCGCGCTGTTCTTCGCTCGGCAGGGTCGGCACTCAAAGCTCAACACAGGCAGCTCGGGGGTGGGTGCCACGCGGGGCCGTCGCGTCGTAGACGCCGCCCGCGCGCTTGGCTATGGGCTACTGCTCCTGGCCTGGATGTTCGTCGCGCCGTTCTACCGCGCGCTGACCTGGCGACCGCGCACACGCGCTCGCCGCGCCGGTCACCAGGCTCCTGCACCCGAGCGCCGGACGGCGACCGAACCGCCTGTCATGCCGCAGCACCACGCGCCGTCCGCAGGCCCGCCGCCTGGAGTCTCCCATCGAGTCGCGCTTCCCGACGTCGAGTGCATCGAGGTGGGACCGAAGTTCAGCCAGCCGCACTACGCCGAGCTGTTCGCGCTGCTCCAGCTCGGTCCTCTCGCCAAGCTGCTCGACCTCCGCGCCGCGACCGCGATCCAGTTGGATCTGTTCGACCGTCTGGCCGCCGCGTGGACCGCCGGCCCCGGTACGGTCGGCCGGCTGGGGATCCTGCTTGGGTACGAGAGCTGGGTGGTATTCCGCAACGTGGCCGCGCGCCGGCTCCGGCCGATCATCGACCGGGGCGTAGCGCTGGAGATCTTCTATGAGCAGCAGGCCGACAGCTTGCCAGCGTGGTTCGCCGATGGCCGCGTCCAGCACGACCACCTCCGGGAAGTGATTGAGTGGCTCCGGACGCAGTGGCGCCCCACGGCGATCTGGCAGACGGTGCTGAGCACCACCGCGACGCTTGTACAAGCGACCGTCCCGGTCGACCGGGGCATGGAGCTGCTCCTCGAGCTGTCGGCGATTGCCCGCTCGTTCGACGGAGCAGAGGGAACCAAGCAAGCTGCGGAACACGCGCGCGCGGCGGTGATCTGGGTCGGTGACAAGCCGAGCCGCGCGCGTTGTCGCGCGCTGCGGGCGCTGGCCACCGCCACGCTCCATGCGGGCGCCAACGAGGAGGGAATCGCGTACCTGGAAGCGGCGATCACGACGGCGATGGTGATCCAAGATCGGGTCGAGGAGGCCAGCGCGCTCGGGGAGCTCGGGTTCCACGCGCTGCGGAGCGGCCGTTTTTCGCGCGCGGAGGTCAGCTTCCGCAGCGCCATCGCGCTCTTGTCCGCCGATGGCTCGGCCTATCTCCTGGCGACGTTGCATCACAACCTCGCAGACGCGCTCTATCAGCAGGACAAACAGGACCGCGCCGAGCACCACGCCCACGCCGCCCTCTCGCTGCGCTGGGACCAGGAGGCGAGCCTCGCCGCGCGGGATCGCCTGCTGCTCGCTCGCATTCGGGCGCGGCGACGACCGCACGCCATCGACCAGACCAACGCGACAACTGCATCCCGGAACACTGACATCAGCGCAGAGGAGCTATGACGGGCGAGTTTGAACAAGAAGTGCACGCCGCGTTTCAGATCTTCATCGCCGCGGTCACGCGAGCGGCCGAGCGGACGGCAGTCGAGACGATTCGATCTGCCTGTGCGCGGGCATCGCTCCGGGCGGTCCGCGTTGTGGGTGCCTCCGATCGCGGGCCACCGCCAGGCAAGTCCATGGCACGCCGAGCGATGGACGACGCTGCGGTGCGCATGACGGTGGTCGCCTACCTCCGCGAGCACTCAGGTACAAGCCCCACGCGGCTCGGCCTTACGCTCGGCATTAATCACGGCCCACTCCGGCGGTACCTGCGCGAGCTAGTCGACGACGGGACGATTCGGATCGAGGAGCGCTTCGTCGGGTTCGGCCGGCAGCGGCACCGGGCATGCTTTCTGGTGGAGCACGTCAACCCATCGGCAGCCGAGTCTCCGGCAGCGCCGGCCGAGGCGATGGCGTGAGCGAGCGAGGGGAATCGCCTGCGACGGTCGGCGAGTTGGAGCAGACCGCGACCGCCCGGCAAGCCGACGACAGCGCGGACTGCCTGAGCGCGGACCCTATCCAGACACGTGCGATGTGCCTGGAGCGCGAGCGCGCGCTCGGTCGGCTGCTCGGGCTCCAGGTGGCGATCGACAACACGGGGTGGTTGCGACGCGAGATCGAGGTGGTGTTCACCAAGGCGCCGAACGGTACGATCCAGCCGATCACCGTGCGCGTCGGCGACGAGGCCGGCAACGATGATGTCCTGGCCCACGGCGGAGTATCGGCCCGGTGTGACGAGTATAACGCGGCGATCGGCAAGCTCCACCAGCTCGCCGAGTACCTCGCTACTATGGTGCGCGACGGGACGATCACGTTGGAGCCTGGCTCTCCGGTCGCCTATGCCCATGGCGAGCTGTCGCGTCTCGACGAGCTGATCGAGCAGCGCCAGCGCATCACCATGGGGCACGGCACGGTGCAGCTGGCGACGCTACGGCGTGAGCTGGAGTTCTTCCAGCGCTACGACGCCCACATGGCGCCGATCGTCCATGCCGCGGCCCGCGTTGCGAGCGCAGCGCGACCGCGGAACGCGCCGCCAGCGCGACGCGCCCGGCGGTGGTTGCCCTGGTGAGCTGTGGCAAGGCAACCATCCCAGCTCACGCCAAGAAGAAGCGCCGCTCACCAAGTAGCGGCACCATGTGGGTGGCCCGTGGATTCCGCGTGGAAGCGAAGCACGCGCCGACGGCTCGGAGGTGGCCGCCGCGATACTGGCTATTGCCATCGAGGCAGGTCAGGGGCGTGCGGCTGACTCGATGCCTCCGGCGCGTACGTGAGCCTAGCGCCGCAACCACCCCAATGCATCCGCGGGTGACGACGAGTAAAACTGCACGAGGCTCAGGACCGGCGGCGCCTACGCTCCTCGACTGCCGCAGCCGAAGCATGCTCTTGCCTGGGTCTCTGAAGTGGCCCGCGGCGTTGCGCGCCCCTAGCCGCCCCGGGCTCCCTGAGGGCAAGCCCAAGCTTCGACATCGACGAGGCACGCGGGCGAAACCGGACGATGACGTGCTCGTACCGCGGCAGCGCGTAGAGCCTGCCTCCACAATCTGGCTGACGATACGGCTGGTCCCGGAGCCGAGCTGCGAGCGCTTCCCAGGTTATTCCTGCGCGCCATGAGCAGATCCGTCCCAACTCGAGCCGCCGCTCGTCGCTCGTGGCAAGCCAGGCCACCAGCCGCACGGCGACCGCGGCGCATCTGCCCTCGTATGCTGGCCACGGCCGGCGAATGTCCATCTCCCGCCAGACAAACGACGCCCATCCGATTCCTATGTCTGCGGCGACGCTCGCGTCCCATTTGCTCGCGCACTCAGCGTGGTGCGCGCAAGGGCCTCGCGCCGAGCAATCGTAACATCGCTCCGCGTACTGGCGCACGCTTGGATGATCTCGCGCCGTCATCGCCATGCGCGAGTAAGAAGTGCGCTGCCTAGGGTGAGCGATTCGGCGCACCACCGCGTTTCAGATAGTTCCAACGCCGAGCCGATCCCGCCGACCGCGCCTCACCCAACGGACCGCAAACGCCCTAGCTCTGCTCACGGGCAAACTAGGCCCGCGCGCGGCGTGCGAGTACGGCGAGGGTAACCGCGAGGTCGTCTACGAGCCCATCAACGACATCCCGCGCGGCGCCCACGGCTACAAGCGCGGCGACCCACCACGCCACAGCTTGCGGATCATCGACCGGCACCAGGTTGGGCCAGGTTGCGAGCGCGAAAGGGTCGAGCATAGGACGGCGTTGCATGCCACCCGATATCGGCCACGAGTCCATCCGGTTGCGAGGCCGAGCCTGGGCGCTCGGACCGCCGGGTCCGTGCGGTCGCGGCCGGGCGAGCTGGCAGGCCTAGTCCGCCCCCCCGGCGTGAGCAACACATCGTAGCCCTCGCTACGATGATCGCGAGTGTTGGCTCTCGCCAGCTCGGCGATTGCGGCGCGAACGCGCACGTAGTCACTGAGCGCGTGTTCTACCAGCTCGCGCGGATCGACCGCGAGCTCGGCCGCTCGGGCCCCAGATCGTGACCCATGCACCTAACCCGCGGCGCGGCCGGCCGCCATGTTCGCGACCCTCATCACGTGGCACGACGTGTCGCCCGGGTTCGTTCCTCCAACCTTAGACGACCTCCGTTGATGGCACCCACTGCGGACGCGCTGCGGAATGCAGATGGTCTCCACTCATAACTGACTGCTTGGCACTCACATGGGCATTGACCACATTCAGCCCTATGGATGGAACACTATCTGTCCCGCTGTACCGGCGACTCATCTAGCCATGTTCGTTGTCTCCAGGCTACAGGTCGCCACGTCTCATTGATGCGCACTCTAGTCTATTGGGCAGCTTCGGAATAATCGCTTATTGGCATTGTTCACGCAAAGGGATTTCAGCATGACAACAGCGACCACCAACATCACCGCCGAACACGCCGCTACCACCAACCCCCTGGCTCAGTTACGCGCGGCCCGGCGCAAGCCCATCGCGGCGATCATCGGCGCGACGGCTGGCCTGGTTCCGGTCGGCGTCTACGAGGTCGGTCACTACGAGTTGACCTCGTGGTCGCCACTCGACTGCCCCAAGGCGATGATCGTCTACGCGGGCCTTCTGTTCTCCGCGCTGACCGTCCTGGGCTGGTCGAGCAACATGTTTGGCTCGAAGGCCAAGGCGGTCGGCTTCACGTTGCTCCTGGAGGGCATCATGATGACGTCGAGCGCCGCGTGGCTCACGGCCATCGCCCTCGCGTACCTCGTGCTGATCAACGCGGTGGCCAACGGGTGCCGGCTGGCCCTGCGGGACGCGGAGCCCGCACTTGCCGACGTCGCCGCGTGGCCGTCGAATCTCGGGCGCGCGCTCGCCGCTGCCGGAGGCGCATCCGCGGCGGCGGTGCAGCTTCGCAGTCGCGATCACGGCGCGGTCGAATGGTCGGCGAACCTGGGGCAAGCGATCGCCGCTGCCGCTGGCGCTACCGTTGCGGTGGCCAAGAGAGCTACCCGGGCGCGCCGCAGCAGCCGCCCTACCGATGTCCGCACGACGCAGCCCCCGCTCGCGCTGGTCGCGCGCGAGCTTTGGTCCTGATGGACCTCTCCGGGATTAGGAACGGCCCCGGCTACGGGAAGAACGGTACGCCGACCCAGGCGAGAAAAGCGGCCTGATGCAGATAGTCCCAGGAGGCGAGCGCTGATACTATGTTAAATGGCATGAACGCGGATGAGATGCCGTGTGCGTTGCGGAGCGAATGACCACGTTGCAGTAGTACGCTTGCCGCTTCTGTTCGCCAGTCATGGGTCGGTCTCCATACCTGCAGCACAAACCGAAGCGCATGAGTGCCGTCCTCATCGATGCCGCTGTCGCACGCCCACGCGATCAGCACCTCGGGGTTCCATGGCTCGACGCCATCCGCATCTTCCAGCGTCGGAAACGAACGCGCCAGTTTGGTCATGCGGGAGGCGTTGCCTTCGCCCCACTGATCGTGTTGCATCCGTGCGAGGGCCTCACCGTCGAAGCGGCCGGGATCGACGTTTGGAACGAGTCGCAAACGCGGCTCGGCCGCGGGGGGACATGATGTCGCGGTACTGCCCATAAGACTCCTTTTGTCCGAACGCGCGCGGCAGGACGAGCGCGGTCTTTCGCGCCATGTTCCACGGCGAACGGTGCTGCGGAGGATTCAATGCACGGTGCGGGCGCCCGGCATGGCAAGTGCTGCCTCCAGCGAGGCAGCCCAAAGCATGGTCAGGACGGTGCCGCGACCGGTCGGCGTACTCTCCTCGAGCAAAGGAAGGCCGGGCATGCCGAGCCACGCTTCGGCGGGCACAAGGGACGCCGCGCACGGCGCGCCCCGATCGAGGATGCGCCAGGCCAGTGAGCGCGGATCGAGCGGGTGGCCCTCGTGCAACGACAAGACGAGGGAGTGGCCCAGCTCGGAGTAGAAGCTGCGGGACACCGCGGCCCACACGATGCCCGCGGTTGACGAAAGCACGGCGGCGCAGATGCGCTCGCTCGACTCCGCGATCCGGACCGCGGCATGCTCGAGGGGGATCCAGGCCGTGAGCTGAAGCTGCGCGCACAGCATGAGACCTGGATCGCGCTGCCGAGCGAGCCCATTCACCACACAGGAAGGTGTGAGAAGCTCGATAGCAAATCCGTGGGCCTCGTCCTCGAAGTTCCGCCCGCCCAACTCGACGCGCGGCCTGTGCGGCGTAGGCTCGCAAAGTTCTGCGACGGCTGGCGACGGGTGACCAAGCACGTAGTGTCCAAGCTCGTGCGCGATCGCCACACGCCGCAGCGAAGGGTCAAGGCGCTCCGAGACGAGGATCCGCGCACGACGCCGGTTGACGACGAGTTGCGCGAATGCTCCATCCAGTTGAGCGTCGACGATCTGGACCTTCAGGCGTTCTGCGAACGCCTCCACGTCGACATGATGTACAGACTCCACTCCGAAGCGACGGTGAAGGTTCCGCGCTTCCCATCGTGCTCTAGCAAAACCCTCTTGCGGCGTCATACGGCATCCCTACTCCTCATGCCTGGGTTCGCTCCGTGGCCTCAATCTCGGCAACCAGCTGCCGCAGATCGTCGGTAGACAACCCCGACACTGACAACTCCAAATGTGCGATCTGAACCTCGGGTATCTTGCGCAATATTTCGAGGCGTGCAAGCAAATCCTCACGACCTAGCGCAATAAGCTCGTCGGAAATGCGCGCGGCACGTCGTGGCATAGGTCGGGCCGGGTTGAGTTGACGGCGCAGCGCGGCGAGCTGCGCGTCTAGCTTTGCCCGGACTCCGCGTGCCCACACCTCCGCACGCGCATCGTCAATGGGATCTACGCTCTCTGCGGCCACGTGCGCGAGTACGGTCTCCAGGGGGTGCGCTCTGTCGGCTTCGCTCGACGATCGATTACCATTTCGCTTCATGATCAGCCTTCCTCTGTCGACGGAGCTTGGCGGGGTGTCAGTTGAACAACGAGTCGTGCAAGTCGGCGACGGACATTGCTGAATTCGGTCTTGGTAAGTCCGGTCAGTCGCATGATCTGCGGCTTCGTGATCGCGCCTTGGTCGATCGCGTCGAGGAACCGCTGCACGTCCTGATCGCTAGGTGCGAGCGCGCGTAGCTCGGCTATCTTCCAGTCCATCAGCGCGTCCGCCTTTTCCGCGCTGACCATCGTCCGCGCCGGATCTACAGCGAGCGATGCTTCAAGATCGGCGAATGCCGCGTCGTCCGAATCGATTGCGTCGATGAACACGTGCTCGTGGCGCGCGGCGCTCTTTCGATCACGACGCGCGCGGAGTCGGATGACCATGATGAGGTACGGCTCCAGCTCCCCCGCGGCGGGATCCCAGCGGAGCACGCCGCATGCCGTGTCAGTTAACGCGGTCTGAACCAGCTCCTCGGCGTAGTCGTTGCCTGCGTCGCCTCCGAGGAAGCGCGCCCATGACCCTGCATACCGTCGCAGTGCTTTGATCATCCGATCAGTGCACTGCGCGTCGAAGGCTTCGATCCAAGCCTCGGGCGGAACAAATGGCGCGCGCGGTAACCGTTCCGGATCATCTTCAGGCTGTTCATTAGGATTCATTGATTCCCATCTCGCCATAGATCCGCCTTGCTTGTGTAGCGAAAAGATGCGTCTGCAGCGGAACGGTGCATCCCAGGTTGCTGCCGGAACCACCGGAACGTCTCAGTACACTAGCGCAACACACCGACCTCATCGGAACGTCGCAGTACACCCGCTGCAGTGCGAGCACCGCACAGGCGACGCCCGTCGAGTGACTCCTGCCAACTGCTGCCACTCGAAGCCGTCGGTTTGCTGCCGCGTCGCGCCATGAAGTGGCAACGCCTGGCAGCGGGAACACCGACACGCGCCGGCCGAACCTGTGGCGCCATCGAAGAAGTACCCAAATCCCGCATCAAACGTTTCCTGGGGCGAGTCCGGGACCCATGCGCGGGGTGCGATCTTCGAGGGAAAGGCGCCGCGATTTTGGCGCGCTGCGCGAGCCCGATCGGCGGGAGAAGTTTCGGGCGTGTTCAGGGGTATGTAGATGGCCATGTTTCGGCCGAGTCCGAAGCAATTGAGGGCTAGTCCGGGGGCGAGTCCGGAGCTCAGCTCGAGCTGACTGCCCCGTATGGAGTTTCGCGGAGATATGAAATAGTCCAAAAAATCGACGGAGCCGACGGCTCCAAATCCAAAAGTTGGACCTTATCTCTATAGGAGGTCTTAGAAAGGCGATGTCTGAACTGGCATTCAATCTCAACGGCGAACCATTCGATCTTCCACCAACCGCCGCGGGCTGGCGGGTGCGCAAGTTCAAGCCCAAGGGCGCACCGGAGGTCGTGTACGGCCGCCAGGGGACACCGCTGGTCCTGCCCATCGATGCGGACATCGAGGACCTGCGCCGCGAGACCCGGGGTTCCGAGGGCCGGTATCGGCTCGACGTGATCGACGAAAATAATCGACCGATCGCGGGGGCACCGTCCGCGTACGTCTGCATCCACGCGGACGACGTCCCTGCGCCAGCCCCCGAGCCCGCGCCGGTTCGGAACCAGCTGCCGGCCGGCCCGGATCAAGCGGTCATCGAGGCGATGCGCGTGAACTCCGACCTTGCTCGCTCCGTCGTCGAGAAGTTCGCGATGATCCTTGAGTCGTCCGCCCTCTTGCTACGTGCGGCCGACAACGCCGGGATGCCGGCGCGCCCGCCACGGCCGTTCGAGCTGGTCGTCGCGAACGACGACGAGGCCGACGACGAGGCCAACGACGAAGCCGAGGAACCGGCCCCCGCCAAGCAGGGCGGTGTGATGGGCTTCATGGAGATGCTGCTCGACAAGCTCGCCCCCGAGATCGTGCGGGCGGTGCTGGCCGGCAAGCTCCAGGTGCCGGGCGGGCTCGGTGCGCTACTCGATGGTCGGCGTGCGGTCGCTCCGACCGCTGCCGCCGAGGCGCACACCACGAGCGCGCCGGACGTCGGGCCGGCGCCGGGACATCGAGTCCCGGCGCCGGCCGCGAGCTCGCGCGGCCCGCGGACCACCCATGCCGCCGCGCCGCGAGTCGCCGTCCCCGAGCCGCGCGCGGCCTCTGGGGCGTCTGGCGCGCCCATGCCAGGCGCGGCGCCCGAAGGGTTGCCGACGATCGACGAGGGCGACCTTGCGCACTTCACCGCGATCCTGGACGCGCTCTCCCTGCAGGACCGCATGTACGCCCGAGCGCTCGTCGCTGAGCTATCGGCGGCCGAGCTGCGGGCGTGGATCGCCGAGCTGAAAGAGCTTCCGGTGGCTGAAGCCGTGACGAAGATCCGCGCTGTGCTGGCTGGCGAACCAGATGACGTCAGCGCGACGCCATCGGCCGGATTGGGCATCCCTGCCACGACTGGGGGTGCGCCATGATCGGCGTACCGTTCGACAACAACGATCTAACGTGCCTCGGCTCGATCACGGAGATCGTGGCGGACCTCGTCGACGCTCG
>Ga0070717_10004311_pt1 | contig 10264 bp, 8 predicted proteins | sample LARL113metaG_FD_71366 | JGI IMG/M metagenome (GOLD analysis project Ga0070717, IMG submission 71366) | Corn, switchgrass and miscanthus rhizosphere microbial communities from Kellogg Biological Station, Michigan, USA - LAR L11-3 metaG | ecosystem: Host-associated > Plants > Roots > Rhizosphere ... | reverse complement strand
GGGCACAAGGTTCGCCGATGGAGTGATACCAATGATGCACGTCGAAGTCCCGATGACGTTCACCATGTCGTCGGTTCTACAGCCCGCGCCGATTGCATCCCAGTGCGCGTCGAAAGCGCCCACAGGTATTGGAATCCCTGCCGCCAGCCCTAACTTGCTGGCCCATTCGGGAGAGAGCTTGCCAGCGATTTGGTCCGAGGTAGTGTATTCGCCGTCCAGTTTGTCGCGGACACCTTTTAACAGCGGATCCACCTTGACGAGAAAACTCTCGGGCTGAAGCCCACCCAATTGTGCGTTCCACAGCCACTTGTGTCCCATCGCGCAAACACTGCGCTTCACTTTTCTGGGATCGGTGATGCCACACAGGGTGGCTGCGACCATGTCGCAGTGCTCAAAGGCGGAAACAAATTGTGATCGCTTTTCTGGGTTGTGACGAAGCCAGTGCAGAAGTTTCGAAAATCCCCACTCCGAGGAGTAGACGCCGCCACACCAATCGATGGCTTGCAGGTGCTCCCGGTGCGCTGCTTCGGTGATTTCTGCAGCTTCCCCTTTCGCCCGGTGATCGCACCATAGGTAATACTCGCCTAGCGGCTGAAGATTTTTGCCAACCGGAATCACGGAAGAACCCGTGGTATCGAGAGCGATCGCTTTAACTTGGCTCCCTGAAATGCCGGCCTGTTTCACAACATCGCGCGTGGCGGAAGCCAGCGCGCGCATGTGATCGTCATGGGATTGGGTCGCGTATTCGGGGTCTTCGCGTTTACGATGCAGCGGGTATTCGGCGACGGCGGATTCGAGCAGCCCTTTTTCGCTGTCGACAAGAGAAACACGTACGCTAAGCGTGCCGAAGTCGACTCCAGCCACAATGGCCATCAGCAGACTCCGTGCTCGCGTGTGTGCTTGCCAAGTGCTGCGCTAAAAGTTTTCAAAGGAGCGTCCGGGAACAGTGGCGGCATGAAGGAAAATAGAGTAATCGTTTGCTCAATTGCGCAAACTAGACTATTCCCATGCTGTGTCAATTGCAACCCTCTTCGCGCGCAATAAAGGAAAATTTCTCCCGGTGAAAGAAGTCGACCGCCAAGAATTTGCATTCGTTTCTAACGCAGTGCCGCCGCCGGCTTCTTGCGAGATCCCTTCGCGTTGGGGAATTCGGTGGAGTTCCTTCCGGAAGGAGCTAGCGCGGTGGAACGCCTGAGCACCAAACTGGTGTTCAGTTCGTATTTGTGAGGCTCCCGAGAGGACGGATCGCGTTCCACCTCATTCAATAGGGCGTGGAAGGCAATCTTGGCTAATTCGTGTTGCGACATCTCAACCGTAGTAAGGGGAGGAATCGTAAACTCGGTCAGGTGGATGTCGTCGAACCCGACCACTGAGAGGTCATCCGGTATCTCGATGTTCTGTTCGTACGCTTCCCGCATGACTCCGATGGCGGTCATGTCGTTCGAGCACAACACCGCGGTCGGCCGGTCGCTCAAGCCGTTGAGTTCCAGGAGTGCCTGCATCCCGCCCTCCATGCGGTGATCTCCAATCACGATCAGATCAGATGCGAGACCAATTTCCGTCATGGCGGCTTTGAAAGAGTCCCGCCTGGCGACCGCCGACTTCAAGTGCAAGGGGCCCGTAATAAAAGCAATGCGAGTATGCCGAAGTGCCGCGAGATGCTGGACGGCCTGGCGAATTCCGTTTTGATAGTTGATCCGGATATTGGCGATTCCAGGAACGTCGGGGCCCACGTCAACGAACACGAGGGGAACCTTACGAAAGCGCAGGTGCTCGATCAGGGATTCTTCCATGCCAAATGTAAGGATGGCCACCCCGTCCACGCGGCGTTCGATCATCCGGCGCACCGATGATTCCATGCGTTTCGGATCGTGCACCGTCGTGGTCAGCAGAATCTCGTAATTATTCTCGACCGCGAGATTCTCGAAGGTCTGTACGATCTCAGGGAAGAATGGATTGGTGATTTCGGAGACGATCAACCCGAAGATGCGACTCCTGCCCAGCACGAGGGCACGGGCCTGCGTGTTGGGATAGTATCCCAGTTCATCAACTACCTTCCACACTCGCTTGGCAAGTTGCGGATCAACCGTCGGAACACGGTTAATCGCTCGGGATACAGTGGCAGTGGAAACTTTCGCTCGCCGCGCGATCTCACGGATATCCATAGGGTTGGTGAGGGAAGGGGCTAGTACGAGTAGCATCTTAACACAGGGCTGCTTGCAACTTCGGGCTGAGCCCGTTTTCGTGGAAATGTAAGAAAACGTTTGCCAGTAGGGATGACAGAAGCCGTAACCGGTGCCGCGCGCAATCATCAGCCCGGTCACGCCTTGGTAACGGCCGATATCTCGTGCTCGATGGCATTGCCGACGTCACGGGTGCTCGCTTTGCCGCCGAGGTCCGGAGTCCGGACATCCGGGGTGGCGAGAACCGCTTCCAGAACTCTTTCGATAGCCAGTGCAGCCTGGGCTTCACCTAGGTGCTGCAACATCATTGCCCCAGACCAGATTTGCGCGATGGGATTAGCGATGCCTTTTCCCGCAATGTCGGGAGCCGATCCATGCACCGGTTCGAACATAGAAGGATACTGTCGCTCCGGATTAAGGTTGGCTGAGGGGGCCAAGCCAATGGAGCCCACCACCGCAGCTGCGAGATCGGACAAAATGTCTCCAAACAGATTCGATCCGACGACTACATCGAACCAGTCTGGGTGCTGGACAAAGTGCGCGGTCAAAATGTCGATGTGGTACTGGTCGGTGCGGATGTCGGGAAAAGTCTGTGCGACAAAGGAAAATCGCTCGTCCCAGAACGGCATGGTATGAATAATCCCGTTTGATTTGGTCGCGGATGTAACATGGCGCTTTCGGCTGCGCGCCAATTCGAAAGCGTAGCGCATGATACGGTCGCAACCACGCTGAGTGAAGACTGTTTCCTGTAACGCCAGTTCGGCTGCAGTGTCGCGGTAGAGCCGCCCTCCAGCTTCGGAGTACTCCCCTTCATTGTTTTCGCGAACAATGCAGATGTCGATCTGGCCGGGAGAGAATCCTTTGAGTGGCGAGGCGATGCCGCGGAGCAGGCGCACAGGGCGCAGATTGACATACTGTTGAAACGCGCGCCGGATGGGGATCAACAATCCCCACAGCGAAATATGATCGGGGACTCCGGGATATCCGACGGCGCCAAGATAAATGGCGTCGAAGTCTCGCAACTGGTGGAGGCCATCCTTGGGCGTCATCCGGCCCGTCTTGAGATAAGTCTGGCAACTCCAATCGAAATGGTGCCAGGAAAAAGCTATGTCAAAGCGGCGTCCGGCGGCCTCGAGAACGCGAAGGCCTTCGGGCACGACCTCGTGTCCAATGCCGTCTCCTTCGATAACTGCGATCTTGTAACTTTTCACAATCCGCGCCTGCCTCGCGCAAGACTATTATCGCCGCGAAGTCGTATCGATTTTAATGTTACGACTGCGGTTCAGCATAGGTTCGAGAATTGAAACTTCATTCTGCCTTCTGAGTGGTATGGTCCACGCGGACTTTCGTATCCAAAAGCAGAGGTTGCGAATCGAGGGCAGAATCCGATGCTTCCCGCACGTATTGTACGAGGGCTTGGTTTCGTAGTCGGGCTGACCTGCACAATTGTCGGGGTTTGCCAGATGTTTGCCCAGGCAGCTTCCCACAATGCTCCGACCGCCTCGGAGAACCCGGTTGCCATCGATCAGGCTTGGCAGAAGGGCAGCGCAAAGTATGATGAGGCGCGCGCCGCGCTTCTGGACAGCGTTGATCGAGCCAACGCGGAAGAGCCATTCCGGCCTGACTGGGAATCGTTGCAGAATTACAAAGTTCCCGAGTGGTGCATGGATGCAAAGTTCGGAATCTTCATCCACTGGGGCGTCTATTCCGTTCCCGCTTTGGGCAACGAATGGTACCCGCGCAATATGTATAACCAGGGATCGAAGGAATTCAAACACCACATACCGACCTACGGCACACAGGACAAATTCGGCTACAAAGATTTCATTCCCTTGTTCAAAGCGGAGAAGTTCGAACCTGCGGCATGGGCGCGCCTCTTCAAGGAATCAGGTGCGAAGTATGTAGTTCCGGTGTTCGAGCATCACGACGGCTTCGCCATGTACGACTGCGGAGTCTCCGACTGGACGGCGGTGAAAATGGGACCGCATCGTGATTTGTGGGGTGAGTTGGCAAGGGCAGTCCGCGCCGAGGGATTGCACCTCGGCGCATCGTCGCATCGTGTCGAGCACAATTTTTTTCTGTGAGTCGGCCGCGAGATCGCGTCCGACATCAATGATCCGAAGTACGCCGATTTTTATGGGCCTGCGCATCGCTGGCTCGAGAACAAGAAAGGCACGCCGCTTTCCAACGATTTCACTTATGTCTCCAAAGCATGGACCGACGACTGGCTCGCTCGATCGGCTGAGATTGTCGTGAAGTACCACCCGGATATCATGTCTTTCGATTGGTGGATCGGCCAGCCCTCAGTTCGCGAAAACCTCACTCGCTTCGCGTCGTTCTACTACAACGAGTCTTGAGGCGCGGCGGGTGATAGGCGTGATCAACTACAAGGATTACGCCATGCAGGAGCAGTCTGCGGTGCTTGACATTGAACGCGGCCAGCTCTCGGGCATTCGTCCGCTGTACTGGCCGACCGACACTTCTATCAGCAACAAATCCTGGGACTACATTCAGAACGACAGCTTCAAGTCGCCCGAGTTTATAATCCATCAGTTGATCGATATCATAAGCAAGAATGGCAACCTTCTGTTAAACATCGGTCCGCGCTCCGATGGCACCATACCCGAAGAAGTGCAGCAGGTCTTGCGCGAAGTTGGCGCGTGACTTAAGACCAATGGCGACGCGATCTATGGCACGCGACCCTGGAAAATATACGGCGAGGGCCCCACCAAGGTGACCGAAGGCTCTTTTCACGATACGGATACACAGCCCTATACCGCCGAAGATTTTCGATTCACAAAAAAAAGCGACGCGCTTTACGCGATTGAACTGGGATGGCCTTCGAAGCGTGAGGCAGTAATCCATGCGCTGGGCCGAACTGCTTTAGGTGATGGTACTAAGATCGGGTCCGAGGTCTTGCTCGGATCCGACTCGAGGCTGGCTTTCGAACAGCGCAAGGACGGATTGCACATTCAACTGCCGGAGCAAAATCCGGGAAAGTACGCGTATTCGTTTCGAATCGTTCTCCACTGAAGTCAGATGGAACCGATTTTAATTGCCGCCGGGCACGCGAGTAAGATTTGTCTCCCGTACGGAAGAATTAATTGGCCTAGAAAGGTGACTTGATGAAGGTACTCGCTATCCTGCTGCAATTCCTCTTGTTGGTCGCCCTCTTCATGGCAAACTCGGTCGCACAATCGAGCTACGACCTGCGCTCGCCCGACGGGCGAATCGAAATCAGGATCCGCACCGCGGGACAAATCCGCTACGACGTCGTCCTGAAGGGCCGGGCCGTGCTCGAGAATTGCACGCTCTCTCTCGATGTGGAACATAAGAAACTTGGCCTCCAGCCGAAGGGGATCGATGCTAAGCCGCGTTCTTCCGATCAGGTCGTCGAGCCTGTGGTTCGCCAGAAGTTCGCGAAAATTCGCGACCACTACAACGAACTGAAGCTCAGCATGGAAGGCGGATATGCAGTCGTATTCCGCGCCTACAACGAGGGCGCGGCTTACCGCTTCGAAACGTCGATTCTGCAGGGGCAAGTGAAGGTCTACGGGGAAGAAGCGGCATTCAATTTTTCAGCAAACGACATTGTCTATTACCCACAGGAAGACAGCTTCTTCTCGCACAACGAGCGGAAATATCTGCCTCAGCACTTACGTGAAATTGCACCGGAGTTCATCGCAACACTGCCCGCCGTGGTCGACGTAGGAGAAGGCGCAAAGGTCGCCATCGCAGAATCGGACGTCGACTCGTATCCGGGCCTTTGGCTGCACGGCACCGGAGGAAATGGCTTGGCGGCAACTTTCCCCCCTCACCCGCTGAAGGAAAGTTTGACCGGAGATCGCGACTACAGAGTGGTGGAGAGCGCCGACTACATTGCCGTGACGGCAGGGACGCGCACGTTTCCCTGGCGAGTGATTGGCATTGCCGACCACGATGGCGACCTGCTCACCAACCAGATCATCTACCTCCTGGAAAAGCCTTCGCAAGTGCAGGACACGTCGTGGATCAAGCCAGGGAAAGTGGCCTGGGACTGGTGGAACGCCAACAATGTTTACGGCGTGGATTTCAAGGCCGGCATCAACACTGAAACTTATAAGTATTACATCGACTTTGCAGCGAAATACGGCATTCCTTACATCATCCTCGACGAAGGCTGGTACAAGTTGGGAAACGTGCTGCAGGTCGTTCCCGAAATCGACATGGACGAACTGACTGCTTATGCGAGGCAGAAAAACGTGGGGATCATTCTGTGGGTGGTATGGAAGACGCTGGACGATCAACTGATTCCCGCTCTCGATCAGTTCGAAAAGTGGGGCGTGAAAGGAATCAAAGTTGATTTTATGCAGCGCAGCGATCAGATCCTGATCGATTACTTCCACCGAGTCAGCCGGGAATGTGCTAAACGCAAAATGCTAGTGGACTTTCATGGCGACCAGAAACCTGCAACTATGACCCGGACGTGGCCCAACCTGATCAGCACCGAAGGCGTGCGCGGAATGGAGTGGAGCAAATGGAGCGCTGAAACTGAACCGAAGCACAATGTGACGCTGCCGTTCACACGAATGTTTCTTGGTCCCATGGATTACACACCCGGTGCGATGCGAAACGCGACTAAGGCGACTTTCGCGCCTATTTTCAGCCAGCCGATGGCGCTGGGAACGCGCTGCCACCAACTCGCAATGTATGTGGTCTTCGAGAGCCCGTTGCAGATGTTGTCCGACAGCCCGTCAAACTATATGCGGGAGCCAGAAATTATGGATTTTCTCGCTCCGGTTCCGACTGAGTGGGATGAAACGAGAGTGCTCGATGCGCGCATCGCGGACTACGTGGTGGTCGCCAGAAGAAATGGCCGTGAGTGGTACGTGGGAGCGATGACGGACTGGACACCGCGCAATCTGGAAATCGATTTGTCGTTCTTACCTGAAGGAAACTTCACGATGGAAGGGTATCAAGACGGGGTGAATGCTGATCGCAACGCAAGCGACTATAAGAAAACAACCACTCAGGTGAATCGAACGAGCAAGATCAAACTTCCCCTTGCGAGTGGCGGTGGGTGGGCTGCAAGAATCCATTAGTAGTCAGCGCGTTTTCGGCAGTGCACGCACGGCGCCCGTAGAAATTCCGCCGTCCACTAGTAGAGTTTGTCCGGTGATGTAGCGGCTCGACTCCGCCGCGAGGAATACGACTGCCGCGTCCAGATCGTTAGGCCCGCCTGGGCGCTTGAGCGGAATGCGGTCCCTGAGATATTCGACCCATTCCTTGTCTTCGTAGAGAATCTTGTTTTGCTCCGTTCGAAACCAGCCCGGAGCAAGGCAATTGACCGTGATTCCGTGCGGCCCCCAGTCGTCCGCCAAACTCATGGTGAGTTGCCGAACCCCGCCGCGGCTCGCTCCATAGGGGGCGAGACCTGCGTAGCCGGCAACACTGGTGACCGACCCAATATTGATAATGCGCCCGTAACCGCGCGGAATCATGCGGCGCGCTACGGCCTGCGCGACAAAAAAACTTCCCCGCAGGTTCGTGTCGAGGATCAGGTTCCAGTCATCCCAGGTCACGTCCATCGCAGGTTTGCGTACGTTGCATCCGGCGTTATTGACGAGGATATCGAGACCGCCGAACGCATTTTCTGCTGACGACGCCATTCTTTCGATGCTTTTCTGATCCCGCACATCGAGTTCAAGAGATAGCGCACGGCGGCCCAGGGCTTTGATCTCCGATGCAAACCCCGATAGGGAATCCGCATTGCGGCTCGTAAGAACCAGGTCTGCGCCGGCTCTGGCAAGCGCGCGTGCAAACTGCTGGCCCAGACCTCGGCTGGTTCCAGTCACGATGGCCACGCGCCCATTCAGATCGAACAACGCTTGATTTGTCGGAGCCTCGCTCACGAGTCAGGTCCCGGCGTAAGAACAACCTTCATCAAGTTAGGCTCGCGCGCATACAGCCGTTCAAACCATCGTGGACCGTCGGCGAGAGGCGCAACCGCGGTGATGAGAGGTTTGACTCGAATCGCTCCGCTGGATAAGAGTTCAATTGCCCTCGGATATTCCCCGGCAGACGCGCACGATCCTTGCAACCGAATCTGTCGTGTCACCACTTTCTGCAGCGGCAGTGTGACCTCCGGCGAAATGTTTCCCACCAGGATGACGCTACCGCCTTTCCGGACGCTATCGATCGCGAAATTTACAGTTTCAGTCTTGCCTACCGCTTCGACCGCAAGATCGACGCCGGTTGCATTCGTGAGCTCGGAAATGCTGCGAGCGAGATCCGGTCCCGCAGCCAGTGTCGTGGTCGCCCCGAGCTCACGGCTGAGTCTAAGACGGGCCGGATCCACATCCGCGACAAAAACTCGCGAACAGCCTGCAACCGTCAGCCCCTGCTGCAGCAGGAGTCCGATTGTGCCGGCGCCGACGACAAGCGCAGTACTGCCCCCGGCGACGGGGACCAGCGAAACCGCGTGAAGCGCAACCGCAACCGCTTCCAGAAGCGCCGCTTCAGCAAAGGAAAGATTTTCTGGCAAGCGATAGACGATGTGTGCGGGAACAACAACAAACTCTGCAAACGCTCCTGCGCGACGGTAATCACCGCACGACACGCCCAAGACCTGGCGATGATCGCACAGGTTAATGTTTCCCTGCAGGCAAGGCGGGCATTCGCCGCAATAAATCGTCGAATCGAAAGTGACGCGATCGCCTTCCGACCAGCCCTTCACGCCCGCACCAACGGCCGCGATGGTTCCCGCGGCTTCGTGGCCCATCACAATAGGCGGAATGCGGCGTCCCGACGCGCCATCGTAGCCGTGCACGTCACTGCCGCAGATTCCGCACGCCGCAACGCGAATCAGCACCTCATCGCGCCCCGGCCGTGGCATGGCGAGGTCGGTGAGTTCCAGGCGACGATATTGCGACAGCACTAGAGCTTTCATTTCGTCGATTTCGAAAGTGATGTCGGCGGGCTCAATACTCCCGATGCTTTCTCACTGTGTCCGTGTGATGATCTGGTTGACGGACGGTTTTGTCAAACCAATGATCACAGACTTCGATCTGCAATCATCAGCGCTAACAGAAGCAGCTGTTGACGTGCGGCCATTGGGATGGGGCCTCCTGCCGCGGAAGGATTCGCGGGAGCCCTAGAAAGAGTCTCTTCGATGCGATTGACGTCCAAGCCACCGGCGTTGCTTCCCTTGAATCGATTGAGCACTTCCCGCGCTTTCTCAATTTGTCCTGTCTGATAATAGAAAACTCCGAGTGTGGAATAACTGCCTGCCCACTCCGGCAGCAAATCTACAGCGTGCTCCAGGCGTTCGGCAGCCCGCGTCGTATCCCCCCGAAGCACTGAGATGAGCCCCAGGCCCCACACTATTTTCCCCGAGCCGGGAATTCTGGCAAGGCCTTTCTGCAATGTCTCCTCGGCGCCATTGAGATCATTGTCGCGAAGTTGGATCAGGGTCAGCGATAAGTAATACTGGTCGTTGTCCGGATTTCGGCGGATCGCATCGCGGAAAATTTCCATCGCCCTCGCGGTCTCGCCGACGTGCGCTTCGATGTCTCCCAACAACGACAGGAAAGCATCGTCCTGCTGGCCAGCTGGCGAAACGTTCTGTGCGGCATCGAATGCCTCTGCGTATGAACCCTTGCGGAAAAAGGCATCCGCTAAATTGAACTTCACATCATCGGAATCTGGATTGGCACGAAGTGCGGCTCGAAAGTGCGCGATGGCATCATCGTACAAACGATAACGCGCGAGTAATACGCCGACGCCAGTCTGGGTGCGATAGTCGTCCGCACTCATTTGATCGAGTTGCGCGATGGCTTCTCGAGCCTGGCTGACTCGTCCGAGTTTCAAAAGAGTTTCAGCCAGCACGTACAAATCTTGGGGCTGTCCGGGATGCTTTTTGACCTGCTCAGTCAGTTCTGCCAAATCCATTTGAGTGCGTGCTTGCGGAGAAAGGTTCGAGCGGCTATCGAGGTAGTCGAAAAGGTGTTGGTAGGGGTAAGGCCCAGTGGCTGCATTCTTCGAAAGAGTCTGGAAAACTTTCAAATCTCTTTGCGCCGCAGCAGTCAGATGCAGGCTTCGCT
>Ga0070717_10004309_pt1 | contig 10264 bp, 8 predicted proteins | sample LARL113metaG_FD_71366 | JGI IMG/M metagenome (GOLD analysis project Ga0070717, IMG submission 71366) | Corn, switchgrass and miscanthus rhizosphere microbial communities from Kellogg Biological Station, Michigan, USA - LAR L11-3 metaG | ecosystem: Host-associated > Plants > Roots > Rhizosphere ... | reverse complement strand
GGCGGGGCTCGGGGACGGGGCGTGGACCAGGTGCTAGAGGCGCTCCGAAGCCCACAGACGGCAGACGGCGCGGTGGAGGCGGTCCGACGGTTGGAGCTTGACAATGACGGCGATCGCGTGCGCGCCTTCATCCTGTCGGCCACCGACCTCGCCAGGCGCGACCGGGAACTCGCCGCCTCGATTCCCTCTGACGACGAGACCACCCGGCTCCTCCACGACGCCGTCCTGGGCCGCGGACGAGCCGTCGCACGCTCCGCACTGTGGGCCGCAACGATGCTCGCAGGCCGGCGGGCCGAGATGGAGACGGCGATCGAGAACCTCGACGGTCCTCCTGATCAGGTGGCGACCGCCCTGGAGACCTTGGAGGCAGCCGGCGACCCGGGGCTGGTTCGCCCGCTTTTGGCTCTCTGGGAGCCGGCCGCCCCTTCGGCACACGGGGAGGACTGGCTGTCTCTGGCAGACAGCGACGACGACGAGTTCATCAAACGATGCGCGGACCTGGTGCGCGCCAGACGACAAGGAGAGCACATGACGGGCACAATCGCGGCGCTGTCCCCGATCGAGCGCGTCTTGTTCCTGCGCAATGTCTCGTTGTTCACCGGTCTGTCGCCGCAGGACCTCGAGCGCGTCGCGCTGCTCGCCGAGGAGCGTGGATTCGCCGACGGCGAGATGATCGCGTCCGAAGGCGAACTCGGGGACGAGCTGTATATCGTGATCGGCGGCACGATCCGCGTGGTCCAGGACCGCGGCAGCACCGAGCACGAGCTGGCCCGACGGGCGACGGGCGACGTGGTCGGGGAAATGTCGCTGATCACCCAGTCGCCCCGGATCGCATCGCTTGTGGCGGACGGCGCCGTGCGGGCGATCCGCCTCGGCCGTCGTGAGTTCGAGAGCATGCTCCGAGAGCGCCCCGGAATCGCCATGGCCGTCATGCGCGTGCTCGCGAACCGGCTCGCCGAGGACGCACGCCGACAGGATGAGACCGAGCAGTAAGTCTGACCGGAAGACTGCGGCGGCTCTGGGGCTAGAGGAATGCCGAGACGATTCGGCCCGAACTCATCTGGGACCCAAGGTCATGACCGCTGGCCGGACTCACCGGATCACCTCGAACATGGCCATCATCCCTGCGGCGTGATGTTCGAGGATGTCGCAGTGGCTCAAGTCGCACGTTCACCCTCTTCCCGGTGCCCGCCACGTTCGTGCGCATCGGTCCTTCCTTCCGCCCTCTCCCGCCGGACCCACCGAAGATGAAGACTTGACGACGAGGCTGACGCCTGAGCCCCGAGATTGCAGCCGACGTGGGGAGGCCGTTATGGCAGGGAATGCCACGGATGGCAGCGCGCAGCTCGACGAGGTCGCCCGGCGCGCCAACGTGCCGATCGAGTTCGTCCGCCGCCTCGCCGCCCTTGATGTGCTGAGCAACGACCTGTCCATCGCCGTCAAACGAGAGCTTGGCCGGGTGCGGCTGCTGTACGCCTGGTCGCAGGCCGGGTTTCCGCCCGAGACCATCATGCGTCTCGTCGGCCGGAAGGCCCTTTCAATCACGTTCCTCGACACCCCCGGCGTTCAGGCGCCCCGACGGCTCGACAGCCGCTACGAAGACGCCGCCGCCGAGCGCGGCGTCCCCGAGTCACTCGTGGAACGTCTCCACGAGTCGATCGGCTTCGAGCCGCCGGACCCGCACGACCGCGCCGGGGAGGACGACCTCGCGCTGCTCGACGTCATGGAGCTCTTCCGCAGTGTGGGTGTCCCGGAAGAAGCGGGCCTTCGGCTGTTCGCCGTCTACGCCGACGCAGTGCGCAGGATCGCGAAGGCCGAGGCCGAGCTCTACGAGGCGAACATCGAGGAGCACCTACGAGCGAGCGGCATGACCCAGCGAGAGATGATCGAGTTCGGCACCGTTTTCGGCAACCGCGTCTCCGCGGCGCTGGAGAAGGCACTCGTGATGGTGTACCGGCGACACCGGGTCCATGCGTGGACCGAGCACTCCGTGAACCATGTGGAGGCCGCGCTGGAGATCGAGGGAATCGAGGGCCACATCCCGCAGCCGCCGGCGATCTGCTTCGTGGATCTCACCGGGTACACAAGGCTGACCGAAGAACGCGGCGATCGATTCGCCGCCGATGCCCCGGCTCAGCTCGCATCCCTTGTGAAGCACATCTCTCGCCGCCGGGGCGGGAGCCCGATCCGGTGGCTGGGCGACGGAGGGATGTTCCACTTCCCAAACCCGGCCCGCTCGGTGGACGCCGGCCTGGATATGGTCGAGCAGGCTCCGGTGATAGGACTCCCGCCAGCCCACATCGGCATCCATGCGGGCCCGGTGATCTTCCAAGACGGCGACGTGTACGGGCGGACGGTCAACATGGCGTCGAGGCTCGCATCGGTCGCGCAAGCCGGCGAGGTGGTGGTCAGCGAAGAGGTCGCGCAGCGGGCAGACCGGTTCCGCTACGAGGACATCGGCCCAGTGACCCTCAAGGGGGTGACGGCCCCCATGCGGCTGTTCCGCGCTGCGCGGTGATCGGGCGAGAACGCACAGGACACCGTTTGTCCACACGGACAGCCAAGGGTTCTGGCTGCAGCTTGGCCACAGCGGCCGTGGGCTAGGGCCGGACCTGGTTGGCGAAGCGGGAGATGCATGTGGAGACTTCTGCCCTGTTGGCGGCCTGGGCGATGCACTTGTCGAACCGGGCGAACACGTCCGTGTTGCGGGCGGCCCAAGTGCCCACCCGCACGCTCAGGTCGATCGAGATGACCAGCGCGAGGGCGCAGCACACGACGCCAGCGATGGCCTGGCCGGTGTTCGTCGCTCCCCGGCTCCTGCCACGGGTGAGCGCGATGATCCCCAGGATCAGGCCCACCAGCCCGCCCACCAGGGCCAGCGGAAACAACACGAACGAGACCCCGGCGACCAAACTGGCAACCCCGATGACCAGGGCCGCGACGCCGAGCCCATTGCGGGACCGCACGGGTGCCGCAGACGGTGGCAGCGGCGCCGACTGCGCGGGCTGAGAGAGGTCCATGACGAGTTCCTTTCCGGCCAGGCGAAACGGCCAGGTGAGGCGACGCCCATGTGGCAATGCAACACTGCCTGTCACTACCCTCCCTGGCCGGGGACGCCGGGTAAAGACAGATCACCTCGAACAGCCCGCAGCACTGCCGAAGCGCCTCCACCCACGCAACCGGGCAGCGCGGGGCTCAGACGCGACCTGATCGCGCACCGGGCACCCTGAACTTCGTCCCCGCCTGCGAGAACGTCGTATTCCACGGCCCGCCTTAACAGCACGCTTATTACCCGGCGTCCGGCTGTTCTTGCTCATCCTCAAAGAGCCGCTGCTGGTGGCCCTGCGTCCACGCTGAATACTGGAACCACGTCAGTGCCATCAAGGCGGCGACGCCCACCACCCCGCCGGTGACGAACCCCGCGACCGCCGAATGGCCGGCGGCGATAGTGGCGAGCAGGCCTGCGGCAGAGCCAGTCAGGACCGCAGTGACCACGCCGATCATTCCGGCGGTTGTCCGCAACATTGGCCAGTACCCGCTGCGCAAGCCCAGGAGGGCAAGCCGCCGCGAGGGCGGGACGCTGGCCAGGTAGCGAGTCAGTTCCGGCGCGAAGTCGAAATAGTAGGCCCTCAGCCGTGCGATCCGTTCGGAGTAATGAAGCTCTTCGATCCCGGACTGGAGCACGCGGTCGAAGGTGACCAGGCCAATGAAGGACAGCGTCGACAGCAGGATCAGGCCAAAGGCATAGAACGCGGTGCCGATGCGGGTGGCTGTGGCGATCAGCCCCAAGGCAACGAGCCCGGCGGATACCGAGCCGATGAAGATCGTGGCCCGGCTCGTCGATTCCGTGATCGCCGCGGCACGTGCTCCCTGCAGGGTGAAATGCTCGGTGGTCACGAAGGCGACTGCGGTCGGCTGCGGAGCCGCGCCGCCTGCGCCGGTACTCGCGTTCTGGTCGCTGCTCGTAGTCTCACCAGCTTTCAGGGGGACGGTCAGGGTGCGATTCTCGCAGCAATCATGAGGGTGCAGGCGCTTGCCCGCATCGGCGCCCGCCATGGTGGTCCACGTGCGCCGCCAGAACTGCGCAGAAACCACCCGGTACGCCCATGTGAACCGCGCGGAACCATGCATGTCCGGATGTTGTGAGGTATGGCGCGTTACAGATCACTTCACGAGCGGCTGGTTGCTACGGACCGATGAGACGACATCGATGATGGCCTGGGCGGTCACGGCAGCGTCTGCCTGCTTGAGGACCAGGTCCGGGTGGCTGGCTCCGTCGACTACGCGGTGCACGCTGTTGGTCGACAAAGTGGCCGTCTTGTCCTGCGCCGCCATCCAGGCGGCGGCACTCCCACTGCCGGCTGTCAGGACCACCAGTGGCTTGCCGCCGAAGTCAGTGAGAGATGCAGCTTCGTGTTCCGATGCGTTGGCTTGGAGGAACTCGTCGATGGTGCTGCGAAGACTGGTTGAGGTCGCGTTCTTCGCGCCTACCTCGGCCGCAGACCGCGGCGGCAGGGTGCCGTAGCCGCCGCCGAGGCCGATCAAACGCCCCACACCCAGCCGAGCCGAGGCCGAGGCCAGCACGGAGGCACGAGCCAGGATGTCGTCGGGACCCCAACTTTGAGCCGAGGTCGATGCCGGCGACGCGGATCCGGTCGAGTCGATCAGCACCATTCCGGCAACTTCATTGGGATAGCGGGCCGCAAAGATGCGTACATAGAGGCCACCGAAGGAGTGACCTGCCAACACATACGGGCCTGGTACGTGTGCGCGATGCAGCAACGTGTGCAAGTCCGTCGCGATCTGCTCGCCGTCCTGGGTGGTGTCTGAAGGGTCGCTCCACCCCCGGCCTGCCCGGTCATACACGCAGACTCGGGTGTGATCGGCGACCGCCGGCGCTATCCAGCCCATGGCCGAAGACATATCGCCGCCCCCCGGTTGCAGCACCACAGTGGGACTCCCTGAGCCAGTACAGTGAATGTGCAACCTGTATCCGCCGACGTCGATCAGCTGGCCCGTCACCGGGTACGCGCTGGCATCCAGGTGCTCGCGCACGGTCTCGTAAGCCCCGCCCACCGAGGCAACAGCCATCACTGCGATCACCGGGTAGAGCAGCCATCGGCGAGTGCGGCTGTGCAGCTGCCGATGGGCCTGCACGGCCATCCAGACCGCCAGCGCCAGCAACGCGGGAGGCCACACCCAGCGGAGCACATCGGCCACGCCGGAACCGAACGCGACGAGGAGAAGGCCGGACACGCCCATGAAGACCGCCGGCACCACGGCCCATCGCTGTGGCTGGTCGGTGAACCGCACCGAGAGCACCGCGAGCATCGCCCAGCCCAGGGCGAATCCCCATAGCACCGCGCCGGTGATGTCGTTTTCTTGCACCTGGATGAAGGGGGCGGCGGCGAGAAGCAAAGCGGCAACGACCCCGGTCGCCAGCGACCCAGCCACGATCCGCCCAATATGACCGTTTCGCGCGGGAATGGAGCCTTCATCCGAGCGAACCTGGCCCATGTCACCGGGGGTGGCAGGGGTGTTCGCCATGGAACTCAACTCCTCGCGTAGCGAGCAGAGCCATCTGCACATGGGGCACGTTCCGAGGTACTCGACGATACGCCGCCATCAGCGAGATGACCCGCCCGAACAAGACGGGATCCGCTGTGGCCCCAACATGGCTGAGACCAAGAGAGCCCGCGCACACCAGCCCGCTCATCATGCAGATCCGGGCGACGCCAGCGCGCCGGCCTGGTGGGCGGGCTCGGCCCTGATCATCTTCTACACGGGCCTGGCGGCCGGACCGATAAGCGTCGTCGCGCCGGTCTCCGGGCTGGTCTCCACGGTCCTGCCGGTCGCGGTCGCACTGGCTGAGGGCGAGCGGCGCCGCAGCATCGCCCGCCGGGCCCTGGCCGGGCCCTCAGCTACGGCATCGCCTCAGGCACCTCGTTCGGCCTGTTCTTCCTCCTTATCCGCAACGCCGGGCAGTCCGGGGAACTCTGGCCGGTGGCGGCCGGGCGGATCGGCGAGCTCGCGGTCGTCCTCATCGCTGCGGCAGTGCTGCGGCGCAGCATGCTGCCATGCGGCGCCGGGGGAAGACTGCTGCCGGCTGCGCCGGTGCGGGCGCGATCGACGTCGTCGCGAACATCTGCTACGTCCGCGGCCACCCGGCCTGGCATGTTCGGCCTGGCAGTCGTGCTCGCCTCGCTCTACCCCGGAGTCACCGTCCTGCTGGCCAGGGCGGTGCTCGGCGAGCGGCTGCGCTGGGCCCAGCGGGCCGGCCTCGGGGCTCGCCGCGATCGGCATCATCGTCGTCGCAGCATGACCGCGCTCGCCACAACGCCGCAGCGCCGCCCCAGCCGCTCGAAATGCCTGCGAGGCGCCGACCCACACCAAAGCGGTCAATGGGATTTTGCGCACTCAGGGCCGGCCAGCCCAATCACTGAGCGTGATCCCAAGCAGGCCCGGCGGGCTTCCGGATCGCTGGCTCGGTGCTCCCCTTGGGATGGCTAGATCGTCGCGGCAAGCCGCGCAGATTAGCCTGATCTTGGGCAATACCGCCCCCGGGCAGACGCATCCCCGCGATGAGGAACTACGTGGTGTGATCCGCATGTTCGGCCACGGTCAGGCAGCTGGTCGGCGTGGTTCACGATGGCGAGCTTAGGCGGCGTACCGGAGCCTTTAGCGCCCATGGAACCCCACGTTGTAGTCGGAGCTCGGTGTAGGTCTTTGGGTCGAAGACAATCATGGTCTTGCCGTCGGCGGGCGCGACCAGGCGTTACCCAGACCGTGCCGCCCGATGTCGTCCGCGGCGTGAGGCGCGAGCGTGAGGCCCTTCGTCTGCGCCATCGGGTCATGCAACGGGCCCGCTGCCCAGATGTGAGGTAACCCTGGCTCAGCAGCTCATCGACGGCCTTGCCGAGTCCTTTAAGTGACCACGGGCGGGTTGCTGTCCATTCGGTGCACGGATGTGTCAGCTCAGTAGCGCGGGTAGACAGCCGGGTCGGCGTGCAGGGGCTCGTGCTTGCGTTTGGCGGCGCTGGGGTCGTCGAAGATGCGCTCGGCCGCTTCGCCGGCCGTCATGACGTCCACGTCGCCCCAGGCGCGGGCCTGCTCGATGAGGGCACGGATGGCTGCGACGCGGGACGCCCTTCCGGACAGGAAGGGATGGGCGTTGAGTACCAGCGCGCCACCGTGCTCGCGCAGGGCGTCGAGTTCTTCTGCCCATACCTTGACGGCGGTGCTGGGCGGGACGACGGTCTTGCCGATACCTGGTTCCCACATGTAGGCGTACTGGGGGAAGTCATCCCAGCTCCAGTGCGGCGGTATCTCGGCGATGGTGCCGTGGTCGGTTTCGAGCAGGTAGGGACGGTCGTCATCCATCTGGTTCGACTCGTACCGCAAGCCGAATTCGGCCACCAGGCCAGCCGTGGTCCACGTGGCGGCCCACAGGGCGCTGCGGTGACCGCGTGGCCGGATACCGAGCTGGTCGAGTGCGTCTAGTCCTTGTTCGAAGTCTCGGCGTTCTTCTTCCTCGGTCAGCAGCTGTGGTGGTCGGTGGCTATATGAGTGGTGGCCGATCTCGTGCCCCTGGGCGTCGATACGCCGGATGAGTTCGGGATACCGGCAGGCCGTGACACCGGGGACGAAGAAGGTGGCGCGCACCTGCTCGGTCTTAAGCATGTCGAGGATGCGGGGCACGCCGACAAGCGGGCCGAACGCCTGGTGACTCATCACGTTGGGGTGCGCGGCGTACCGGCGCCCCTCGGCGAGCATGCACGATTCGGCGTCGATGTCGAAGGTGAGGATCAGGGCTGCGCGATGTCCGCTCAGCCAGTTGCGACCAGTGGCAGGAGGGTCGGCCATGATGCTCCAAGGTGTCTGAGGCGGCGGTTGGTTCGTATGGGTGGCCGGTGTTTAGAAGCTAAGGCCGAGGTCGATGCGCGCCTGCGGGTATCTGCTGGTGGGCATGTTCCTCCGAAACAGCGGCATCTTGCGTCACACGCTAGGGGAAGGCAGGCTGTTACACAGCCGGACAATGCGTACAGCGATCGACCGTCGGCTGTACATGCCGTACATGGAGGCTGGATGGTCTGTGTACTGGACTTGGTGGCGCTCGACGAGCTGGCGCTCGAGTTGGTGGCCGGCGCGGCCGCGGCCGGCCGCCCGCTGGCGGGCGCCAGCGTGAACGAGCACGCCGATCCGACGCCGTGGCTGCGCGGCGGGGAGCTGCTGATGTGTGACGGGCTGGAGCTTCGCCGGAGCAAGAGGCACATCGATGCCTACGTCGACAGAATCGCAGCGGCAGGCGTGGCGGCCCTTGCGATCGGGATCGGCGAGAACCTGCCGTTCGCCCGCGTGCCCCGCCTCCTGGCCAATGCCTGCGAGGTTGCTGGGTTGCCCCTGGTCAAGGTGCCAAGCACCACACCGTTCGCCCAGGTGTCCGAAGCGGTGTTTAGCCGGCTGACGCAGGAGCGCTTCGGCGAGGCGCCGATGATGGTCGAAACGCAGCGTGCTTTGACGCGGGCCGCGGCAAAGCCCGCGAGCAGCCCGTCGGTGGTGGCTACCTTGGCCCGCCTGACCGGCCTGCTGGTGATGCTGTGCGACACCGAGGCGGGTCTCATCACCACCTCGCCCGATGTCGCCGCGACACCGCCAGTGGTCCTCGCGACGATACGGGAGCTGGTGCCCCGCGGCCTGCATGGCACCGCGATGGTGCCCTCCGGTGACGGCTATATCCGCATCCAGCCGGTGGGCGCCAATTCGCTGCGAGGCTTCCTCGCTTACGGCACCGAGCATGGAGGCATCAGCGAATTCCAGGGATCTGCGGCCGGGTTCGCTGTCTGGTTGCTAGGCATCGACCTGGAGCGGCAGCACGTCGTCCGAGCGCTGCAACGCCGTCCCCGCGAGGAGGCCGCGGAGCGGCTGGCGCGAGGTGTCACCCCGGCGGCCGCCGGGCAGCTGCTGCGTTCCCAGGGGATACACGCAGACCGGGTCAAGGTGGCACTGGCCCAGCCCCCGTTGGGTGACATCGCCGATGCCGTGAACAAGGTTGCCGACTTGATCCCGGAGGCGCTGGCGGGAAGGGACCGCTCGGCCGTGTTGATCATCGTCCCGGCTGATCTCCCCGACCTCGCCGCGCGGCTGGCGGCAGGGAATCCCGCGTGGCCGGTGGGCCTGGGCGGGCCGGTGCAACCGCACCAGTGCCCGATCAGCCTCCGCCAGGCGCAACGAGGCGTTCAGCTCGCACAGCAGCGTGGCGGCGGCGTGCTGGACGTGATGACGCTGGCCAGCGCGCGCATCCTGCTCGAAGGAGTGCCGGCGGACATGCTTCGGTCATACGCGGACGCGACCTTGCGGCCGGTGGAGTCTGCCGACGGCGGCGAGTTGCTGCTGCGCACGCTGCGGGCCTGGCTGGCAGCGTGCGGCGTGGCCGACTCTGCGGCCGCGGCGGCCGGCGTGCACAGACACACGCTCCGGCACCGGTTGCAGCGCGTGGAGCAACTCACCGGCCGGCATCTCGACAACGCCCACGACCGGGGTGAGCTGTGGCTTGCGTTCGAGGCCCGCGACCTCGCCGCCACCTCAGGCTGACCCCACTGCACAGCCGGGTGCGCAGACGGCAACGTGCCCGTGCCGGTTAAGGTAAGCGACCTCGTGATGCCCGACCTGTGCTCTGAACCGATGGGCGAAGACAGGGACGCCCAGGGCCTGGCTGGCCATCGGCAACGCCATGACGTGGTCCAAATGGGCGTGGGGCAGTACGATCGCCCATCCGCATCCAAGCTTGCGCGGCACGCCATGCCAGGGAGCTAGACGCCAACTGCCAGATCGGCAGCCGGACCCCAAGCCCGACCGGTCGGCCGATTCGCGAGATTGCTCCCGTCACGAGCGCCGTACGCCCGTAATGTCATCGGGGGCCCGCTCACACAGCGCCGGCATCGACGACCGGCTGGCTCGCCTCCAACCTGGATACCCGGTCGTGCGGAAGCGGGCCTTCCTGGATTGCGACCTTTTCGCCCATCGCGGGCGCCTGCCTGAGATGCGCTGCCGGGACGCTCGCGCTCGCGCTGACCGAGAGCGTGCAAGAATGAAGTACACCGCTCCGGCGACGACCGGCCCCAGGATCCACGTCAGATCCGCTCCGTGGAGCGTCTTGCTGATCGACCCGTGCAGCCTCGGCGAGTCGATCGTCAACGCGCAGACCGCGGCACCGGCCAGCATAGCGACGAAGCCCTTGACGTTGATCCCCTTCCAGCCCCAATAA
>Ga0070717_10004306_pt1 | contig 10266 bp, 7 predicted proteins | sample LARL113metaG_FD_71366 | JGI IMG/M metagenome (GOLD analysis project Ga0070717, IMG submission 71366) | Corn, switchgrass and miscanthus rhizosphere microbial communities from Kellogg Biological Station, Michigan, USA - LAR L11-3 metaG | ecosystem: Host-associated > Plants > Roots > Rhizosphere ... | reverse complement strand
CTTTGGGGAGTTGGGCGAAAAAGTTGCGCAGCAGGAAGACCGCGAAGGGCAGGCCAAAGGCCGTGTGTGCTATCCAGAGTGCGGCGTATTGGCCTGTCAAGCCGATCGTTGTGAACAGCTGGAGGATAGGTGCCAGTGCAATTTGTGATGGCACGACCAGCAGTGCTACGATGCCGAAAAAGAAGAAGTCGCGCCCTGGGAATTTCAGCCAGGCGAAGGCGTAGGCCGCGAACGCGCCGAGCGCTATCGGAAAGATCGTCCCCGGTATAGCGATGATCAGGCTATTGAGAAAGGCCTGGCCAAATCCGTACGCCTGGATGACCGTCTGATAGTTCTCAATCGTAAAGCTCCAGGGAGGGACAAGCCCCGTCCACCAGCCAGTGCTGGCGGTCAGCTGTGGTGGGCGAAACGATGCAACAAACAGGCCAAAGGTCGGGATCGACCACAGAAGTCCAATCACCACCACAAGCGCAGTGACTAAGTTGCTGCTGAGCGCATGGGTGAAACGCTCCCGTGCTGAGCGTGGCCGCTCCAGCGTTGCCAGTCGCTCAGTGATGCTCCTGGCGGCCCTTTCGCGTGTCGCTAGTTCGGTAATCTGCTGGCTCATCGTGTTCTCTCCTGTGCTCGCATTCGACGAATATTGATGTACATCACCGGCAGGATCGCTATGGTCAGGATCACTGCTAGCGCACTTCCCAGGCCATAGTTTTGGTTATTGAAATACTGGTTGTAAAACTCCATGGCAACCACACTGGTACTATAATTCCCGCCAGTATTGACGTAGATCACATCAAAGATTTTGAGGATATTGATGACCATGGTGGTGGTGACGACGCCAAGGGTGGGGCTGATCATCGGGACCATGACGCGCCAGAACATGGTAAAGCGGCTCGCCCCATCGATTTTAGCTGCCTCGATGACATCGTCGGGGATACCTTTGAGGGCTGCCGAGAGAATCACCATGCAAAAGCCGGTCCAGATCCAGACATAGATCGCGATCAACGCGAAGTTATTCACGGCCTCATTCTCGAACCAGGCCTGCGCTGGTACGTGGAAAAGCCCTATGAACGCGTTGAGCAGGCCGACCTGGGGCTGACCGGGGGCGGCATACTCGTAGACGAAGCGCCAGATGACGCCGGCGGCCACCAAGGAAAGCGCCATGGGGATAAAGAGCGCGGACTTGATCACCCGCTCGATCTTCACCCTGTCTACCAGGACTGCGACGGTCAGGCCCAGTCCTACGGTCAGGATCGTTCCCAGGACCAACCAGATCAGATTATTCCTCAACACAAGGAGCATGTTCGGGTCGGTGAAGATCGTCTTATAGTTTTTGAACCCAACGAACGCCGTCGAAAGCTTATTCTGAAAGCTGTACACAACCGTTTGGATCATAGGGTAAATGAAAAAGAGCAGCATCAACACCAGGGCAGGCCCGATCCATATGAAGGCTGACCAGGAGATTTCTCGCCTCTCTTTATGGGGAGGGATAGCGACAGAAACGCTTTCTTTAGCCATCGTTGCCATACATGACCTCCTTTGTCACAACAAGGGACGTACAGGTAGCACAGCGTACGCAGATTAGCAGGTAAAACAACTCCTCGGTCACGAGGAAGGGAAGCGCCTATATGGTAGCTATTGTACCATTACGGGTTGGGTTTTTCCATCCCTTGCTGACGAACCTGCTCGCATACGTGTAAGGATCAGCTGTGGAGAGATTGGTCCCACAGAGGGGCAGTCTCTCCACAGTTGCGCTTCCTCCGGCGCGTTTAGGACGAGTATGCCGAAACAGCAGTGCTTTCAAGCGTACTGAGTATGCTGTTCAGTTGCGATGGATTGGAGATATAGTCCAGCACACCCTTCCAGTAAGCGGTCTCCATCGCCTGGGGCATCAGGTCATCTGGACTGTTTCTAAAAATGGGAGCCTGGCTCAACTGCTTGCCGGCAGCGCGCTGCACATCATTGGGATAGGCGCTCAGGGGGACCGCTTTGTTGACCGAGGATTTGCCGCCCTGTTTCACCCAGATCTCCTGCGCTTCAGCCGTTGACAGGTATTGCAGGTACTGGCGGATGGCACTGTTATCTCTCAACGCAAACACCATATCAGCGCCGCCGGTGACCGCGCCGGCGTACGCCGGGGTGATCGTGGGGAAGGTGAAGAAATTGTAATCGGTGCCCGCCTGCAAGCTGGGAAACTGCGCGGTAATGAAGCCGACCAGGAAGTCACCCAGGTAGTCCATGTAGGCCTTTGGGGGCGAAGCGTAGGGTAGGTAGGATGCAGGCGTGAAGTTGGTGGCCAGGATGGACTGGGGCGCGCCATTGATGTAGTGTTTGCCCTGGACGATCTGGCCGAACATCTGGAAGGCGTTTTTGACGCTGGCGTCGGTCCAGGGAATTTTGTGTGCGACCCATGCGTCAGTCATGGCCCCGCCATTGAGGCTGAGGAAGATCTGGTCAATCCAGTCGGCACCGGGCCAGCCGCTGGCAGCCCCGCTTTCCACGCCCAGGGTCCAGGGATATTGGCCAGCGCTGGCGATCTTGTCCGAAAGGGTGATCAGGTCATTCCAGGTCTGGGGAACGGTATAGCCTTTGGCCGTGAACTGCTTGGGGTCATACCAGACGGTGCCCTTGCTGTTGGCCAGCATTAGCACGCCGTACAGGCCGCCGTTGAGGGAGGCCAGGTTAATCCAGTCCTGGGAGAAGTTGGCCCGGATCTGGTTCATGTCGAGGATCGAGTCCAGGCGGATCACTTTGCCCTGCGTAATCAGTGTACGGAACTGGGACAGGCCGGGCGAACCGGTGACGTCGGGGGGGTTGTTGCCCCTGATGCGCGTGTTCAGGACCGTCGCCGCGTCGCGCGTGGTCTCGACGTTGACCTTAATGCCGGTCTTCTGGGTGAACGCAGTGTTGATGAGATTGAAGTTAGTCAGTTCTACACCGCTCCAGACGGCCAGCACGTCAACGGAGGTGGGGGCGGCCGGGGTGCTGGTGCCACCTCCGCAGGCTGCCAGCAAGGCCGATGCCGCGCTGATGCTCAGGCCAGCCGCAGTGGCGCGCTGCAAAAACTGGCGCCGGTTAATGTTGCTGGTGGTAGTGTACTCTTCGACGAGTTGATCCAGGTCTTGACGGTTACCACGATCGAAAATAGGCATGATACCCTCCTTTGGTTAACTACATCGTACAATGATTGCGCCCGCTCCTTTGACAAGTTTGCGCGTTGAACAATGCCAATCTGTCATAAACGTGCTCTTTGCCTGAGGAGAAGGCAAAAGCACCGGTACACCGGTCCTCGACGTGTCAGGGTTTGGGTGACCCTCGCGGTCGCCCTGGCTTGCAATGGGAAACGTGCGCATATTTTAAATGTACAAGGAGCTGTGCTCCTGTTCAACGACTTTTTGGGGGCTACAATGGGTCTAGCTGGTCAGTCCAGTTTGAATTTTGCGGCGGGGCCTGACACCCGCAAGGGGTGTCACTACATTTTTGTCTCAAAAACCTACCTGGACTGACTACTAGCTGGTCTGCTCGTGCCCCAACACGTTTTAGACAGGAAATAGTTTCAACCACTATACATACGCATTTTATGGGGATTTTCTCACACGGTATCTCGTGCTTACGCCGGTGTTGCAGTTGCCTGTGCTCCTGACACGCTTTGCACCACGATAGCAATCTGGCCGGGATCGGTTGGCAGGGTATTGCCATCGCCCCCAGAGACCTGGATACTTATGCTGCTCACGCCCTTTCGAGCAGATAACAAGGATTGCACATCTTTTTTGCTTTTGCCAGCTAGCAACTTTGCCAGGCTCAGTTTCTGGGCAGCGCTAAAATGAAAGACCCATATGCCCTCGGCGTTGACGGTCAACTTGATAGTCCCTGTGCTCGCATCCGCCAGGGCAGCCTGCGCCAGGGCAGTTACTATTTGCCCCACAAGTGTATAGCCGGGACCAGGCCTGGTCGCTGCCTGAGTAGTGAGCTGCTTTGCCGCCATGGAAAGCGCTCCATCCCGATCGTAGACTTCTCCCGTACAGTTAAAACTTACTGTGACAGTCGCGCTCGCCGCCTGATCACCCGCTTTGTGGTCAGAGGTCACGTTGGGTGTGCATTGTGGAGTCCCAATCATTTGTTCGTTTGTGCGAACCTGTCCCTGCAACACCCGTTGTGCATTGGGAGGATTTGCCTCCAGGGTAGTTGCCGCACCATCGATGTCACTTTGTTGCACAATAGTAGTGGTTTGTGGACCTTGCCCACCGGTGAATGCTGCTGGATTGTTTATATTGTACCCGCTATAGGGTTGGTTCATATCGCTTGCCGGAATATTGCCACTTGCACCTGGCTGGACCGCGCGGGCAGAAACAGTCGTATAGCAACCACTCGCCATAACGGTCACAGCGGTTGCTACTTGCGTGCCATCGGTGCCCGTGAAAACAGTACCGGCGGGTATCGTAAGTGGCGATGAAGAAGCGCGGCACGTGATCACCAGTGTACCCGACGCTTGAACCGCCGGAATCTGCTTGGAGCCGGTCGCACTAACCTTCTGCGACTGCGCCGGCGTGGTAGAGGACAACAGGCGCGCCCCGACCTGATGTTGAGATGGATCGGGTGTCCCGGTCACCGCTGAGATCACAAAGGTGTTTTTCACGTCTTGACTGGCCGGGGTTATGGTTATCCTGGCGCTTCCGGCCGCGCCAGGCCCTGCTCCTTGCAGAAGACCTGCTATACGAGGCACAGCTAAGACGGCACTACCAACGATGAGCAATACCAGCAGCACCAGCCCGGCAACTATCAGGGGTCGCCGGCCATTGCGGCGCGGCGTTGCAGAAGCAATAGCAGGCGATACAGCATTACCTGGCGCACCTGCCGCATTAGCTGGCCACTGTACAGGAATCGTGCTCATTTGGGAGTTAGCAACTGTTTGAGGCGCCGGTGGGCCCGCTGACCGCATAGAGGACTGGTCAGGCCGTGTCACCAGTTCGGTTGGCCATGACGTTTGATTTGACGGAGTGATCACTTCACCGGGCTGGAGCTGCTGTCGTGGCTGCATCAGCGACTCGCCCGGCAGTACGGGCTGTCGTGGCGGCGTGACCATGTAGGTGGACTGTGACGACTGGCCTGACGCTGGAGTCACGGGAGCAGGCTGGCCCAATTGTGTGACCACGTAGGTAGATTGGAGTGACTGGTCTAATGGAGTCGCTGCGTGTGGAGGACCGGGTAGATGGGGCCGCGTTTGCTCATGCGCCTGCTCATAAGCAGTAGCAAATGCTTGCATATTCGCGAAACGCCGTTGTGGGTCTTTCGCCAGAGCTGTGAAGACCACTTCCTCTATTGCTTTTGAAACGCCCGGAACTCTTCCATACAAAGGAGCGGGAGGAGTCATCAAGTGCTGTGTCGCTATCTCGACAAACGCGCCGTTGAAGGGTCGCTCACCGCTCAACCACTCATAGATCACAATTCCCAGCGCATACTGGTCGCTGGCGGGGCGCGGCCTTCCATTGATCTGCTCAGGAGCCATGTAGGGAATAGTGCCCGCCATCTCTTTCGTGGTTTGAGAGCTGGTGCTCTGGGCAATCAAGACCAGGCCAAAATCGCTCAATAAGACGTCGCCATTGCCTCCCAGCAACATGTTCTCCGGCTTGATATCACGATGGATGAGCTTTCTATCATGCGCATATTGCAAGGCAGACGCCGCTTGCCTGACGTAGTGAACCACGTTTGCTGGCGAGAGAGGAGTGCCCTTGGGATGGCGCTGGCGGAGTGTACCATTGGGTGCGTAGTCCATGACCAGAAAGGGAATACCCTCCTCTACACCAAAGTCTAAGATACGTACAATATGGGGGTGGATGAGGCGGGCAATCGTCTGGGCCTCGACGCGGAACTGCTCCAGGTTATTGCCTGCCAACCTGGTCTGGAGCACTTTGATGGCTGCCTGGGTGTTCAGGTGTATATGCTCACCAAGATAGACATCACCAAAGCCACCTTGCCCTATCAGGCGCATTACGCGATAGTTCCCCAGGCGCTGTCCTACACGGTCATCCATTTGTACATTACCTTCTTTACTTACAAGTTATGCATATATTAAAACGTTTGCTTTACCCAAACTATGGAGTAGCTCACAGTTTTTTCCTACCGGTCGGTATAGACTCCACTCACCCCTTGATCACAATCACGGGCCTTACACGCGCCACCAGCTTTGCCAGGCCGGCGTTATGCACCACATTCACCACTTTCTGCGCATCCTTATACGCCTGCGGGGCCTCCTCGGTCAGCAGGTTCTTGCTGTGCACACGCACAGTCACACCCCTGGCAGCCAGTTGATCCAGCAACTCGCGGCTGTTCAGCGACTTCCTGGCGGCAGTGCGGCTTTTCTGTCGTCCCGCGCCATGGCAGGTTGTGCCGAAACTCTGCTCCATCGAGCCCTGGGCGCCTACCAGCACAAAAGAGTACCGGCCCATATCACCAGGAATGAGTACAGGCTGTCCCACCGCGCGATACTTCTCCGGCACCACAGGATGACCCGCAGGAAACGCGCGCGTTGCTCCCTTGCGATGCACACACAACCGCTGCATCTGCCCATCTATCTCGTACTCCTCCATCTTGGCGATGTTGTGGCAGACATCGTAGACCAGCGGCATCTCCTTCGGGCGCGTCTTCCGCCCGAACACACTTGCAAAGGCCTGCCGCACACCATGCATCAACAACTGCCGGTTCGCCCAGGCAAAGTTCGCACCACACGCCATCGCCGCAAGGTAGGCCTTCCCATTATCGGACTGCAAGGGCAAACATGCCAGCTGCCGGTCCACCAGGTGAAATCCATAGTCCTGCTGCTTGTATTCGGCAAGCTTCACGTAATCCTCGGCTACCTGGTGTCCGAACCCGCGCGAACCACAGTGAATGGTTACGACGATCTGACCAACCTGGCCAATACCTAAAGCATTGGCCGCCTGCGCATCGTAGATGTGATCGATAACCTGCACCTCGCAGAAATGGTTCCCAGACCCCAGGCTGCCAAGCTGCTTTAGACCACGCTGCAGCGCCGTGTCCGATACAGCGTCGTGGTCAGCGCCAGCCAGGCACCCGTGCTCTTCGGTAACCTCCAGGTCTTCAGGAAAACCATACCCCTCCTCAACCGCCCAGGCAGAGCCACGCACCATCACGGCACGCATTTCACCGGCGCTAAGCTGGCGCATTCCTGCGCCGCCAACCCCCGAAGGCAGACTGTTAAACAGTTCATCGGCAAGCTTATCGACCTTACCACGCACCTGGTCTAGCAACAAGCTGCAGGCAATCATGCGTACACCGCAATTGATATCAAAACCGATACCACCTGGAGACACAACGCCGTAGTCGGCATGCGTTGCCGCTACGCCACCCACGGGAAAGCCATAACCCCAGTGGATATCGGGCATCGCCAGCGAGTAGCCCACAATTCCGGGCAAGGTTGCCACATTTGCCACCTGCTGCAGCGCGTTATCTTCAAGAATCTGCTCTATAAGCTCATCGTCGGCATAAACCATACCGGGCACGCGCATCTCCGCGTTATAGCGCTGCGGAATGCGCCAGCGGTATGGGTCTACACGCTCTAATGGGATCTTCTCTTTTGTATTGCTCATCGGATCCTCCTAGTTGATTAGCTGCAACGAGATCTTAAATGTCGAAGATGATGCGGGCCTTATACCCCTCAGCGGTTTGTTCCACAGCGGCTTCATGCCAGGTTACAGCTTTGATAGCGCTGCTCAAATCATGGCGCTGCGCGTCGTAGGGTTCGCCAGAGGCGCGGCCTTTGAGATGAGTCTCGGTGAGACTGTCTATTTCAAATTCGCGAAAAATGAGGTATTCGGTGTCGAACAGGAAGATCAGTTCATTCAGCCAGGCGATCAGCAGTGAGACGACATCGTGACCTTCCGCGGTTATTTCCCGGCTCACCTGTAGGCGTACCTGCTCAAGAGGCACCATCAGGCTTTCCATGCCCTGAGCCGCGTGTATAAACAGTTCAGGCAGTGTACTACCATAAGCGTGCAGGCCAACATCGGCGGTATGCTCGAACACCTCATAGGGTTGGTGCGACATCATTGCGCATCTCGCAATCCAGCCCCAGCGAATCCTGCCAGATTGTTAGATGTTACTTGCATGGCTGTACCCCCTCCTTTTCCTACGAGGTCTGTCTCTTGAGAAAGATAGCATGCAGTTTGTCATTTGTCAATAATACTTCTGCATGGTCAGTCCAGTTTGAATTTTGCGGCGGGGCCTGACACGAATTTTGTGGTGGGGCCTGACACCCGCTGGCACCAATCCGTCTCACCAACGCTGCTGCGCAGCTACCCTGCGGGTCAGGTGAGACGCAAGGAGAAGGGGTGTCACTACATTTCTGTCTCAAAAACCTATTTGGACTGACTACTACGTGATTTTCGCGTTGTGTTATTATACGTTTGGTGTCGTAGTCTCTACTATATTTCTCTTGGACGTTTCATATCATAAAAAGTTGCTCATCCTTTCAGGAGTAGTTCCAGATGATCCGTTTTTCGCAGCATAGATGGCTGATGGCCATGGGCCTGATCATTGCGCCTTCACTCTTGCTCTTAGTGTTGGTATTGACACACATCATTCCCCTTTATTCACGGGGGAGTTTGCTTATCCTCGCTACACCTACTATCCCCAACGGCGATAGAGCGCCATTGCGGCTCAGCAACGATCCGTACACCAACAACACCAGCCAGCACCTGACCGAAGTCGAACCGGGCACGTACTCTTATGGTTCAACTATCGTTACAGCCTTCCAGGCTGGTCGCTATAGCGACAGCGGTAGCTCTAATATCGGCTGGGCGACATCCACAGACGGGGGTGCTACCTGGAAAAGCGGCTTCTTGCCCGGCACTACTCAATTCGTAGGAGGCCCATATACTCGCATCAGCGATTCGTCTGTCGCCTACGATGCCGCGCACCAGACCTGGATCGTCTCTTCTATTGCTATCACAGGAAGTGGAAGCACGCTCACCAGCCCCATCGTTATCGTCAATCTTTCAACCGACGGGGGATTCACCTGGAGCAAACCCATAAAGGTCGTGAACGGTGGTAGTACCTACTATGACAAAGACTGGATCGTTTGCGATGATACGGCTACCAGCTTATTCTACGGCCATTGTTATGTCGAGTGGGACAACGATGATCTTGGCGGACTGATCCTGATGAGCACATCCATCGACGGTGGACACACCTGGGGGGCCGCTCAGACAACCGCTGATAAGGCGCACGGCCTGGGGGGGCAGCCTCTTGTCCAGCCAGGAGGTAAGGTGATCGTGCCTATCAGTGGGTACGCTACCTCCCGTATGCTTGCTTTCACCTCCACTAATGGGGGCTTAAGCTGGAACAGCACTGTGATCGTAGCCAGGATTACCGGTAGTGTCTTACCGACTGCTGCCATCGATGCTTCCGGCAAAGTCTACCTTGTCTGGGTGGATTGTCGGTTTGAAAAAAACTGTATTGCCAAAGGTGGTGGCGAAGACGCTGAAGCGCTCAGTGCAAGCCCAAGTGAAGACGATCTCGTTATGTCAACTTCAACCGATGGTATCACGTGGTCGCGCGTGCAGTTCATCCCTATCGATTCGCCTGGAAGCGGTATAGATCACCTCGTGCCCGGTCTTGGGGTTGATAAGCATACCTCTGGGAACACTGCTCACCTTGCACTCACGTTCTATAATCACTCTGTTAACTGCGACGTGGGTTGCCAGTACTATGTGGGCTTTGTCTCATCGACCGACGGCGGCGCTCACTGGACATCAAAAATCCAGCTCGCCGAGCCGATGCTGTTGTCCTGGCTCCCCCAGGGCAGGAATAAGGTAGGGGATTACATCTCGACTGTGTTCTGCAACGGGCTGGCATTTCCTGTTTTTTCGATAGCCAATGCGCCAGGCGGCAGTCATCTCAACGAGGCTATGTATACCATTACGGGTGGGTTGGTGGTGTAAGGAGGAGGAAGAAGGAGATTATGATGATGTCTGATGTTCAACAAGCATGCACGTTCACAAAACAGCTTACCTTTACTGTGACTCGCCGCTATCTACTCTATCTCCCTAAAACCTACGATCCTGGACAACAAAGGCGCTGGCCGCTTGTTCTCTTTCTGCATGGAATGGGCGAGCAAGGCGAGGACCTCCATGACCTCACGCGCCACGGTCCGCCAAAACTCGTCGAGGAGGGCCAGGACTTTCCCTTTCTGCTGGTCTCACCACAATGTCCGGCGGATGGCTGGTGGGCGTGGGAAACGAACATAGCTGCGCT
>Ga0070717_10004305_pt1 | contig 10266 bp, 12 predicted proteins | sample LARL113metaG_FD_71366 | JGI IMG/M metagenome (GOLD analysis project Ga0070717, IMG submission 71366) | Corn, switchgrass and miscanthus rhizosphere microbial communities from Kellogg Biological Station, Michigan, USA - LAR L11-3 metaG | ecosystem: Host-associated > Plants > Roots > Rhizosphere ... | reverse complement strand
AGCTGCTCCAGCGGTACAAGATCTGACGCGCGCGCTACGGTAGACGCACGGAAAGCTAGGCAGGGAGCACACCATGCCCGCACTCACCGCATCGCCCGTGTTCAGCGTTCGTCGCCGGCTTGCCATCGTGGCCGTTGCGGCCGCGGTCCTCGCCGCGGCCCTCGCGCCGGCGGCGACCTCGGCGCGCCAGACGCTGGTTCACGCCTTCTTGGCCAAGGACGGGACGACCACCGTCTCCGGCTACGACGGCGGCGTGGCGCCGGTCAACCCGCCCGTCAACGCCGCGCCGTAGGCTGGGCCGCGGGCGGGAGCGGCCCGGGACGGGCGCCCACTAGACTTCCCGAACCCTGACCTCGCCCGCCGACACCAAGACCCTGATCGAGACCGCGGTCACGCGGTTCCTCGATGAGGTCCCGGCGCTCAAGCCGCTCAAGCTCATCGCAGGGCTGGAGCTGCGCGGCGGGCGCGACCTCCAGATGTACCGGGTCGAGCTTCCCGGCCCCAAGGTGACCAAGGACATCGCCGCCGATGCCAAGGTCCGCCTCGAGATCCCACGGGCGAAGTTCAACGATCTGGCCACCAAGGGCCACATCAAGGACTGGCGCGCCGCCTTCGAGCACGGGGACGCCAAGGTCACCGGGATCGATCAGGTGATCAAGCTGATCGCCAACGTCGTGGAGCGCCAGGAAGAACGCGCGCGTACGCCGCGCGCCAAGGCCCACTGAGCCCCAGCGCCCACTGAGCGCCCGCGGGTTTCAGCGCTTGAGCGCCAGCTCCTCGGCGTCGCGCAGCTGCTGCTCCACCAGGACCAGGCCGGCGTCCCAGAAGCCGGGGTCGGCGAGGTCGATGCCCACCATCGCCCCGAGCTCCTCAGGCGTCCGCGAGCCGCCGGCGGCCAGCAGCTTGAGGTAGTCAGGGGCGAAGGACCCGCCCTCCTGCAGATAGCGGCTGTACACCGACAGCGCCAACAGCTGACCGTAGGCGTACGCATAGACGTAGCCGGGGGTGTTGATGAAGTGGGGCACGTAGGACCACCACATCCGGTAGCCATCGGTGATCTCCACCGAGTCGCCGAACAGCTCGGACTGCGTCTCCACCCACGACTCGCAGATGCGCTCGACGCTCAGCTCGCCCTCGCTGCGCCGGCGGGTGTGGGCCAGGTGCTCGAATCGGTTCATCGCCATCTGCCGGAACACGGTGGCGATGGCGCCGTCGATGCGCTCGGCCAGCAGGCTGAGACGGGTGTCGTCGTCGGGCGCCGCGTCGAGCATCCGCCCGAACACGAGCGCCTCGCCGAACACCGAGGCGGTCTCGGCGAGCGTCAGCGGGGTCGACTGGTGAAATACGCCCTGGGGCTGGGCCAGCGCGGCGTGCAGGCCGTGCCCGAGCTCGTGGGCCATGGTGAGCACGTCGCGGCGCCGCGCGGTGAAGTTGAGCAGCACGTAGGGATGCACGCTGGGCACGGTGTAGGCGCAGAACGCGCCGCCCCGCTTGTGGGGGCGCACCGGCGCGTCGACCCACTGCTCGTCAAAGAACCGCCGCACGACGCGGCCGGCCTCGGGGGAGAACGCGTCATAGGTGTCGAGGACGAGCTCGCGCGACTCGGCGTAGGAGAAGGTGACGTCCTCGGGCAGCACCGGCGCGCTGCGGTCATAGTCGGCCAGGCGCTCGATCCCCAGCAGCTGCGCCTTGAGGCGATACCAGCGCTGCGGAATGTCGAAGCGGCCGCGCACCGCCTCGATGAGCGCCATCACTGACTCGTCGGAGGCCTCGTTGGCGAGGTTGCGAGAGGCCAGCCAGTGCGGGTAGGAGCGCAGCCGATCATCCACGGCCTTGTCATAGACGAGCGTGTTGTAGATGAAGGCGCGCGTGCGCAGTCCGGGTTCCAGCGCCGCCGAGACGGCCTCGGCGACTGTGCGCCGGGTCTCACGGTCAGAATCCTGCAGACGGCTGAGAGCCACGTCGAGCGGGACGTCCTGCTCGTCCACGGGCACCCGCAACGCCGCCACCAGCTCGCCGAACAGCCGCGCCCAGGCGCTCTCGGCCGAGATCGTCTTCTCGGCCATGATCGTCTCCTCGGGCTCGGAGAGCAGATGCGGCCTGTAGCGACGGGCGCTGCGCAGGTAGTGCGCGCAGAAGCTCAGGTCGCCGCCAGCCAGCAGCGCGTCGGCGCGCGCGTCGTCCACCGCCGCCCACTCGAGCTCGAAGAACAGCAGCTTGGTCTCGATCTCGGTGGCGCGCTCCTGCACCAGTTGGAGCAGAGCGCCGCGCGCTGGTTCGGCGGTGTCCGTGGAAAAACGCAGCGACGCGTAGGAGCCCGCCTTGCCCACGAGCTCGTTGATGTCGGCCAGCTCGCGCATGGCGGACGCCAGCCCGGGTGCATCGAGCTCCGCGATCTTCCCGGCGTGGGCCTGCGCGAACGCGGTGGCGCGCTGCAACGCCTGCTCGAGCTGGCGGGCGACGCCGTTGTCCTCGTCACCGTCAACGAGCGCGGTCAGATCCCAGGCCGCTTCCAGCAGCTCCGGATCGGCGAGGTTGTCGGCCGTGGTCGCCATTTTGGTGAGTGTGAGCTTAGCCATTTCAGACTTCGCCAAACCTGACCGGGAAGGTTAGTTTGCGCCCCGGGCCGCTAGCTTCTGCGCGGCGATGGGTGAGAAGGCCGACATTACGCAGGCCAGGCCGGTGCGGCTGCTGGCGGCCGGAGGCACGATCTCGATGCAGGGCGAGCACGCGGTCCCGACGCTCGACGCCGCCGGTCTGATGGCCGCGATCCCCGAGCTCGAGCGGTTCAGAGATCTCACAGCCGAGAACGTCCTGGGTCTGCCCGGCCCCCAGATCTCGCTGGACCAAGGGCTCGGTCTCATTCGCCAGGCGGTGGTGGCGGCGGCGCACGGTGAGGGCGTGGTCATCACCACCGGCACCGACACGCTCGAGGAGCTGGCGATGCTGTGCGCCCTGTTGCACGACGGGGCAGCGCCGATCGTGCTCACCGGCGCCAACCGGCCGGCCAGCGCGCCCGGCGCCGACGGCCCCGCCAACCTGCTCGACGCGGTGGCCCTCGCTGCCGCCCCGGCGGCGGCGGACCTCGGTGCAGTGGTGGTGTTCGGCGGCGAGATCCTCGGCGCCGCGACCGCGCGCAAGGTCGAGAGCACAGGCCCGAGCGCGTTCGCCGCCCCGGTGGCGGGGCCGATCGGGCGGGTGGTGGAGGGGCGCGTCTGGCTCAGCGCCCGGCCGCTGCGCTACCCCGCGCTTGACCCGGCCACCATCGGCTACGCGGTCCCGATCGCGATCGCCTCGCTTGGCGAACCCGGCGACGCGCTGCGCGCCGCAGCACGATCAGCCGACGGACTGGTGGTGGAGGCCTTCGGCGCGGGGCACCTCACGCCCGGGATGCTGCACGCCCTGCGCGACGCGGTGGCGCGCGTTCCCGTGGTGGTCACCGTCGCCCCCGAGCGCGGCTCCATGATGCACGCCACCTACGGCTTCGAGGGCTCCGAGCGCGACGTGCGCTCAAGCGGCGCGGTGTGTGCGCCGTTCCTGTCGGCGCGGGCGGCGCGGATCGCGCTCTTGTGCTGCCTGGGCGCGAGGCTTGACCGCGACGCCATCGCATCTGCGCTGGCGCCGTGGGATGCCTGATTACATTCGGTCTCCTCTCCCATGCCGACCACGACGTCATCGCACAAGCTGCTGTTCTGGGCGCTGGCCGGCCTCGGCGTGGTGGTGGCGGCCGTGGTCGTGCTGGTGGCGGTGCTCGTGGTCACCGGTCGCGGTGGCACGCCGCGTGCCATCGGGCTGCGCAACATCCCCCTGCCTTCCGGCACGCGGGTGGTCAGCAACGTGCGCAGCTGTGACCGGGGGGTGCATCCGTACTGCGCTCTACAGGTGGTGATCGTCGGCGATCGCTATCCGAGCTCGGCGGCCCTGCGGGCAACCTACACGCGGCAGCTGGCCAAGCTGGGCTGGACGACCGCCAAGGGGCCGGACGGCAACGAGACGGCGGCCGATTCCCCTGGCCACGAACTGCGGCTGACCCTCGCCACCGCTTACGAGGACCTGCTGGGTGTCGACTCGAACTGGATCCAGCGGACGGCGGCGACCTCACAGTCCCTCTCGAACACGATGTTCGAGCGCGCGCCGGCGCTGTCGATCATGCTGGTGAGCGGCTCCTCGTGAGCTCCAGGCGCCGCGTGGGACCGACCGATACCGCGCTGCGCCCAGCGAGCAGATCGCTGAGATCGTCGCCGACCAACTCGCGCCGCCAGCCGGTGAGGGTGCGCAGATCGGGCTCGGGCTCGTTGCGCCGCGCGGCGCCGACGATCAGTTCCAGCTCGGCGCGCGACGCGATGAGCTCGTACGCGAGCCCGGCCTCCAGCGCCCGGGCGCGCAGCAGCGCCTCGGCGAGGGCGATCAGCGGCGCGTCTCCGGGCTCGGAGCGGGCCCTCGCCTCGTCACGAGGGATCGGGGACGACTGAAGCCCTTGCTGGATGACGTCGAGGATCGCCTCGCCCCGCCGCTTGATGGTGGGCGGGTGCAGGCCCCGGATCTGCTCGAGTGCGCCGAGGCTCGACGGACGGCGCTTGGCCAGCTCCACGAGCGCCGGGTCAGCGACGATCGAGCCGACGGGCCGGTCCAGGTCGGATGCGGTCCGCTCGCGCCACGCCGCCAGCGCTTGGGCGACGGCGCGCGAGCGGGGGTCCAGCTGTCCGATCCGAGGCAGCCGCTCCCACGCGGTGTCGGGGTCGCGTTCGTCCGTGGCCGACTCCAACCGGCGGCACTCCTCGCGTGCCCACTCCAGGCGCCCGCTGCTGTGCAGGCGCCGCTGGATCTCATCGGCGAGCTGGAGCAGATGGGCGACGTCCTCGGCGGCGTAGCCGAGCTGCTCGCCGGTCAGCGGTCGGGCGTCCCAGCGCGTGTAGCTGGCGGTCTTGCCAACGCGCTGACCCAGCACCGCGCCCAGCAGGTTGCCGTAGCCCGCCTGCGCGCTCGCGCCGGTGAACCCGGCGGCGATCTGGGTGTCGAAGATGTTGTTGAGCTCGGTGTGCCACGCGCGCCGCAGAATGGCCACGTCCTGGCGGCCGGCGTGGAGCACGATCTCGATGGACGGGTCGCCCAGCAGCGCCGCCAGCGGGCCGGTGTCGGCGCCGGCCAGAGAGTCGATCAGGTAGATGCGCGGCTCGCCATCGCCCTCGGGCGGGTCCACCGCGACCTGAACCAGGCACAGCAGGGCGCGGTAGCGACCCTCGGACATGAATTCGGTGTCGATTCCAAGGCGGCCCACACGGCGCGCCTTGGCCGCCGCGTCGGCGATTTCCGCATCGCCAGCGAGGTGGGTCTGCGGGACCGTAGCCATGGTCGGACCCTACACGGCGCGGGGGGTTTTCCGCCCCCTGTCGGGACCGAAATCGCTTAAACCGACCCCCCTGGTAGGATTTAGGTCAGTCATGATCTTCTCCTCCAAAGCCGAGTACGGCGTGCGGCTGATGATCGAGCTGGGGCGCCAGGCGCCCGACCAGCCCACCAGCCTCAAGGCCATCGCCGATGCCGAGGGTCTGCCCTTGGCCTATCTGGAGCAGGTAGTGGCGCGGCTGCGGCGGGCCGGGCTGGTGATGAGCGCCCGCGGCGCCCACGGCGGCTATTGGCTCAGCCGTCCGGCCGAGGAGATCAGCATGGATGAGGTGGTGCAGGCCCTGGAGGGCTCGATCGCGCCGATGGAATGCTTCGTGCACGAGCACACCGAGCGCGTGCTGTGCTCCCATCAGCCCGATGCCGGCCGCGGCTGCGCCACCAAGCTGCTGTGGACCCGCGTGCAGGGCGGCATCATCCGCTCGCTTCAGAACACGACGTTGGCCGAACTGGTCGAGTTCTCGGGCCGCCACGAGGCGGAACCCGTGGTCGCCGGTCCGGTCGCCCGCGCGACCACGGTCGCCTGACAACGACAGACAACCAAGCAGAGAGATGCCAGACCTAGAGATTCGCAACCTTCACGTCCGCGCCGGTGACAAGCAGATCCTGCGCGGTCTGGAGCTGTCGGTGGGCAAGGGCGAGATCCACGCCCTGATGGGACCCAACGGCTCCGGCAAGTCCACGCTCGCCAACGCGATCATGGGCCACCCCAACCTCGAGGTGACCGAGGGCCAGGTCCTGTGGGACGGCGAGGACATCACCGAGGCCGACACTGACGAGCGGGCGCGCAAGGGCCTGTTCATGGCCTTCCAGTACCCGGTGTCCGTGCCGGGCGTCACCGTGACCAAGTATCTGCGGACCGTGTTCAACGCCCACCGCGAGGCGCGGGGCGAGGAGCCGATCCCGCTCAAGGAGTTCCGCCAGAGCGTGGAGGCCGCCATGGAGCTGACCAAGGTGCCGTCCGAGTTCAGCCGCCGCTACCTCAACGAGGGCTTCTCCGGCGGCGAGAAGAAGCGCATGGAGATCCTCCAGTTGGCCCTTCAGAAGCCCGAGCTGGCGATCCTGGACGAGACCGACTCCGGCCTGGACATCGACGCTCTGCGCGTCGTCGCCGAGGGCGTCAACTCGGTGGCCGGCCCCGACATGGGCGTGCTCATCATCACCCACTACCAGCGGATCCTGCACCTGGTGCAGCCCAGCCACGTGCACGTGATGTATCGCGGGCGCATCGTCAAGGAGGGTGGACCCGATCTGGTGACCGAGCTCGAGGCCAAGGGCTACGGCTGGATCACCGATGAGCTGGAGGAAGCCGTCGCCTGACGGCATTCGGCGCTGATGTCGACGATCGAGGCCACCCGCGACCTGATCGGCGAGTTTCCGACCCTGCGCCGGGAGTTCGACGGGCGCCCGGTGGCCTACCTGGACTCCGCGGCGACCTCGCAGACGCCCCAGGTGGTCATCGATGCGATGACGCGCTACTACACCCGGACGCGCGCGTCGGTGCACCGTGGCGTCTACCCGCTGGCGGTGGAGGCCACCGACCAGTTCGAGGGCGCCCGCCAGACGATCGCCTCGTGGCTCGGTTCAACGGCGGAGGAGACGATCTTCACCGCCAACGCCACGGCGGCGCTCAACCTAGTCGCCTACACCTGGGGCCGTCAGAACGTCGCTGCGGGGGATCTCGTAGTGCTGACTGAGATGGAGCACCACTCCAACATCGTGCCGTGGCAGCAGCTCTGCCTCGAGAAGGAGGCCGAGCTGGCCTACGTGCCGGTGCTCGAGGACGGCCAGCTCGACCTGGAGACACTCGACGCGCTGCTGGCCCGCTCACCCAAGCTGGTGGCGGTGGTGCATGTATCCAACGTGGTCGGCACGATCAACCCGATCGAGGAGATCGCACGCCGGGCCCACGCGGCCGGCGCGATCGTGGTCGTGGACGGCTCCCAGGCGGTACCGCAGCTTCCCGTGGACCTGCGCGGCCTCGATGCCGACTTCTACGCCTGGACCGGGCACAAGGCCTACGGGCCCACCGGCATCGGCGTCCTCCACGGCCGGCGCGAACTGCTGGAGCGCATCCCGCCGTTCATCACCGGCGGCCACATGATCAAGATGGTCGGCGACACCGAGTCCACGTGGGCCGACCTGCCCTGGAAATTCGAAGCGGGCACCTCGCAGATCGCCGAGGCGATCGGGCTGGGTGTCGCCGTCGACTGGATCCAATCGATCGGCATGGATCGCATCCGCGCCCATGAGCGCGCGCTGGTGGCCGACGCTCTGGTGCGGCTGGCCGAGGTGCCGCGGCTGCGGCTGCACGGTCCGCTCGACGCCGGTGACCGCGGCGCCCTGGCGTCGTTCGTGATCGACGGCGCCCATCCGCACGACGTCGGCGAGATCCTGGGGCGCGAGGGCGTGTGCGTACGCACCGGCCACCACTGCGCCCAGCCGCTGATGCGCTGCCTCGGTGCGAGCGCCACCACGCGCGCCTCCTACGCGGTCCACAACACCACTGCTGACACCGACCGGCTGATCGACGGCCTGGGCACGGTGGCTCGCGTGCTCCAGCTCTGAGCGGTGCGCCGAGGCTAGCCTGAGAGGCAGAGATGGACGATCTGTATCGCGAGAACATCCTGGAGCACTACAAGCGGCCCCACAACTGGAGCCCGCCGGAGCCCGAGCTTGAGCGCGTCGATCTTCAGTTCCACGACCTCAACCCCCTGTGCGGTGACGAGCTGACGGTCAAGCTCGCTGTCGACTCCGACCAGCGGATCGAGGGGGTGCGCTTCGAGGGCCACGGCTGCGCCATCTCGCAGGCGGCGGCCTCGATGGCCTCCGACGAGATCAAGGGCATGAGGGTCTCCGAGGTCCTGGCGCTGGACCGCTCGTTCGTGCTGGACCTCCTCGGCATCGACATCTCCGCGCAGCGTTTGAAGTGTGCGCTGCTGTCGCTCAAGGTGCTCAAGAGCGCCTCGCTGGGCCACGCGGCGAGCTGGGAGTCTGAGACGCCCGAGAGTGGCCGCGCCGCCTGAGGCCGGCAGCTCGCCGATTGGCCGTCGCCCACGCGACCTCTGGGTGGAGCTGATCCGTCCTCTGCGCCGCCGCGCTGGCACGCTGCGCAGCGACGCGGTCTTCATCTGGCATGCCCGCGTGCTGCCGCGCCCGGTGGCCGTCCTGCAGGTGCGCTCGCGGCTGCTCGCGCGCCGCACCGGAGACCTGTTCAGCCTGACGTCGGCGACCCGCCCGTCTGACCTGGTGACGTTGCTCGAGCTCGCTCGCGGCCGTACGCACGTCGTTGAGCTCGGTACCGGCACCGCCTGGACCGCGGCGGCGCTGGCGGCGGCCGATCCGCGCCGGTCGGTTGTCTCGTTCGATCCGGTCGCACGGCCCGAGCGCGAGCGCTACCTGGCCCTGCTCGGCGCTAGGGCACGCGGTCGGGTGCAGCTCATCCAGGCGCCCGGCGCCAACGGTCCGCCGTCAGATGCGCCCGTGGACATGCTGTACATCGACAGCTCGCACGCGCGAGACGACGTCATCGCCGAGTTCCGCGCGTGGACGCCGGTCCTGGCCTCCGGCGCGCTCGTGGTCCTCGATGACTACGGGAACGCCGACTACCCCGGCGTGGCTCAGGCGGTGGCGGAGCTGGGACTCCCGGGCACCGCCGACGGGACCTTGTTCGTGCACGTGCATCGGCGATGAGGACGAGCGGGGGATGCGCGGCCGCGGTCGCTAAACTTCGACGAGCAAATCCGATCCCCCCGCTAGGTTATCTTGAGCATGCCCCAGATCATCGACGTGTGCGCCCTTTCCGAGCTTGGTCCCGGCGAGAAGCGCCTGGTCGAATGGGAGGACCTGGAGATCGGCGTCTTCAACTGCGGCGGCGCCGTGTACGCGATCGAGGACCGATGCACCCATGACGACGGGCCGCTCGTGGAAGGCGTGTTTGACCCGGACGCGTGCACGATCGAGTGCCCCCGCCACGGTTCGCTGTTCGACGTCACGAACGGCAAGCCCAAGACTTTGCCCGCCTATGTTCCGGTTGACACCTTCGCGGTGATCATCGAGGACGACACGATCAAGCTGGAGGTCGACTAAATGGCCACGCCCGACACCATCCCGACCCCGCCGATCCTCTCCGAGAACGAGGCGTTGCGCGGGATCAACGCTGACTACGAGACGCGGTATGGGTTCCGCGACGCCGAGAACTACCTCTACAAGGCGCCGAAGGGCCTGACCGCGGAGCTGGTCGCCAAGATCTCGGAGTTCAAGTCAGAGCCCCAGTGGATGCGCGACTTCCGCCTCAAGGCACTGGAGCACTTCCTGGCGCGCCCGATGCCCACCTGGGGCTCGCCGATGCTGGCCGAGGTCGACTTCGACGACATCCACTACTTCGTGCGCGCCTCCGAGCGCGCCGAGCGCTCCTGGGACGACGTCCCCGAGGATGTCAAGAAGACGTTTGACCGCCTGGGTATTCCCGAGGCCGAGCGCAAGTTCCTCTCCGGCGTCGGGGCCCAATACGAGTCCGAGGTCGTCTACCACCAGGTCAACGCCGAGCTCGAGAAGCAGGGCGTCATCTTCCTCGACATGGACTCCGCGCTGCGCGATCACGAGGAGTTGGTGCGCGAGTACTTCGCCACCATCATCCCGGCCAATGACAACAAGCTGGCGTCGCTGAACTCCGCCGTGTGGTCGGGAGGCTCGTTCGTCTACGTCCCGCCGGGCGTGCACGTGGAGATGCCGCTCCAGGCCTATTTCCGCATCAACACCGAGTCGATGGGGCAGTTCGAGCGCACGCTGATCATCGCCGACGAGGGCTCCTACGTGCACTACGTCGAGGGCTGCACCGCGCCGACCTACAGCTCGTCGTCA
>Ga0070717_10004304_pt1 | contig 10267 bp, 9 predicted proteins | sample LARL113metaG_FD_71366 | JGI IMG/M metagenome (GOLD analysis project Ga0070717, IMG submission 71366) | Corn, switchgrass and miscanthus rhizosphere microbial communities from Kellogg Biological Station, Michigan, USA - LAR L11-3 metaG | ecosystem: Host-associated > Plants > Roots > Rhizosphere ... | reverse complement strand
TTGGAGGCGAGGAAAACTGCCGCTCCCACCAGCTCTTCGAGTTCGCCAAAGCGCTTCATAGGAGTACGCATCAGCACTTCGTTCCCACGGCCTGTTCCAACGAGGAGTCTCTCGCTGAGTGGAGTGCGGAAATATCCCGGCGCGATTGCATTGACGCACACTCCGTGTCCGGCCCACTCGACCGCGAGAGACTTGGTCAGCGATGCCACGCCCGATTTGCTAGCAGAGTACGCTGCCACTTCAAACAATGCCAGGAAAGATCCCATGGACGCAATGTTGATAATGCGCCCGTACTTGCGCTCGATCATGTGACGGCCGAACACCTGACAGGCGCGCAGGGTGCCCGTGAGATTGGTATCCATGATGCGGTTCCAGTCAGCTTCGGAGAATTCCAGTGTGGGGGCGCGCTTGGTGATGCCCGCCGCGTTGACCATGATTTCAACTTTGCCGAACGCGTCGACAGAAGCTTTGAGCAGGTTGTCCAGCGATGCGCGGTCCGACACATCGCAGATCACGCGCAAAGACCTCCGGCCCAGAGATTCGATCTCATCCGCCAGATCCTTGACGAGTTCCATACGACGGGCGCTCGGGACCACATCCGCACCAGCCTGCGCTAAACCGAGCGCGATGGTCTTGCCGATTCCAGAACTGCCGCCGACTACGACTGCTACTTTACCCTCGAGATCTAATTGCTTGTAACCCATGTGCCCTCGTTCTGCGAAATGAATGCCGCGGTTACACGTGGCCGCTTACCAGTTGAACATCGTGCCATCGAGCTTCCGGTTTACAGGCAGATATGCGCGCTCGTAGGGAAACTTCTGCGCCAACCGCTCGTCGTAATCGACGCCGAGTCCCGGCGCGTCGCCTGGATGCAGGTAGCCGTTGTTGAAGGAGTAGGAATGCGGAAAGACTTCATCGGTTTCGCGCCAGTGACGCATATATTCCTGGATTCCGAAATTGTTGACCGAAATATCGAAGTGCAGCGCGGCCGCCATCGCGACCGGGGACAAATCCGTGGCGCCGTGGCAGCCTGTCCGCACATGATAAATCTCCGCTAGGGCAGCGATCTTTTTGAGATGCGTCAAGCCGCCGCTGTGGACAACCGACATGCGGAGGTAGTCGATGAGCTGTTCCTGAATTAGGATGTGGGCATCCCAAACGGCGTTGAAGACCTCGCCCACGGCTAGCGGCGTGGTCGTGTGCTGGCGCACGATGCGGAAGCCTTCCTGCAATTCAGCGGTGACCGCATCTTCCAGCCAGAACAGATGATACGGCTCCAGACTTTTTCCCAGGCGCGCCGCCTCGATCGGAGTCAGCCGGTGGTGAACATCGTGAAGCAGGTGAAGGTCGTCGCCAAACTTCAGGCGCAACGCTTCGAAGAGCTTGGGAACGTGCAGAAGATATTTCTCCGTGGACCAGACGTTTTCGGGGGGCAAACCCTTTTCCGCGGGCTCGTAGGCCAGTTTGTTGTGCGCCACTCCGTAGGTGGAGGGGAGGCCCGGAATCCCCGTCTGTGCACGCACCGCAAGATATCCCATCTCTTTGTATTTCGCGACTTCCTCCGCAGTCTCCTCGATGTCGCGGCCGTTCGCATGCCCGTACACCAGTACGCCGGTTCTACTTTGCCCGCCGAGCAGGTTATAGACAGGCGTCTTCAGAGCTTTGCCCTTGATGTCCCAGAGCGCCATGTCAATCGCGGCGATCGCCGTCATGGTCACTGGGCCACGACGCCAGTACGCGCCGCGGTAAAGATATTGCCAGACGTCTTCCGTCTGGAACGGATCGCGGCCTATGAGGCAGGGAACGAGGTGGTCGGTCAGGTAGGATGCCACGGCCAACTCGCGGCCGTTCAGAGTCGCGTCCCCGAGGCCGTACACGCCTTCGTCGGTGGAAATTTTCAACGTGACAAAGTTCCGTCCCGGACAAGTGACGAATACTTTGGCATCCGTGATCTTCACAAGGGTCTCCAAACCAATTCCAGAGAGTGTATCGAAAACAGCGGATTCGCGGCTCACGCTGCGGGCTCATCGGCTGTGAAGAGGCGAAATCACACTTCGGCCGGCGCGAGCCGTGGCGCCAGCAATTGTACGAAGCAAAAGGCAACCAGATACGCCAAACCAGCCATCACGAACACGGGGACGTACGAACCAGTGCGCTGCAGGGTGTAGCCGACTACTTGGGAAACGAACATACCGCCAATCATACCTATCATCGTGGAGAAACCGACGACGGCGGCCACCGCGCTCTTCGGGAACATGTCGGAAGCCAGGGTGTAGATGTTTGCCGACCAGCCCTGGTGGGCTCCTGCGGCGATCGCGATTAGGAAAACGGCCAGCCACGCATTCTTTGTGACCACAGCAATCATGATGGGAGTGACTGCCAAGGCAGACACGAACAACGCGGTTTTGCGGCTGGCGTTGAGCGTCCATCCTCGCTTCAACAGGAAGGACGACAACCATCCTCCTGCAATGCTGCCGACGCTGGCACCGCTGTAGATGATGAACAGCGGCAAGGCCATTCCGCGCAAATCCAAACCGAGGTTGCGGCTAAGGAAATCCGGCATCCAGAACAGATAGACGAACCAAATGGGATCGGTAAAAAACTTGCCCAAAGCCACCGCCCAGACCTGGCGATGGGTGATCATCGAGCGTAACGAAATTGTGTCGGTGTGCTCCTGAACATCGCTTTGGATGTAAGCCAGTTCTGCAGCAGAACAGAATTTGTCTTCTTCCGGCCGGCGATAAACCGCAAGCCAGCACACGATCCAGATGAATCCCAAGGCTGCCGTGGCGATGAAGGCCATGCGCCATCCGAAGCGGTAGGTGAGCCAGGGCACGACGAGCGGTGTGAGAATTGCGCCGATGTTTGAGCCGCAATTGAAAAGGCCGGTGGCGAGAGCGCGCTCACGCTTGGGAAACCACTCCGCTACAGCTTTCACGCAGGCCGGAAAGCTGCCGGACTCCCCAAGACCCAGGGCGAAGCGCGCCACGGCGAACTGCAATACCGAGGTCGCAGCCGCATGAGCCATAGCCGCAACACTCCACACCAGTACCGCGAGCGAAAATCCCTTGCGGGTGCCGAGCCGGTCGATCAGTTTGCCGATGAAGAGCAATCCGGCCCCGTAGGCGAACTGGAAGGCGAGGACAATGTTGCTGTAGCCGACCTCTGTCCAACCGAATTGCAGCTGCAGGGTCGGCTTGAGCAGTCCGATGACCTGCCGGTCCATGTAATTCACCGAGGTCGCGAAAAACAGTAAGGCGCAGATTAACCAACGCCTCTGGCCGAACGGCCCTGCGGGCTGAGTTGATGGCCCTTTATCGGCGACGGATGCTGGGCCTATATTCACTTGATTATGCGGACTAGCACACGTGAATCACTACACATTGCGCAAGGCCACTCCGTCAAGCGGGTAACTGAACTGATATGATTCTTGGGCTTGCATTACTAGATTGGACTCCGCGGATTTCCGCCCGAGCACGTGCCCATGACCGGCTTTCTCACTGAAGATTTTCTTCTCTCGAATGATAAAGCACGCCACCTCTACCATCAGTTCGCCGAATCGCAGCCCATCTTCGACTACCACTGCCATCTCTCTGCCCGGGACATCGCTGAAAACCGGCGGTTTGCGAACCTCTTCGAGATTTGGCTGGAGGGAGACCACTATAAATGGCGGGCTATGCGGGCCAATGGAGTACCGGAAAAATACATCACGGGAGACGCCGCGCCGTATGAAAAGCTTCTGGCTTGGGCGCGAACAGTTCCCTACACGTTGCGCAATCCGCTTTACCATTGGACGCACCTGGAGTTGCAACGCTATTTTGGCATTACTGAGTTGCTGGATGAGAGGTCCGCTGGGACGATCTGGGAGCGGGCGAATGCCCTTCTATCGAAAGAGTTGACTGCGCAGGGCATCCTGCGGAAGTTCCACGTCGAGGTCGTATGTACGACGGACGATCCTACCGACGACCTCCGCCATCATCGGGCGATTGCGAAGTCGAATCTGGCGACGCGAGTCTTTCCGGCATTCCGTCCGGACAAGGCTCTGGCGGTGGGCGCCGCGCAGTTTCTGACGTGGATGGAGAAGCTGTCGAAGGTTGCGAACGTCGACGTACGGAATCTGGCAACTTTTCTGGAGGCGCTTCAGAAAAGGCACGACGCCTTTCATTTATTGGGCGGGCGTCTGTCGGACCACGGGTTGGATTATTGTTATGCGACGCCGTGTTCGGAGCGAGCGGCGGCGGCAATCTTCGCGAAAGCGCGTAAGGGCAAGAACGTCACTGCGGATGAGCGCATCCAGTTTGCTTCGTTCATGATGCTTTTCTTTGGCAGGCTGGACGCCGAGAAAGGATGGACGAAGCAATTGCATTTAGGAGCGCTGCGCAATGTGAATACCGCTGCGCGACGGGCGCTTGGGCCCGACACGGGTTATGACGCCATTGGTGATTTTCCTCAAGGCGGGCACCTCGCCGCCTACCTCGACTTGCTCGGTCGGGAGAACGCGCTGCCGCAGATGATCGTGTACAACGTCAATCCGAAGGACACATTTCAGTTCGCCACTTTGATTGGCTCCTTCCAGGATAGAGAGAACCAAGATGAGGATAAACCGGGCAAGCTTCAGTACGGAACGGCGTGGTGGTTCCTGGATCAGAAGGAGGGCATCGCGCAGCAAATCGATGCTCTCTCGAATACTGGCCTCCTGTCTCGTTTTGTAGGCATGGTGACCGATTCGCGTTCGTTCATGTCTTATCCTCGGCACGAGTATTTTCGGCGGGTGCTTTGCGACATCGTTGGACGGGACGTGGCGCGAGGGGAATTGCCCGACGATCCAGCGCTACTGGGTGGCATGATTGAAGACATCAGCTACCGGAATGCAAAGCAGTATCTGCAGTTACCCAACCGTCGCTAAGCCGGTTCATCTGAGGGTGCGCATGCGATTTCCCTGTATTCCCTAAGGTGTTGCATCTTAATAGTTTCCAGCGCTCGATAAATGCCGGCCAGTGCGGGCATCTCGGCGCTGTTCCAGTGCAACTAACAAATTAGTTGACGTTTCTGGCTCGCTCCCGTCAAATCTATATTGGCGCGGTGATCTCCAGGAGGAAGCATTGGCTCGTAGCAAGTCGGCAACTTTAACCGAAGCCGAACTGCGCATTATGAATGTGCTGTGGGAACGGGGCTCGGCCACCGTCCACGAGGTGTTGCAGGCTCTGCCCGCCAAGCCGCCGCTGGCTTATAACTCCGTCCTGACCATCGTTCGCATCCTGGAAAAGAAGGGATACGTGAAGCACTCGAAAGATAAGCGCGCTCATGTGTACTTGCCGCTGGTGGATCGGAAGGATGCAACGCGCGTTGAAGTGCGGCACCTGGTTAGCCGGTTCTTCGGAGACTCCCACGAATTGCTCGCGCTGAACGTTCTGGAAGAAACCAGCATTGATGCAGAAGAACTGGCTCACTTGCGCCAGTTGCTGGAAAGGAGCAAGTGGCGGGGATGAGCGCGGACTTTCATCTTTTCAGTGCAGTCGCCCTTAATGCGGTCGGTCTGAACGCCTTCGCACAGACTTCGGCGCTTCAGATCGTGGACTGCCTGGTGGAGGGCACGCTGATTGCGATCTTCGCCGGCTTAGTGTTGGGAGTAGCTCGGCGACAGAATTCGGGCACACGGTTCGCGGTGTGGTTTTCCGCTCTAGTCGCCATTGCGGTACTGCCTTTGTTTGCCGGGTCATGGTGGCCGCATGTCGGCAGTCCCGCGAAAGCCGTGGGCTCTGTAGTTACCGTGCCCGGGTCCTGGGCGCTATACGCAGTCGGGGCGTGGGCAGCGATTGCAGCGTGGTCTTTGCTCAGGGTTAGCCGAAGTCTGTGGCATCTACACGTTCTCCGCAAGAGTTGCGTGCCGGTTGATGCGACCGGATTAGATGCTCGCGTGCGGGTAACGCTCGAACGCAACCATGCAAGACGACCGGTAAGGCTTCTCACCTCCGACTTGGTAAATATTCCGACTGCCGTCGGTTTTGTGAAGCCCCTGATTATCGTTCCGGGATGGGTGATGCGGGAACTCTCTGCGGACGAACTGAACCAGATTCTGCTGCACGAACTGGCGCATCTGCGTCGCTGGGACGATTGGACGAATTTGGTGCAGAAGGTTGTGAAGGCGCTCTTCTTCTTTCATCCCGCGGTGTGGTGGATCGAGAAGCGAGTGTCGCTGGAGCGCGAGATGGCGTGCGACGACATCGTGATCGCCGAGACCGCAAGCCCGCGAGCCTATGCGGAATGTCTGACGCACCTGGCCGAGAGAACTTTGATTCAGCGCAGCATGGCGCTGGCACAAGCGGCGCTGGGACGAATTCGCCAGACATCGCTGCGAGTGGCTCAGATTCTCGACGTGAATCGGCCGGCGGGCGGGGGCCGCGCCTGGAAATCGGCGGTGTCGCTGGTGGCGGGGTTCGCGGTTGTCTGCGTCCTGAGTGTTGCGAAAGCGCCGAAGCTGGTTGCGTTTGGTGATAACGGCGCGAATCCCGTGACCAGGTCCGTAGTAGACGGCTCTTCGACCGGAACGCCGGTCGCGACTGTGCCGTCAACAAAGGCCGTGTTCAGACAGGAGCCGGTTCGCGTCGTTCCCGCGAGTTTGAAGGTGCGTCCGGCTCATCGCGACCTTGGGACTTATCAAGCTAAGCTTCTGGTTCAACCTAGCGAAGCCGTAAAACGTGCGGGCAGCATGGTTGCGCAGGCAGGTGTTCGCCATACGAATGTTGGACTGACGAACGCTAGGCTCAACAAGGCTGACGTCACGCCGGTGGTTTTCACGGACACGTTCTTTGTGATTGTTGAGGGCAGCGAGAACGGCGCCGCAGGTCAGCCGGTATATCAGATCCAGTTGTGGCGTGTGATGGTCCTGCATCCAGCGGTAGATCCTGACAGTAATAAAACTCCCGCGAAACAAATTTGAGGCTATGGAGGTCCGCAGCCGGCGGGCAGAAATCGTTCTTAATAACTAATGAATTAGTTGTCAGAAAATCTCGAAAGGAAAAAACAACACAATGAATGAAGGAATGCAGTTGAAAGACAGCGCAAAAAAATGGACGCGACGACTGGCCGTGCCCGTGCTTGCACTCGGCCTCGTCGGCTCGTTCGTAACCTATGAATGCGTGAAACCAACCGCGGCCAGGGCGGCCATCGCCGCGCCCGCTGCCGCGCCACTTGATGTCGACAGCGTCAGCTCACTGCTGGCTCTGGACAAGGCGATGGAAACTCTCGCGGCGCGGGTCACACCCGCGGTCGTCAATGTCACTGTGACGTCGAAAGCTAAGCAGGAGGCTTCCGGCCAACCGATTCCGGATGACATGCAGCAGTTCTTCGGCGGCCAGGGCAGCCCGTTCGGTCAGTTCTTTGGACCGCACATGCGGCACAGTCAACCGCAGATCGAGCACGGCATGGGCAGCGGCGTAGTGATCTCGCCCGACGGATACATCGTCACCAACAACCACGTGGTTGACGGAGCGGTTGACGTTCGCGTGACCACCAGCAATCGTCGAGTTCTAAAAGCAAAGGTGGTTGGAACCGATCCGCTGACGGACCTTGCAGTTCTGAAGGTGGATGCCACGGATCTGACGAGCGCGCCTTGGGGCGACTCGAAAGAAGTCCGGCCAGGTCAAACCGTGCTGGCCTTCGGCAATCCGTATGGAATGCGCTTTACGGTTACGCGCGGAATCGTGAGCGCGATCAACCGTGCGAACCCTGACGCCGAAAATCGGAGCAAGCCGGGTGAGTTCATCCAGACCGATGCGGCCATCAATCCTGGAAACTCCGGAGGACCGCTTGTAGATGCACGAGGCGAGCTGATTGGGATCAACACCTTCCTGCTCTCTCCTTCGGGAACGTTCTCGGGCATGGGATTTGCGATTCCGTCGCAGATCGTAAGGCCGACCGTGGAAACTTTGATTCGCTACGGAAAAGTCAGCCATGGTCATATCGGGATTGGAATCGCGGACGTGACGCCAGAGAACGCCAAGTTCTTTGACGAAAAAACGGCGATTGGTGGGGTGGTTACCCAAGTCGATCCAGATTCGCCCGGAGCAAAAGCGGGCCTCGAGATCGGTGATGTGATCACCGAAATCGACGGCCAGAAAGTCAATGACGCCGGTGAACTCCAGGTGCTGGTCGGACAGAAACAGCCCGGCACGAAGATCGCGCTCACCGTTCTGCGTAACGGCAAAACGATGAGTGTTCCGGTCACTTTGGAGGCGCTCGGCAGCCACTCTACCGAGCGCAACGATAACTCTTCCAGCAGCGAAGGCAAGATGCACTGGGGCATCGGGCAACCTTACACCGGAACTGCGAGATCAGCTACAGGTACCGCGCGACCTTCACGGAGCCGTGATCGAGCAAGTGCAGCCCGGAAGCTCGGCCGACAACGCCGGACTGCAGCAGGGAGACATCATCCTCGAAGTGAATCGCCACAAGGTCCAGAGTGCCAGCGATGTGAAGGACGCCCTGGCGACCGTGCCCAAGGGCCAAGATGCATTGCTGCTGGTTTGGTCGAATGGGGGGAATTCCTTCCGGGTGCTGCATGCTCCTGAAGGCGCCTAATCGATAGAACTCCGCTCAATTACGTCGCACTTCTTTCCGATGGGAGGAAGTGCGGCGTTTCTTCTTTCGGGCGACGCCGCGTGAATCATCCGACGTACTATAAGAGCTTATGGCTCACCTGTTCGATCCCTTCGCCATGCGCGACATTACACTTGCCAACCGCGTCTTCGTTTCGCCCATGTGTGAATACCCCAGCACTGATGGATTCGCGAACGACTGGCACCTGGTTCATCTAGGCAGCCGGGCGGTTGGCGGAGCGGGGTTGGTTTTCACCGAAGCAACCGCGGTTTTGCCCGAGGGCCGCATTAGCCCGCAGACCTTGGCATCTGGAAGTACGATCATATTAAGACGCTGGCGCGATCGCTAGCTTCATTCACAGGCAAGGCAGTGTTGCGGGGATGCAACGGGCGCATGCCGGCCGCAAGGCCAGCACCTACCGGCCTTGGGAAGGAAGCGGAGCCATCCCGGAAAGTAAAGGCGGCTGGAAGAGAGTTGTGGCGATCAAGTGCGGTGCCTTTTGCCGACAACTATCCCATGCCGCAAGCCCTTACTGAAGACGGCATTCAAGAGGTGATCAATGCATTCGCAGCGGCCGCACGCCGGGCCTGAGAGGCGGGCTTCCGTATCATTGAAATTCATGCCGCCCACCGATATCTGCTACATGAGTTCTTGTCTCCGCTCAGCAACCGGCGGTCGGATTCGTACGGCGGATCATTTGAGAATCGCACTCGTCTGTTGCGCGAAGTCGTTAGCGCGGTGCGCGATGTATGGGCGGACCGGGCGCCGCTGTTTGTGCGTATCTCGGCGACCGATTGGGTGGATGGCGGCGGGGATATTCAGCAATCCGTTGCGCTTGCCTGCCAACTGAAGCAACTGGGCGTGGACTTGATCGACTGTTCATCTGGCGGCAACGTGCCCTACGCCAAAATTCCGGTCGGGCCGGCTTATCAGGTACCGTTTGCGGAGCAGATCCGGCGGGAAACCGAAATCATGACGGGCGCGGTTGGGATGATCACGTCGTCTACTCAGGCCGAGTGCATCGTGAGTGGCGGACAAGGGGACGCAGTCTTACTGGCACGCGACTTCTTGCGCGATCCGTATTGGCCCTTGCATGCGGCGCGTGAACTCGGTCAAGTGATTCATGGCCCGTGCAATATCTCAGGACGGCGCTAGAAGGATCAAAAGGCTCGCGCTGCCATCGACTTGAGTCGGGTGGAAGAACAACCCGCAACTGTTAAGAGTAAATGAGAAATTGCATGTACAAATTTTGACGAGGTCCTGCATGAGAGCCTTGCAACTCACACCGGCATTGGTTTTGTTTTTCGCAATCACACCTGCATTCGCTCAAACTCCGCCATCGGAAACAGGCTTGACCGAGAACCCCGTCTTCCGAAAAGACTGCGCGAAGTGTCATGGGAAAACCGCTGAAGGCCGCCGTTTCGCCGGGCCGTCGCTCATCTCGGGAAAAACCGCCGCCACCTTTGACGATCAATTGCGCGACATCATCACTAACGGCAAACACCGCATGCCGAAGTTCGCCGGCACATTAACACCGGAAGAGATCGACGCGCTCGTTCAACAAATCAAGGCCGCGAACAAGAAATAGCTCCTGGTTCCTGGCTTTATTTCACATTCTTTGTTTCTTCATGTGCGGCGTTCGCGGCCAGAATGAACGAGGTTACCGCAT
>Ga0070717_10004302_pt1 | contig 10269 bp, 8 predicted proteins | sample LARL113metaG_FD_71366 | JGI IMG/M metagenome (GOLD analysis project Ga0070717, IMG submission 71366) | Corn, switchgrass and miscanthus rhizosphere microbial communities from Kellogg Biological Station, Michigan, USA - LAR L11-3 metaG | ecosystem: Host-associated > Plants > Roots > Rhizosphere ... | reverse complement strand
GGTTTTGACGAGATTTTGCGAGCTTATTTCGATCTGCGAGGCAGACTAATCGCGACACGGTGTCTGGAGTGTACGGTCGCCCTCTCGGCGAACAAAATAATTCTTCTCGACTACCCCGGTCCCTTATCAGAAGAGGGTTGAAGCCGTAAAAGAAGAAAATTCAAAACCGAACACCATCATAGCAGCAAACCAGTATGACCTCTATGCACGCTTTCGATGACGCGAGGAAGGGTGATCGAGGGTACATGAGCACGCGAGCGATCTCAAAGAGCCGTAAAAACGCTGAACGGAATTATTCGCGAATCTGGCCTTTGCCGCGAATGACATATTTATAAGTCGTCAGTTCTTCGAGTGCCATCGGCCCGCGCGCGTGAAGCTTGCCGGTGCTGATGCCAATTTCCGCACCGAAACCAAATTCACCGCCATCGGTGAAGCGCGTCGAGGCGTTCCAGTAAACCGTCGCGGAATCGACCTCGTTCAGGAATTTCTCAGCGTGCGCGGCGTCGCGGGTGATGATGACGTCGCTATGATGAGAGCCGTATTTTTCGATGTGCTCGATGGCTTCGTCGATGTCGTCTACCGTGCGGGCAGCGAGGATGAGATCGAGATATTCGGTGGACCAGTCTTCGCTGGAGGCGGGACGAAGGGGCTGATAATTGAGAGCTGCGAGTTGACGGAAGGCGTCAGGATCAGCGCGTAATTCCACTTTCTTTGCAGCGAGCTCGGGCGTGATTTTGTTGAAAAAGCGAGCCGCGATTTCACGGTGGACGACCACGGTCTCGATAGCATTGCAAACGGCGGGACGCTGCGTCTTCGCGCTGACAACTATCCGCTCGGCCATATCGAGATCGGCCTCCCGATCGACATACGCGATGCAGACGCCATGGGAATGTTTAATCACCGGCATTCGTGCGTGACTAACAACTGTTTCGATCAATGCCCGGCCGCCCCGGGGGACGATTAGATCAATGCATTTATCCATTTCGGCCATATAACGCACGACATCGCGATCAGTCTTTGGAATAAGCAAAATACTGTTTTCGGGCAACCCTGCGCTAACGGCACCTGCCTGCAGTGCCCCGGCAATCGCCATGTTCGAGTGAATCGATTCCGAGCCGCCGCGTAGGATAACTGCGTTCCCCGTCTTTGTGCAAAGCACCGCTGCGTCGCTCGTTACGGTCGGACGCGATTCGTAGATGATTCCGATGACGCCGATGGGGACACGCACTTTTGAAATGCGCAATCCATTGGGACGGGTCCATTCGGCAATGAGTCTGCCCACCGGGTCCTCGAGCGCAGCCACTTGACGAATACCATCCGCCATCGCCTGAATGCGCTTTTCGTCGAGCCTTAAGCGGTCGATCATCGCGAGGGAAAGCTGGTCGGCAGTCGCTTTTTCGACGTCCTTGCAATTCTCTTGCAGGATCGGGCTAGCGCTGGCGCAAAGTTGATTTGCCATCGCAAGCAGACCGGCGTTTTTCCGCTCAGTGCTCATGCGCGCGAGTGCACGCGCGGCGGCGCGAGCGCGCTGGCCGAAATCCAGGACTTCATTTTTTAGATCGTTCATATTAGGGCGGACGAAAGACAATCAGCCCAAACCTCTCATTTTCGCGCCTCAAAGCGAGCGTCCGTCAGACTCCCTCGCGCTCCGCAGGAAACCGTGTCCCGACGCGCTCGCCCGCGGCGATCCGTGGAATGACTCCGGCGCGCCGGCCGTTTGCGATAACCGCAGGGATGCCGGCTGCGGTCGCGAGTCTTACTGCATCGAGTTTCGAGACCATGCCGCCGACCGAGAACCTGCCTTTTTCCTTGCGAATAAAACGAGCCGCATCCGCGACGTCGGCGACGATCGGAATCCTCCTGCCGGCATGATCCATCAATCCATCGACGCTTGTGAGAATGATCAGTAATTCGGCCTCTGCCAGCACCGCGACCTCAGCAGAGAGGCGGTCATTGTCCCCGAAGCGCAGCTCCTCCACCGCCACTGAGTCGTTTTCATTGATGATTGGCACGACGTCCTTGCATTCAAGCAGACGCTGCAGTGTGTTTTTCGCGTTTCGATGACGAGTGCGACTGTCGAGATCGCTATGTGTCAGCAAAAGCTGCGCAACGTTAAGCCGATTTTTTGCGAACATCGAGGTATAAAGCTGCATCAGCTTCGATTGACCCACCGCGGCGCAGGCCTGTCCCGTCGTCAAGTCCGGTGGACGCTCTTTCAGCCCGACGACGCGCATTCCGGCGGCGACTGCCCCGCTGGAGACGATGATGCATTTGCATCCGCCGCGAACGAGCTGCGCCACCTCGGCGGTGAGACGGTGAAATTGTTTGTCATCGAGGGCGTTGCCGCGTGGCCCGGCAAGGATTCCGGAGCCGAACTTGAGGACGATGCGCTTGGGTTTCCTGAACATGCGGGCTGCTAACCAAATCGGAAAACGAAGATGCGCAAAAGCAATTTCGGCGATGTTTACCAAACAGCGATTTTAGCCGCGACAGAATTATCGGGAGAACCAAGCTCAGTGACCGATCCTGACGAGGTCGAGCACGAATTAGGACCAGACGCCGCCGCGAGAGCCTGTTCGCTGCAACGCCGGGTTAATTGGCTGAATTTGTGGACGAGGCCCATGCGCCCGCCAGAATGTTCAGATTGAACCATCCTCCCAACGAACGTTGCCAAACGGCGAAACGATTTCGGATTCGGGGCGCTGAGAACGGTAAGGCGGGAGAGTAAGCGGGCAAAAAGAGGGCTGAACTTTTCACGGTCGTTTTCTACGGTCGGGCATTTTTTGCTGCAAAACTGCGCAACTCTCCGTAACACGATGCAAGCTGAATTCGTTAGGCTCACCTATGATTCGCATGCTGTGCAACGTAGCGAAAACATGCGCAAAAACTCTTTCTTCAATACCCTGTCGGTTAGGAATTAACCACAACGAATCGCTCGTGACCAACGCCGAAGGCGCCCCGCTCATTGAGTTCCGAACGGTCGGCTCCCGCCACTGAACCCAAGCGTCAACTAAACCTTAGGCCACCGGCGCAACGAATCCGCGCCTGCCGTCGTCCATACGAGACTCTTCGTCCCCGACCCAAGCTCTTCGGCGGTGCGTCGCTCACCGCCTGCGCTAATCTGGAAAGCGCGTTGACAAGTTGCTGCCGTTGCCCTGCGGCAGCCGAAGCCAAGATATGTCTGAATTTCGCGCGGCGCGCTCTTGCCAGGTACTCCGCGGCGAATTGTCCTTTTCTCGTTAAACGGACAAACACCACGCGGCGATCGTGATCTGCCACGGCGCGCGCGGCCCACCTGCGCTTTGCCAGTTGTTGCACGAGCCGGCTTACCGAGCTCCTTTGCAACTGCAGAGCTCTTGCCAGCTGGCCGTGATTTATCGCACCGTGCCTCAAAATCACCAATGCGTGCGCTTCGCTCGCCCCCACCGGCCCACCCCGGCTGGTTTGCTCCGGCCGGTGCAGCCCAAAAGCGCGGATAAACGCGATCATCTGCTCTGCCAACTGGTCAGATTCAATCGCGCCGCCCATAAAAGTTCGATCGTGCAACTGTTTGATTATACAACTATGTGGGATTGGGTTTTTTGACAAGCCAAATCCACTTCCCGATCCGCGCAGCCCGACGATAGTTCGATTATGCAACTGTTTGATCATGCAATTATCTGTTGATCGATTCGACCGGATTACAACGGTGGCATAGCGTGGGTGGTATTTTGGATCAGTGTAGTGGTGGCATGACTTGCGCGGTCACTTCACCAAAACCGACGCGATAGCTATCGCCTTCGCACCAACCGGTGATGGAGAGCCTGTCACCGTCCTCCAGCCATTTGCGCGTTTCGCCATTTGGTAACTTCAACGGATTCGCACCGCGCCAGGTCAACTCGAGCATGCACCCGCGCGATTCCTCAGTCGCGCCACTAATTGTTCCGCTCGCGAGCAAATCGCCGGGCTGCAAATTGCAGCCAGTCACGGTGTGATGCGCCACTTGCTGCGAAACGCTCCAGTAAAGGTTCTGGAAATTGGTCCGCGTGATCACATGCGGTTCCCTTATTGAGGCGGTTTGCAAACGCGCTTCGAGTTGGATATCGAAAGTGAAATCGTCCGCGAGGCGCAAATAGGACAACGGCTGCGGCTCTTGCGCCGGAAGGCCTTTCCGAAAAGGTTCAAGCGCTTCCAGCGTCACCACCCACGGCGAGATGCTCGTGCAAAAGTTCTTCGCCAGAAACGGGCCGAGCGGCTGATATTCCCAAGCTTGAATATCCCGCGCACTCCAATCATTCATCAATACAAACCCAAAGATGTGATCGAGTGCCCGCTCGATCGGCACTGGCTGGCCTAACGAGTTGCCGGGGCCGATTAAAAATGCCATTTCCAGCTCGTAATCGAGACTCTTCGTTGGTCCGAAAGTTGGGGCGGCGGCATCGGGCGCCTTGGTTTGTCCCTGTGGTCTCCGGACGTCCGTGCCACTTGCGACCACGGAGCTGGCGCGCCCATGATATGCCACCGGAAGCCATTTCCAGTTTGGCATGAGCGCGTTGTCCGGACCGCGCAGCATCGTGCCGACATTGTGCGCATGATAATACGACGAATAGAAATCGGTGTAGTCGCCGATACGGGCCGGCAATTGCATCCTCACGTCGCGTTGCCGATGAAAAACGCGCTCACGAAGTGTTGTGTCGTCGCGCAAAGCCGGCGCTTCTGCATCAAGCAAATGCTGCAAAACTCCGCGTGCCTTTCGCCAAGCGGGTTGCCCAAGCGCGAGAAATACGTTAAGCGAATCCTGGGAGAAGGGACGTCGATCTTGAAATTCCGGAGAACCAAAATGCCCGAGTTCCTCGAGAACGGAAAGATCGACAATCAACTCGCCAATAGCCACACCGATGCGCGCTGCGCCTTGCTGCGGTTTAAAAATTCCGAACGGAAGATTCTCCAGCGGAAAGTGCGAATTGGGTGGAACGTCGATGAAGGATTTGAGTGGCATTTGCGGAATTGTAGGGCGTTTCTGCGAAACGCCAACCCGCGGCTCCCGTAGCGGCGCTCTATGACCGTCGTACGCCACAATCCGGCGGTCATAGACCGATGCGCCGCTACAATAAATTTAGTGCGCGCAAGTCTTCCCGCGGTTCGTCAAAGCTGCAGCTGCCGAAGGAGGTCACGAATTTTCGCCGATCTTTCAGGCGCGTGATGTCGATCTTCCATTCTCGCCAGGCGAAGAATTCGTTATCGAACAGCAATGATTTGGCATTTTCGTCTTCCAGCATTGCAGCCGTTTGTTTCTCATCCCATTTATGCTCGGCAGCCAAAACGGCCGCGCCAAACACGTTAAGAAACCCGTGCATCTTTGTTTTCACCTCATCGCGAAATTGCCGGATCGGGTGATGCAAACCCGCCGTAAACTTAATTGGGACCTGATGCGTAGCCGGGACCACCAGCGCCTTGGCGATCTGGGCAGAGGTTGGAAACGCATCGGCCGTCACGCCACCAGTGCGCAATTTGTAACCGAAAGCTGGAGCATCTGCTTCGGAGTTATGCTCGGCGAGCAACGAAACTGTGTGTTCGGCCCGATCGGCCGGCGCTTCCCAGAAAACCGACAAGGTGTCAGTGATCGACCGGATTTCTCTCAGCTGTGAAATACCGACATCCTGTGGGAGGAACATCTCGAGCTGATCAACCGAGACAAGATCGACATTGTGCGCCGACAACGAACGAATGGCTGCGGCGGTTTTGGCAAGCGCTTCACGAAAGGCGACTGCGTTCTCAGTCTTTGGCCCAAGCGCGGAAACGCGCAGCGGATGCTGAGGATCAAACTGCGCAAACAATTGTTTGGCCGCATCAAATTGGCCGACGGGAAGAACGAAAGCGTTGAGCATCCAGACATCATCTGATCGAACATAGTCCGCGTGATTTTTTATCGCGGCCTCTAATCCGAGGTTGCACGGCGGAAACATTCCCGCGTAATCAATCGATTGCGCGAGCAAAGCGCGAAGCGAAGGAGTCGCAGTCACGACGAAACTGATCATTACTGTGAGACCCTTAGTCAACCGGTTTGCATAAATGCAAGATCAGTAGCCAATTAACGGACATTCTGAGTGGCCTAAAATTGAGGCCACGATTGGCTCGACTTTTTGCACAAAAGGTAATAGAAAGGCCATTTGATGGCGGACACTCAATCAGTTTCGCACGATGACCTCGTCGTTTGCGCATGCGGCGGCAAGGAGTACAAGGCGCGCGATGCGATTGATGCGGCGCTTTTTCGAGGCCAGCTCCAGGCGGCCTGGAAGCAATTTCTGTGTCGCGTGAAAGCGGAAAAACGCGCCGAGGAACTGGAGTTAGAACTCGATGATGATGCAATCAACGAAGCGGCAGAGTCTTTTCGTTACCAGCACGATCTAATCACGGCGGAGGAAACGGAACAATGGCTCGGCGCGCGCGGCCTCACCCTCGATGATTTCAGCGATTATCTTGCCCGGCAGTATTGGCGCGGCGCGTTCGATGAGGACATCGAACCGGAGGATGTCGATTTTACTTCAGCACCGCCCGAATTGCGGGAGCTGTTCACCTTAGAACTGATTTTATCTGGCGAATTGAGTCGCTTGACGACGCAACTGATGTGGCGACTGGCCGCGCTTGCGGCAGGCCCGAACGAAGATCCGGAAGCGATCGCAGCAGAGCGACAGAGATTCTTCGATCGAAACAAAATCAGTGTAGCGGAGTTGAGCGATTGGCAAAACCGGATCGGTCGTGACGGGGAATGGTTTGATGAGATGCTCGCGACGGAAGCGGCATATTGCCAACGGTGCGACGCATTGCTCGACCCACAAGTGCGCAAAAAGGAGCTGGCGATGTTGCGTATTCCGCTGACACGATTGGAAGCGGAAGTGATCGAATTAGAGTCGCCCGACGCCGCCAGGGAAGCGCTGTTTTGCATCAGAGAAGACGGGATGTCGATGGAAGAGGTCGCGGCGGAAGGCCGATATCCGTATCGGCGGATCGCTCTTTTACAGGAAGATGCCCCGAGCGAATTGCAGCAGAAATTTTTAAGTGTGGCAGTTGGCGACGTTCTGGAACCACTCGCCAGGGGCGACGGCTTCGAGCTATATCGAATTACAAAAAAGTTGGAGCCGCAACTGGACGACCCGTCTGTACAACAACGGATCGATCAGCGTTTGGTTGAGCGGCATTTCTCCGAGTTGACGAGCAAATACATCGAGCCGCGATTGCCGGCTTTCGTTTCGGAAGAGTGACAATGCCAGATACCGAGATTGTTCGGCGTTCTTCGGCCTTCCGATTTCTGTCGGACGAGCATTTCGCCGCGCTCGAGCCGCTCTTGCAAGAGGAACATTTCGACTTCGGCGATGTGATTGTAAAACAAGATGATCCGGCCGACTCATTTTATGTTTTGACCCGCGGACGTGCGCGAGCGCTGAAAATCAAATCGGACGGCGAAGAGATTCCACTCGGGGTGCTGAAGCCCGGAGACAGTTTTGGTGAGGCGGCGTTAGCCGAAGGCGGGAAACGCACCGCGACAGTACGCTGTAGCACGGCGGTGGATGTTCTGCGCATCGCCCGTAGCGATTTTCTCGAGTTGGTAGAACAAGTGCCGGAGCTGAGGCGCTATATCGAAATGATCGGGCGGAATCGCGCCGTGCAGAGTTTCCTTTACCAGTTCAGTAATTTCGGCCGGCTTCCGGCGCCGGCATTGCGCAGCATGATCGACAAGCTGACGCCAATTGGCGTTGCCAAAGGCAGCCTGATTATCCGTGAAGGGGAAGCTGCTGGGCCGTTGTACGTCATTGAGAAAGGACGGGCTCGTGCTTTCACCGGAGTCAACGGACGCGAACTGAATCTGGCTTTTTATCGAGAGGGCGACTTTTTCGGCGAATTGTCGATCTTGAACGGCGCCCCGCGTGCGGCTTCCGTAGAAGCGTTCACCGACTGTCAGTTATTTGCTCTCGAACCACAGGCAGTCCTCGAGTTGAGATATCGTTTTCCCGAATTCGACAAGTTGCTGAGCGAGCGCCTTGCGCTTTACCAGGCAAAAACCGAAGCGCGCATTCCACTCGATTTCACCGAGGAACTCTTGCCCGCCGAGACGCGAAGAGCTGACAAAACAGAACTCGATGGCGAGCAAGCGCCTACCGAAGCCGAGGAAAAAGAACACCCATTCGCGGACGAGCACGGATATTTCCGCAAACGCGGGAAGCGCATCCGTAGGATCGAACACATCCAGCAAATCGACGAGATGGATTGCGGTGCAGCCAGCTTGGGGATGATTTGCCGCCACTTCGGAAGAAAAGTAAGTCTGGCGCGGATTCGGCAGCTTTGTCACACGGCGACGGACGGCACGAGCTTGAAAGCACTCGTGCACGCCGCCACCGAGCTCGGTCTCGCGGCGCGGGCGCTCAAAGTTTCGCTGCGCAATGTACCGATGATGCCGTTGCCGGCGATCGTTCATTGGGAAGGAAACCATTGGATTGTCCTCTACGATGTCGATCCAGAATTTGTCCGCGTGGCGGATCCAGCGCTTGGTTTGCGCAAACTTCTGCGTCGTGAATTTGAAGCGAAGTGGACGGGTTACACGGCGCTCTTTGACTATACGACCGCCTTCGAGCAAGCGCCGGAGAGCAAACCGGCGCTCGCCTGGATTGTTCCATTCCTGGCGCGCTTCAAAGTTATCTTGCTGCAGGTGCTCGGCCTGGCGGTGGCGGTGAGCATGTTGCAACTGCTCTTTCCCGTCTTCACGCAGATGGTCGTGGACAAGGTGATTGTCGAAAACGACATTGGACTGCTGCGTCTCATTTTGCTCGGGATGCTCGCGGCGATCGTTTTCGTCCAATTCTCTACGCTCGCGCAGGAATACTTGCTGGCCTTTGCGGCGGTGCGGCTGGATACCGCGGTGCTCGATTTTCTCAGCCGGAGACTTCTTTCATTGCCGATGAGTTATTTCACGAGCCGGCGAACGGGCGATATCCAGCGGCGACTCGACGGCGCACGACAAGTTCGGCAATTCGCCGTGCAACAGGGAATCGGCGCATTGCTAGCAGTTATTTATTTGGTCGGCGCGCTCTGTTTAATGGGAATTTACAGCCCGTTGCTCATGCTCGCTTTCCTGGCAACCACACCGCTGTATGTCGGACTGATGATTTTTTCGGTGAAAGTGCTGCGGCCGTTATTTGCCGGAGTGGAGGAGAGCCAGGGCAAATATAGTTCGCATCAAATTGATGCCATAAAAGGGATCGAGGCCGTTAAGGCTGCTTCAGCCGAGAGCGCGTTTCGCGACGCAATGCTAAACGAATTTCTCTCCGTCTCGAAACAGATGTTCAGAGCAGGCTTCATTGTGATGTCCTATGACAGCGTGCTCCAAAGCATCGGCCTGCTTTCGACGGCGATCTTTCTTTGGGTCGGCGCGACCCAAGTGATCCATGGACATCTGAGCGTAGGCGGATTTGTCGCTTTCAGCTCGCTCACTGCGATGGCTTACTCAGGCATCCTGCGCACGCTGGGCGTTTGGGACAACATGCAACTCGCCTCTGTTCTGCTCAACCGCTTGAATGACATTTTCGAACAGGAACCTGAACAAGGACACGATCGCTCACGTTTGGTGCCGGTCCATAGCCTGGAAGGCCGAGTCCAACTACGGGGTGTTTGTTTCAAATACGGCGGACCGGAAGCGCCAAACATCCTCACGGACATAAATCTGGATATTCCGCCAGGGCGCATGGTGGCGCTCGTAGGTCGCAGCGGTTGCGGAAAAACAACGCTGATCAAATTAATCGCCGGCCTGCTCGAACCGACCGAAGGCACAATCTTCTTCGACAATGTCGATCTAAAGACGCTGAACTATCGCGACGTGCGGCGCCACATCGGAATGGTGTTGCAGGAAAATCATATGTTTAACGAGACAATCGCGCGAAATATTGCCTTCGGAGACCCAGAGCCCGATCTCGATCGCGTGCTGACCGCGGCCCAGGCAGCCGCTTCACACGATTTCATCATGCGATTGCCTCTTGGGTACGAAACAAAAATTGGCGAATCGGGTCTGTCGCTCTCTGGAGGACAAAAACAGCGAATCGCGATTGCACGCGCGATTTACAACAATCCCCCGGTCTTGATCTTTGATGAGGCAACGAGCGCGCTGGACACGGAATCGGAGCGGACGATTCAGGAAAATCTTGGGCGATTGATGGCTGGGCGCACCTCGATGGTGATCGCACATCGTCTCAGCACGATTCGCGAAGCGCATTCCATTGTGGTACTCGAACAAGGGCGCGT
>Ga0070717_10004301_pt1 | contig 10269 bp, 12 predicted proteins | sample LARL113metaG_FD_71366 | JGI IMG/M metagenome (GOLD analysis project Ga0070717, IMG submission 71366) | Corn, switchgrass and miscanthus rhizosphere microbial communities from Kellogg Biological Station, Michigan, USA - LAR L11-3 metaG | ecosystem: Host-associated > Plants > Roots > Rhizosphere ... | reverse complement strand
GCTTGCGCTGGAAACACTGCTCGAGCGAAGGATTCGAGCGAGACGCGTCCGAGAAGCGCCGCCGCCGGGTAGACGACCAGCAACACGAAGAGTGTAGTCGACAGGGCGACGAGCACGACGTAGGACGCGAGGGCGCCGATGGCGACTGCACCGAGCCGGGCGACGAGTGGCAATGTGAGGGCAAAGACGCCTAACGGCGCAAGCACGAGTATCCAGCGCACGATACGCAACATCGCCTGAGCGACGCCGCCAAAGAATTGCACCACCACCTCGCGCTGTTCACCGGTCAGCGACAGGAGCGCGAGACCGAAGACGACAGCAAATACGATGAGAGGAAGCATTGCTCCGTCCACGGCCGCCCGCACCGGGTTTGCCGGCACGAGGTCCGTGATCCACTGGGTTAAAGTCGGCGCGCGCCGCGCGGCGTCGGGCGCGGCACTCGCCAGAGCGATCGTCGCGCGTGCGCGCAGCGTCGCCACGGCGCTCGCATCAATGGCAATGCGCGAGAAGACTATCGGCGCAACGACGGCCCCCGCAATCGCCGAGAGACAGAGGAAGCCAATCGCCACTATCAACGCTCGCGTGCCCATACGTGCGGCGCGGCTCGCGTCGGCGCCCGCGATGCCGACAATCACCAGGGAGATGACCAGCGGGATGACGGTCATCCGGATGGCGTTGACGAACAACGTTCCGAATGGCTCCACGTAGACGAGCACGCGCTCGATCGTCATTCTGCTGGCGCGACTCAACACGAGGCCAAGGAGTACTCCGGCGCAAAGCGCGATGAGTACGCTCGTGCTGAGTGATGGTCGTCGCACGCGCCAAAGCTACGTTCCTGCGACAAGCATCACTAGACGATGTGACACGCCTGCCGCACCACGAAAAAGAGGGCGCCTGCAGCAGGCGCCCTCTTTTTGCCAACAGCTCGTAGTTAGTGCGAGCCGCTCGAGCCAGACGATCCGCTCGAGCCGCTGGATCCGCGTGATCCACCGCTCGAACCCGACGAACCGCCGAAATTTCCGGACGAGCCGGACGAGCCGGACGAGCCGGACGAGCCGGACGAGCCGGACGAGCCGGACGAGCCGGACGAGCCACTCATCCCACCAGACGAACCAGACGAGCCGGACGAACCAGACGAACCGGACGAACCAGACGAGCCACTCGAGCCGCCCATGCCGCCGCTCGATCCAGACTTGGACGAGCCGCTTCCACTCGAGGAACCAGAGCTGCCTGACGAACTTCCGCTGCGTCCGCTGCTCTGGCTGCTGCTGGAATCCGGATCCGACATGTCGCCATCACCCTGACGGCCACGCGTCGCGGAGCTCCCGATCCCTTCATCGCTCTGGTTGCCACGATCGGTGCGACTCTGCGAGCTGCCGCCGGATTGCTGCCAGGAGTTGCCGAGATTGCTGCTCGAGCCCGAACCACCGGAGCTCCCGCTGCGACCCGACGAACCGCCGCTCCCACTGCTTCCGCCCGCGCCCGACATCGAGCTGTCGCTCGAACTGCCTGACGAGCTGCTCGAGTTCCCCTTGTTGAGATCGTCCTTGCGGTCAGCCATCGTATGCATCCTCCGAGTGTGATGACCTGCGGCGCACCCATCCATTCTTCGCCGCGCTCGCGTATGGCTGAGCAGGTCTGGTGCCAGCCATTGTACTTTGTCGCGAGTTGACCCTGCACGGACCACGGTCTACGTTGCGTCGCGTGACACGAGCACGACCGTTGAGACCGCCAACGCACACCGCGTTCCTCGCCCCGCATCCCGCTTCGGGCGCCGGCCTCGACTGATGCGCCGTCCGTCGATGGATGCTGGTGCACGGGTGGCCCTTGTCGCGCCCGCCGGCCCACTCAAGGGCGAGGCCGATCTCGAGCGCGCGATGTTGAATGTTCGCTCATTCGGATGGGTGCCGGTGCGTGGTGCGCATGTCTTCGAGCGGGAGGGATACCTCGCGGGCAGCGACGGCGATCGTTTGGCGGACCTGAACAGTGCGCTTGCCGACAACTCGATCGAAGCGATATGGTGCCTCCGCGGAGGCTATGGCGTGATGCGTATTCTCGAAACCATCGACTATGCCGCGCTACGCCGCCGCCCGAAGGTCATCATCGGCTACTCGGACATCACGGCACTGCACAGCGCCCTCGCCAGTCGCTGCGAGCTGATCACGTATCACGGCCCCACGGCGCGCGCCACGCTCTCCGATTTCTCGCGCGCTTCGCTCGCTCGCGCCATCGCGGGACGAGACAGTTGCGGCGTCGTCGATGGCGCCGAGGTTCTGCACGGCGGCCGTGCGCGGGGGCATCTCATCGGCGGCAATCTCGCGACCCTCTGTGCGCTCTCGGGAACGCCATACAGCCCGGACTATACCGATGCGATACTGGTCATCGAAGACGTCAATGAAGCGGTCTATCGCATCGATCGCATGCTCACGCAGCTACGCCTCGCTGGAGCGCTACAACGATGTCGGGCGATCGTGTTCGGCCAATTCACAGATGTTCCGCAGGATTCCCCCGAGGAGAATCTCGGCGCGCGCTCTCTGCGGGACGTCTTGCATGAAGTTGCCCAGACCGTCGGCGTGCCGTGTATCGCGGGCGCGCCTGTCGGTCACATCGCGGATCAATGGACGTTGCCGCTTGGTGCGCCGGCGGAGCTCGACGCGGAGGCGCGCACGCTGCGTATCTTGGAATGACCTTTACCGCTTTGGCAATGCCTTCGTACAAGACCGGCCAAGAACTGCTCGATGAAGCACGCGCGCGCGTCACGGAGATTGCCGCGCGCGATGCCATTGCGCTGCGGACATCGAATCCCGACGTCGTCTTTCTCGATATTCGTGAGCAGCCCGAGGTGAATCTGGGAGTGATCCCGGGCGCGATACACCTCGCCCGCGGCTCGATGGAGACCAAGATCGAGGCGCTGGTGCCTCGCGCGTCGCGCGTCGTCGTCTATTGCGCGAACGGAAATCGCTCGGCGTTCGCGGCCGATACGCTGCAGCAGATGGGATATCGGGAGGTCGCGTCGATGGCCGGTGGATTCCGTGATTGGGTCGCGGCCGGCGGCGACGTAACGAGTTGAGCATATACTCGAGGGCGTGGGCGTGATGATGACGGTCGAGGCATTGCTGGAGCTGCCGGACGTGCGGCGTCTGCGCACCGCGCTCGCCGCACGGCCTGGTATGCGAATCGAGGATGATGGGTCGCGCCGTCTCGCGGCAATCGCGCTCGTACTACGCCCGGGTTCCGCCTCCGTCGCGGATCCGGAGCTGCTCATGATCAAGCGCGCCGAGGCGGATGGTGATCCGTGGAGTGGCCATGTGGCGTGCCCCGGAGGCCGAAAGGAGCCCGCCGATCATGATCTGGAGCAAACGGCGATTCGCGAGACATGGGAAGAGACTGGCGTTGACCTGGCGCGCGATGGCCACGTCCTCGGCGCCCTCGACGACATCAGTCCGCGCACACCGTCGCTGCCGCCGATAATCGTTAGGCCGTTCGTGGCCGTCGTGAGGCCGGAGATCGAGATCGTCCAGAGCTCCGAGGTCGCGGAGGCGTTCTGGGTGCCGCTCGCCGCGCTACGCGAGCGAGCGGCATGGGGGACGGCGATGGTCGCGGTGCGCGGATACGGCGAGCGTCCGGTTACGGCGTTCCGCCATGGCGCATACACGGTGTGGGGACTCACCGAGCGCGTGCTGCGGCAGTTCCTCCAGTATCTCGACCACGAGCAGAGAGACAGCGATTAGTTCTTCGCGACTTCGCTCATGAGGGCGAAGATATTGTCGTCCAGGTCGTGAAAGAAAGACATCCACAAGTCGTGGTCGGTCAGCCGCGCCACGATGTGCGGCTCGTCCACGAAATCCACGTTGCGCGACCGCAGCGTTTGATACGCGGCATTGATGTCCGCAACGCGGAAATAGAGAACAGAGCTCGGGTGATCGAACTCCTTCGTCTCCGGCTTGGTGAGCATGAGTCGAACGCCATCGCAATCGAAGAAGGCGAGTCCCGGAAACGCGAAGAGAAAGCGCATGCCGAGGACGTCCCGATAGAACGCTGTCGAGCGCTCGACGTCTTTCACGACGATCGCGATCTGGCCAATCCGTGATAGGGTGAGGGTCGGCATGTCCATCGCTGGCGCTGGCGAAGAGGTGGCGGTCATACGAGCCTCTGTGTCGGAGGATATTACTTAGCTCAGCTAATTATTCAGTCCGTCGACTCCGGGCGCAAGAGCCGCTTGCCTTATACACTCCTCAACAAAATATTAGGTCAGACTAACTTATTTTCTCTTCATGGCTCATCCTGAACGACTCTCCAGATCAAAGGCGGCGACACCGGAGCAGGGCTGGCGGCGCGCTCGCGTCGCGCCAAGCCTGGCTGAGGTCTATCGCAGCGTCCCGGTGTCGCAGGGAGCGTGGTGGCGCAAAGTGCTCGCGTTCGCCGGGCCGGGTTATCTGGTCGCCGTCGGGTATATGGATCCCGGCAACTGGGCCACCGATCTGGCCGGCGGTTCGGCCTTCGGCTACACGCTGCTGAGCGTCATCCTGCTCTCCAACCTGATGGCGGTCCTGCTTCAGGGACTCGCCTCGAAGCTGGGAATCGTCACTGGTCGCGATCTGGCCCAGGCGTGCAGGGATCACTACTCGCCCGCGACGAATTTCGTTCTGTGGCTCTTGTGCGAGATCGCGATTGCCGCCTGCGACCTGGCAGAGGTCATCGGTGCGGCAATCGCGCTCAATCTGCTCTTCGGAATCCCCATTACGTGGGGTGTGCTGTTGACGGCCCTCGACGTGATGCTCGTGCTCTTTCTGCAGAACAAGGGCTTTCGCTTGCTCGAGGCGCTCGTGGTCGCTCTCGTTGCCACCATCGGACTCTGTTTCCTGTTCGAGATCATTCGTGCCAGGCCGTCATTCGCCGGTGTTGCCGTTGGCTTCATTCCACGCACCGAAATCGTTCGCAATCGTGAAATGCTGTACATCGCGATTTCGATCCTGGGCGCGACGGTCATGCCGCACAACTTGTATCTGCACTCTTCGATCGTTCAAACCCGACGTTACGAGGAAACGGCGGACGGAAGACGCGAAGCGGTCCGCTACGCATTCGTCGATTCGACCATTGCGCTCACCTTCGCGCTCTTTATCAATGCCGCGATCCTCATCGTTTCGGCGGCCGCCTTTCATGCCCGCGGGCAAACCGCGGTCGCGGAGATCCAGGACGCATACAAGCTGCTCACCCCTCTCGTGGGCGCCGGCGCGAGTGCCGTGTTCGCGATGGCACTCCTGGCTTCCGGGTTGAATTCGACGCTCACGGGAACTCTCGCCGGACAGATCGTGATGGAAGGGTTCCTGCACATTCGGCTTCGACCCTGGGTGCGGCGCCTGTTGACCAGGGGGATCGCAATTGTTCCGGCAATCGTGACGGCTATCTTGTACGGCGAAAGCGGGACGGCGAAGCTGCTCGTACTCAGTCAGGTGATTCTGAGCTTACAGCTCTCGTTCGCGGTCTTTCCCCTGGTGCGCTTCACATCGGAGCGCGCGAAGATGGGGGTGTTCGTCAACCGAGGTTGGTTGAAGTTGCTGGCGTACGCCGTGGCGTTCATCATCGCCGCGCTGAATGCGTGGTTGCTCGTGCAGGCCGTGCGCGGGCTCACCACCTAACGAGGAGCGCCCTTCATGTACAAGCGCATCCTGATTCCACTCGAGCATTCGCCGTACGACGAGACCATCCTCGCCCACATTCGCCAGCTCGCCCGGCATTGTGACGCGTCGCTGGTGCTCATTCACGTCGCGGACGGCTGGGCAGCGCGTAACGTCAAGGCTCTGCATCTCCGGGAGTCGGAGGAGATGCGCGAGGATCGGGAATATCTCGAGCAGATTGCCGAATCCCTCGAGAAGGACGGCATCGAGGCGGAATGCGTGCTCGCGGCGGGCAATCCTGGGGCGGAGATCGCCGAAGCGGCCGAGCGTGAGCATTGCGACCTGATTGCGATGTCGACGCACGGCCACCGCTTCCTGCAGGACCTCCTATACGGAAGTGTCGCCAACGAGGTGCGGCACATCTCCCACGTGCCCGTGCTCCTTGTTCGCGCCGAGCGTCGGAGTCTTGGCACGCGAGCTACCGTCACGGCGGAACCGAGCGGCCGACCCGCTCCGGTGAAGGGTGCCCCGTGAGCGCCGAGAAGGCGGCGCAATCGCTGACAGCGCCCGTTGAGGATTATCTAAAGGCGATCTTCGAGATCGAAGCAGCGGATGTGCCGGGTCACCAGGAATCCGCGGCGGCTGGCACCAACGAGATTGCTCAGGCACTGGGGATCGCGCCGGCGTCGGTCACCGGCATGCTGCGGCGGCTCGCCGATCAGGGGCTGATCGTTTACGAGCGATATCGCGGTGTTCGTCTCTCGGACGAGGGGCGCCGCGCGGCGCTCCGCACCATTCGGCGGCATCGTATAATCGAAGCCTATCTCACCAAGGCGCTCGGTTATCCCTGGGACCGAGTGCACGAAGAGGCGGAGCGTCTCGAGCACGCGGCGTCCGACGAGCTCATCGACCGCATGGCTTCCGCCATCGGTGAGCCAACGACGGACCCACATGGCGCCCCGATTCCCTCGCGCGACGGAACGATGGACGCCCGACCATTGCTCGCCCTCGTCGACGTCGCGGTCGGCAACATCGTTCGCATTCGGCAGGTCGGCGACCGGGACCCCGAGCGACTCCGCTATCTCGCGGAACTCGGCGTGACGCCTGGCGCCGATGTGCGCGTCGTCGCGCGCGAGCCATTCGGGGGACCGATCACCTTGCAAATCGTTCGCGAAGGGAGCGAAGCTTCACGCACCGCGGGACGCACGCGCGATGATCGCGAGCGGGCCATCGGTCCAACGCTGGCGGCGCAGGTATTCGTCGAGACCCGTCGCAAGCGCGAAGCATAGACGACCAACGGAACAAAGCTTGCCCGAGTCAACGGCGAATCCACAAGCGGAGTCAGCGCGTGGCCATCGACCGAATTTCGACCGACCCCGACGCGGGTATTCCGGATCTGCTCCGGCAGCTTGGCGACGACTCGAAGCGGCTCGTCGCGGACGAGGTTCGCCTTGCGAAGCTCGAAATGCAGGAAAGCGTTCAACGCGCCGGGCATGGCGCGGTACAGTTGGCCGTTGCGTTCGGCGTCGGCATCGTGATGCTGGTTGCGCTCACGATCTTTCTCGCGACGCTCATCGGACGCATCGCCAATGGACACATGTGGGTGGGCGCTGTCGTGACCGGTCTCATCGAGCTCGCTGTTGCCGTGATGTTGTTGCGTCGCGGACTAGGCGTGCTTCGCGAGCCGTCGTATTCGCTCGAGGCAACACGAGCGGCGTTGAAGGACACCGCCGTGTGGGCGCGCAGCCCGCGCGGTTGACGACGAAGGGCCGCGGGTGACCGCGGCCCTGCTGTTGCGCGGCGCGTTGACATTCCTGTTCGCCGCCCAATCAATCGACTCTCTCCCGCCCCGTCATCCACCGCGCAGCGTCGCCATCGACGAGCGACTCGCGCAGGATTACGGCATCCACGTCGGCGATACTATCGTCATCGCGCCGACGCCTCAGGGCAAGGGCGACACGGTAATTGTCGATGCGCTGGTGAGGCGCACCCGTGATCCATCGGAGGTAGCGCGCGGGGCGTACCGGATTCGTGTGCACCTCGACGAGCTGCAGCGACTGGTTGGCTACGGGGATCGCGTCGAGCGTTTTGCCGTCGGCACCCGGGGCACGGCCGGTGCCGACTCGGCGCTGACCGCGATCGACGACGCAGCCTTCGGATTTCACGCATACTCATCGCACGAGATCGCCGTAGAGAGCTCGACGACTTTTCTCGTCGTGAGCCGATTTCACCGTGCCATCGGCGTCATCACAATTGTCGCCAGCGCGATATTCCTTCTCTGCATCATGCTGTTGAAGGTGGATGAACGCCGCCGCGACGTCGCCGCGCTCCGCCTCATGGGCATCTCCAGGGGGACGATCGTGCGCAGCGTGGTGTTGGAATCGGCTCTCATCGCTGTTCTCGGCAGCATTGCCGGTGTGGCACTCGGCGCCGCTGTCTCGGCGTTCGTGAACTGGCACTACCAGCGCGTCTACCGCACGCCGCTGACTTTCTCGCTCGTGACCGGCCAGATCGTCGTGATCGCCGTCGGGCTCTCCGTTGGACTGGGGATCTTCGCCGGCCTGCTCGCGGCCCAGCGCCTCGTCCGACGCCCGCCATTATCGCTTTTTGGTCGCTGATGAGGGGAGCCGAACCGGCGAGCGCGCCACGCGCCACGCACCACGCGCCACGATGATTCTCACTCTCGCACGCGCTTCCCTCGTAAGGCACCGAGCACGCACCCTCCTGGCGATGCTCGGCGTCGCCGTATCGGCCGCGATGCTGCTCGACATGGTAATGTTGGCGACGGGAATGCGCGCCTCCTTCGGGTCACTCCTCGTGGCTCAGGGCTTTCAGATCCGGCTCGCTCCCAAAGGCACACTGCCATTCGATACCGACGCGACGATCCCCGATGCGTCGGACATTATTCAACAGCTGATGGCGCGGCGCGACGTCGTTGCGGTGAGCCCCGTTTTGGGAGCGCAGCTGCACGTCGAACACGGTTCGGCATCGGTGAGCGCGGCCGCGCTTGGCACGATCGCCGCCGTTCAGGGCGATTATAAGTTGCTCACCGGCCGGGCCCCGACAGGTGACGACGAGATCGCGGCGAACGATGCGTTGCTGGAGGCGGTTGGCACGAAGCTCGGCGATACGCTGCGGGTGGCGGCAGGGTTCGATCCGCAGCTGCGAACGTTCACCGGCCGGCGCTCGCTGCGTGTCGTGGGGCGCGTCCACTTCATATACCTTTCGGCGGGTGAGCGGGCTCTCGCCATCCCACTCGATGCACTGCAATCGATGGAGGGCCCATCGCGAACGAATCGAGTCTCACTGTTGATGGTGAGGCTGCGAGACAGCGCCAATGTGGAGTCGGCGCGCACGGGAATCGAGCAGTCGATTCACACCGTGAGTGCGATCTCGACCGCGACAGCGATCGAGCAAGTCGAAGCGCGCCTTAGCTACTTCAGGCAGCTCGCCTTCATTCTAGGCTCCGTCAGTCTCGCAGTTGGATTTCTTCTCGTCACGACCCTCGTCACCGTCTCGGTGAACGAGCGGCTGGGTGAGATCGCTGTACTGCGAGCGATTGGCGTTCGGCGTACGAGCATCGTTAAGCAGATCCTCATCGAGGGAACGGCGATCATGCTGGTTGGCGCGGTGGTCGGCCTCGGGCTCGGCCTGGTCACCGCGCGCTACCTCAATTCCATTCTCGCCGCGTTTCCCGGATTGCCCGAGGCGATCTCCTTCTTCCTCTTCCAACCGCGGGATGCGTGGCTGTCGTTAGGCCTGCTCGCTGTTTGCGGAATACTGGCCGGCATCTATCCCGCATGGCGTGGCGCCTCGCGTCCAATTGCCCACACGCTGCGCGAGGAGGCTGTCGCGTGACCGAAGACGGAATGCTCGTCTCGGCGCGCGATCTTCGCCGCGATTACGTGATGGCCGGCGCGGTGGTGCAGGCGGTGCGCGGGGTGTCGCTCGACGTCCGTACCGGCGAGTATGTGGCGATCGTCGGTCCATCGGGCTGCGGCAAGTCCACGCTCCTCAACATGCTCGGCGCGATCGACGCACCCTCGTCAGGCACGCTCACGATTGCCGGTCGGCGCCTGAATGGCCTGTCCGACCGCGACGCGACGTGGTTTCGGCTGCGGCACATCGGCTTCGTGTTCCAGCGGTTCTATCTCATGCCCGTACTCACCGCGATCGAGAATGTCGAGCTGCCAATGGCCGAAGCGGGGCAGGGAAAGTCCGCGCGGCGTTCGCGAGCGCGCGAGCTGCTCACATATGTCGGACTCGGGGAGCGGCTCCGCCATCGTCCTACCGAGCTCTCTGGTGGCGAACAGCAGCGTGTGGCGATCGCCCGTGCGCTGGCCAACAAGCCCGAGCTTCTCCTCGCCGACGAGCCAACGGGCGAGCTCGACGCGCGCACTGGTACGGAGGTGATCGGGCTGTTCGAGCAGCTGAATCGCGACGGCACGACGCTCATCGTCGTAACCCATGACGAAGATCTGGCACGTGCGGCGCGACGCGTGGTACACATGCGCGATGGCGTCATCGTGGACGAGCACCATCGATGATCACTCTCATCGCGCTGCGCAATTTCCTGCTGCGACCGTGGAGGTCACTCTTCCTTCTGCTCGGCTACAGCCTCGGTGTCGGCGTGATGATCGTGCTGCTCTCG
>Ga0070717_10004299_pt1 | contig 10271 bp, 5 predicted proteins | sample LARL113metaG_FD_71366 | JGI IMG/M metagenome (GOLD analysis project Ga0070717, IMG submission 71366) | Corn, switchgrass and miscanthus rhizosphere microbial communities from Kellogg Biological Station, Michigan, USA - LAR L11-3 metaG | ecosystem: Host-associated > Plants > Roots > Rhizosphere ... | reverse complement strand
GGCTACTGATTACTTCATACTCTTATACTCCCCAACTGACGGCTATGCGGTCGCGATCTTCCGCATGGCGTGCTATGCAGTATCGGCGGGAGTTGTCGAGCTTCAAGAATTTCAGCTTCGTTAAACAGTCATGAGTTGCTGTACCGCCCGATCCGCCTCGCGAATCGAGTTCCGATGATCCGCCGCACCCGCCAGATCGGTGTTAGCAAACGCTATACGGCCGAACGACTGACGTCGTAGCACGTCTCGCGGTGCATTCTGGCCGTCGATGCCGAAGAAGAAGCCGGGCTGCGGATTCACGTAAGCGTGGCCCCAGCGGTTCAGGATGACACCGGCGATGTCGCGTCGCGGATCGAAGCCGCCGGACGAGAACATGTCGGCGAGCTGCTCGCGAAAGGTCCGCTCGTATTGCGCGAACGTCGTCCCCAGAAGCTCGAGTCGCCCCCTACTACCTTGCTCGCCGATGGGCAGTCCAGGCTTCGCGAACAGCACCTTGATCGTGAGCACGGTGGGCGAGTCGGGGCCAAAGCTCGCGTCGGCATATGGACCGATCCGTGCCATTGGCCGAACTGCTAGATAGTCGCCGAGTCCCTCGAACCATCGGCAGCCAGACATGCCAAGGTTATAGAGGAAGCGCCAGTTCCGAACGGCGATGTTCGCCATGAGGCAGGGCGAGCGGTAGAACTGCGCGTAGGCGTCGCGGTGAGTCGTTGGCAGGTCGTGCACGATGTGCTTCGTCGTCCAACTGCCACCGGCCATCACCACCGAGCGCGCGCGAAGTCTGTACAGTCTTCCACCCCTGGTGTAAGTGACCACGACGTGCGGCGCGGTCGCGGGATCGCCGGCGTGTTCGACGCGCACGACCGTCGCGTTGAGACGAATGCGCGTCGGCTGACCGGCGAGATCGAGCGCGCCAAAGTTGATGCGATTCTGCCAGACGGCATCCATCGTCCGCGAGCCCGCGATCGCGGCGGGAATGAGCGTCTTGACCATGAGTCGCGCGAAGCCGCTGTTCCCATCCGGGAACATCTGGTCGCCTAACGATTCGTCGCCGTCTTCCGGAAACTCGGTCTCGATCGCGTAGTTGCAGTACGCCGAAAGGGCATCCGGGCCCAGTCCATAGCCGCCGCCCTCGATTGGCGAGAGAAAGTTGCGCACCGTCTCGCGACTGATCTGGCGCGTCGCCATCAGATGCTCCTCGAGAGTGATCCGATCGAGCTGACGCGAGATCTCGTCCCCTTCGGTGCGCGGGCGCGGGCTGGTGTCGCGGACGGTACGCCAGCGCATCAACTCGGCTCTGTCGGTCTCGCCTAACGGAGCACCCTCGAGCTTGCGTCCCCACGGGTCGACGAGCCAGACACCCGGATGCTGGCCGAAACGCGATCCGAAGAAGAACCCATAGTTCGCGGGCTCGTCGTACGGGCTCTGACTCAGCTTCCATTCCGGCGACGGTCCGCGCCAGGACTGATAGTCGAACGCGCGGCGGTCCATCCCGATCATCTCATAGAAGCGATCGGTGTAACCGCCCTTGCCAGGGACGAGAAAGATCGCCGAACCCTGGTGCGCCACGACGCTCTGGCCGTCCACCAGGAATTCATTCCGCTTCGCCTCACCTCCGAAGACAGGATGATTGTCGAGAACGAGGCAGCGGCCGCCCTTGCTCTTCTGGAAGAAGACCGCCGCGGCGAGGCCGCTGATACCGCCGCCCACGCACACGAGATCATAGGTCTCACGCGTGTCCGAGGCACTGGCGATGGCGCTCTCGAAGCGCCCGTCGCGCATCGCGTGCGCGACAGACATCACGTCGTAGGTATTGCCGTTGGAAGTCGCGTAATCGCCGACACCGCCGTAGCCGGTGAATTCGTCGCCTGGTGGGAACGAGAACGGCGGCTGACCATGCAGCAGCAGGCCGGCGCCGGCGACGAGAGTGCCGTTCAGAAAGTCGCGGCGCGAGATCGGCTCGTTCATGCCGAGCCGATCGGCGTTCGCGCCGCGAGCGGCGTCGTGTGAGTCGTCCATCCCAGCGGCCTCCGGTGCGACAGGAACGGTCAGTCGGCGCGCAGGGCAGTCATCGGATCGAGTTGCGACGCGCGTCGCGCCGGAACATATGCCGCCGCCAGAGCGACCGCTACGAGCACGGCACACGCTCCACCGAGTGTCGCCACGTCCGTCGGGCTCACCTCGAACAACAGCGCCTGGATGAAGCGATTCACCACGAGCGCCACCGCCAACCCTGCGGCCGCGCCGATTGTCGCGAGCAGCGCGCCGCGCCTAACGACAATCCGAGCCACGTCCGTGGAGGTGGCGCCGAGTGCCATCCGGATGCTCAACTCGTGCCGCCGCTGCCGCACCCGCGTCGCAAGAACGCTGAACAGCCCGACGGCCGCGAGGAAGAGTGCCGCACCGGCAAAGACGCCGAGCAGCAGCGCATTCATCCGCGGCTGCGCGAGCGGCGTGGCGAGGAGTTGATCGAAGGGCGTCACACTCGAGAGCGCGATCTCGGGCGCGGCATCATCGACGGTCCGACGCAGCTCGGCGACGAGATCAGCAGGAGATCGATGCGCGCGAATGAGCAGCGTCGTCGGTGGGAAGGGAAACTCCGACTGGCGCAACGGATAGTAGATGGTTGGGCGTGCCGTGCGCAGATCGCGATAGCGGGTGTCCGGCACGACGCCGACGACGGTCAGGGGCGCCTTGGCGCCGCCGATCACGTGCTTGCCGATCGGATCGACGCCCGGCCAGAAACGTCGAGCAATCGATTCGCTGACGATCGTGACGGGCGTCGTGCCTTCGCGGTCCGCGTCCGTGAAGGCTCGCCCCCTGGTGATGGGAAGCCCAAGCGTCGTGAAGAAGCTCGGCGACACGACCTCGATGTCGACCATCGGATTGCGTGCTGCCTCGGCCTCCGATTGGCCTTCTATCGAGGGCCTGCCTTCCCAGCTTCGCATCGTCGCGTACGGTACCGATACGACAGACGACGCGGCCTCCACGCCGGGAATGGCCTCGATCGCGGTCGCGAGTCGCTGCAGGAGCGCCGTCGCTTGCACCGAGCTTAGCTCGCCGGCGCCGGGCCGGTTCACGAGCTCCGTCACCGTTAGGCGCGACGGATGGAAAGCAAGATCGACTGTCTGGAGCTTTACCAGACTCCGGCCGATGAGGCCTGCTGCCGCGAGGACGACGACCGCGAGCGCCACTTGACCGGTAACGAGCGCGTCGCCCAACGAGCGCGAGCTTCCTGCGGCTGAGTGGCGGGCACCCGAGCGCAGCGCGACCAGCGCATCCACACGCGAGGTCAGCAGCGCTGGCGCCAGAGCGAACAATATGGTTGCGAGAGCCGTGATCCCGCACGCCGCGCCAAGGGTGCTGGGCGCAATATGGATCTCGTCGAGTCGCGGGAGCGCAGGTGGAGCGACAGCGACAAAAAGGCGTACCGCACCGATGGCCAGCAGAACACCGAGTGCACCTCCGGCAACGGCGAGCATGCCGTGCTCGGCGACCAGCTGCCTTACGATTCGTCCTCGGCTCGCACCGAGCGCGGTACGTACGGCGACTTCGCGCACCCGTCCCAGGCCGCGCACGAGCAGCAGATTCGCAACGTTGATGCACGTGATGAGGAGGAGAAGGGTCGCCGCGGCGGCGAAGGCGAGTACTGCCGGCCGAGTGTCGCCGATGACGAGCGTTGGCAGGACATGAACGTTGCCTTGGACGTGTTGCATCCACGTCGCGTGATAGTGTCGGCTGAAGTAGGCCGTCATCTCCTGGCGCGCCGCTTCCGGCGTCGCGCGCGCCGCCAATCGGCCGATGATGTCGAAATCGAGGAACTTCATGGCGTTGTCGGGGATCGCCGCATGGACGGCGAGCCACGCATCCGTGCCACGCGGGAAGTCGAGCCCCGCGGGCATGACCCCGACGATGGAATACGTGGCGCCATACTCGACTATCTGGATGCGGTGGCCGATCACGCCGGGTGATCCGCCATAGCGCTCCTGCCAGGCACGATGGCTGATGACGGCGACGCGCGGCGCGCCGAACCGATCGTCTTCCTCACGTAAGGCGCGTCCAATCAGTGGGCGAGCGCCGAGCACGTCGAAGTAATCGCCGCTGACCAGGGCCTCCTGCAGGCGGGAGATGCGCTCACCGTCGCGAATCGCGACGGGAACCGCGCCGTTGTAGAGGAACAACGCCGCGCGGCCGAGGGTGGCCGTCGAGCGCACGTAGTCGCGAGCGTGCTCGGCGTCGAGTGGAACGTTGTCCGTCTGGTGATCGAGCGTCTCCCCCTGCAGTACGACGATTCGATCTTGATCGACCACCGGCAGCCGGCGAATGAGAATCGCGTCGGCGACGGTGAAGACCGCGGTCGCGAGGCCCACGCCGAGCGCGATGATGAGAATCGCCGCGATGCTGAATGCCGGCGTCCGCGCTACGCGCCTAACGGCAACTTGCAGCTCGGTGCGCGCGTGATCGATCCGTTCTCGCCACTGCATTGGGTTCTCCCTGGCATTGGATCCTGGCCACGCGGTATCACCACGAGGCTCGCTCTCAGCGGCGTTCCGCGCAAGCCTGGGTCATTGGGACTTGCGCATCACTTCCGGATGCGTACCGTCGGCTGTTGGCGACCGGCGATTGATTGTCCACGAAGAGCCCCTACGCGAGATCATGAAGCACCGACGCATCTCCATGTTAGGTAGAGCGCTCGCCAGCGTGTGCCTCTCGTGTGTCGTGCCGATCGTCGCCGGCGGGCAACGCGTGTTTCATGGCGCGGCCGTGGCGAGCTGGATCGCGCCCCCGAACATTCCTGGCGATTCGTTCGTCGTCTTCCACGCGCGACGCAGCTTCGATCTCGGCGCGGTGCCTCAACATTTTCTCGTCCATGTCTCGGCGGACAATCGCTATCGATTGTTCGTGAACGGAGTGTCGGTGGCGTCCGGGCCGCAGCGCTCGGACGTCGCCCACTGGCGATACGAGAGTCTGGATCTCGCGCCACAGCTTCGCGCGGGCCGCAATGTGCTCGCTGCTGTGGTCTGGAACTGGGGCGCGGAGCGGCCAGTCGCCCAGCACAGTCATCGCACAGGCTTTCTCGTTCAAGGTGACGGCGATCGTGAAGCGACGCTGGTGAACACGGGCGCGGGATGGAAGCTGCTCGTCGACTCGGCATATGCGCCGATCGTCATCACGAACGCGACAGTCGCCGGGTACTACGCCGCGGTGCCGGGCGAAGAGGTGAACGCAGTCCGCTATCCCTGGCACTGGCAAGAGCCCGCGTACGACGATTCGCGCTGGCTCGATGTGACTGAGCCGGCCGCGCATCGCGGAGCTGCCGCGCCACTCGCGGCGTTCGATGTCCCGGCGGGGAGCATGATCGTTGGTCGGGCGCATCTCCGTGCCCCGGTTGGTCCGGGCACCGGGGAGCTCGTCGGGTGGCAACTGACGCCGCGCTCAATCCCGGCAATGGACGAAACGCCGCAACGCCTCTCGAGCGTGCGTCGTACCGAGGGGCTGTCGGGTTCGGACGCATTTCTTCGTGAGGCGGGCGATCTCGTCGTGCCGGCGCACACGCGTGCCAGTGTGCTGCTCGATCAGGGACACACGACCAACGCCTACCCTGTCCTCACGACCACCGACGGCGCGGGAAGTCGTGTGACGCTGACCTACGCCGAGGCGTTGATCGACGCACGCGGGAACAAAGGCAACCGCAATGATGTCGCGGGCCGCACGATCCGTGGCGTGTACGATGTCTTTCACCCTGACGGGGGAGCGCGTCGGGTGTTCGAAACACTGTACTGGCGATCGTTTCGATACGTCCAGCTCGATGTCGAGACCGCCGATCGACCGCTCATCGTCCACGAGCTGCACGGCGTGTTCACCGGCTATCCGCTGCGCGAGCGAGCCGCATTTGCGAGCGATCAGGCATGGCTCGGCGATGTGTGGCACATGGATTGGAATGGCGCACGAATCGGTGCGTTCGAGACGTACATGGACACGCCGTATTACGAACAGCTTCAGTACGTTGGCGACACACGCATCCAGTCGTTGATCTCTCTGTACATGAGTGGCGACGATCGACTCGTCAGGCAGGCCATCGAGCAATTCGATGCGTCGCGTATGCCCGACGGGCTAACGACGAGTCGCTATCCCTCGGCGCTGCCGCAGGTGATTCCACCCTTCTCGCTGATCTACGTCGCGATGGTCGACGACTATCATCGACTGCGCGACGATGCCTCGTTCGTGAGGCAACGGCTGGCGGGAGTGCGCGGCATCCTCGATTGGTACGCGCGCTACGTGGACAGCACCGGCATGCTCCACCGAATGCCGTACTGGAATTACGTGGACTGGGCACGAGAGTGGGACAGCGGAGTGCCACCGGGCGCATACGATGGTCATTCGGCGACGATCACGCTGTTGTACGCGTATGCACTCCGCCGCGCGGCGGAGCTCGAGCACGACATCGGCGTGTCAGCGATGGCCGCAGAATACACGCGCCGCGCCGACGCGGCCGCGGCTGCCGTCCGCCGACATACGTGGGACGCGTCGCGCGGGCTCTTTCGCGACGCAGCGGGCGGCACGTCGTACAGTCAGCAGACAAACGTCCTTGCCGTGCTCGCGGCTGCCCTGCCAGCGGCGGAACAGCGTCGAGTGATGGAGCGCGTGCTATCGGACAGCTCGCTCACGCGCTGCACCTACTATTTCAGCTTCTATTTGCTGGAAGCGATGCGTGAAGCGGGTCTCGCCGACCGGACCATCGAGCAACTGACGCCCTGGCGCGACATGTTAGGAATCGGATTGACGTCCACACCGGAGAATCCCGAGCCGACGCGGTCGGACTCTCACGCGTGGGCGGCGCACCCGAATTACTTCCTGCTCGCCACGGTGGTTGGCGTGCGCCCAGGGAGCGCTGGATTTCGCACCGTGCGGATCGAGCCGTCGCTCGGCCCACTGCAATGGGTGGAAGGTCGGGTTCCCCACCCGGCCGGCGAGATTGCCGTGCGCCTAACGCGCGTCGGAGCAGCGGGACTGCACGCGAGCATTACGCTGCCGCCAGGACTGTCCGGAGGTCTGGTCTGGGCGGGACGGTACATGGCCTTGCATCCGGGGCCGCAGGAGCTCGAGGTCGGCGCGGCCGCAGCGCGTTAATCGAGTCTTAATCAAATCATCGGCAAGCAATCATCCCGCGTGTGTTGACGCCGACGCCTGGCGCTGCAGTATATGTGTGAGTCCCACATATAGGACTGCCATGCTCACCGATGAATTGAAGAAGGGGAGCGCCGAGTTCCTGATCCTCTCGCTACTGGAGCACGAGCCGCGACACGGCTACGAGCTGCAGAAGCTGATCGAGTCACGCTCGAAGGGGGTCCTCACCTTTCACGTCGCCACGCTCTATCCGTTGCTCTACCGGATGGAGGAGCGCGGGTGGATCGTCGGCCGATGGGCGGAAAAGTCGGGCGAGCGCCGGCGCCGCTTCTATCGCCTCACCGCGGCGGGCCGCGCCACTCTCCAAACACAACGCGCGAGCTGGCGCGAGTTCGTGACGGCCATCAACCGAGTCTCGGGAGGAATGCGGTATGTATGATTGGCGTGCCGATGTGCGAGCGCGACTGGCCGGCGCGGGGCTGCACCCGCAGGACGAGGCCGAGATCGTGGAGGAGGTGGCGCAGCATCTCGAGGCGCAGTTTGCCGAACTGGCAATGACGATCGGCGCCGAGGGCGCGCGCGAACGGCTCCTGGCTCAGCTCCGCGATCGCGGCTTCGATGACGCTGCGCTCGGCCGCAAGCGCAGGTCGAACGTCGAACCCCGGATCTGGGTACGCGGCTCGTTCTTGCGGGATCTGCGCTACGGGGCGCGATCGCTTCGCCGCAGTCCGGGGCTCGTCATCACCGGCGTGCTCGCGCTAGCGTTAGGCGTCGGGCTCACGACCGTGATGTTCAGCATCATTTATGGATTGCTCATCAAGGGTCTACCTTTTCAGGCGCCCGAGCGGATCGCGATGATTTATCGCACTGATCCCACGGGAAGAGGTCAGGAGACGCTCGTCCCGCTCGCCGACTTCGTCCGCTACCGCGCCGATCAGCACTCCTTTTCATCCTTCGGCGGTTATCGACAAGGCAGGGCAAACGTTTTCGGTGGCGATCGGCCTGAGCGACTGAACGTGGCCGAACTGACCGACGGCGCGTTCGAGGCGACAGGTGTGCGGCCTCTCCTCGGCAGGACATTCACAGCGTCGGACAATGAGACAGGCGCACCGCTCACCGCGGTGATCAGTTATGCAACGTGGCGAGATCGGTTTGCATTGGATTCCCTCGTGCTCGGGCGCGTGCTACGCGTCAACGGCCGGCCACACGCGATCATCGGTGTCATGCCCGAAGGGTACGCGTTTCCAGGATGGCAACAACTGTGGGTCGCCGCTCAACTGGATACCCGAGGACTTCGGCCCGGAGAGGGACCGGCGTTCACGATCGTCGCGCGATTGCGTCCCGGTGTGAACTTCCCGCAGGCAAACGCGGAGCTCTCAGGAATGGCGCGTCGTCTCGCCGCGGAGCCGACCGATAGCGCCGCCTTGCGTGATCTCGCGCAGCCGTTCGTTCGGGCAACAATTCCTGCTCGCGTCTACGCACTGCTCTACGCCATGCTCGGCGCCGTTTTCCTCGTGCTGCTGATCGCTTGCGCGAATGTCGCGAACTTGCTACTCGATCGTGCCGTCAGCCGCACGCGCGATGTCGGCATTCGTGTCGCGCTCGGGGCGTCGCGCCTCGCCGTGGTTCGTCAGGCGCTCGTCGAGTCGGGCATTCTCGCGTTGGCCGCGGCGGGTGTTGGCACACTGCTCGCCCAAGCCGGTGTGATGTCGTTCAATCGCGCCATCGTGGCGCTGCAAGCTGATCGGCCGTTCTGGATGGACATTCGGTTACACATCCCGGTGCTCTTTTTTGTTTTGCTCGTTGCGGTCGTTGCGAGCGTCGTGTCGGGACTGCTGCCTGCCCTCCACGCAGCGCGCCTCGACATCAACTCGATTTTGAAAGACGAATCGCACGGCGCGTCCTCGTTTCGTGCTGGGAACCTGAGCCGCGCGATTGTCGTGTTCGAGCTCGCGCTCTCGTCGGCGATGCTGCTCGCGGCGGGGTTCATGACAAAAAGCATCGCGCGGCTCGGCACACTCGAGCCGCGCTTCGCGACGGATTCCGTTTTCACCGCCCGCGTCAGTCAGCTGTCGACCGACACGATCAGACAGCGTCGATTCCTGGCCGCAATGGAGCACGATTTGACCGCACTGCCCAGTGTCGGCGCCGTCTATCTCGGCCATGGCCTTCCAGGTGGTGGTTGGATGGGCGACCGGGTTGCCATCGAGGGTCACGTGTACGCGCGAGAGCTTGACTACCCGATGATGCGCTGGCTCGCCGTCAATCCTGGATTCTTCACCGTTTTCCGTGTCGGTATTCTTCGAGGGCGCGCCATACGGCAATCAGATCGGCGAGGGACGCAGCCGGTGGCCGTCGTGAGCGACGAATTCGTCCGCCAATACTTTCCAGGAGTCGAGCCGATTGGACAACGCATTCGGCTCGGTGTCTCGTCCAAGGATTGGCTGACGATCGTCGGCGTGATCCCGACGCTGTATGCTGCCGGTATACCAAGCGCGAACGGCAGTCATTTCCCTCCAGAGGTGCTGACTTCCTTCTGGCAGGGAACCGATGCATCCACGGCAACTGTTGCGCTGCGTGGGCCGACGGCGGTGGCGAATGCAACGAGCGTGCGAAACGTAGTCGCGGCACTCGATGCGGATGCTGCCGTCTTCGAAGCGGCGAGGATGAGCGACGTTCTCAATCAGCCTTCATGGCCGCTGCGAGTATTTGGCACACTCTTCGTGATCTTTGGCGTGGCCTCATTAATCCTCGCGGCGATCGGACTCTATGCCGTGATGGCATTCTCGGTGAGTCGGCGCCTCAGAGAAATGGGAATCCGGCTCGCGCTCGGGGCGACGGGAACGGCCGTCGTGCGCATGATCTGCGTGCAAGGGCTGAAGCAGATCGCGCTCGGCATGGCATTGGGGTTATTCCTCGGCACTGGTCTGGTGAGGCTGCTCCGCATGCTGCTCTTCGAGGTACAGCCGTCGGATCCCAGGGTGTTCGGTTCGGTCATCGTGGTGTTGAGCGCGTCGGCGTTCATCGCCTGCCTCTTGCCGGCGATCCGGGCTACACGCGTGGATCCCCTGGTGGCGCTGCGCGCGGAGTGAAGGCGCGCGGAAAGGCGTAGCGAAGCACGAGGCCTCGCAGCAGTATTGCGA
>Ga0070717_10004298_pt1 | contig 10271 bp, 8 predicted proteins | sample LARL113metaG_FD_71366 | JGI IMG/M metagenome (GOLD analysis project Ga0070717, IMG submission 71366) | Corn, switchgrass and miscanthus rhizosphere microbial communities from Kellogg Biological Station, Michigan, USA - LAR L11-3 metaG | ecosystem: Host-associated > Plants > Roots > Rhizosphere ... | reverse complement strand
GATCACTACGGATCACTTCGGGTCAGGACAGGGGCAAGGACGGTATCGATGAGTGGAGGCGAGGAAGCGGCGCCCCGGCAGGCGCGTGCTCCGCTGCGGCAGCGCAGCCGCAGGCGCTGGGCGATCGCGGGCGGCGTCGCGGCGGGCTGGGTGGTTCTGGAGGTCATGACGGGTTCGGCCGTCTCCGCCACCGTAGTGCTGGTGGCGATCGCGGGACTCGGCGGCGCGAGCCTGGCCGGCCTGCGCGCCCTGGGCATTACCAGGGATCATCCGTGGATACAGCGGATGGCCTCGCGGCCGTGGCGCGACGGGCAGGACGTGCTCAGGGTCGCCATGCGGCACCTGCCGGACGTGTTCGTGGTCACGCCCAGCGGGTCGCTGCTCGCGCCGGGCGTGGTCGAACTGCAGCTGAACCCGGCTGACCTCGATTCCCTGCGCGAGCGGATGGAACTCAGCGTGATCAGCTCGAGCCTGACCGAGGTCTACGAGGAGCAGGTGGCCGCGTACCAGGCCCGCCTGGCCGCACCGGGCCGGGCCCAGGTGTACGTGATCGCCAGCGGTTCGGTCCCGCCGGGGCGCTACCGGCTGCGGCAGGGGGATCCGGTACGGGCCGGAACCCGGCCTGACCTGCTCGATGTCCCGTACGCGCACGACGCGCCCGAGCTCGCGCAGGTCGGCCCGCGGCGCGGTTACGCCGGGCCCGTCAGCCCCGTCTGGCAGGACCCGGGCCCGACAATGGCGGCCGGCGGGACCACGGTTCTAGAGCAGAGCCTGCCCTCTGTCCCGGCGCTGCGGCTGGTCACCGGCTCCTCGGTGGCGGAAACCCGGATGTCGGGCGCCCGGGCCGGGCGCGGGCCCGTGGAGCTAATGCTCCCCGACGTGCCCACGGTATCCAGGGAGCACGCACGATTCACGTTCGCCGACGGCCGCTGGTGGATCACCAACCAGGGCCGGAACGGGCTCACCCTCAACGGTGCCAAGGTAACGGGCGACCAGCCGCTCAGCGACGGCGACGCGATCCGATGGGGGACCAATCCCGACGCCCCGCTGTCCCGGGTTGAGATCAGCTGACGCCCGGAAGTGCGAGAATTGTCATTCCAGACATGGCGAGACGGGATGGCCGCGCTGGTGGCGCGCGTCGTTCGGGAGTGGCGAACCAGTGGCGACGGGCCGGCTTTTCCTGTGGTCAGCGGCGCGCGGTGAGTGGGTGAGCTGCCCGCCCGACGAGATCACCTGGCTGGACCGGCGCACGCTCAGCGGCGACGAGGATGTCACGTTGCACCGGGCGCCGCGTTGCGCCGGTCTTCGCTACGTCCACCACCGCTGGGAACTGTTCAGCCGCGACACCACGTACCGGGTCTACCTGGCGCCGTACGTGCCCGGGACACCGCTGAGCGCCGAGGCCGTGGAGCGGACGGCGCGGCATGTGCTTCCGGTCGCCCCGGCTCGCTACGAGGCGCTGCCGGTCACACTCGCGGAGGGCTCGTGGCTGGTCAGCGTGGGTCCCTGGGTGGTGCGGCTGCGGCTCGAGGTGGCCGCCCGCCCGCCCGCCGGGCCGCCGGTGCCGGACGACGGCAAGCAGGTGACCACCCGGGCCGGGACCATCGTGCGGCGGGGCAGCGGGCCCGGCGAAGACGCGGTGGCCCGAGTGCGCGGTTACTTCGAGCGCAACGTGACGGCGCGGCTGACGATGGCCTACTACTACCAGGAGTTCATCCTCGGCCTGGCCGCCCCGCAGACCATGCCGATGATCAGCGTGGTGATCGCCCTGGACCTGAGCGGAGAGGGCGCGGTATCGGATTACAAGAAGCTGCTACAGGGCTTCATCTGGAAAGAGCGCGGTCACGCCCGTGATCTCGCCGACTTCCTGCTCGCCAACGGCCTGCTGACGCCGGCCGACCTTGATGAGGCAAGGCAGGTGGCGGCAGAAAACGAACGCAAGGGCGTCTGCGAGATAGCGCGGCAGCGGCTCCAGTACCGCCCGAAGGACAGGTGAGCAGGCGACAGCAAGAAGCGGAGGGCCCACGCGAATTCCGGCTGAGCCCTCCGCTTCTGTCGCTTTCGCCCTGATCGGCAGCTACCCGGGCCGGGCGCTACAGCACCGTGCCGTCGTGTCCGCTATCGACCGAAACTGTCGAATTCTCCGTTTCGCACGCCACCGAGAAATGCGTGCCATTCGTCCGGCGTAAACGCCAGAACCGCACCTTCGGCGTCCCTGCTGTTGCGGACGCCGATCCCGCCATCGGCTAGGCTTGCTACCTCGACGCAGTTGCCGTTGGAGAAACTCAGCGAGCTCTTGACCCAGTTAAGTCCCGAATTTGGTCTTTCGGAGCGGTTTTCGTGCATAGGTATACCCATGTCATTTACCTCACTGATTGTTGTGAATTACCCCGAAGGTCTGACTACGAAATGTGGCGCTATCACCACTAAACGCAGTCGGCAACTCTAAGACTAACAGACATCACCGGCACCTAGGATCCCTCTTGACTCAATTAGTGCGATCGTCCGGTGAATGTCTGGTAACCACGGCATAAATCGCAGGTCAACCGCTTGCGCGGGCCCGAGCGCAGCGGCTGGCCCGGCTGGGCCGCGGGCCAGCCGGGCCAGACGTCCTAGCCACCGGACAGCGCGGGAGTCATCACGAAATATGGCTTTTACCGCAGCAAAGGGAAATTAACGACCGCCGCTATTCAGGCGTTGAGCGTGCCGCTGGGCACCGGACCAATACGACTCGGCGGTCTTGAGAATAAGCGCCCGGGACGCCACCGGGTCGAGCGACGCTTCGGAAAGCATCTGAAATGCGATCCGGTGCAGGTATGTATCCCGCTCCCCTTCCAGGGTGAAGCCGCTCCGCAGGTGCTCGGTACTCACCACATCTTGCAGCATCGCGTCAGCGTCCTGCCCGAAACCGAAGATAACAAAGGACTCCCCGAACACCGAGTGCTGCGCGTCAAGGGGAAGGACCTGCAATGTCAGATTCGGCCGGTCAGCCTCCTGCACGAGCCGCTGAAGCTGGTCATACATCACCGCGTCGTCGCCGATCCGGCGTTTCAGGACCGATTCGTCCAGCACGACCGACAACTCGAGCCCGTCGCGATTCAGCACCTGCTGGCGACGCATCCGGACTCGCACCAGCCGCCCGATCATGCCCGGCGCGACCGGTTCGACCCGGCTGTAGCTGCCGATGATGTGGCGCGCGTACTCCTCCGTCTGGAGCAGACCGGTGACCACGTCGACATGCCAGATGGCCATGGACGTCGCCTCGTGCTCCAATCCGATGAACTGCTTATAGTCCTCGGACAGGCTGTCGGCGTGTTCTTCCCACCAGCCCTTCTGCGCCGCGTCCTCGGCCAGCCCGAGCAGCAGCGCGCGGCGGGGCCCGGTGATCCCGTAGTAGTCGAGCAGCCGCTCGACTTCCCGCGGCCGCAGGCCGGTCCTGGCCCGCTCGTACCGGCTGATCTTCGACGGCGACCATTTCAGCGCCGCGGCGACCGTGTCCCCGCTCTTGCCTTTGCTCTCCCTGATCCCGCGCAGTTCAGCGGCCAGCCGGCGGCGCCGCACCGTGGGACTTCCTGGCGCGATCATCGGGCGTTCCTCCTCCTCGGCGCCGCGCGGGCGGACGAGCGACGGTCACGCAGATTTCACCACAACAATTGGTGAAACCTTTAGTCCACCGTACACATGCCATCGTAACGATTGCTGCGACATTAACTAGTCCGGATGAACCAGACAATCCGGCGACGGGTGCCCCGCGGAGGCGCTCGATCCATGGCCCGGCGGGCCTACCTTGATCATCTGCGGATTGACGCTGCCTCTGGCTTTGCTTCCTGGCTTTGCTTCCTGGTGCCCGTGCGCTCCGAACGCGCTCCCGTGACCGCTGATACGCACCGGTTGCTCCGAACTGTCCGGCCCTTTTGGCGTGGACGCCGCGGTCATGCTGTTGGGGCGCGCCGGGAAATGAAATGCATGGATCCGGGGAAGGTGCCGACCTCAGGTGCCGCAGCTGTCACGGCGTCCGTGATCGCGTGTCGTCGCACCCCTCGACGGGGGATGTGTTGGGGGAGTTTGACACGCGATGACCGATCCGGCCGCCGCGACCTGGTCCGGCGTGGCTGGCGTGACTGCTGATGTGACCCGCCCGGCGACGGCCGGGATCGCGGACGGTCCCATCCATGCAGTTGGTGACCCCGGCCGCTGCCTGCTCATGAACGGGGGGCGGCTAAGCGGACAGGGCACGTGACCCTACCAGGGCACTAGCGCAGGAATGCTAAGCCCTGCGAGTGTTGTGCAGCCTTATGACGAGGGAGACGGCGATGAAGAGATGGGTCTGGAGTTACAAACGCAGCCGGAGCCCGGGAACCGGGCTCCGGCAGGCTTGTCAATAACTTTGCCGCGGCGGAAGGTAATCAGACGCTCAGGCTGTAGGGAATTCAATGAATCGGCAGGAAGCCGGTTGGCGTGGGCCGAGTTGGCTCACAGGTGATACCAACTGTTGGGAGCCGCCGCGACGGCAACGGCGTGCACATGGGAACTGGGTGCCGCCATAGTGGCCGCGGGAACTGCGACGCTCGCCGCAATTGACCCTGCCGCGCCGAGTGCTACGATAGCTTGAATGATGATGGTTCGACCGATGCGCATGATTCCTCCATGGCTTCTACCGAGGTCAGCAGCCCGCTGCATGGCTCCGGCGGCACGCACGGCACATCTGAACAATCTGGGCCTATTGCCGGTCGTCGGCAATTCCGTATACCTAGGGTAATTCACCACATACAGTTTTTTCAAATACTAAATGTTCTAATTAGGTTTTCACTGTTAATTGTTCTGAAATAGTTTATGATTTGGTCGCGGAAAGTGTCATCATCTCGTGCCGTGCAACTTTCCGAGCAACTTTCCGTGCACGCGCGAAGGTACGGCGAGAGGCGTTAGTGACGGATGATAATATCGGGTGCCGAATTAATGCCCGATTAATGTCGCTTGTTCCGCAATTGTTCAGGTAGTAAGGTTCGCTGCATGCACTCGGTTACCCCGGCCGGTGCGCTGGTCGGCCGCGAAAGCGAGATGGCGCTGCTGACGGGGCTCATAAAAGAGGTCGCCCGGGGACACGGCAGTTCGGTACTTATCGAGGGCGAGCCGGGAATCGGCAAATCCGCACTGGTACGGGCGGCCGTCACCGAGGCGCCGGAGGCCGGCTGTCAGGTGTTCTGGGGCGCCGGTGACGAGCTGGGCCAGGCGCTTCCGCTGCTGCCGTTCCTAGATGCTTTGCGAGTACGCGAGCCGTCGGCTAATCCGCGGCAGAACACGATCGTCAGGCTGCTGCGCGGCGAGGTCGCCGCCGACCGCGGCACGGACGTACCCGCGATGCTGGCGGAGCAGCTGCTGGCGCTCGTCGCCGAGCAGTGCGCGGTGCGGCCTACCATCCTGGTCGTCGACGACCTGCAGTGGGCCGACCAGGCCAGCGTCGCCTTGTGGGGCCGTCTGGCCAAGGCGGCGCAGCGGATGCCGCTGCTGCTGATCGGGACGATGCGCCCGGTACCGCAGCGCGATGACCTGCTGGCGCTGCGGCGGGCGGCGGGCGAGGCCACCAGGCTCCAGCTCTCCGGCCTCACCGGACCGGCAGTAGCCGATCTGGTAGCAGCCCTGGCCGGCGGCAGGCCCGACGACGACTTGATGCGGCTCGCCGACGGAGCCGCCGGGAACCCCCTCTACGTCACCGAACTGGTCGCCGCGCTGGACCGCGCCTCCCGGCTGACCCTCACCGAGGCGGGCACGGCCGAACTGGCGCGCGGTTCCGCGCCGGACTCCCTGTCCGCGGCCATAGCGGACCGCCTCGGCTTCGTGGCCGGCCCGGTGCGCGACGTGCTGCGGGCCGCGGCCCTGCTCGGCACGGACTTCGCGGTCCCCGATCTGGCGATCGTGCTCGGACGCAGCGTGGCGGACCTCATCCCGGCGGTGGACGAGGCGTGCGCCGCTGGCGTGCTGGCCGAGTCCGGCCACCGCCTCGGGTTCAGGCACCCGCTGATCCGGGCGGCCCTGTACGACAATATGCCCGCGCCGCTGCGCGCCGCCTGGCACCGCGACGCAGCGCACGCCCTAGCCGAGTCGGGCGCGCCGCCGGACCGGGTAGCCAGGCAGATGCTGGGGGCCACCGCCGGGCCGGCCGAGCCGATGGATGAGCGCATGCTGAACTGGCTGGCTAGCGCGGCCGAGCCGCTGGTCGGCCAGGCGCCGGGAGTCGCGGCCGAGCTCCTCACCCGGGCCGTCGCCAGCGCCCCGGTCGGCTCGGCCCAGCACGGCTGGCTGGCCAGCCGACTCGCCGACGCTCTCTTCCGCACCGGTGACCTGGCTGAGGCCGAACGGGTGGCGAATCTCGCGCTGGACTACGCCACCGAGCCCGATCTGCTCGTGGAGCTGCACTGGACGCTGGCGCAGTGCCGCATGGCGGCAGGCTCCTCCGCGGAATCGCTGGCCACGCTGGACCGGGCGCTGGCTGCTCCCGGCATCTCCGCCCGGCACCGGGCCAGGCTGCTCGTGCTCGCCGCACGTACGCACAGCTACTTCGGCGAGGTCGAGAAGGCGGGTCTAGCCGCCACCAATGCTCTGGCCGCGGCGACGGAGGCCGACGACAACTGGGCCATGGGCTGGGCGTTGCACGTGCTGACGCTGGTGACCACGGTGCAGGGGCGCATGACCGACGCGCTGCCGCTGTTCGAACGGGCGCTGACCGTGACCCAGGCCGACCCGGCCCTGACCGACCTGCGCCTGCTGCTGCAGATCAACAAGGCGGTGACGCTGGGCTGCCTCGACCAGTACGAGCAGGCCTTCGCCGCGGCCGGGCAGGCGCGGGAGCTCGCCGGCCAGGTCGGCACCGCGATCCGGCTGGCCCAGGCGCACAGCGCCCTGTGCCAGATGCGCTTCGAAACCGGGCGCTGGGACGAAGTGCTGGCCGAGGTGGAGGTGCTGCAGGAGAACCTGAAGGAAGCCACCGTGGCCGGCGTCATCCTCGGCGTCGCCGCCGCGATCCGCTTTCACCGCGGCGAAGTCGATGCGGCGCGGAGCTACCTGGAGGCGGCCGTCCCGCACGCCAAGCGGATCGCCCACCGGCCTATCGGCCTGCTGGCGCTGGCCCGCAGCCTGGACTGTGAGCAGGCCGGCGCGCCCCGGGAGGCGCTGGCCACGCTGACCGCCGCCTTCGACGGCAATGCCGAAGACCTGGGGGAGGTTGAGGAACTGCTCGGCGACGCCGTCCGCCTCGCCATCCAGACCGGCGACCAGGACACGGCCGAGACCCTGGCGGGCCATACCGACGCGCTCGCCGCCGGATCGCAGATCCCGCACCGGCAGGCGAACGCGCTGTACTGCCGGGGCCTGCTGGACCGCGATGCTCCCCGGCTGCTCGCGGCGGCGGAACGCTACCTGGACGCGGGCCGTCCGCTACAGCGGGCGAAGGCGCTGGAGGCGGCGGCCGGGTACTTCGTCGACGCTGAGGACCGGACCGAGGCGCGGGCCGCCTTCACCACTGCCGTGGAGGTCTACACCTCGCTGGGCGCGGCCGCGGACGCGGCCCGGCTGCAGGCCGCGTTCCGGGCCCATGGCATCCGGCGCGGGCCGCACGCCAAGCACCGGCGGGCGCAGAGCGGCTGGGACAGCCTCACGGCGACCGAGATCAAGATCGCCGCGTTCGTGGAGGAAGGCCTGTCCAACCCGGAGATCGCCGCCCGGCTGCTGCTATCCCGCCGGACCGTCGCCACGCACGTCTCCCATATCCTCAAGAAGCTCAATGTCAACTCGCGGATCGACATAGCCAGGGAGTCCGCCCTGCGCACCATCCCGCCAAGGTGACGCGGCCGGGAAGCGAGGTGACCCGGCCCGGGAAGAGACATCCCCTGGAACCCCGCGGCCGGGGTGCGGGGTTCCAGGGGAATCCGGTGGGAACTGTGAGGCGCCGGGGTAATGACTCACAGTCCCCACGTCTGTACGCGTTCGTCGCCGCCGGGAGGACCGGGCTCGAACGCGAGCGTGAAGTAAACGGCTTTGCCCGCCGGGGTGCGGTAGACGCCCCAGGTGGCCGACAAGGTGGCGACCAGCATCAGGCCCCGTCCGGCCTCCGCGTCGGCTGGGACGTCCACCAGCACCGGCAAGGTGCGCGACGTGTCATGGACATCCACGCGCAGCTGGCCAAATGAGCAGGTGACGGCCAGCGTGATGGCCGTGCCGATTTCGTGGCGGATGGCATTGGTCACCAGCTCGCTGGTGAGCAGGACCGCGATGTCCGGGTCAACCGGAATATCCCAGGCGCGGATGGCCGCCCGGACCTGACCGCGGGCTTCGGCCGCCGCGGCCGGGCTGGCGGTCAGCCGGATGCGGCAGACCTGCAGCTCGGTGGGGCGGGTCGGCGCCATTGCGTTCATCGGGGATCCTTATCGGTCGCGGGCCGAGCGTTGTGCTGAAATGCTCGGTACCAGTTGCAAGAAAATAGTGCTGCAACTTGCACTGCAAGACATCGGTCAGCTGACGGATTTTGGAAGCCCGGCCGCGCGCATCCGCCACCGCGGTTCCCGCGCGCCCGGCACGACCACGCGGGCCGGCGCGAACACGCGGGCCCGGCCGCGGATGCCCGGCCGGACGCGCATGCTGGTCAGCCGCGGGTGCCCGGTCAGTCGCGGATGATGGTGATCACGGTCCACGCGCCCAGGTGGATGCGGTCGCCGTGGCGCAGCGGCACGACCTGACCTGGCGGGACGTCCTTCCCGTTGACCACGATGCCGTTCGGCGAGTCGACATCAACGACCGACCAGCTCTGGTCCGGGCCGGCGATCAGCACGGCGTGACGACGCGAGACCCCGGGATCGGTGGGCGGGCCGGTCAGGTCGATCTCCGGCTCGATGTGGCGGGACACGCTGCGCCGCCCGATGAGGACCTCGGCTCCGGAGAGCCGGAACCGCCGTTCGGGCACGAAGGCGGGGAACATGATCGAGGCGGCGTCCTGGTCGCTGACCGCCTGCACGCTGTCGTAGTAGGCGCGGTCCGCGCCCACCACCGCGGTCCAGGTACCGGCCGCGGCCGGCCGGGACGGCGAGCCCGGTGGCGGTGACGGCAGGCTCGCCATCGACGGGGGCGAGGGCGAGCTTGGCAGCAGCTTGGTCGGGGGCGAGTCCGGCGGGAGGGTCAGCGGCGCGGTCTCCGCATTCCGCGAGGCGGACGGCATCGCGGGTGTCCCCCCCGGGGTCAGCACCGCGGGCCGGGAGGGATCGTAGGGCTCTAGGCCGAGCGCCTCCCGCAGGGCGTCGGCGAAGTCACCGCAGCTGTCGTACCGGTCGTCAGGTTCCTTGGAAAGGGCACGGGCCAGCACCTCGTTCACGGCATCGGGCAGCTCCGGCCGCGCCGCGGTCAGCCGCGGCGGCGGTACGGACAAGTGGGCGTAGAGCACGGCCATCGGCACCTCGCGCCGGAACAGCACCGTACCGCTCAGCAGCGTGTACGCCACGCACGCCAGGGCGTACTGATCCGCCCGGCCGTCCACGGCCCGGCCGCTGATCTGCTCGGGCGCGGCGTAGTCGGGGGTGCCGAGGAACTGCCCGGCCCTGGTCAGCCCGCTCGACGACACCATCCCCCTGGCCACCCCGAAGTCCGACAGGTACACGTGCTCCGGCCGGTGGGGCCCCACGTCCACCAGCATGTTCGCGGGCTTGACGTCGCGGTGCACCAGCCCGGCGTCGTGCGCGGCGTCCAGCGCCGACGCCACCGGGGAGATGAACGCCGCCGCGCGCCGCGGCCGCAGGGCGCCCTCCCGGCTCACCACCACCCGCAGGTCATCCCCGGCCACGAAACGCATCGCGATGAACAGCACGCCGGCCGCCTCGCCGGCCTCGTAGACGGGGATGATGTGCGGATGGTCCACCGCCGCGACCGCCCGCGCCTCACGCACGAACCGCTTGCGGACCAGCTCGTCCCCGGCCAGCAGCTTCAGCGCCACCACCCGGCCCAGCCGCTCGTCACGCGCGCGGAACACCGCCGCCATCCCGCCCACGCCGACCAGCTTCTCCAGCAGGTACCCGGCCACCCGGGAACCAGCCGTAAGCCCGGCCAGCGGACCACCCAGCTGCGAGGGGGAATCTCCGCCCACCACCCCTCCTCCCGGGCAGCCATCACGCTCATCCCAGTCTGACAGCAAACCTACTCCGGTCGCGGCAGGCCAAACCTGCGCGGCAGGCGGCCGGGGCGTCGAACCAGGTGAAACCCCGGCTAATGGCGGCGCCTAGTGGTGACCGCCG
>Ga0070717_10004297_pt1 | contig 10271 bp, 7 predicted proteins | sample LARL113metaG_FD_71366 | JGI IMG/M metagenome (GOLD analysis project Ga0070717, IMG submission 71366) | Corn, switchgrass and miscanthus rhizosphere microbial communities from Kellogg Biological Station, Michigan, USA - LAR L11-3 metaG | ecosystem: Host-associated > Plants > Roots > Rhizosphere ... | reverse complement strand
CCGGGGTCCGCGGCATAGTCCTGGATCCAGATGGGCTCGCGACTCTCCATCGCCTGGCCCGGAAGGCCCGCGCCGGCCTCGAAGCGGAGCTGGCGGCTGAGACGCTCGAACTCCGATGCGTCCACCCGGCCCCCGGCCCAGCCGGCCACGAGGTCAAGGGCGCCGTCGCCCGCCACGCCCCAGAACGCCCCGACGTCCCACCCCGTGTCCTGACCGAGGCGCTCCAGCACCGCCTCCAGCGCGGCCTCCGGGGTGTCGGCGCGCGCCATTGCGGTGGTGACCGACTGCATGGCCCGCAGCACCTGCTCGCTGAGCCGCCGCTCGGAGATGTCGTGCAGAAAGGCGTGGAAGATGGGCTCACCCGCCGCGTCGGCTCCGCCGCCGGCCCCGGCGGGGCGCGCGCACGAGATGGTGATCTCGATGGGGAACTCGTAGCCGTCGCGGTGGATCGCGCTCAGCTCGGTGCGCTCGTCGAGGATCCGGCGCTCGCCGGTGCGCAGGTAGCGCGCCAGCCCCTCCCGGTGGGCCTGGCGCAAGCGCTCTGGAACGATCGTCTCGGCCAGCTCGCGTCCCACCACCTCGTCGCGGTCGTAGCCGAAGGTCCGCTGCGCCGCGTGGTTCCAGTCGATGATCCGTCCGGACGCGTCCATCGAGACGAACGCCTCGTGGGCGGTGTCCAGGATCCGTCGGGCGAACGTTGCACCGGAGGCATCACCGCCTATTTCCTCAGCCCCCGGTGACCCTGCTCCGGGGAGCCGGTCAGTCACGCCCGGGAACGATATCGGCGGTCCCGGCGTCAGGACAAGTGGACGGGTCTTAGCCGAGGCTTACGGCGATCCCACGTTCGTCTTCGAGCGCACGCCGATCCTTGGTGCACACCCCCGAAACGTCCAAGGAGTCAGACATGGTCCTCGTCCTCATCGCCAACATCGTGTTGTGCGCCGTCGTCATCGTCGCCGTGGTCACCCCGCTGGCGCGCGCCATACGCGCGTCGCGGCCGGAGGCCGCGGCGGCGCTGCGCCGCCGTCACACCGCGCTGCGCGCCCGTCAGACGGCGTGGACCTCGACGCCGGCCGCCTCCAGGATGCGCACGCCCGCACTGGGCGGATCCGAGAGGTAGGCCAGGTCGACGACGCCGGCGGGGACGATCACGTTCAATCCCCGCTCGTCGAACTTCTGGGCCTGGGCCACCAGCAGCACCGACCGGGCCCGGTCGATCATGGCCCGCTTGACGTCGGCCTCCAGGGGATCGGGATCGGTGAGGAAGCCCTCCATCTCGATCCCCTTGACGCTGAACACGATCCGGTCCACGAAGAAGCGCTCGATCATGCGGACGGTCTCGGCGCCGACGAAGGACCGCGTGAGCTTGCGGAAGCTGCCGCCGATCCCGATCAGGTCCACGCCGGGCGCGTCGCTGGAGCCGACCAGCGTCATCACCGGCAGCGAGTTGGTGAGCAGCGTCATCGGCAGCCCGGACTCCAGGATCTCGCGCACGACGAAGTAGGCGGTGCTGGAGGAGTCGATGAACACCGTCTCGTTGGGCTTCAGCGTGGCCGCCACCGCCTGGGCCAGCCGCATCTTGACGTCGATGTCCTGCTCCACCCGGCTCTGGAAGGAGTCCTCGTGCGCGGCGAGCTCGGGCAGCATGGCGCCGCCGTGGGTGCGGCGGGCATAGCCGGACTCGGCCAGCAGCGCCAGATCGCGACGCGCGGTCATGGGGGAGACGCCGAAGCGCTCCTCGACCGCGGCCACGCTGACCGATCCCTGCTCGCGCAGGAGCTCCAGGATCATGCGCCGGCGCTCGGCGGGCACCACTGGTTGCTTCTGATCAGATAGACCGCTCACGCGCACAGGGTCGCACATGAGCCACAGGGAAAGCCCCCGTCACGGGCGATGTGAACGCTGCTTCCTGCGGCAGATCTCGCAACCCTCGCGCTGCTCCGGGCTAGCGCGGGAACGCCGCGGCGACCCCGCCGTCGACGTTGAGGATGTTGCCCGTGCTCTTGGCCGAGCGGGCCTCGGAGGCGAAGTGCAGGACGGCGTTGGCGACGTCCTCGGGGATCACGCTGACTCCCAGCGCGGTGCGGCGGCGGTAGTGCTCCTCCAGCTGGTCGGGGGCGATGCCGTAGGCGTCGGCGCGCTCGGTGCGCCAGCTCGAGTCCCAGATCCGCGAGCCCTGGAGCACGGCGTCGGGGTTGACGGTGTTGACGCGGATGCCGGCGGCCCCACCCTCCTCGGCCAGGCAGCGGGCCAGGTGCAGCTCGGCCGCCTTGGCGCTGGAGTAGGCGGAGGCGTTGGGGCCGGCCACCAGCGCGTTCTTGGAGGCCACGAACACGATCGAACCGCCGCGGTCCTGCGCCTGCAGGACGCGGAACGCCTCGCGGGCGACCAGGAAGTAGCCGGTGCCGAGCACCGCCTGGTTGCGCTGCCACTCCTCCAGGGTGGTGTCCCCGATCGGTGCGCTGGAGGCGATGCCGGCGTTGGAGACGACGATGTCCACCCCGCCGAACGCCTGTACGGCGGCCGCGAACGCGGCAGCGACCGCGTCCTCGGAGGTCACATCGCCCCCGACCGAGGCGCCGCCGTCCCCGAGCTCGGACACCGCGTCGGCCGCCCCGTCGCCATCGAGGTCGAAGGCCACAACCGACGCTCCCGCGCCGCTCAGCGCGCGGACCACCGCCCGCCCGATGCCGCCCGCCGCGCCGGTCACGAGCGCGACCCTGCCCTGGAGCTCGCCGGGGGGCGGGGCCAGCGACAGCTTGTAGAGCTCGAGCGGCCAGTACTCGACGGCGAAGCTCTCTGCCTCGGTGAGCGAGACGAACTCGGAGACCGCCCCGGCGCCGGCCATCACCTCGATGGCGCGGTGATAGAGATCGCGCGAGATCCGGGCCGCCTTGGGCGTCGTGCCGGCGGTGACCATGCCCAGGTTCTCGATGAGCACCACCCGCGGATCGGGGTCCGACATGACGTCGCCCTCCGACGCGTTGCGCTCGAAGTAGGCCTCGTAGGCGTGGCGATACTCGGCGGCGCTGTCGGCCAGGCGCGAGCGCAGGGTGTCCAGATCGTCGCGGGCGGGGTCATAGGGGACCCACATCGGTACGCGCTTGGTGTGGACCAGGTGATCGGGGCAGGCGGCGCCGACGGTGGCGATCTCGCGGCCGCGGCCGGAGTCCACCAGCTCGCACACCGGCGCCGAGACGTCGGTGACCAGGACCTTGGCGCGGGCGCTGGAGACCGCGCCGCGCAGTGCCGGCAGCACCTGGGTGAGCAGCGCCGTCCGGGCCTCGGAATCGGGCCCGCCGCCCCCGTTGTCGGCGGCCGCGCCGCCGAAGCGCTGCACCTGGGTGCTACGAGCGTTGACCAGCTCGGCCGCCTGGTTGCAGACCGCCACGGTCTGCTCGTAGGCCTCGCGGGCGGTGTCGCCCCACACGACCAGACCGTGCTTGGCCAGCACCACCAGGCGCAGCTCGGGGTTGGCCCGCACCGCCTCGCCGACCTGCTTGGCCAGCGTGAAGCCCGGCCGGATGTACTCGATCCACGCGGCGCTGTCGCCGAAGCACTCGGCGATGAGGTCGTGTCCGTCGGCGGCGCAGGCCAGCGCGTTGATGGCGTCGGGATGGGTGTGATGAACGTGCGCGGCCGGGATGAAGGCGTGCAACAACGTCTCGATCGAGGAGCGCGGGGCCGCCGGGTCCAGCTGGCAGCGCGCCAGGTGGGCGACCATGTCCTCGTCGGACATCTCGTCACGCCCCAGCAGCGGCTCGATCTCGTCCAGCCGCAGCGGGGTGAAGTCCTTGGCCGACATCGTGGCCAGGTCGCTGCCCGAGCCCTTGACCCAGATCGCCCGCACCTCGCGGCCGACGTGGTCGGTGGCGGTGCCCTTGGCCGAGGTGTTGCCGCCGCCGAAGTTGGCCAGCGCGCGGTTGGCTCCCAGCAGGTGGGAGGCGAGCAGCACCTCGTCCAGCGTGGTGGCGGCGTGGGCCGCCTCGGCGTCAGACCACTGATCGGCCACCGTGGCCACGATGGGGGAGGCGACGCTCATTCGGTGACCCCCAGGCCCGCCGGGGCGGTGGCGTGTCGCTCGTCCGCCGGGGCGCCGGCGCGCCGGCGGGCCATGCGCTCCGCATAGCCCGACGCGCGCAGCTCACCGATCGGGTCGGCGGCGGCGCCCAGCTCCTCGCGGACCTTGGCGCACACGGGGCGCACGTCGGTGCTGTAGGCGTCGAGCACGATCTCGTGTCCGCGCAGCACGTCGCCCTCGCGCTGTGCCTGGGCCAGCGCCGCGCGGTCGATGAGCAGCGACTTGGCGTAGGTCTCCTGCAGGTTGAGCACGCTGAGCACCATCGCCTCGACCTTCGCCTCGATGTTGTGGGACTGGTCGATGGTGAGCCTCGGCAACTCCGAGGCGCCGGCCCCCAGCTCGGCGAAGATGAGGAACAGCTCGAGCGGGTTGACCGAGCCGACGATGAGGTCGTCGTCGGCGTACTTGCGGTTGTTGAAGTGAAAGCCGCCGAGCCGGCCCTCGCGCGCGAGGGTCGCGACGATCTGCTCCACGTTGACCCCCTGGGCGTGATGGCCGAGATCGACGAGGACCCGCGCCCGCTCGCCCAGCGCCTGGCAGAGCAGCAGGGCCGAGCCCCAATCGCCGATATCGGTGGCGTAGAACGCGGGCTCGAAGAACTTGTACTCGACCAGCAGCTCCTGCTCGGCCGGGAGGGCGCCGTAGTACTCGGCCAGCCCCTCCTGCAGCCGGTCACGTCGCGCCCGCAGGTCATCCTGGCCTGCGTAGTTGGTGCCGTCGGCCAGCCACAGCGACTGGGCGGTGGAGCCCAGCTCGGCGGCGATGCGCACGCAGTCCAGGAGATGGTCGACGGCCTTGCGCCGGATCCGGGCATCGGGGTTGGTGAGCGATCCGAGCTTGTAGTCGGGGTCCTGGAACAGGTTGGGGTTGACGGCACCGGCGCGCAGCCCCGACTCGGCCAGCTGCTCGGACAGCTCCCCGAGGTTGTCCACGGCGTCCCACGGGAAATGGAAGGCGACGGCCGGCGCGGTTCCGGTGAGGCGGTGCACCTCCGCGGCATCGGCGATCTTCTCGAACACGTCCCGGGGACGGCCAGGCTGGGGGAAGACACCAAAGCGCGTGCCCGAGTCACCGTAACCCCACGACGGTGTCTCCACGGCAAAGGCGGCCAGCGCCCGCTCGATCGCGGCCAGGTCGTGCCCGGCGTCGGTCAGCCGGCGGGCCAGCGGTTGGTATCCAGACTGCGTATCGGTCAAGCGAATCGTCCTCTCTGTGCGTCGAGGGCCATCAGACGGGCGCGCGGACGGCGCGCATGGCGCTCAGCCCGGTCGCCTCCAAGAAGCGCGGGTAGACCTCGTTGCCCGAGGCCGAGGGCTGCGGCGTAAAACGGCGCGGCGCCACCGAGCGCGCCACCACGCGGCGCACGTCGTCCAGGCCGTCCAGCTCGCCGAGCGCCATGGCCTGGACGAGCAGGTTGCCCAGCGCCGTGGCCTCCACCGGCCCGGTCACGACCTCGCGGCCGCAGACGTCGGCGGTGAGCTGGCACAGCAGCTCGTTGCGCGCTCCGCCGCCGACGACGTGGATGGTGTCGATCGCGCGCTCGCACACGTGCTCGAGCTGCTCGCACACCATCCGGTACTTGCAGGCCAGCGAGACCAGGATCGAGCGCAGGACCTCGCCGTCACCGGTGGGCGCGGCCTGCCCCGAGTCGGTGCACAGGGCGGTGATCCGCGCCGGCATGTCGCCGCCGTGCAGCAGCGAGTCGTGGTCGGGGTCGAACACCGCGACGTCGGCCGGCGCCCGGGCGGCGAGCGCCTGAAGCTCGTCATAGCCACGGTCTGAGCCCTGCTCGCGCCAGACCCGCCGGCACTCCTGCACCAGCCACAGGCCCATCACGTTGCGCAGCAGCCGCACGCTGTCGCACACGCCGCGTTCGTTGGTGAGGTTGAAGGCGGCGGCATCCGGCCCGAGCTCGGGCTCGGGGAGCTCGACCCCGAGCAGCGACCACGTTCCCGACGAGAGGACCGCGGCGCCGGTGCCGGTGACCGGGGCTGCGGCGAAGGCCGAGGCGGTGTCGTGGCCGCCGACGGCGCGCACCGCCGCGCCGACCGCATCGCCGGCGTCGCCCCGGTGACCCTGAAGGACCGGGCCGAGCTCGAACCCGGGCGCCACCACCTCGCCGCCGAACGGGGCCGTCGGCAGGCCCAGCCGCGCCACCAGATCGGTCGCCCAGCGCCGGCCGCGCGCCTCGAGCAGGCCCGTGGTGGAGGCGATGGTCAGCTCGTTGGCCAGGGTCCCGGTGAGCCACAGGCCGAGCAGGTCGGGGACGAGCGCGACGTGCTCGGCGATTCGGATCCCGCCCGCCCGCGCGCCGCCGGCCTCGGTGGCCAGCTGGTAGACGGTGTTGATGGGGATGGTCTGGATCCCCGTGCGCGCGTAGAGCTCGTCGCGGCCCACCCGGGCGTGCGCCCGCTCCATGTTCTGCACCGAGGTGCGCTCGTCGCGGTAGCTGAAGGGCAGCCCCAGCAGGCGGCGGTCGCCGTCGAGCAGGCCGTAGTCACAGCCCCAGGCGTCGATCCCGATGCCGTCGAGAGGCCCGCCTTCAGCGGCGACGCCGAGGCCGTGGAGCGTCTGCGCGAACAGGCCCGGAAGATTCCAGTGCAGGCCGTCGGGCAGCCACAGCGGCCGGTTGGCGAAGCGGTGGCAGACGTCGAGCGAGACGGTCTGGCCGTCGAAGCGTCCGAGCATCACCCGGCCGCTCTCGGCGCCGAGGTCCACGGCGGCCAGGCGCAGCGCCTCAGCCACCGCGCACCGATCCTGCCGCCGCCGAGGCGGCGGCGGCCGCGCCGCGACCCCGCCGGCGCGCCATCAGCTCACGGCCGCGCCGCGCGAACGTCGCCAGGTTGGGCACGAGCACGCTGAGGATGAGCAGTCCGCCCGAGACCACCTGGAAGTCGTTCTCGTTGAACGAGCTGGTGAGCAGCAGCGCCGCACGCAGCAGCGCGTAGACCGCCGCGGCGAGCGCCACGCCCAGGATCGAGCCGCGGCCGCCGAAGATCGAGACGCCGCCGAGCAGCACGATGGTGATCACCTGCAACTCGAACCCGATGCCGATGTTCTCCGCCGCTGACGCCAGCTCGAAGGCGTAGAGGATCCCGACCGCCGCGCAGACCAAGCCCGACAGCACGAACAGCGACATCTTGATCCGCTTGACGCGGATGCCGGCGTGGAAGGCCGCCTCCTCGTTGAGGCCGATGGCGTACAGCGATCTCCCCAGTCCGGTCATGCGCAGCATCACCCCGGTGGCGATGGCGAGGATCACGAACACCGCCACCGACCAGGAGATCGACGGGATGCCGAGGAAGCCGTTGACGCCGACGCCGGTGTAGCTGGCCGGGAAGCTCGAGACGCTGATCGGTCCCAGCACGACGTTGGCCAGCCCGCGATACAGGGTGAGCGTCCCGATCGTCACCGCCAGCGACGGCAGGCCCACGCGGGTGACCAGGAAGCCGTTGACGGCGCCGGCCAGCGTCCCCATCAGCAGGCAGACGACGATGATCAGCGGCATCGACCAGTGGTGGATCCACAGGTCGCCCATGAGCTCGGCCGACAGCGCCAGCACCGACGCCACCGACAGGTCGATCTCGCCGGTGATGATGATCAGCGTCATCGGCAGGGCCATGATGGCCAGGTCGCCGATGTTGGTGCAGGTGGTGAAGAGGTTGTAGCTGGAGGTGAACTGCGGGGAGATCGAGGTCCCGAGCAGGATCACCGCGATCAGCGCCACCACCAGCGCCGACTCCCAGCGCAGCACCGGCTCCAGCAGCCCGGCACGCTGCCGCCACGAGCGCGGACCCGGGCCCGCTCGCCCGGGAGACGGTCCCGCCCCGCCGCGCATATGCTCAAGCGCCAAGGTGGCTCCTTCGTTTGCGCAGCGCCGCCGCCAGGCGCAGCTGGATGCCGCGGTCCAGGGTGATGGCCACGAGCAGGAGGAAGCCCGCGATGGCCTCGGTCCACAGCGACGGGACGCCCAGGACGTTGAGCGCGACGTTGATCGTCTGGAGCAGCAGCGCGCCGAGCGCCGCGCCGACGACGCTGCCGCTGCCGCCGAAGATGGCCACACCGCCCACCACGACCGCGGCGATCACCTGGAGCTCGAGGCCGGTGGCGGCGGTGGCGTCGATGGTGTTGTACTGGGTGGCCCAGAAGACGCCGCCGAGGCCGGCCACGGCGCCGGAGAGCACGAACGTGAAGAAGATCCGCTTGGCGATGGGGATGCCCGCCAGGCGCGCCGCGTCGGGGTCCGAGCCGATGGCGTAGAGCTCCCGTCCCGAGCGATAGGAGCGCAGGTAGTAGGCGGCGATCGCCACCAGCCCCGCCGTGACCCAGGCCAGGACGGGTATGCCCAGCAGCGTGGCGTGAAAGATGTTGATGAACGAATCGGGCAGGGAGTTGGCCACCACCTGGCCCGAGCCGACCACGATCGTGTCGACGCCGCGGATGATGTAGAGCATCGCCAGCGTCACGACCAGGCTGGGGACCCGGCCGATGGCGGTGATGACCCCGGTGACCAGGCCGCAGGCCAGGCCGAGCCCGATGCCCACGGCGAACACCACCGGGATCGCGATCCCCGGATGGGTCTGGAACATGTTGGCCGACACGTACGCCGAGAAGCCCACCACCGACCCGACGGACAGGTCGACGTTGCGGGTGAGCACGACGAACGTCTGGCCGATCGCCAGCAGCGCGTACAGCGTGGCGTCGGAGAGGACGAAGCGGATGTTGGAGCCGCTGAGGAACCGCGGCTGGATGAGGGTGGTGATGAGGACGAACAGCGCGAGGATCCCGACGATCCCGAACGTGCGCGCGCGCAGGACGAAGTCGACGAGGCTGCGGGGATTGGCCAGGGTCCCCTCGGCGGTCGGCGCGGACGGGGACGGCGTGGTCTCGGTCGCCGTGCTCATGCGCGAGCTCCCGCGCGCTGAGGCGGATCGGCGCGGTTGCCCTGTCCGGTGCCGGCGGCAACGATCGCCTCCTCGGTCGCCTCCGCGCGCGGGAACGTCGCGGCCAGGCGGCCCTCGCGCATGACCAGCACGCGGTCGGCGAGGGTGAGCACCTCGGGCAGCTCGGAGGAGATGACCAGAACGGCGACGCCGTCGCCCGCCAGTGCGGACAGCAGCCGGTGCACCTCGGCCTTGGTGCCGACGTCGATCCCGCGCGTGGGCTCGTCGACGATGAGCAGCGAGGGCTTGCGCGACAGCCACTTGGCCAGCACGACCTTCTGCTGGTTGCCGCCCGAGAGCAGCGAGACCGGGTCAGAGATGCGCCCGTACTTGACCTGCAGCCGCTTGGCCCAGTCGGCGGCGAACGATCGCTCGGTCCTGGCGAAGATGAGCCCGAGCCGCTCGAGGCGGCCCAGGGAGGCCAGCGCGATGTTGTGCGCGGTGGACATATCCATGACCAGGCCGTTCTGGCGCCGGTCCTCGGGCACGAAGCCGATGCCGGCCTCCATGGCGGCGGTGGGGGAGCCGCGGCGCAGCGCCTGGCCGTTGATGGTGACCGTGCCCGCGTCGTAGCGGTCGATGCCGAACACGGCGCGCGCCACCTCCGAGCGTCCGGCGCCGACGAGGCCGGCCAGCGCGACCACCTCGCCGGAGTGGACCTCGAAGGAGATGTCGACGAACACGCCCTCGCGGGTGAGGTGCTGCACCTCAAGGACGACCTCGCCGGGCTGGTGGGCCTCGTGCGCCGTGCTCTGCACGTCGCGCCCGACCATGGCGCGGATGAGGTCGTCGGGCGTGAGGCCGTCAAGGGGCTCGGACAAGATGAGCCTGCCGTCGCGCAGCACGGTGACGCGCTGGCAGATCGCGAACACCTCCTCCAGGCGGTGGGAGATGAAGACGACGGCGGCGCCGTCGGAGCGCAGCGTCTCGACCACGTCGAACAGGCGCTTGGCCTCGACGGGGGAGAGCGCGGCCGTGGGCTCGTCCATGATGAGGACGCGCGCCTTGCGAGTGAGCGCCTTGGCGATCTCGACGAGCTGCTGCTCGGCGATCGACAGGCCGCGGGCGATGCGGTCAGGGTCGAGGGGGACGCCGAGCCGCTTGAAGATCTCCTCGACCTCGCGGTCCATCGCGCGCGCGTCGATTCGGCGCCCGCTGCGCAGGGGCTGGCGGCCGATGAACACGTTCTCGGCGACCGACAGGTCCGGGAACAGGGTGGGCTCCTGGTAGATGACCGCGATACCGCG
>Ga0070717_10004296_pt1 | contig 10272 bp, 7 predicted proteins | sample LARL113metaG_FD_71366 | JGI IMG/M metagenome (GOLD analysis project Ga0070717, IMG submission 71366) | Corn, switchgrass and miscanthus rhizosphere microbial communities from Kellogg Biological Station, Michigan, USA - LAR L11-3 metaG | ecosystem: Host-associated > Plants > Roots > Rhizosphere ... | reverse complement strand
CGGCACGAGGTGGCCGTGCTGCGCCGGACCAACCCCAGACCGCGCGTGTCCTGGACTGACCGGGCCGTGCTCGCCGCGCTGGCGAGGATCATGCCGACAGGGCCGCGGGCCCGGCGGATCGTGACGCCCGGCACGCTGCTGCGCTGGCACCGGCGGCTGGTGGCGGCGAAGTGGCGCCAGCCCAGGCCGCCGGGCCGCCCGCCGGTACCCGGCGAGCTTGTCGCGCTGATCGTGCGCCTGGCGCGGGAGAACAGCCGGTGGGGCGTGGTCAGGATCCAAGGCGAGCTGCGCCGGCTCGGGCACCGGGTGACCGCCTCCACCATCCGCAAGATCCTGCGCGCCCACCGCATCCCGCCGCCATCGGGGCACGACGGATCCTGGCGCGTGTTCCTGCGTGCCCACGCCGCCACGGCCCTGGCCGCCGACTTCTTCCACGTCGACTGCGCACTCACGCTCACCCGTCTGTATGTGGCGTTCGTCATCGAACTCGACACTCGGCGCGTGCACCTGCTCGGGATTACCAGGTACCCGACGGGCCAGTGGGCTACCCAACTTGCCCGCAATCTCGCCAGCGGGCTGGAAGAGGCGGGGAGCCGGTTCACCTACCTGATCCGGGACCGGGACACGAAGTTCACCGCCGCGTTCGACGCGGTGTTCGCCTCGATCGGGATCACGGTACTGCCGATCGCGCCCCAGGCGCCCAGGATGAATGCCTATGCCGAGCGCTTCGTGCGCACAGTCCGGGCCGAGTGCACCGACCGGATGCTCATCGTCGGCGAACGGCACCTGCGGGCGGTTCTGTCCGAGTACATCGGCCACTACAACACCGGCCGCAGCCACCAAGGCGATGGCATGGAACTGCGCGCACCAGACGACAACCTCGACGTCATCGCCTTCCCCGTCCCGGCCTCCCGGATCCAGCGCCGGACCAGACTCACCGGGCTGATCAACGAATACCGGGAATACCGGCAGACAGCGTGAAAGCCCAGGTCAGCGCCAGTACCCGAGTTTTCGACCAGTACAGGCACAGGGGGTAGCGGCGAAAGCATGCGCGGGACAGCTACCCTGTGCACGAGTCGGGCTGGCCGGCTCCGTGGTCAGCCCGGCGGCTCGGCCGCCCTTTGTGTCGCGACAGGCCAGGGAGCTGGCCTGTCCCTCGCGTGGGGCCACGCAGCGATGATAGATGAAAACTCTGACGGGCGTGCCCGCTGGCCACAAGGCCCGCTGCTGAAGCGAGGAGAACCCGATGAACTCACCGCAGTCCGGCCCTGCCCACAGCTCGGAGGCCGCGAGGGACCCGCGGATGGTGAGCTACGGGCGAGATCCGGAGCGGCCTCCCGTTCCAGTGGGCGCGTCCGGCGGCGTGCTGGGTGCCCGGCCGCTGATGGCCCAGACGTTTCACGGCGGTGATCCTGACACGGTGGCCGCATCGGCTATCTGCGATGTCACCCCGACCAGGTGCCAGGCACGCACGCGGCTGTACCGGGACGGCATGCTCGAGCTTGAGGGTTTCCCTGTTGCCGAGATCAGCGATCACCTGGCCGATGAGGCGGTCACTATCTGGCTTGACCTGCGTGACCCTGACCACCGTGACCTGGCTGTGCTGAGCGAGGAGTTCGGGCTGCACCCGCTGGCCGTGGAGGACGCGGTGCAAGAGCACCAGCGCCCCAAGCTTGACCGCTACCGCACCCACCTGTTCCTGAACATGTACGGAGCGCGGCTGAACACCGGCACGGGAGAACTGGTCACCAGCGAGCTCGCCGCCTTCGTCACCGCGCGGGCGCTGATCACCGTCCGCAAGGATGACGGGCTGGATATCGGCGCGGTCGTCGAACGCTGGGACGCCAGCCCTGATCTCACCAGATTCGGTGTCGGCTACCTGCTGTACGGGCTGCTCGACTTCGTCGTGGATGGCCACTTCGAAGCGGTGCAGAGCGTGGACGACTCTATCGAGATGCTGGAGGACCAGCTGTTCTCCGACGTTCCGCAGGATCTGCAGGTGCAGCGGCGCAGCTTCGAACTACGCAAGAGCCTGGTACTGCTCCGCCGGATCGTGATCCCCATGCGCGAGGTGGTGAACGCCCTGATGCGGCGTGACCTGCATGTCGTAACCGACGATCTCATGCCCTACTACCAGGACATCTACGATAACGTGCTCCGCGCCTCCGAATGGACTGAAAGCCTGCGAGATCTGGTGAACAGCATTCTGGAGTCCAACCTGACCATCCAGGGCAACCGGCTGAACGTCGTCACCAAGAAAGTCACGAGCTGGGCCGCGATCATCGCGGTTCCGACATTCATTACCGGCTTCTACGGGATGAACGTGCCTTACCCCGGCTTCAGCCGGCAGGCTGGCTTTGCCGCCTCGATCGCCGTAATGGTCATCGCCGGGCTCGTGCTCTACATCGTCTTCAAACGCAAGAACTGGCTGTAAAACCGAGCCCGGGCCAACGCTGGCCTCCGCGACGGCAGCCCGGTTCAGGCATATGCGCGCCTGGGGTGACATCTGCGAGAAGGCCAGCCATGTGGCACCATGGCTCACCGTGCTGTACCCGCCTCGCCAAGCTCCTGGCTGCTGGGATGCCGATGCACTCTGAATCCGTCAGAGTTTTCCGCCAGAGCCACCGCCAATGGGAACGCGAGATAGCCCAGAAAGCAAACGTGGCAGCAAATTAAATCTGCTTTATCGATAGGGCCGGAGAATATTATGATATTCCTAAGATTTTCTTCAGGGAGAGTGATCGGCACTTTGCGCTATTCGTAGACATGTCGAGCAGAGGACGCAACAGCTGGGTGGGTCGACGGCCGGAAAGGCGCACCAGAGCCTCACTCACATCGGCATGAGTGGGCGTTCGCAGTCGACTGGCCTCGCACAGATCGACGAGGTCTGCGTCGACCGAAGGCAGCTCCGTTGTACACCAGCCTCCACTCATATCGGCGGCTCCGCGAGCGTTCTCTTGGACGGTGCCCCGTCACTCGGCGTCACAGTGACGATCGGCATCACTTCAAGGTAAGCCTTCGACCTCGCACTGGTTGAACTGGCTTGCTGGAGGCCAATGGGTCTCTAGCCGAGGTTCTCGTCGAGGCAGCATCCAGCGGCGACACGGGCACATCATGCTGGCATGCGATACGGGCATGTGAGGATCTCGGGGAGCGGCCCTGCGTGGGCTGTCAGGGATGTCGTGAGCAAGACAGAGCTAAGGAAGCTTGAAAGATCGCCGCGGGCGCGGGCCTTTGCCGGAATAGTAGGCCGTCCACTCCGCTGATTGTTTCTCTTGCCCGGCGGCTAGCTCCTCGTAGAACCTCGTGTCGGCGGCGAGTACCGCAGGCTCGGCGCGCGCGGCGATCTCGTGCCAGGCAGGGGAGCGGGACGTGATCATGACGTGCCCACTTCCGCCGGGAAGATAGGCGGCGATGTCTTCGGGCTGTTCGGCGTTGTCGAAGACAAGCAGCCAGCGGGCCGTGCCGTGCAGGTCGCTGAGAGCGAACCGGGCGGCCTCGGCGACTGGGGTACCGGGGTCGGCGGCCGTGAGGCGAATGGCGAGAGCCGCTAGCTGCTCCGGGATCCGGGTGGCGGGTGCGGCGTTGACCCACCAGACGATGTCGTAGTCACCAGCGTGGCGGTGGGCGTATTCGGCGGCAAGCTGCGTCTTACCTACCCCGCCCATGCCGCGCAGTGCCTGGACGGCGACCCGATTGCCCGCAGTCAGGGATTCGCGGAGCGAGCGGAGCAGGTCCTCGCGTCCGATGAAGTGCGGATTCCTCGCCGGGATGGCACCCCACACGTGACTGGGACGCACCGGCGCAGGCTGATGGACATGCAGGTCCCGGCCCGCTACGAACGCGTCTCTTCCCGCTCGCACCTCCTGGTGCACGCCGGGTTTCCAGCCAGGCGCCCCGCCCAGCCGGATGTCGCCTTCGCTGCTCTCGTCCCTGGACATGGACGGCCGTTGCGACCTAGTCACCCGGCTGGCGGTAGTTGACGACCACCTGGTCCCGGCCCGCAGTGTAAGCGTCTCGGCCTGCGTAGATCTGCTGAGCGGCGGTTCCCGCACGGGCAAGCATCGCCCGGATCTCTTCTTCCAGGGCGGGGTCTGCGTCCAGCGCCTTGCGGATCGCAAGCCGGACCGCAGCCATGGCGTCGCCGTCGTCCGGTTCGGCAGTCAGGTCGGCCAGCGGCTCTGGCAGCGGTTCCTCGCACTGCGGTACCCGAAGATCCGCTGCAAGAGCTGACGACCTAGCCCGACCGTCGCGTCCGCTGCGCTGTCGCGTACTCGCGCGAGGACCGCCCCGCCGTAGGCGCCAATCGCAGCTGAGATGTAGGGAGTCATCTCGGCGGCAAGCGCCGTGGCTTCCGCGCTCATGAGGCCCCAGCTGATGTCGCCCTGCAAAGAGAATACCGCCCAGACCGTCAGACGAGGTGCGGCTGGGATGGCCGCCGCTGGGCGAAATCAGTCCTGCCTGCAGTCTCGGGATCGCCGGGTGGATGCGTTCTGGCTGGTGCCCGCCACGCTGGTCGTCAGGCGGGTGTGCCCGCATCCGCCGGTTCGATGACGGAGGTTTGTCATGTCTGTATCGCCACGACGCCTGGCCGACGATCCCTGCGGAGAGCCCCGGTTCCATTACCTGGTGCGGTGGCGGGACAGTCGGCGGATCGAGCACGCCCGGATGTTCGCCACCGAGGGCGAGGCGGCCGAGTTCGACTGCGACATGAGGGCTGGCCGGCTAGAACCGGGCGGCCGGCCGCGGCGCCGGCTGTCCCCTACGTTCCAGGCCGAGGCGATGGACTGGCTGGCTACCAAACAGGCGACCAAGCGGGCGCGGACCGCGGCCCGGTACGAGTCGCACCTGCGCCTGCACGTGCTGCCGGCGTTCGGGCCGGTGCCGGTCGCCGCGATCACCCGGCACGACGTCCAGGCCTGGGTCAATACCATGGCACGGGGAACCACGGAGCCTCGACGATCGGGGACATCTACCGCGGCGTGTTCAAGGCCGTCCTCAACAAGGCGATCCTGGACGGCCGCCTGGCCGTCTCGCCCTGCCACCGTATCGAGCTGCCGCAGCCAACGGCGGAAGAGGTCGTGCCGCCGACGCCGGAGCAGGTCCTGGCGGTGATCGGCGCGCTGCCGCTGCGCTACCGGGCGATGGCGGCGATCGCCGCCGGGGCCGGAGCGCGGATCTCCGAGACCGCCGGGATCACGATCAGCCGTCTACGCGGTGACCCGGCCCGGCTGCGCATCGACCGGCAGCTGCTCCCGGCCCGCCGGGGTACCGGCGCAGCTCCGGGCTGCTGCCGGCACGCGGGAGCCGGCCGCTGCTGCCGCGCGCTATGGGGGCCGCCGAAATCGGCCGCCGGGGTCCGCGATCAGCCGGTGCCCGCCCTGATCGCCGCCGCCGTCGAGGCCCACCTGCGGGTATGCACCCCGGTGCCGTGCGGGCTGCTGTTCACCACCCCGGCCGGGGCCGCGCTGAACGTCGCGAACTTCCGCAACCGGGTCTGGAAGCCGGCCGTGCGCGCCGCGGACGGCGTCCCAGACCAGCTGCGGTTCCACGACCTGAGGCACGCCTTCGCGACGCAGCTCAGCGCCGGCGGCGTCCCGTTCAAGGAGATCACCGCGCTGCTCGGGCAGTCCAGCCCCGGCGAGACCGAACGGTACGTCCACCGGCTCCCCGACCAGACCCTGGCCCAGCGAGCACGCATCGCCATCGATCACGCATTCCCCGCCGCCGGGTCAACGCCAGCCGAGCACGGCACCGACCAGGCCGTCCCGGCCTCACGCTCCGGGGCTGCGGACTTTGCGGACTGAAAAGAGGACTGGCCTGCGGACCGAAACGGTACGCAGGCCACTCTCTGGCATTATCATCGCAGGTCAAACGCCTGCAACCACGTGCGCCGCCAGGGACTCGAACCCCGAACCCGCGGATTAAGAGTCCGCTCCTGTGTTCGTAGCTTCCTCGCTACTACCTGCGCCTTCACGCGCGTGCCTGCGAAGATAAGCCACTGCCATGGGCAGCAGAGTACCGGATAATGACGCCCGCTGCCAGCCCGTACCGGCGCATCCGAGCAAGCACGGAGCAAGCACCAAACCGGATAGGTCTAGACCACTGAGGCAAAGGTGGACGGCAATGGCGCCCGGAGTCGCCAGGATGCTATTGCACGGTTCGTGATCCCTGCTGGCAGTGCGCGAAATGTACCCGGAAGCAAAGGCCGGGAAGGAGCCGACGGGAGGTCGGTGGCTGCTGGACCTGTGGTGTACCTGCGATAGCACAGCCACGCGGGCTGCCGGCGAGGGCGCGCTAGGCAGGGGCTTGGCGGCCTAACCCACGGATTCGCCTAGGTCGGCGCCGCACCCTTGCTCGGAGGCGGCGAGCCGGCACTCAGGGCTGGGCCGGATGCCGTACGGTAGGCAGCATGAGCGTTCCGGCCGCGAGCGACGAGCCGTTCGAGGTGATCCACTTGGGCGGCGTGGAAGCTGCCATCGTCCCGATCGACGAGTTGCACCGGCTGCGGGCCATCGCGCGGCACGCGTCGCCCGAAGCGATCGAGGAAGCTGAGCTGGAAGAGGCCGAGGAGATCCTCGCGCAGCACCGCGCGTGGGTCGCCGAGGGCTGCCCGGGGGCGGTGCCGCACGAGGAGTTCCGCCGCGTGCTGCTCGGCGAGACTGCCGGGTGAAGGTCCGCTGGTCACCCGAAGCGGCAGCCCTAGCGCAGCGGTTCATGCGGGACCAGGAGGGCATGCGCGCCATCGTCGCAGCTGTCGATGCCCTGCAGGATGACCCGTACCCCGCCGAGGGGTTCCACCGGGGCGACTATCACCGGCTAAGGGTCGGGCACGTATCGGGTCATGTACGTCATTGACGGGGACGTGATCACCATCGAGCGGGTGGACCGCCTCATCTAGCCTGTGCCGCTCGAATACTCGGTTGGGTGGCTGACCTTCGTCTTCGTCGGCAGGTGTGACGTTGTATGTGCCGAAACTGCATCCGTGCAGGTGAGATGCATGATGTCGCCAGTCCCAGGTTCGGGCTTCCGTCGCCCGGGACCAGGACGGGAACGGCTACGGCGAGGCGGTCGTCGCGGCATGATGTGCAACTGTGCTGTTGCGACTGTGTGCCGTGCCAGAATCCGGCGTGTCGCGCTGACCGGCTGGTCTACGCCCTTCGCACGAGGCACTGTCCGCCCGAGGCGACGTGGCTTCCCGTGCGTGCCGAAACCTATGCCACCTGGGCATATGCCGGACGGAAGGCGGCCGGTCCCGGCTAAGCGTTCGGCATCAGCGGCCGGGTCGGTCTTCGTCCGTCCGGAGGTGGAATGATCTTCGGCTTGCGGGCTAGAAGCTGATCTTCCTGGTCGTGTCCCGTGCCATGTTGCTGATCAGGCTCTCGCACCGGGAGTCGTGGTGGAACGATGCCGAGATCTTGATGCTGCGCCATCAGCTCGCTGTCGCGCAGCGACAGCGGCCGCGGGTGCACGCGCGGCTGACATGGCCGGACCGGGCGTGGCTGGCGCTGCTGGCCGGCACGCTGCCGACCGAGCGCCTCGAGGCGATGCGGCTGATCATGACTCCCGCCACGATCTTGCGCTGGCATCGCGACATCGTCCGCCGCCGCTGGGCGCGGTTGTCGCGCCAGGGCCGGCCCGGCCGCCCGGCGACGCACCGTAATGTCCGGTCAGCCCTTGGTATCGCTGCGCGCGACGCCGTACCGGCGTGAAAATTGGCGGGTGGTACCGTCCGTGACGTCGTTTTCACTCTGGTGCGGTTGAGGCCGCCGGTCAGCCTGACGCCGGGAGCCGGTTTTCCCTGAGGGCCGTTGATTGTCGCTTCGAGCACGCGGGTCAGTTTTCTTCCGCACGCCCCCGGTTCCCCGGGCAGTACCGCCTTTCGGCAGGTTAGCAGCCCGGGGAACGGGCGGAAGGAGGGACGCGTGGAAGAGGTGACCGACGAGCCGCTGTACCGGGACCGGGTGTGCGGCATCGACATCGGCAAGGCCGGGATGGCGGCCACCATCCGGGTGCCGTCGGATAAGGACCCGGCGCGGCGGATGCAGGAGACCCGCATGTTCGGCACCACCAGGAAGGAAGTGCTGGCGCTGGCGGACTGGCTGCGGTGCTGGCAGGTGCCCGCGGTGGTGATGGAAGCAACCGGCGACTACTGGAAAGGCCCGTTCTACCGGCTGGAGGCCGAGGGATTCGAGATGGTGCTGGCCGACGCCAAGCAGGTCAGGCACCTGCCCGGCCGGCCCAAGCGGGACCCGTCAGATTCACGGTGGCTGGCCACCTGCTTCGAACGCGGCGCGGTCACCGCGTGCTTCGTGGCCACCCCGGAGTTCCGGGTGATCCGCGAGCACACCCGGTACCGGCGGGACCTGACCGGCGAGCGGACCCGGGAGAAGCAGCGCGCGGAGAAACTGCTGGAAGCCGCCGCGATCAAGCTGTCCAGCGTCCTGACGGACCTGCACGGGGTCACCGGCCGGGACATCATGGACCACCTGATCGCCGGGGAGCGCAACCCGAAGGTGCTGGCCCAGCTCGCCCGCGCCCGCGCCCGCCGCAAGATCAGCGAGCTGGAAGCCGCCCTGGAAGGCGCGGAGTTCCTCACCCCCGAGCTCGCCGTTCTGCTGAAGGCCATGCTCAGCCGCATCGACCAGCTCAACGCCAGTATCAGCGAGCTGACCGCAGTGATCGAGATCCTGCTGGAACCGTATGAGGAACAGCTGCAGCAAGCCGAGAGCATGCCCGGCTGGGGCCGCCGCTCCGCCCAGGACGCCATCGCCGAGACCGGCGCGGACATGACCCGGTTCCGCACCGGCAGCCACCTGGCCTCCTGGGCCGGCCGCACCCCGCTGGATAATCAGTCCGGCAAGCGCGCCGGACGTTCCAAGTCCAAGAAGGGCAACCGGTACCTAGCCGCCATCACCGGCGAGACCGCCGTCGCGGCCGGGAAAACCCAGACCCGCGAAGGCGCCCGCTACCGGCGGCTATCCCGCCGCCGCGGCAAAGCCAAAGCCGGCGTCGCGATCGGCAATACCCAGATGAAGGTCTACCACGCCCTGCTGTCCAGCCCCGGCACCCGCTATGAAGACCTCGGCGCGGACTACTACGACAACCGGGCCAGCACCCGCCGCCAGGTCAGCGCCCTCGAAAAGCGCGCCCGCGAGCTCGGGTACACCCTGGTCCCGGACCTGACCGGATGCCCGGAGATCGCCTGACCCCACCCCGCCCGCCGCCCCGCACCCGGCGACAGCAGGCAGCTCACCCGGCACGCCACGTGAACCCGGCTCCGCAAGCTTCGCCGGGTGCTGCCGCCTGCCTCCAATATGCGAGATTTTCGGGTCAGGTGGGAGGCCACTCGCGCAGGAGCGATCATGAATAGCGCGGAGCACTGCACCGCCTGTCAGGGCGGCGGCCTGGTCCCCCTCCGGGATGCACATGCGTTGGAAACGCGCACAGCTGCATACCTGTGATCTGCACCGTGTGCTCGGCAGCGGCCGTGCCCGTTGCGTGCCCGATGGGTCAGTCAAACCCGAGGGCTGACGGTCACTCACGGACAGGCCGAGATGCCCCACGACCTGAGCACAGGCACGCGGCCGTGGGTTTGGAGCAACGGAAGCCCACAGCTCAGAAGCATGATTTGTGCACGGATTTGTGCACAAGACGCCGTGGGACGGGTGAGACACGGGAGACGCCCCACGCCGTCACGAACGAGCCGGACCCGTCCGCCGAGGTCAACAGGGCGGCCAGAGACAGCCCGAGACATTGGAGATGCGCGTCGTATGGCTCATAACCCAGAGGTCGCGGGTTCAAATCCCGCCCCCGCTACTAGTTTACGCAGCTCAAGGCCCTTTCCCGACAGGGAGAGGGCCTTTGGCGTGCCGGGCACTGTAGTAAAACGCGTGCCGCGAACCGGATTTGCGCGGTCTGGCAGTGAGACAGGATGGCACGGGATGAGACAGCCTGGACGTGGTGGACGCTGCCGCCGGTGATCGCTGGGTGCTTTTCCCAGAGGTAGCACACGTTTTCCGCTGGTCAGGCTATCCATGCTGACGCGCCGGAACGGGTGTTTGCGCAATCGGTGCGGTCGACGGGTAGTGTCCTCGCGGGTGGCGAAAGTTGATACTGGCTATACGGTGCCGTTGATGTACCTCTGCGCTCTTGCCCACGCAACCGTCGCGACCTGCCGGCCGAGGGCCCGCCCGTCCTGGTCTCCCTGGTTGAAGTGGATGCCGCCAATCTGGCGGGAGGTGCCAGCCTGGGCCGCGGCTGCCGAGAAGG
>Ga0070717_10004293_pt1 | contig 10275 bp, 6 predicted proteins | sample LARL113metaG_FD_71366 | JGI IMG/M metagenome (GOLD analysis project Ga0070717, IMG submission 71366) | Corn, switchgrass and miscanthus rhizosphere microbial communities from Kellogg Biological Station, Michigan, USA - LAR L11-3 metaG | ecosystem: Host-associated > Plants > Roots > Rhizosphere ... | reverse complement strand
TCTCTCGATAGAACTGGGAGTCGTCGGCATAGATATCCGGCCCAATCATATCTATGGAAGTTGCTAAGGCACGCCACAACCCGACCAGCTTTTGCACCGCGCCGCCGCTGGGATAACCAATGCCAGGCAGATCCAACTGGCGCTGGGGGAGTTCTGCAGCCGGATAATCAAGCCACACGTTAACGTAGTAAGGAATCGGAAACTCGGCTTTGCCCGCGGCGGCGATTTCATTGACGTATTTCGCTTGGTGGTAGAACTGAAAAATCTCATCGGCATCCGCACCGAAAACCTGGCTCCATGTTCCCGGTTGTTTGTGTGCTGCCACCAGCAGATCGGCAGGAACTGCAGCGGCAAACGCGCGATTCGCCTCGGCGGAATTATCGCGCACACTCCCGATGTTGCCAGATTCATTTTCGACTTGGATAAGCAGGACTGTGTGCTGTTCGCCGTCAATCTGTTTCAAATGGCGCATCAATGCGACAAAGGCCGTTTTGTCGGCCTCGAGAGTGTTGAGCGAAAGCGGTGAAAGCACGTCGATCGGTTCGCCATCGGGACGGACGACGCGCGGAAAGCGCTTTGTGTCAGTCTTCACCCACGCCGGCGCATAGTGCATGTTGCCGTTTTTCCAGGTGCCAAACCACAGCAGTACGACGTGGAGATTGTGGGAGCGAGCACCTTCCACAATCTGGTCTACATTTGCGAAGTTGAAGCGCCCCTGTTCCGGCTCGAGCTGCTCCCAGTAGACCGGCACCTCAACGGTGTTAGCGTGTAGAGCTGCCATCGACCCCCACACTTGTGGCAGTTCGATAGGCCACGCACTGGAGTTGTGAATCTGACCGCCAAGAATCAAGTAGGGACGCCCGTCAACCATCAGGGCGTAACGGCCATCTTTCTGTACGAGTTTTGGAGCATCCGCGGCGAAGGAATGCGAAAGTAGCGCAAGGGAGCCGCAAACGACGAGAAGAACAGGGCGGAGATACGTTTCGCATCTATGGGAAATCTTCCACTTTGATAGCGTTTTCTTTATCAAGCTTCCCCCTTTTGTGAGTAGGCTAATTCATGCACGAATCGAAGGACCTGTTTTCGGTTTTTCCATAGTCGCTTGATCTGCCACGGACGCGCAGCGGAGGCGTTCTGCCGCGGACTCAGGGGTCACGTCGCGCTGTGGCGTAGCGAGCATCTCGTAGCCAACCATGAATTTGCGCACAGTCGCGGAACGAAGCAGAGGCGGATAGAAGTGAGCATGCATGTGCCACTCGGCGTGTGGCTCCCCATCGGTCGGCCGCTGGTGGAAGCCCATTGAGTAAGGAAACGGAACCTGAAACAGGGCATCATACTTCGCTGTTAGACGTTTCAGAATGCCCGCCAGACTGTCCCGCTCCTGTACACTCAACTCCGGCAGGCTGCCCGCATGCCGACGCGGAATCACGATAGCTTCAAACGGCCAAACAGCCCAAAACGGCACGATGGCTGCGAAATGTTCGTTGTCGCAAACCAACCTCTCCTTAGATGTCTCCTCTAGCGATAGATAGTGGCAGAGCAAACAGCGACCATGTGACTCAAAATGACGTAACTGGGCTGCCTGCTCTTTGGCTGGTTCATCAGGAATACTGCTGCTGGCCCAGATCTGTCCATGAGGATGAGGATTGCTCGCCCCCATCATTGCACCCCGATTTTCAAATATCTGCACATACTTGATGAAGGAACGTTCACCCAATTCCTGCCACTGTTCTGCCCACGCATCTACCACGCGACGAAGATCTGGCATCTCCATGCCGGAAATCGTCAGATCATGACGAGGCGAAAAACAGAGTACCCGACAGATTCCCGCTTCGCTCCTCGCAACCAGCAAATCATCCAGATCCACTCCCGCTGCGGGAGTGTCAGGCAATAACGCAGGATAGTCATTGTCAAAAACAAAGGTGCTCTCGTAATTCGGATTGTGCATGCCCGCAGCCCGCTTGTTACCCGGGCACATGTAGCAGTCTGGGTCGTAACTCAGCGACCTCTCTGCCTGAACCTTTTCCACCTGGCCCAGCCAGGGACGCTGCGTACGATGAGGAGAAACAAGAACCCATTCTCCGGTGAGAAGGTTCAATCGGCGGTGAGGGTAATCTTGTAAATCGACTGCTCCAACCGGACCCATGAGATTAGTGCCCCTTTTTTATGAGGTCATCAAAGTAATTGTGGTGACGTTTGCATCAGGCATTTGCGATGACAAGTCTAATGTCAGCTTTTCTTCAGTTTGCGTGAACTTCAGCGATCGCCCGGTTGCCAGCAAACGTGCAGAAAGCACTTTCGGCCTGATTCCGCCGATTTCGAATACTGCGGAGGGCCAATCAAAGACGTGAATGAAGACCTTATTTCCTTTCGCGGTGGTGCGAATCGAATCCATCCCTTGTACCGGCCCGTAAGTAGTTCCGTAAATCGAGTCGCTGTTAACGGAGAGCCAGTCACCAATCGCGCGCAGCCGTTCCTGAAACTCCGGTTGAATGGTTCCGTCAGGTCGCGGCCCCACGTTCAGCAGAAAGTTTCCTCCGCGGCTCGCCACCTCGACTAAGCCTCTGATCAGGAATTGCGCGGACTTGAAGTCGCGATCTTTGAGGTTGTATGCCCATTGATTGTTGATGGTCATACAGGTCTCCCACAGCTGAAAGTCCTCGGGCCTGGGAACAGCGGACTTAGCGGTCTCATTGATGCTTGTATCGATGGCACTGATTTGGACGTCCTTGGTGGGAATCCGCTTTGGTATGAACTGTTCCGGGGTCTCATAATCTCCAGGCATGCCCAGACGATCATTGACCAATGTTGAAGGTTGCAAATGTCGTATGAGTTCCACGAACCGCATGCCGTCATATTTCTGCTGGTCGTTCAATCCGTCGAACCAGATCAACGCAACCGGTCCGTACCCAGTGAGCAACTCAGTTAGCTGCAACTGCATGTAATCGAGATAGAGCGGCCACTCCGGTCGCATCGGCTCACCGCGCCAGTTCGTCGATGCCGGTTTGGAAGTGTCGCGAAAGGCGGAGTGATGCATATCAGGTGGCGAATAGTAAAAACCAAGCGGCATTCCCGCTTCTTTGCATGCCGCCGAAAGCTGCCGCACGATGTCTTTGCGGTAGGGAGTGTTAGTGATCTTGTAACTGGTGTAGGAGCTATCAAACATGCAAAATCCGTCATGATGCTTGGTGGTGAACACCATGTACTGCTGACCTGCGGAGCGCGCCAACTCCACCAGAGCACGGGCGTCAAACTTTTCCGGATTGAAGCGCTTAGGCAGATCGACATATTCCGCTTCCGTGATGTCGCCAGGCTTTGGAGTCATGATGGGCCATGAGGCTTCGACGCTGGCGAGCGAGTACGGACCCCAATGTATGAACATGCCGAACTTTGCGTTTCGGTACCAGGCGGTGCGCTCGTCAGAACAGATCGAGGCGAATGCAATGTTCGGCAGCATCGGTAGCGAGCCGGCTACCGCAGCGAGTTTGAGAAAGTCGCGCCGACTGCCGAAGAGACTGTGTTTGTAGTACCGGTTGTCAGAATTGGCCATTGTTCTCATCTGCGGTGGCCGTAATCCTTTGAATCGACTGCCGCGACGGCGCTCATGGGATTACGGCGCCCGCACCTTCTGCCGCTGAGCAAACGTAAACTAGTGGCGCCAGCCCCGTCCTGGCCTGATACCGAGAGATGATCTGTTCGCGGAACTCACAGACTGCTTCTGTTTGAACGAGATTCACCGTGCAGCCACCAAAACCGCCACCCGTCATGCGCGCACCGACTACCCCGTTTAGTTTGCTTGCTACCTCGACCATGATGTTCAGCTCCTCACAGCTCACTTCGTAATCTCGATCCAAACTCTCGTGTGATAGGTACATCAACTCCCCAATGCGAATGAGGTTTAGATACTTCAGTGCCTGTGCCGCATCTTTCACGCGACCGTTTTCTGTGATCACGTGCCGACACCGTCGGAAGTCGACATCGGCAAGCAAGCTACGATGGTGTTCGAGATCTTCAAGTGTGAGATCGCGCAACGCGCGGACGTTCGGACACAATTTGCGGATAGCCTCAACAGCTCGTTCGCACGAGGCTCGCCGTTTGTTGTATTCCCCCGCGGCGAGTTCGTGCCTCACCATCGTATTGCAGATCACTAAACGAACACTCGGAGGCAATGGCAGATACGTGGCCTCTAGCGACCTACAGTCCAGCATTATCGCGTGGCTCTCTCGTCCAAAGCAGGAAACAAACTGATCCATAATGCCGCACCGAGTACCCGTATAGTTAGTTTCTGCGCGTTGGCACAATCTGGCCACATCGAGCAATGGGATTGTGACTCCACCAACGGAAGTCAACGCCAGTGCAGTGGCAACCTCAATGGCCGCCGACGAGCTGAGGCCAGACCCTATTGGCACTTGTCCGTCGATAAGCAGATTAGCGCCCTTTAATGGATAGCCTTCCTCCCACAACACGGCGGCCACTCCGCGGACGTAGTCGCTCCAGTGTTTCCGCGGAGGACCTGGCAGCTGGTCCAGATCAAGTTCAACAGATTCCCGGAATTGCTCAGAGTAAACGGACAGTTTGCGATCGGATCTGCGCGCAATTGCCGAACATGAAAAGAAGTCAATGGCCGCGGGCATCACGAAGCCATCGTTGTAGTCGGTGTGCTCACCAATCAGGTTTACGCGCCCCGGAGCACGGAATAGTCCAAGTGGATTTGTTCCATAAACCATCCGGAACTTTTCTGCGATTGCATTTGCCATACTTGATGCAGAGTCAGGCTGTAATATCGATGTTGTCATTGGCTCCGTGTTCATTTCTGTTCATTTCGAAGTAGGGCGTCTCGTTTACCGAACCGACGGGAGTCTCAACCATCGATACCATGATTCGTTCTCAATTCCAAAGACCCTCGATTTGCTCGAGTGTTTTACCTTTGGTTTCCGGCAAACGGGCTTTGATAAAGAAGAACCCACCCACACAAATTGCGGCATAGATCCAGAAGGTTTTGGCAGCACCCAAGGCGTGGTTAAAGAGGGGGAAGGTATAGGTAAGGATGAAGCTCGCGACCCACAGTGCTGTAACGGCAACGGACATTGCGGCACCCCGGACACGGTTCGGGAAAATCTCTGAGATAACGACCCAGGTCACCGGAGCGAGCGACATCGCATAGCATCCGATAGCGGCGAGCACAAGGACCAGCATGTGAACGCCATGACTGTGGACGTAGTACAAAGCCCCCAGGCAGGTATAGATGATCGCAAGACCTGCAGAGCCAGTGAGCATCAAAATACGCCGACCGGAGCGATCAACAAATCCAATGGCCACAAGAGTGAATACGAGGTTAACTACCCCCGTAACGACAATGTTGAACAGAATGGCAGAAACGGTATATCCGGCAGCAGAGAATACTTCCTCCGCGTAGTTGAAGATTACATTAATACCGCACCACTGCTGCAGCACCGCCAACCCGATCCCAAGCAACAGCACCCTTAGCATCCGACGATCAAGTAGCATGCCCAGATGTATTTGTTTTGTATCTTGGGGGACAGTGGCCTCAATCTCCCGCAAAGCCTGCACTCCGTATGATTCGCCGCCAATCCTGGATAGCACATGTTTGGCCCGTTCATGCGCACCATTTTTTGCCAGCCATCGCGGGCTTTCAGGCACTACAAACATCGCAACAAAGAACAGCATGGAAGGAATTGCGGTCACACCGAACATCCAACGCCATCCGACTTGGCCATTCCACGATTGAAGAATCTGGAGCGCGGTGGCATTAGCAGGAACCGGTTTGGCGATCAGCCAGTTGACGACCTGCGCCAGCAGAATGCCGATCACGATTGTCAATTGATTGAGCGAAACCAGTTTGCCTCGGTACTGGGCGGGCGCCACCTCCGCGATATACATGGGAGCAAGACTCGATGCCATTCCAATGGCAAATCCACCGAAGATTCGCCAGGGCACAAAGGCAGCAAACGAAGGCGCCAAGGCGGTCCCGATCGAGGAGGCAGCAAAGACCAGCCCCGCGGCGATCAGCAAACGCTTGCGGCCGAATCGATCACTCAGCCAACCGGAGACAAGCGCGCCAACCAGGCAGCCAATAAGCGCGCAACTCATTGCCCACCCTTGCTGCGAAGGGTCAGTCAAATGAAAGAATTTTTCGTAGAACGGCTTGGCGCCACCGATCACCACCCAGTCGTATCCGAAGAGCAGCCCACCAAGGGCAGCGACTAGGGAGATAGCATAAATGTATGCAATATTGAAATGCTCGGCGCGTGTCGTTGCCGTTGCTTCTTCTCTCGTAGCTCGGATGATTGGCATGGCCTTTTCTTTTGGACTGTGTAGCTCACCGCCGTATTGCTGCCGCAGGCATTCGAGTCAGTGATTCAATTTCCTGCTGTGCAGCAATGTGGTTGCAATCGAGAGACAAAACCTGATTCAACAGCTCCAGAGTGCGTTCCGTATTGCGCATGCCAAGTTCAGCAAGCGCCAGCAGGAAAAGGCATTCAACCCGGTTTCTCATCTGCAGGTCGTCTTCGAACAAAAGCAGATTCGGAAGCGATGTGGCGAAATAGTCGACCTTCACCTCGGTCCTCATCTGGTTCTGAGCAAAATCGCGCATCTGCTGCAGGAGCGTATTAGCATCGGATTTCCTGCCTATAGCTTCCAGACTCTTGGCTCGGTAGTAGGTGAGCCAGGTAGTCGGGCCTTCGTCAGCTGCTCGTGTCCAGTACTCGCGGGCCTCGTCCTCGCGTTCTATCTGTGAAAGAGCCAGACCGGAAAAATAATCAAGATGGGTCTCGCTGGTCAGTAGATGTTTGCCTTCCCCGAGATTCCGCGGATAGGCGCGCGCCGCGGAAAAATGTTCCAGCGCCCGTCGAGCATCGCCTCGGTCCAGAACAGAGCGACCGATCAAGACATGAGCCCACACGTACTGCCCCGAAACCAAGCCTTCTCCACCCTCCCAAGGATTGAATCGTCTCGATAACAGCATTTGCAAGGCCTGTTCGGAACGGCCAGTCTGATTAAGAAGAGTTATGAACTCGACGGTAAGATCGTCACGTTCCGCGACGAGATCCCGGTGAGCTTCTAAATGCGCGAGCCGTTGCGAGGCACACACCCTACTGCGCTTACGCACTTGATCGGATTCATATAACAGCCGCGAATCTCTGGGATTGGTCGTGAACGCATTCTCATAGGCAGAGAGAGCTTTGTCGGCATCTTTACGGACATTGAAGTAAGCAATCCCAAGATTCCGCCAGGGAATAGAGAAAGAGCTTTCGAGTTCTACGCTTGATTCCCACTCCCGAATCGCTTCCTCGTGCCGCTTCTTGTCATAGAACAAATTGCCGAGATAATAATGCGCGCGAGTATCAGATCGATTCTCGCATAGAGCATGTTGGACCACGATCATCTCTTCAATTCGTAACGGGAAACAATAATCCGGCGACGCCTTCGCCGCATCGATCCAGCAAGCCACAGCGTCGGAGCCATGACCTAGTTTGTCTGCGCAATAGCCCAACAGATACAACATCATTGGATACGGCTGATGCTGAGATCTGTTTAAGTATTCCGACAGCACATCTCTAGCCTCGGACCAGAAGCCCGCCGCCGCGTAATCGAATGCAATATCCAGATAGAGTTGGACGTAAACTCCTTCCGCACTGGGCGACTTTTCGCCGGCTCGCTCCGCACTGTTACCAGAGAGTAACTCCAGTTCATGACTGGACCAGATATCGAGCGGATCGAGATTGCGGGTTTGTCTGGCATACTCACTGGCTTCCGAAACTCTACCGAGCCGGCGAAGTATTGAGGTGCGAAGATTTCGCGCGTTCAGATTATCAACGTTGGTCCTCAGTGAGTGTTCCAGATCTTCGAGGGCACGCTCGAATTGGAACCGACGGCACTCTATTTCGGCCAGGTGATAATACGCAGCCGACTGCCATGCATAATTCCAGGTCGCCTTGTAGAACGCTGCATATGCTTCTTCCAATCGCTCCTGGTACTGCAGGGCAAGCCCGAGATAGTAATATGCGTCGCCCTCGGCCGGGTTCGGGTTTCGGCTCGTCTGCCGTTGAATCGCGCGTCTAAAGTGCGCTTCAGCTTCAGCAAATTGCCCGCGCCTCAGCTTCACCAGGCCGAGGGCTGTATTACACCTGCTATCGAGCGGATCGCGTGCAAGCGCTTCTTCCCAGTACGGCTCCGGGTACCGCGTGGCATGTCTGTATTGCTCCAGATGCAAACCGGTAACATACAGCTCGTCATTTGAAACAACATCTTTAGGTGTAGGAGGCTCTGTCGCCGGATCTGGAAGAGTCGTTGTGTTTCTCATTCCTGGCGGAATGTACTGGAGGATCTCTTGCCCATCGCTTGTAAGCAATCGGACCAAAAAGTCCCCATCAGCTTGGGCCTCTCGAATGTATGGTCGGCCGGGTACCAAGTCACAAACATCTTCGAAGACAGTTTTCCCACCTCCCGTGACGAGGAGCTTTGCTTTTTCAAAAGGCTCTGTCACACAGACGCCTACTTTTAGCTTTCCATCCATTGGTTCCACATTGATCGCGGCGAACCGGTTGGCGTTCTTGGCAGAGCCGATCTGCTGAATCGGATACCAGAATTGACTCCAGGTACGGGTTTCGTATGGAGAAAGCCATGAGAAGTCGGGCTGATTATCTGTAAAAACGCCTGCCATCAGTTCGATGTATGGCCCGTCAGCATCGGTGAGGTTTCGGTCCCAGGCGTATCCGAATTCGGCGTTGCCCCATGTCCAGAGCTTCTTCCCAGGAGCAACATGATGGTTCGCGAAGTGAACCACACCAGCATTCTTCTGGTAATCGTACCCGCCAAAAAAATCGTATTCCGATTCCGTGACCATGTACGAGGTGGGCACAGGAATGTTCTTGTACCAGGAGATGTCCACGCCTTTTCTGTAATCGACACCGTAGTAAAAGTTGCGAGCAATCGGAAAAGATGAAATAGCTCGTTTGGCGTGGTCAGCAACGTACGTCACGTCGGGGGGGAAAAATGCCTGGTACTGATCGTGTACCCGAATGCCGACGTTGGCCCACCACAGAAATGTCTGCTCAAAGGGAGTCCGGTTGTACAGCCGGACCTTCGCTTCTATATAGGATTTGCCCGGATGCAGGCAGATACCCACCATGCCTTTCATGCGCTGCATGGGTTCGTGCTCGCTCAGCCAGACAGTGATGCTCCCATCATCGCTGTGCTCAATTACGTGTTGCACGGGCATGTACGTGGATGGGCGGTGGTGTTGAGGCCAATTGAATTCGACGCCTCCTGAAATCCACGGCCCGAGTAGCCCGACGAGCGCCGGCTTGATTACGTTTTGCCGGTAAAAGAAATCGTAGCCATTCGTCTTATCTTGGCCGATATGGATTCGCCCCCCGATTTCAGGAAGAAGCATCAAGTAGAGGTATTCGTTTTCAAGGAATATCGCTTTATAGGCCTTCTCTGACTTTTCGTTGGAGACGCGGTCGGTGATCGGATTCGGATAAACCTTGCCGCTGCTGCCTTGGTAAACCCGCTTCTCAAAGAACATCGGATTCTTATCAGGCGGTTGCTCGGGATACGTGGGGATAGTAACTCCCTCTTCCCAAGCTCTTACGCTCTTACTATCCGATTTCCTCACCTGAACTCCCCTATAGCTCTCTTACGGCATCCACACCGTTGTGATCGCCGAGAAACCTGTTGGGCGCACCACATCAAACTCGACGCGGGTTGCTCCTTCCTTTTCTTTGAACTGAAGCGAGGTCGATATCGATTCGCCCGGCTTCAGCGCTGCCAGTGAGGCTTCACGACACTCAAGAGGTATGTTCGCGAATCCATACAAAATCCCGCGCAGTTTGTACCCGTTAACCGTGTAGGCCGGGACAGAGCTGCGCGTCCGTACGGTTAAGGTGAATAAGTTCGGGTTGCCGCTACAGTCGAGCGATTCGACCGGGCTCGATTCTTCCTGAAGCGCCGAATAGGATGGCTTGCGGCTCCCAAACAGATCGACGACTCCGTGAATGCGCTGCTTCATCACTCCTGTGCCTTTATCGCCTATATGGGTGCGGTAGTCGTTATAACAAAAGAAAATCAAGCCGCTGACGAACTTCGTTTCGCGGCATACGCGAGTGTGATCACGAAGAACTCGAATCCGGCGGCTGTCGCCTTCAGGTCGGTCCGGCGTGCATGCACACCAGCCATACTCAGAAATCACAATCGGTTTGTCAGGAAACGCTTGATGAATTTCTTCCAGGTTGCGACGCAGATCCTCAG
>Ga0070717_10004292_pt1 | contig 10276 bp, 7 predicted proteins | sample LARL113metaG_FD_71366 | JGI IMG/M metagenome (GOLD analysis project Ga0070717, IMG submission 71366) | Corn, switchgrass and miscanthus rhizosphere microbial communities from Kellogg Biological Station, Michigan, USA - LAR L11-3 metaG | ecosystem: Host-associated > Plants > Roots > Rhizosphere ... | reverse complement strand
GGCCCGGGGCACGGCCGGCATACTCGCCAGTGCGGCCGTGGTCCCTGACGTCCCGGCGGCGGGGCTGATGACCGCGGTGCACCGCCGCCTGTCCCGCGGCACCACTCTCGCCCGCGCGCTCCATGAGGCACGCGAGGCGGCCGACACCGAGGATCCGGGCAGCTTCGTCAACTGGTGCACGTTCACCGCGCACGGTGCCGCCTGACGGTATCAGCCCGGGACGCTCACCTGGATCCCCGGTGGCCTCACTCAGACCGGGGACGACCGACGGCGGCCCGTGGCACCATCCCATAGTGCGCAGACGGTTTACGGCGGATGGGGATGTGCGCCTGCGTGACCTGCGGACATGATGGGCTAGCCGGCGGGTTGCACGAGGACGCACCAGTGACACCCCGCCCGGAACGGAAGCGGGGAGCCAGCGTGCCGCGTGCCAGCCTGGGAGCAGGGCTTTCCAAGCGGCTGCTCCGCCGCGGCCAGGGAAGGCCGCCGCGGCCCGCGATGCCGGTATCGCTGGTCCTGCTGGTCGGCACGTGCCTGGCGATCGCGGTCATGGCTGCGGTGTTCCTCGCCCGGCCGATCTTGTCCGGGAAGGCCGACAGCACCGCGGCGGCGCAATCCAGCCCCGTTCCGGGACATGTCCCGAAGACGGTGGTGTCGCTCACCTTCGACGACGCGTATGAAAACCAGGGCCGGTACGGCGTGCCGCTGCTGCGGTCGCACCATATGAACGCGACGTTCTATGTCATCACCGCCGATTCCGACGGGCCCTACCCGTGCTGCATGTCATGGGCACAGCTCCGGGCCCTGCAAGGTGATGGCGATGACATCGGCTCGCACACCATCCACCACGCGAACCTGAAGTTTGCCGCGCCTGACCGTGCCACGCGGGAGGTCTGCGGTTCCCGCCTGGACATGCTCCGGCACGGCATCGACGACCCGGTGTCGTTCGCCTACCCCTTCGGCTCCTACGATCCGGCCGCCGAGCGCATCGTCGCCCGGTGCGGGTTCACCAACGCCAGGCAGGGTGGCGGCATCTCCAGTGGCAACACCACACCGGGACCACCATGGGCAGAGAGCCTGCCGCCAAAGGACCCGGAGGCGGTGCGCACCATTGCGGTGGACGGCGCGAGCCCGATCCGGCTGCCGGACCTGGAAAAATACGTGACTGGCGCGGCTGCTAACGGTGGCGGCTGGCTGGTAATCACCTTCCATGACGTCTGCGACGCATACACCCCCGACTACATCCACTGCATGTCCACCTACGGCCCGATCCAGGACACCGTGCTTGGCCGGTTCCTGGACTGGCTGGGCCGCGGCGGGCATCCCGGTGGCGCCCCGGCCGGGGTAGTGGTGCAGACGATGCGCCGGGCGGCGAACACCGCGACCGGCCCCGACACCACCCCGCCGTCCACCAGGGCACTGTGCGACGGCTCACCCTGCCGGGCGGCGGCGCATCGCGGCCCGGTGAGCGTCCGCCTGCCGGCGGCTGACCCTGGTGGTGCCGGAGTGGCCATGACCTACTACACGGTGGACGGGCCGGTCCCCAGCGCCTCCAGCAGGAGGTACCAGACCCCCTTTGTCCTGCGCCGCTCGGCAAGGATCAGGTTCTTCTCCGTGGACAACGCCGGGAATGCCGAGCGGGTGAAAACCGTCACCGTAAGGGTTGGCTGACCCGCAGGGCCAGGATGCCTTACCTGGCCGTGCGGGTGGACAGGGAGAGCCGGCCCAAAACCGGCAGCCTTGGCTCTGCCGTGGCAGGCTGACCCGCTGATCGTGTGTTTACCAGCGGGTAATCTTCACGGCACTACCTCGTTGAGGTAAGTTTGCCTGAATTACGCTAGGGGACGGCCGGGCCTGCGGCGTGTGAATGGGGCGCGCCTCTGGCCTGGCGGGGGATGGGTGGCACAGATGCCGAGCACTGACGCCTGCACAACGCCAGGGCCGGTGCGGGAGCGCTGGCAGACACGCCGTGACGTGCGCGGTCAGCGGAAATGGTGAGGGCGCGTGGCCGAGCAGTAGGCCGCGCCCGGGGCGCCAGGTTGAGCATGGCAGGCCTGCCAGCCCTCCTGGGCCTAGTGAACGGACGCGGATCAGCCGGGGCGGACAGCGGCCCAGATGCCCAGGGTACTGGTGTGCGCGGCCTGCTGGCCGATGCCCGCGCTACGTTCCTGGTGACGGCAGTGGCCTCGGGCATGGTCACCGTCGGGTTCGCCCTGCTGCCGCAGCCGCACTTGGACTACGAATGGCCCTCAGTACGGATCGCGGTTGAGACGGCCGGGTCGCTCATCGCGCTGTTCGCCGCGTTTCTCATCTTCGGCCGGTTGCGCCGACGCACCTACCTGAACGAGCTGCTGCTGGCATCAGCGCTGGCGGTGCTCGCACTGTCTAATCTGCTCTTCGTGACGGTGCCGACGGTGGCCAACTGGGCACCGGACGACTTGACGGTCTGGGCGGCGCCGCTGGCTCGCGCGTTCGGCGGGTTGCTGTTCATTCTCGCCGCGTTCGTCCCGCGCCGAGAGGCGCGGCGGACAGGGCTGACAATCGCGCTGGCAGCCGTCTCCGTCATCACCGCGATCGGGCTGGCCGCCATTTTCGTTCACAAATTCGCGGCGCATTGGGCGGCGAAATACGCGACCACGCTCACCCCACAGGCGGTGGCCCAGCCGGCCCTGCGCGCTCATCCGGCGCTGTTCGCATCGGAGTTGCTGATAGCGGTGCTCTATGGCTTGGCCGCGATTGGCTTCCTCAACCGCTCCAGGTCGCTCGGCGACAGTTTCTTCGCCTGGCTGGCGGGCGCGGCGGTCCTGGCGGCGGTGTCACACCTCAATTACTCAGTGTTTCCGGCTTCGTACTCTCAATCCGTGTTGTACGCCGGCGACATGTTCCGGTTCGCTTTCTACATCGCTCTCCTTATCGGCTGCCTGCGGGAGATCTGGTCGTATTGGACCGCGCTGTCGGCGGCAGCGGTCGCCGAGGACCGCCGGCGCATGGCACGTGACCTGCATGACGGACCGGCACAGGAACTGGCTTACATCTCCCGCAACCTCGATCTCGTGACCGGGGCGGCGAACGGGGACGTGGTGGCGCGGTTGCGGCCGGCTGTCGAGCGGGCTCAGCTGGAACTGCGATGGGCTATCAACGCCCTCGCCCCGTCGAGGGACCGGGCCCTGGAGGTCGAGCTGGCGGAAGCGGTATCCGAGATCGCGGAACGAGCCAGGATCGACCTCGAACTCGACGTCGTTCCCGGCATCCAGCTGCCGCCCGCGCGCGCCGAGGCGCTCGTGCGGATCGCTTGCGAGGCCGTCACCAACGCTGCCCGGCACAGCGGCGCCAGCGATGTAACGCTCCGCTTGGAGCGCGACGGTTCTCAGGTAAGGCTGCGGGTGGCGGACAGTGGATGCGGCTTCGACACCACCATCGCGGGCAGCGGCTTCGGGCTCATCGCCATGCGGGAGCGCGCCCGCTCGGTGGGGGGTGAGCTGCGCATTTGCTCCACGCCTGGCGGCGGAAGCGAGGTGGACGCTGCCGTTTGAGTACTGAGACGAAGCTACTTCGGGTGCTGATCGCCGATGATCACGCTCCGACCCGCCAGGACGTGCGGCGGGCGCTCGACGCTGACAGTCGGTTCGACGTCTGCGCGGAGGTGGCGGATGCTCCCGAGGCCGTGCGGGCCGCCGTGCACCACCGCCCCGACGTCTGCCTGCTCGACGTCCAGATGCCCGGCAGCGGCCTTGCCGCCGCGTGGGAGATCGCCGCGCGGCTGCCGCAGACGAAGATCGTGATGCTCACCGTTTCCGACGAGGACAACGACCTGTTCACCGCACTGCGCGCAGGGGCCGAGGGGTACCTGCTGAAGACGATGGACATGCGGCGGCTCCCCGAAGCGCTCTACGGGGTGTGCCAGGGCGAGGCGGCCATGCCCAGACCGCTCGTCGCGCGGGTGCTCGAGCAGTTCCACGGGCGGGAGCCGCGCTGGCGGCCGCTCGCTGGCGGCAGCACCGCCCAGCGCAGGCTGACGAGCCGGGAATGGGAGGTGCTCGAGTTGCTCGCCCGAGGGTGCTCCACCGCGGAGATCGCGGACAGGCTCGTGCTCTCGGCCAGTGCGGTACGGGCGCATATCACCTCGATCGTGCGCAAGCTTGAGGTCGCTGACCGGGCAGCGGCGATCAAGTTGTTCCCCAAGGACTCCGGTCACTGAGCCGCAAGTGCGCGGCTGGCGCACGGGCACGGCGGCAGCACAGGAACACACGCCACCGCTCAGACCTCTGAGCGGTCAGTAACGCCCCGGGGGCTTGCTGCGGGGATCAGCGGCGGGGACACTGCATCAGATGCCAGCAACGTCCTTGCGGGTGCTGATCGCGGACGATCACCCGCGGTTCCGCAGCGATCTCCGCGAGGATCTCGAGCGCGGAGGAATCGAGGTCTGTGCCGAGGCCGGTACCGGCGCGGAGGCCATCGCGGGCGCCATGCGGGAACGGCCAGACCTGTGCCTGCTCGACGTACGCATGCCGGGCGACGGCATAGCGGCGGCCAGAGCGATCCGCCGGGCGCTGCCCGCCATCAAGGTCATTCTGATCACGGCAGTCCCCGACGAGGACGGTGTGCTGGCCGCCGCCCACGCGGGCGCCCACGGCTACCTTGCCAAGGACGTGAACCCGCACCGGCTGCCCCAAATCGTGCGCGCGGTGGCAGGGGGGGAGACTGCCTATCCGCGAGCGCTGCTTGGAGCGCTGCTGCGCTCCCTGGCCCAGGAGTGAGCCGGGCAGCGCTTAGAGACCTGAGCGCTCAAATCGCCGCATAAGGGTGCGGTCTGGCACCAACAAGCCGCAAGCTTGGCCCGGGACCGTTACTTGGGGGCATTTTCGATGCGACTTGTACTTTGCGATGACAACCTGATTCTCAGTGAGGCGCTTGCTCCGGCCTTGGGCGCCCGCGGCCATCAGGTCGAGGCGATCACGACTTCGCCAGCCGCGTGCCTCAGCGCGGTAACCGCGCTGAAGCCCGATGCGTGCCTGCTCGATCCGCACTTCCGGTACGGACAGGACGGGCTCGATGCGGTCCGGACGATCAAGCTGCGCCAGCCGGCCACTGCCGTGGTGATCCTCACGAGCACGTCCGGCCTCTCGGCCACGGGCGAGGTGAAGAATCTCGGTGTGGCCGGCATCCTCGACAAGGATCAGAACGTAGCGCAGATCGCGAATGCGCTCGATGTGATCGCCTCGGGCGGAGTGGTGTTCGGCTCGGCCCTGTCCAGGTACGCGCGTGCGGCGGCGCCGCAGCGAGGCGGACGGCTGTATGAGCTCACCCCGCGGGAAAATGAGGTGCTGCGCCGGATCGTCGCGGGCCAGGGGACCGTGCAAATGGCCAACGAGATGAACATCGCCGCGAGCACGCTGCGCACCTACGTGAAGAACCTGCTCAGCAAGCTCGGGACGAACTCAAGGCTCCAGGCCGCGGCGCTGGCCGCCCGCGAGGGCCTGGTCGCCTAGCTGTACGCACTTGGTGACACCGCATGACCAGCGCCGCGGCGCGGGAAGAGGACACCCTCAATAGACGTAGCAGCGCCACGGCACGCGGGGGTTCTGCCGGGATGGGAAGTGAGCGACGCTCGCAAGCATGGGAATAAGTGTCATCGTCGTTGACCAGCAGCGTACCTTCGCCGACGTCCTCGCGGCCCGGCTGGAGGCCGAGGACGATGTCGAAGTGGTGGCGGCCGTGCACGCGGGGACGCCGGCCCAGTGCCTGATCGTGGGGCGGCACGCCGACCTCATGCTGCTCGACGCAGATCTCCCCGAGCGTGCCGCGGTGCGGCTGTGCGAGGAACTGTGCGGCCGCGACGAACCCCCGCGCGTCGTCATGCTCAGCTTCTCGTCAGAGCCGGAACGGATCGTCGATGCGGTCCGGGCCGGGGCCGCCGCATGGGTGGGGAAGAACGAGCCTCTTCAGCACCTGCTCCAGGTGATCCGGGGGGTGGCCCGGGGCGAGACGTGGCTGCCCCCGGCTGAGGCCGGCCGGGTGCTGGAACTCCTGATGCGGGACCAGGACCAGCGGCGGGACAACGACCGGCAGCTCGCCGCGCTCACGCCGCGCGAGCTAGAGGTACTGGCCTGCCTGGCGCAAGGGGCGGGACGCCGGGAGGTGGCCGAGCAGCTGCACCTGTCCGCCAACACCGTTCGCACCCATCTGCAGAACCTGATGGCGAAGCTCGGCGTCCACTCCACCCTCGAAGCGGTGGCGCTGAGCCGGCCGCATCTGGAGCAGCTGCTGCCCTGAGGACTACCGGGTGCCGTTCCGCCGTGCGGGCCGGCAGACAGCGGGTCCGCGCCGGGGCGATAGCGCAGGCCGCCTACGACCGATGAGGGTGTTCCGGCAGGCCGCTCCCCGCAAGGATTGATCGGGTCATGGCGGCGCCACGCGCTGTCTTTGTCGGCACGCACGGGCATTGGGCCCCGCTGTCCCATCCGTGCCGTCGCCGGGGGACGGCTGGAAGGATTGAGTACGTTGCAAACCGGGTTGGGGCAGCGGAGCCGCCCGCGGCGGCCGCGCCGCGGGCTTCAGGGACACAGCCGACTCGCCATGGCAGGCTTCGCCGTCCTGCTTGCTGCCAGCGGGGTCGCGTTCGCCGCGCCCGCCGCACAGGCCACCGGCTCGACCGTTGTGTCGCTGAGTTTTGATAACAACACGCTGAGCCAGTACACGCTCGGCTACCAGCAAGCGTTGCAGCCGCACGGGGTGAACGCGACGTTCTACGCCAGCAGCGGGAGCGTGGCCACCACTTCCTCCACGAAGTACATGACCTGGACGCAGCTGTCGGCGCTGGCGGCGGCGGGCAACGACCTTGGCGGCAAGACCGTCGACAACACCAGCCTGACCTCCATGACCACGTCCCAGCAGATCTCCGAGATCTGCAACGACCGCCAGAACCTCCTGCAGCACGGGCTGAAGCCGGACACGTTCGCGTTCCCGGGCGGAGCGTTCAACACCACGATCGAGTCCGAGGTGCAAGGCTGCGGCTACGGGAACGCCAGGACCGCGGGGAGCCTGTCCCCGACCGGATCGGTGTATGCGGAGACGCTGCCACCGAAGAACTGGCTGGCACTGCGCGCCTACGCACCCACCGGGCAGATCAGCCTGTCCAACCTGGAATCGCTGGTGTCCGGCGCGGCCGCGCACGGCGGCGGCTGGGTGCCGATCGTGCTCGGCAAGGTGTGCTCCCAGACCGCGGATCCGAACAACTACAGCACCTGCACCGCCTCATCGGGCTGGATAGACCTTGCCGATCTGAACACGTTCCTGAGCTGGGTGCAGAACGCCGGCCAGTCGGGCGGCGCGCCGGCCGGCGCGGCGTTCCAGACGATGGGAGCCACCGCGATCTCGGTGGACACCGCCGCCCCCACCACGACGATCTCCTGCAACGGCTCACCGTGTGCGTCCACCACCTACACCAGCACCGTCCGGGTGGCACTATTGCCCGTGGACCTCGGTTCGGGTGCCGCGAGCACGCACTACACCATTGACGGCACGACGCCCACGCTGTCCAGCCCCAGCTATACCGGCGGCACCTTCCCCCTGACGTCGACCACGACGGTGCAGTACCGCTCCTGGGACAACGCCGGGAACGCCGAGCCCGTCGAATCCCAGACCATCAATGTTCAGGAACCGCCGGACACCACACCGCCCACCACGACAATCTCCTGCAACGGTGGGCCATGCTCGTCCACCGGCTACACCGCGGCGGTCACAGTCACGCTCTCGGCGGCCGACAACGCGGGCGGCTGGGGCGTGGCGAACACCTACTACACGACCGACGGGTCCACGCCCACCACATCGAGCACGGTCTACACCGGTGCCTTCACGGTCAAGCAGAACACCACGGTGAAGTTCTTCTCGACCGATCTGGCGGGAAACGCCGAGCATGTGAACTCCCAGGCGATCCCGTTCACGGTCGTCGTGTCGCTGACGTTCGACGACGGCATCGAGAACCAGTACGTGCTGGGGTTCCAGGACGCCCTCCAGCCGCATCACGTCAACGGCACGTTCTTCATCAACACCGGGAATACCTCGGTCATAGACAGTGCGATGACCTGGCCCCAGCTCACCGCGCTGAACGACGCCGGGAACGAGATCGCCGGGCACACCCTCGACGAGTACAACATCAAGGGCTGCACCACCAATCAGCAGACCTGCGTCAACGAGGTGTGCCAGGACCGGCAGAACCTGGTCAGCCACGGCTTCTACCCGGTCAGCTTCGCCTACCCGTTCGGGGCCTACGATGCGAACGCGGAAAGCATCGTGCAGAACTGCGGCTACACCGTTGGCCGGGCCGCCGGCGGCGTCGATGTCAGCGGTGTCGGTGCCGGCCCGGTCTACGCCGAGTCCCTCCCGCCCAAGGACGTCCTCGCCACCCGGACGGTGTACAGCGCCCCCGCCGGGAACCCGCCCAACGTGCCGCCGTTGCAGCTGTCCGACATGGAGAGCGCCATCACGGGGGCCTCGCAGAACGGCGGCGGCTGGATCCAGCTGGCCTTCCACGAGATCTGCTCGCAGGCCCTCGACCCATCCAACTACAGCAACTGCATCGCCGACTGGGGCCCGGTGGAGCTCAGCACGCTCAACTCCCTGCTGGACTGGCTGCAGAACGCCGGGCAGCCGGGCGGGGCGCCGGCGGGCACCGTGATCAAGACCGTCTCCCAGGTCATCAACGGTCCCGACACCCAGGCGCCGATCACCACGCTGGAGTGTGACGGGTCGCCCTGCCAGACGGCCGCCTACAACGGCTCGACCACGGTCTCACTGTTCCCCAAGGACCCGGGCGGTTCCGGGGTGAAGGCGACCTACTACACCACCGACGGCTCCACGCCGACCACCTCCAGCCCGGTCTGGAACAACCAGCCGTTCACCATCAACTCGAACATGACGTTCAAGTTCTTCTCGGTAGACAACGCGGGCAACACCGAAGCCGTGGCAACCCAAACGGTGCAGGTCCAGCCGAACCCCGATCCCATCATCGGGTCGGCCGGGGACATCGCCTGCGACCCCACCGCCGCGGCGTTCAACAACGGGCTCGGATTCGGCGGCGACTGCGTCGCTGCCTCCACCGCCAGCCTGCTCACCGGAATCGACGCGGTGCTGCCGCTGGGCGACGACCAGTACAACTGCGGCGGCGTGTCAGCCTTCGAGCAGTCCTACGGCCCGACCTGGGGCGTGAAGCGGGCGATCACCTACCCGGTGCCGGGCGACAAGGACTGGACCACCAGCGGCGGCACCGACTGCCCGGCCACGCCGGGCGCTGGCTACCAGACCTACTTCAGCAGTAGCGGTGGGTTGTTCGGTTCCCCCGTGCCCGCGGTGGTGAACGCCAGCGACACCTCCGCCTATTACAGCTACAACCTCGGCAGCTGGCACATCATCGCGCTGAACACCGCACCGTGCGTTCTCAATAACCCGGGGTTCTGCGCGGCCGGGTCGGCGCAGGACCTGTGGCTGCAGAACGACCTTGCCCACGACACGTCCGCCTGCACGCTGGCCTATTACCAGAACCCGCGCTGGGCGTCGACCGCGTCCGGCTCGGGCGGCGACAGCACCATGCAGCAGCTCTGGCAGGACCTGTACAAGGGTGGCGCGGATGCCGTGCTGAACGGTGACTCCCACTGGTACGAGAGATTCGCGCCGCAAAACGCATCGGGCGTTATCGATAACACGTATGGCGTACGCGAGTTCATTGTGGGTACCGGCGGCGCTGGCCTTGAACCGCCAGGAACGGAAGCGCCGACCAGCCAGGTGCTGAACGCTACCACACACGGCATCATCAAGATAACCTTGCACAATGGGAGCTACAGCTGGCAGTTCATCAACAACGGTGAGAGCACATTCACCGATTCCGGGTCGGCTAACTGTCACGTAAAGCCGCCGGCGTGATGCCAGCCGGATTACCAGTGGATTACCAGCGGATTAGTCTGTCGTCGGTAACCCCAAGAATGCTGAATAAGGCTACGACAGATGGGGGATGCGGGCAAGCCACTCCCCACCTAGGTTAGTGACGGCCGGGTGAATTCCTGGCGAATGCTGAGAATGGCCTGTCGTCGGGCGGCCTGGCTGGTGCAACTTGGGGGCGCTGACTAAATTGATGCCGCATTCCAAGGGCAGAGGTTTCCGTATCGCGGTCGTTGGCTGTGGTTACTGGGGCTCGAAGCATGTCCGCGTGCTGCACGCAACTGAGGACGTCGACGAGGTAGCCGTCGTTGACCCGCGCGAGGACCGGGTGCGGAGCCTGGCC
>Ga0070717_10004290_pt1 | contig 10278 bp, 10 predicted proteins | sample LARL113metaG_FD_71366 | JGI IMG/M metagenome (GOLD analysis project Ga0070717, IMG submission 71366) | Corn, switchgrass and miscanthus rhizosphere microbial communities from Kellogg Biological Station, Michigan, USA - LAR L11-3 metaG | ecosystem: Host-associated > Plants > Roots > Rhizosphere ... | reverse complement strand
TCTCTATCCTGTATCCTACCCCTTTTTGTTAGCTGTTCGCAATGCCAACGGGATGCGCAACGAGATTTAGCTCATCAGTAAATTGGCTTGAGAGCATGCTCTCTGATCCTCCTGTTTCCAGAGGGCAGAGGTATTTCTGATCTCTTGCCAGAAAAAAGCGAGAGCATTGAGTGAGCCTGTGGAGCCACTTCAGCCAGATGTGGTAGAGTAGGGGCCGGTCGTCCCTTGCGGGATCGCCCGTACCCCCCTCTCCGAACCGTGCAGGCACGTTTCCGCGCACACGGCTCTCACCTTCGCCTGGATACTCGTGTACTCGGTTTCGGGGCAGCATCAGCACACCCCACTTTTCCTTTCACACTTTCTCTTAGGCTCCGCTAGCATGCTTCCTCCCAAACAGCACTGGTTTCGCCTCAGTTGCCTGGGTTTATCCTGCTGTCGGTACCCCAGAGGGGTCTGCACAAGCCATTACAGCCGTACGTCGAGTAATACCATGCCTCCGTAACCATGCAGGGATCATTCCCTGTTTAGGTCATCCCGCATTTTCAGCAGAACTGAGATGCAGCGTGCTCCAGGTCTTCCGTTCGTCCCTATTCCCTCGTAGAGAGGGTCTGCCAGAAGAGTTGGAGAGAGGGAAAGAGATGCAAAATCCCTCTCTCTTCTGGTCCAGCGTTTCAGCCATCTTTCGCTGGCGTCCGCAAGTAGGCCAGAGGGACTGGAATTCAACCAGTCTAGGCTTAACCATACACGCCTTGCACTGGCCGCCCAGAGGATTGATGACTCCCTCTTACGCGGTCTTTGGTCCCGACATGCTACACTCCCCCCTTCCTTTCGGAATTCAAGCCAGGTGGCAGGGATCAGTCGGGTGTGCACAGAGTCTTCCAACAACTCTGATATCTTCCGATACACTCACTTTCTGCCGCTGATGCGGCGCACCATCTCGTTGTGTACGACTTTCCGTCATCGACACCGCAGGCGGAGTAGCCTCATCGAAATAGCAGGGGTTGAAGAAGGGAAAGCTGAGGTAGGAGAGAGAAAAAAGAAGTGGGTGAAGAGGAGGAGCGTGCCATCAGATGCGAGAGCTGCCCACGTCGCAGATTGTTTCTGGTTCCTCTGCGTCTTTGCCCGACAGGGAAACAACGGTTTTCCCGCACTTGCCTGAGTGCGAGGCAAGCGTCTGAGAAAGCAAGCAGATGAAGAAGGAAAGCAAGCAATTAGGCTCCTTCGCTCCAAAGAGAAGGTTGTCGGACTTTCCTGTGCACAGGGGCAGAAGAACGCCGCGGAGCAGCCAACGCTTCTTGCTGGATAGACTTCAGATAGTCGGAGAGGGCCATCTCCTGCCCGATCAGACCTTTGAGAGGAAGCAGCTTGACGACCTGGTCCTGATGCCACACGGCAAATTGGCGGCTCTCGGCTATCACCTGGAGCAGGACCGTACGTCCGGCCAGCTGAGGACCGATGTAGTAGGTCGCCAGATCGAGATCGACACACCCATCGCGACCCACATGGCGCAGATACAGCTTCCGATTCAGGGGAGTCAGCCAGGCATCCGGGTCCACCCGCTCTGGGAGAGCGGGTAAGGGAGGCAACGTCGGAAAGGCCACACGAGGCGGGACATTGCCACAGGTCCGGCCCTGGTGGGGACGTTCTTCGTTGTAGTGCTTGAGAAACGCCGCTGTGACCTCGCGCACCTCCTGGAGCGTGCTGGGTCGGTGAATCTGTAAGCACTCCTGTCCGTAGGTTCTGTGATATCGCTCTACGTAAGCATTGGACTAAGTCGTCAACTACACCGTCTCCCTCTCTCGCGGAAGGAGTTTTCACGGTCACCCACCCTTTTCATCCCTTGTACGGCCAGCAGTTTGAGATCCTCAGCTACCGCCACAGTTGGGGAGAATATCGGGTCACCTTTTACGAGACTGCGGACCACGTGCGGATACTGCCGGCAGCCTGGACCAGCCTTGCGCCTCCTGATCCCAGTGTGATCCTCGCCACCAGTCGTGCCGCCTTTCGGGTAGTGGATCTGCTGCAGCTTACCCACCTCATTAGGCTCATCGAAGAGGGGCGAAAGGAGCAGGCAGAGTGTTAAGCCAATTTTGCCGCAAGTGTAAAGGAAATTACGCCGGATATATCGAGCATATGTGGCGTTTCCATGTTGCGCATAGCGCATTTCTCTCAGGAATCCTGTCTCATTTTGCCTTGACAATCGATCAGAAAATGGGCATACTAGCAAGAAGAATGTTTCCGTCTCAGGAGTCGATCATGTCGGATGAAAAACTTCAGGCCTTGCGTCAATCTCATGCCCTTCATCCCCATCCTGATCAGGTACGAGATCCGCTCTTCATTAGTGGATCCCCCTTCTTTGACCCGCGCGACCTGGTACAGGTCAAGTATGAACTCTTGCGCCGCGTGCGGGTTGATGGGGATTCGGTTTCCCATGCTACCTCGTTGTTTGCCCTCTCTCGTCCTACCTTTTACGCGGCACAAGCCGCTTGGGAACGCAGCGGCCTGCTCGGATTGTTACCTGAGCCGACCGGTCCGCGCCATGGGCACAAATTGACTGATGAGATCATCGCAGAGCTCCAGCCTCTGGCGAAAACGATGTCAGCTGTCGAGCTTGCCGTCTGGTTGCGGGAGCAGCGGAGCCTTTCGGTACATCCTCGCAGCATTGAACGCGCCCTCATGCGGGCGGCGAAAAAAGGGGGGGTATCATGAAGCTCTCAGGACAGGAAGCGGCCTATGAGGCAGCACGAACATGTGCACTGCATCCCCTCTCTCATCCACCACCTGGATGGGCTCAGATCTTACGCAGTGGGATGGCGGGCTTCGTGCAAGAGAGGCAGACACCGATGGTCTCTGCGTCTCCCTCGCCTCGGTCCGCTCATCTCAGTGGTTCTCCGCTGCTCACGCTTGTGGCAGCTATGATTGCGGAGGTATGTCCATGATCTCACCACAACCAGCTGCGCTGCAAAAAATCACCGCTCGCCATCTTCAGCTTGAGGCGATGTTGTATGTGCGGCAAAGTACCTTGCACCAGGTCTTCGAAAATACGGAAAGTACGGCTCGCCAATATGCTTTACGCGAACGAGCAATCGCTTTGGGGTGGCCTGCCGAGCAGATTGTCGTCATTGACCAAGATTTAGGCCAATCAGGAGCTTCCGCCGCTGACCGTGAGGGATTTCAACGCTTGGTCGCGGAAGTGGGACTTGGTCGTGTCGGATTGGTGATGGGCTTGGAAGTCTCCCGGCTCGCACGCAGTTCGCTCGATTGGCATCACTTGCTGGAAATGTGTGCCATGACGGGATCCCTCATCCTGGATGAAGATGGGCTCTACGATCCAGCGACCTTTAACGACCGGTTGCTGTTGGGCTTGAAAGGCACGATGTCGGAAGCAGAACTCCATGTCTTGCGAGCCCGACTGCGAGGCGGGATTCTCAATAAAGCCAGTCGCGCGGCGTTGAAACTGCCGTTACCGATGGGCCTGGCCTATGCAGACGATGACACGATCATCCTTGATCCTGACGCGCAAATTCGAGCCTCTGTTGGGTTGCTCTTCGCGACGTGCAAACGCACTGGTTCGGCTACCGCTACTGTGAAGTATTTTCGTACGAAGGGCCTCCTCTTTCCTCGTCGGGTGCGCACTGGCCTGCACAAAGGTGAGGTCCACTGGGGACCATTGCTGCATAGCACAACGCTCAAAGTGCTTCGTAATCCTCGCTACGCTGGGGCCTTCTGCTTTGGGCGCACACGCACGATGAAACAGCCTGGCGGTTCGCATCGTACTCGGATCGTTCCGCAGGATCAATGGCAGTTTCTTTTGCGAGACGTTCATGTTGGGTATATCACCTGGGAGGAGTACGAAGCGAATCTGCATCAGTTGCAGCAGAATCGTCCTGCCTATGGAGACGATCGCAGACACGGTCCTGCGCGGGAAGGACCTGCGTTGCTCCAGGGGCTGGTCATCTGTGGACGATGTGGGAATCGGATGACGCTGCGCTACTATCAACGCAAGCACGGAATACGTCTGTATCCAGAATATCTGTGTCAGAAAGAGCAGATCGAGCAGGCTGGGGACCGTCTCTGTCAGCAGGTGCTTGGTGCAGGTCTGGATGCAGCGATCACTGACCTGTTGCTGGCACAACTCACTCCTCTGACCATCGATACGAGCCTGCAGGTGTACGAAGAATTGCATGCCCAGGCCGAGGAGGCGCGGCGGTTACGTGCCCAACAGGTGGAGCGTGCCCGCTATGCGGCCGAACTGGCACAACGCCGTTTTTTACGGGTCGACCCGGCGAATCGGTTAGTCGCTGATGTGCTGGAAGCAGATTGGAATGCCCGCTTGCGCGAACTGACGCAGGTCCAGGAGGAGGCCGAGCGGCAAAATGTCGCAGAACAGCGCAGGCTTACTGCGCTCGAACAGCAGGCGATTACCGACCTGGTGAACGATTTTCCACGGGTATGGCATGACCCGCGCACCTCAGACCGGGACCGCAAACGCATGGTGCGGCTGTTGCTGGAAGATGTGACCCTGCTTCAACAGCAGGAGGTGATTACCGCTCATGTGCGCTTCAAGGGGGGAGCGACCGAGACGATCACTGTGGCGGTGAGTCGCGGGCGGCGCCACCCACCCCAACTGCTGGCGCTCATCGATCAGCTGCTTGAGGACTACACTGATGCTGGAGTCGCTGAGCAACTCAACCAACGTGGGTGGCGCACCTTTAAAGGGAAACCATTTGACGCCAGGCGGGTCTTGTCTTTACGACGCGATCACCGATTGAAAGATCATGGAACGCGCTTACGCGAACGCGGGCTGTTGACCGCCGATGAGGCGGCCTCTGCCTATGGGGTTTGCCGGGAAACGATCATGGCCTGGGGACGAGCAGGAGTGCTTCCTACCTATCGGATCAATGATCATGGGATGGCGGTCTTCTCGCCGCCCGATGAGCATGCTCCTCAGAAGTATGCCCACAAATATCCAAAAACACGCTAACTATGCGGAAGGAGTGCAGTATGCAACTAACTCGTTTTTATCGGGTCGATGCGGCGGGCAGACATGAGGCGTAATCCCCACACACAACAGGAGCCGACGCAACGGCGAGGGGAAATCCCGGCCTGACACCCCTCCAACCCAACGCGGATCGCGATCAAAGGTCATCTGACGCGGACGTCCATAGCGGCGCAAGAAAGTGATCACCGTTTCCAGTGCGAAATGACTCGTGGAAATCCTCGCGCGCCTGGGCCCACAGGGCGATCGAGGTGCCCGCATCGGTCAGCCATTACAGACCTCGATCACATGCTGGCGCTTGCTGATGCCGGGCTTTGTTCAGGCGAAACAGCACCAACATCTTTGAAATCCATCTGGATCTCTTCCAATGGCTCTCGCAGTTCGTTGGGATGGGGCGACTCTTTGGAACGTGTCACCAAGCAGCCCGTGGCGTGCAGGATCTTCCAGATCGTTCGACTGGAGCGGGGCAGAGGGACGTGTGCTGCTTGCAACTGCGGGTCACGGGGAAGAGAGTAGAGCAGGGCACGAGGCCCAGGCACACGCGGTCTGCGTTCTCTGGCGGCGCAAAACGCATCTCCACAATCCGCTGGATGACGCGGACATCCCAGCGGAAGGAGGGGGCATGATGCGCCCGCGAACGAGAACACAACATAGAGGGGTCATGGAGATCACCTTCTGTGAGCCGCTTGCGCCATTTCTTCACCCAACTGACTGAGCGTCCTGTCATGCGGGCTAACTCCTGGGGGGAGGCCTGAGGGTGTTGTCGCAGCAAGTCGCGGAGAAAGGCACGGTCTCGCATCCATTCTATGAAGTAGGCCGCCAGCGAGGTACTGTTTTTCTTCCGACCTACCAGAAAACTTCTGGTGGTTTCCTGAAGACAACCCTTTTCCAACGGCCCCTTCCCGAATCGTGCAGGCTGCTTTCACAGCACACGGCTCTCCAGGCTTGGAACGTAGTCTGCCTTGACCGCTTATTCCCTTACGGTTCGCGCCCTCCGGCACACGGTCGCGGACGTTTCCACAGCCCTGCGGCCCTTCCCCCTGTCCTGGGCATTACCCCAGGCATTCGAGTACTACTGCCGCTCTGCCACCATGAGGGTCGCCCCTTACAGGTGGTCCCATCGTCTTACATCTGCGCTGGTCCGTACTTAGGTGCCCTTTTCGTTGGGTTCCCCGATCAGTTCGGGTAGCCGGAGTAGGGTGCCTTTCATCGGTGGGAAGAAGTCACCGATGAATTACTCCGCAGGTCCTATAGTACCATGCGTTTCCTTGACCTGGTAGCTCCACAACAACGCACAACTGGGGTTCGGGCAATCCAGCCCTCACCTTATACGGCCTAGCTGACCAACCCGGTTTAGGTACTTAGCCCGTTTGGCCTTCCTGACACCATGCTACTGTCCCTCCATACCTTTCGGCACGAGGTCAGGTGCTGCTTTAACCATATCGATATCAATGGTATTGCACTCCTGCAACAAGCGTCAACGCGCCTCAATGGCGCACAAGGTCAGGTGCTGCTTTAACCATTTCGACACCAATGGTGTTGCACTATCGCAACAAGCGCAGTTGCACCTCAATGGCGCACTCTTCCATGGAGTTTTCCTCCTCAAGAAAAGCAAACAACCTCCTTTTCTGCTCCATTGTACCTCAGGTGTTGGCTCCTCTTGATCCCCCGCTTCGCCATGCAGCCTCCCTTCCAAAAACTCAGCCGCTTCGATGAGGCCACCTCGCCCGAAGTGACGATGACGGAAAGTCATACACGTTGCGCAACCCGTGGGTGGATTCACAACAAGTCATAGGCTTCTTTGTATCGTTCTTCGATGAGTAAACCAACCCATTGACGGATAGCTTCCAAGATCTCTTCATCACTTGCGTCAATTGGCAGTGTTTTCATCTTCTCATCCCATCTCTTTTGCCTTGAGAGTGTAAACGTTGGAATTAAGTTGCTGGAGATTCACTAATTATCCTGGTAAGAGCACTTTTCTTCCTCCGGCTTCTCAAGCTAATTTCTGGGGCATTGGTCGAGGAAGAGTACCCTCTGATCAACAGAGTAATTGCCAAAAAATCAACAGCTTACATTCTTGTGCGACGCGAACAGGTTGGGCTTCTCAGCAACTATGAGGCCCCCCTAGTGTTCTCTCAAAATGTTAACCGAAAGTATCGCTTGATAACCATAACTTGCCACACTTCAACCGGCACAGATTAGTGGAAATATTAAATAACCCCATCCACTCCACCTGTTCCTTACCTGATACCAGGATAGTCGGAAACATGGATATTTTATCAGAATGTAATAGTGATAGGGCTAAAAAGGGCGGAAAAGAAAGTGTTGTAGTCTAGCTCTGCTGAAAGAGAATACTCATGTCCGGCTATTGGTACAAATTGAAAAGTTGGACGAAAGAGTATTTGTTGATTTACTAAGATATAGAAACTACTAAACCCATCTCCTCCTCCACCAGTAGTAACTCCTGTTTGCGTATCTTGTAATTTGAGATATTTGAATTGTACTCCACTTAGGTAACTTGTAGAGCTGTTCTTGACTCCTATCAAAAGCGTGACTTGACTTTGGGCTCGATCAATCGTCGCATTCTTTATATTAAGAGAAAGATTACCATCAGGGGTGCAATCCGTACAGCTCATTGTCTGATTGATCAGAATAACCTGCGGTGTTTGAGTAGGCGTCGGGGAAGCAGCAACCGAGGAAAAGGGACTATTTGTTGGAGTAGGTGGCGGGGTGAGATTAGGTGAGCCTCCTCCTGATGCAAGAACAATAGTAACCACGATCAATATCACCGTTATAACCCCTAAAATAGCACCTCGCCTTTTCTGGGTCTTAAGCAATTGATAAATGGTGAGGTAACCAACAATGACTGTTACAAGGCCAGAGAATACAACTATATACTGCACTTCATACCTCCTTATCCGTCATGGACTCTGCCTTGAACGTACAGGTATTTTCTAGCTTTAATAGAGGAAAGAGACAGATGATCTTACAATCTTCATTATATGATAGGTTAGCTAGAAAGAAAAGTACTCGGTTTGCATAACAGCACCTTATATGAAACAGGGGATATTTCCACTAATCCGCGCTTAGCTGAAGTATGACAGTTTACGCGCGAAGCTCAAACCTTGCGGGGAAAAATGAGTTACCTTATTTCCATTAAATGGGTAAGTGGTACACTTTTGGATTAACAGAAACATATGTAGATCACCGATAGTGGAAACCTGGTCTAAACAACAAAAAAAGGAGTACGTGGATGACGCTTGAACAGCGTGAAGCGCACGAGGCTCGCGCTTCGTTCATACTCCTCTGTGTCAGTTTCTAAAGTGTGTTTCTGACTTAATTAAGCAGAACATTGTCAGCTTGTTGCGTTTGTTACCAATCTAATGTAATCTGTACTTAAATTAAGCTTTCTCTACACGTTTTGTCATCCGTATTCTAACCTAGTAGTGCCTCAGACCTAGATACTCACACTTCCTAGAAAGGAAACAATAGGAAAAGGAGGCACCTCTATGTTCATATGGATCTTGGCCTCTCTCAAAGCACCACGAGCCAAGCCTACCGAGGCTTTCTCCAACTTACTACCCAATCCAAGGCCATCTCTAGAGTCTAGGATGAAGGCTCTTCTGAGGCTTTTTCCCATTGCAATTATCGCTGGCTTTTTAGTAATGAGCTGCGCTCCAGTTCCAACTGATGGATCCGCGAGTCCCCCAACGAGTATCCCAACGAGTCCCCCAAGCAATTGTCACCCCCCAAGCCTTGAAAATTGTTACACTGCAGCCCAAATGAAAGATTATCTTGATAATGTGGCAATTCCATATGTTGACCAATTCAGTCAAGATAGTTACGCTCACATGCCCCTACCCAATTATGTTTACATTCCTGAGGGACAAACTTATAACTCAAACTGTGGGGCTGTGGAAGAAAGTGCATTTGCATATTGTCCCTCAAATGATACCGTGTACATTGGGCAAAAGACGGAATGGTGGTTATATCAGAATTATGGTGCTATTGCTCCAGTGCTTGGCCTTGCGCACGAATTCGGACACCACATTCAGTCTAAGGTAGGTGTACCAGAACCACCAACAAATTCGCCAGAAGAGGTAAACCATGAAAATCAGGCAGACTGTATAGCTGGTGCATGGGTTCTCTGGGCCGATCAGGTGAAACATATAATCGAGTATCCAAAAGATCTTCAGAATATAGATGGTCTTATGACTGCTATTGCTGACAAAGAAAACCGAACTCATGGTACAGCAAGCGAACGGGTACGTTCATTTGAGCTAGGACACAGCTCTGGTCTTTCTGCATGCAATAGTTACTACCCCGACTATCCGATACTACACCAAATGGTTAACTAAACAAGTAACTCCGAAGGATAGCCATCACTTAGGACTCTTTAAAATCTAACTTAGGTTAGTTGGCGGGAAACGTAAGGCGACATTTTGACGCAGGCTTTCGAGCAACTGGCGCACTCCTGCTTGCTGGATCAGTACTGTTTTCACTCCTTGGCTCGTTTCCCTGGTCACTTCTCTCTGCTGTTGTTCACCTTACTCGGTTTTGCAGCTTCGATATGTATATAGCAACAACGTAGAACGAGCGTGAAAAGAGCGAGAAGTCGAGATAACTTTTTGTTGAGTCTCGATATGTCGTACCGGGCGCATCTTTCCAAAGTCTCATAAAATCGTACCTAAGTGGCTGCAACTGATAGCGGCTCTGATTCTCCAGCTCGAGCGATCAGCGGATCGAGCTGGAGGCGGTACGATTGGAGGCTTTATGCTCCGGCACGGACAGACGACCACTTTTCAAGAGCGGCTGGACATCACCGAACGGGCAGCCGCTGGGCAGTCCGACCCAGAGATTGCGGCGGCGCTGGGTTGCTCAGTCTGGACAGTGCGCAAATGGCGCCGCCGTGGGCAACACCAGGGACGCATCGGCCTCAACCCCCACATGGGTCGCCCCACTACTGGGCCGCTGAGGACGCTTCCCACAGGAATGCGCGAGGCCATCTCGCAGATGCGCAGGACGCACCCGGGCTGGGGGCCGAATACCCTGCTGGCGGAACTCCGGGTTGATCCCCACTGGGCCGATTACCCCCTGCCCAGCCGTTCCCGCATCGCGGTGCTGCTTAATGCCGAGAAACTCACACGCCGCTATCAGAAGCATAGTGAACTGCCCCCCGCTCCAATCCAGCTGGAAGGCGCACCCCATGACGAGTGGGAACTCGATGCCCAAGGCCGCATGCACGTGGCGGGAGTGGGCAACGTCAGTTTGATCACCAT
>Ga0070717_10004288_pt1 | contig 10280 bp, 14 predicted proteins | sample LARL113metaG_FD_71366 | JGI IMG/M metagenome (GOLD analysis project Ga0070717, IMG submission 71366) | Corn, switchgrass and miscanthus rhizosphere microbial communities from Kellogg Biological Station, Michigan, USA - LAR L11-3 metaG | ecosystem: Host-associated > Plants > Roots > Rhizosphere ... | reverse complement strand
TCCTGGGTCAGGGCCTCGCCCCACGGCTCCATCAGCACCACCGGCCCGGAGTTGCGGGCCCGCAGCGCCTCGACCGCGGCGAAGATCGGCTCCGGCTTCATCACCATGCCGGCGCCGCCCCCGAAGGGCGCGTCGTCGACCTGGCGGTGCCGGTCGGTCGTGTAGTCGCGAAGGTCGTGGGCCTGCAGCGACAGGAGGCCGCGCGCGATCGCGCGGCCGACGACGCCCTGCCGGAACACCGGCTCGAAGACCTCCGGGAAGATGCTGACGAGGTCGAAGCGCACCTAGGCCTCACCTCCCTCCCCCCTCGCGGGGGAGGGTTGGGGCGGGGGGGTGTCGTCCTCCTCCGCGTCGAGCACCCAGTCGGCCACGGTGACGGTGCGGGCGTCCATGTCCACGCGGACGATCGCGTCGGGGATCACGGGGATCAGCACCTCGGCGCCGTCCCGCTTCGCCACCCACACGTCGTTGGCCGGGGGCTCCATCACCTCGGTGAGGGTGCCCACGTCGCGGCCGCTCTCGCTGCGCACGGCGAGCCCGACCAGGTCGTGGTGGTACCAGCGCCCGGCCGGCAGCGGCCGCAGCGACTCCGCCGGCACCTCCAGGTACCGGCCGCGCTGGGCCTGGGCCGTCGCGCGGTCGTCCACGCCGGCGAGCTTCACCACCAGGCCCGTCGCCTGCTGGCGGCTCCACTCGACCCGGCGGCTGGCGCCCTCCAGGGTCAGCTCGGAGCCGGGCGCGAAGCGATCCGCGAAGTCCGTCAAGGAGCGAACCTTGACAGCTCCCGCGATGCCGAACGCGCCCACCACCCGACCGACGCGGATCATGGTCTCTCGCTAGCGCCCCGTCGCCAGGTCCACGAACACCCGCTTCCGCTCGCGCAGCGACGCGACGCGGACGAGCATCCGGAGCGCCTCGATGTTGCGGCCGGCCTTCCCGATCAGGCGGCCCATGTCCTCGTCGGCCATCTTGACCTTGATGGCGACGGTGCCCCGGCCGCGGTCGATCGAGATCACGTCCACCTCGGCCGGCTTGTCGGCGACCGTGCGGGCGACGTACTCGACCAGCGCCTTGTAGTCGATGGCAGGCCCGGGAGGCCCGCCGCCGTACGAGGGCCGGCGGAAGCCGCCGTCGCGGTCGCGCCCGCCACCACCTCCGCGGTACCCGCCGCCACCCGACGGGCCGCCGTAGCTACGCCTGAACGGCGGTCGATCCGGACTTTCGCGACGCTGCATAGCGCTCAAGGATGCCCTCCCTCCTGAGAAGGATCTTGGCCGAGTCCGAGGGCTGGGCGCCCTGGCTGAGCCAGTGGACCACTTTCTCTTCGTCGATCTTCACGGTGGCCGGCTCCGTCAGCGGGTTGTAGTAGCCGACCTGTTCGATGAACCTGCCGTCACGCGGGGACCGCGCGTCGGCGATCACCAGGCGATAGAAAGGCCGTCGCTTGGCCCCCATCCGCCTGAGCCTGATCTTGACCAATGTGGTGAGTCCTCCTTCAGCCGCCCAGGAGGCGGCCCAATCCCCGGCCGGCGCGCCGGCGCCCCTTGCGGCCGCCCGCGCCACCCAGGCCGAACTGCCTGACCAGCTGCTGCATCTGCTCGCGGGCCCGCAGCAGGCGGTTGACGTCCGCCACCTGCGTGCCGCTGCCGGCGGCGATGCGCCGGCGCCGTGAGCCGTCGATGATGTCCGGACGGGCGCGCTCCCGCCGGGTCATGGACAGGATGATCGCCTCCATCCTGTTCACCTCCGCCTCCGGGTCCGTGTCCGCCAGCTGGCCCTTGAGCTGGCCCGCGCCCGGCATCATCTCGATGACGCTGGCGACCGAGCCCATGCTCCGGAGCTGCTGGATCTGGACCAGGAAGTCGTCGAACGTGAGGTGGCCCGAGCGGAGGTTCCGCTCGACCTGCCTGGCCTGCTCCTTGTCGACGGTCCGCTCGGCCTTCTCGATCAGCGTGAGCACGTCGCCCATGCCCAGGATCCGGGAGGCCATGCGGTCGGCGTGGAACACCTCGAGGTCGGCCGGCTTCTCCCCGATGCCCGCGAACCGCACCGTCTGGCCGGTCGCGTACTTCAGGGACAGCGCGGCGCCGCCCCGGGCGTCGCCGTCGAGCTTGGTGAGGATCACGCCGTCGATCCCGATCGCGTCGTGGAACGCGGAGCCGACGGTCACCGCCTCCTGGCCCGTCATCGAGTCGGCGACGAACAGCGACTCGCCGACGGGCACCGCCGCCCGCACCCGGCGCAGCTCGTCCATCAGCTCCTCGTCGAGGGCGAGGCGGCCGGCCGTGTCCAGGATGACCACGTCGTCGCCGAGCCGGGCGGCCTCGGCCAGCGCCTGGCGGGCGATGTCCTCGACCGCCCCCTGGCCGGAGTAGAACGCGACCTTCTCGCGCTCGGCCAGGACGCGGAGCTGCTCCACGGCGGCGGGCCGGCGGAGGTCCAGGCCGACCACCATCGGCCGGTGCCCGTCGCGGCGGGCGTGCAGCGCGAGCTTGACCGCGGTGGTGGTCTTGCCGGAGCCCTGCAGGCCGGCCAGGAGCACCACGGTTGGCGGCCGGTCGGCGTAGCGAAGGCCCCTGTCGTTGGCGCCGAGCAGCGCGATCAGCTCGTCGTGCACGACCTTGACCACCTGCTGGGCGGCCGTCAGGTGCTCGGCCACCTCGGTGCCGACGAGCTGCTGGCGGACGCGCTCGCCGAAGACCTTCACCACCTTGTAGCTGACGTCGGCCTCCAGAAGCGCCATGCGCACCTCGCGCAGCGCCGCCTCGACGTCCTCGGGGCGGAGCACGCCGCGCCCGGACAGCCGCTTGAGCACGGTGCCGAGTCGGTCGCTCAGGCTCTCGAACATCAGGTCCGCGCCACCTCCTGTTCCAGGCGCACCAGCCGGCGCCGGATGTCCGCGAGGTCGGCCACCAGGGCGACCCGTACCTCGCGCCGGCGCTCCTCGGCCACGAGCAGGCCCAGCCGGGCCTCGTAGCCCTCCATCGCGAGGGCCGCGCGGTGGATCATGTCGTGCACGGCGGCGCGCGAGGTCTCGCGACTCCGCGCGATCTCGGAGAGCGACCAGTCGCTCCGCAGGTGGAGCTCGAGCACGTCCCGCTGTTGCTCCGTCAGGAGGGCCGCGTAGCGCTCGAAGAGCTCGACCTGACGCTGCCTCGATTCCAGCCCGCCAAGGTTCAAACCTTGACAGAGGATACCAGCGAGCGTCCCACGAGTGTGGATTTGACATTGCTGCCGCCGTGACCACAGCGTGGATGCGGCATGGGACGGACATCGGTGCCGGCGGCGGTGGTCGCGGCGCTGGCGGGGTTGCTGCTCGGCGCGGGGCAGGCGGTGGCGTACGACGTGAAGCCCGGCGACACGCTGTGGGCCATCTCCCGGCGGACCGGCGTCCCGGTGGACCAGATCGTCCGGGACAACAAGCTGACGAGCCCCGACCGCATCGTGCCGGGCCAGCACCTGGTGGTGGGCGGCGCCCCGCCGCCGGCGGCGGCCGGCCAGCTGGAGGCGGTGCGGGGCGAGGCGGCCCGGCAGATCCTGATCGCGGCGGCGCACGAGTTCGGCCTGAATCCGAACTTCGTGCTCGCAGTTTCCCTGTGGGAGAGCGGGCAGAACCAGGCGGAGGTCTCGAAGGACGGGGCGATCGGCCTGATGCAGATCATGCCGGGCACCGCCCGGTGGGCGGGCCCGGCGCTGCTGGGCCGGCCGGTGGACATCACGTTCGCGAGCGACAACGCCCGCCTGGGCGCGGCCCTGCTCGACAGGTACCTGAACGACTTCGCCGACCCGAAGCTGGCCCTGGCCGCGTACTACCAGGGCGAGATGGGAACCCAGAAGTACGGCATCTACCCGAGCAGCCAGCACTACGTGGACGGCATCTGGGCCCTGCGCAACCGGCTGCAGGCCCAGAACGGAGTGCTGTAGGACGCCGGGGCGCCGGCCTGGCCTTGCCGTACGTCTGCCACCCCTCAGCCCGATCGAGACGTGGCGCCCGTACGGCAAGACCCGTTCGTGGCATAGTTGCCACCCAAAGGTGGCACACCCGGGGCCCCGAGAGAAGCTACACCCGCGCCCGGCGCGGGGTGCCCGCCACCTGGCCCGTCTCCACCCACCGCCGCGCCCACGCCGAGAGCGCGTCCAGCGCCTCTTCCAGGTCCAGCCCGGCCTCGCTGAGCTCGTACTCCACGCCCACCGGCGGGCCGGGGAGGACCCGGCGGATCACGATGCCCGCCAGCTCCAGCTCCCTGAGCCGCTCGCTGAGCAGCCGCTCCGACACGCCCCGCACGGCCTGCGTGATCTGCGTGTAGCGCAGCGGTCCCGGCCGCAGCACCGCGATGATCGCGCCCGTCCAGCGCTTGCCGATCAGCTCGACGGCGGACTGGAAGCTGTCGCACAGCCGCTCGTCGAGGTCCTCCATGCCCATCATCCTACTGGCCTACCTTCGACATGGAACAACCGGTTCAGCCGGCGACTTATGTCTCATTAGTTCCATTACCGTTGGGAGGTAGCGAAATCAGATGGATGTTGCCCTTCTCGTCCTGCGAATCGTCGTCGGCCTGTACCTGTTCGGGCACGGCGCGCAGAAGCTGTTCGGCTGGTTCGGCGGCCACGGGCTGGCGGGCACGGCCGGGTTCCTCCAGGGCGCCGGCTTCCGTCCCGCCCGGTTCTGGGCGCTGAACGCCGGGCTGGCCGAGACCGTGGGCGGCGTGCTGCTCCTGCTCGGCTTCCTGAGCCCGCTCGGCAGCATCGCGATCACGGCCGCCATGATCGTCGCGATCGCGACCGCGCACCTCGGCAAGGGCTGGTTCGGCCAGAACGGCGGCCCCGAGCAGCCCCTGACGAACATCGCGGTGGCCGTCGCGCTGGCGGCGGCCGGCCCCGGCCGCTACGCGCTCGACTCCTGGCTGGGCATCGCCCTCCCCGAGCCGGCGACCGGCCTGGTGGTCGGGATCCTCGGCCTCATCGGCGTCGCCGCCGCGCTGCTGTCGCGGCGCCCGCGCCCCGCGGAGCAGGCGCAGGTCGCCTGACCGCGACCGGTGCCTCGAGCTCGACCGGGCCCGCGAACGGCCCGGTCGAGCGCCCGGGCCGTTCAGAACACCCGGGCCAGCACCAGGTAGGTCGGGCTCTCGTCCAGGTCGGCGTCCGGGTCCCGGCCGCGCATCAGCTCCAGGGTGAGCCCGGCTCGGCCCAGCAGCGGCTCGATGCGCTCCGGCCAGCACAGCGCCACGTTGGCGCGGTGCGTCCAGCGGCCCGGGTAGTCGACCTCGATCTCGGCGCGGTCGCCCGTCGCCTCCAGCACCCTCACGCGCGGGTGCTGCACCTCCAGCAGCCAGTGGGGGTTCATCAGCTCCATGGCCACGCGGCCCGTGGTGTGGCGGGCCGCGGCCGCCAGGCGGTCCCGGCTCTCCAGGACGCTCGACGGCCCGATCACCAGCGGGAAGCGCCGGCCCAGGTCCAGCTCCTCGATGCGGGCCAGCACGAGCTCGATCGAGGTGGACGGCCTGCCCCCCCTGACCCCCCGGCCGCCGAGGGGGGGAGCGGGCAGGCGCGCCCGCAGGCGGTCGAGCATGCCGGGGTGGGCGTCCACGCCCACCAGCTCGACGCCCGAGGCGGCCAGCGGCACCGCCAGGCGGCCGGCGCCGATGCCCAGGTACAGGACGGGGCCGTCCGCCTCCCGGCACCAGCCCAGCCAGGGCTCGAGGTCGGTGGCGTCCGGGAACGAGGCGTACAGCTCGGCGAAACCGGGGTCCGGGTCGAGTGGATCGTCTCGCACCATCCGTTGCATGCCGGCAAGATAGACTCGTCAAGGTGCTGACGGCCATCCTCCTGGTCCGCGCGACCCGCGCCGGGCTCGCCACGCTGGGGCCAGCGCTGGCCGGGACCGACGGCGTGGCCGAGGTCTACACGGTGACCGGCGACTGGGACTTCGTCGCGATCGTCCGGGTCCGCGAGCAGGACGAGCTGGCCGCGATCGTCACCCAGAAGCTCGCCGGGCTGGACGGGATCGAGCGGACGCACACGATGGTCGCGTTCCAGCAGTTCTCCCGGCACGACCTGGAGGCCATGTTCGGCCTCGGACTCGAGGCCTAGCCGCCTGCTGGGCGCCGCGCTCCAGGCCGCCAGGGCCGGCGCCGAGGTGCTCCGGAGCACCGGCCTGGAGCGCCATCCCGGCGAGCTGAAGCAGCGCAGCGGCGACTATGTCACGGACACCGACCGCGCGAGCGAGCAGGCGATCGTGGACACGCTGAACCGGCTGGCGCCGGGCGTCCCGATCCTGGCCGAGGAGCGCGGCGGCGCCCGCTCCGGCACCCGCTGGGCGGTGGACCCGCTGGACGGGACCACGAACTTCACCCGGGCGATGCCGGTGGTCGGCGTGTCCGTGGCGCTGGTGGACGCCGGGCGGCCGGTCGTCGGCGTCGTGCTGGCGCCGTGGCTGGGGTTGGAGTTCGCGGTCGAGCGGGGGCGGGGCGCGACGCTGAACGGCGACCGGCTGCCGCCGCTGGCACCGGGCGACCCGCGCGCGGCGGTCGTGGCGACGGGCTTCCCGTTCCGGGTCAAGGAGCGGATGGACCAGTACCTCCCGGTGCTCCTCGGCTGCCTGGGCCGCTTCGAGGACCTGCGCCGGGCGGGGGCCGCCTCGCTCGACCTCGCCTGGACGGCGGCAGGCACGTTCGACGGCTTCTTCGAGCTCGAGCTGGGCACGTGGGACGTGGCCGCCGGCGCCGCGCTGGTGCTGGAGCTGGGCGGCCGGGTGACCGACTGGACCGGGGGCGACGACTGGCTGGACAGCGGCGACATCCTGGCCGCCCCGGCCGCGGTGCACGAGGTGCTGCTGGAGCTGGCGGCGGCGGGCTGACGCCCCGGCCGGCCGCTACGACAGCCGGCCCGTCGCCCGCAGCACCGGCAGCTCGACCAGGCTCCGCCACTGCTGGCGCAGCGCCAGGCTCCTGGGCACGCTCGCCGGCCGGCCCCGGCGCGGCTGCGTGCGCCGCTCCAGCACGGCGCGCCGGAAGTCGTCGGCCGTCTCGCCCTCGAACTCCGTGAGCACCTGGCCCAGGTCGTGGCCGCCGAAGTGGCTGTCGCTCGCCCCGATGGCGGCGCCCAGGCGCTCCCGGTTGGCGTTGTAGAACTCGGCCAGCCGGCGCCGGCGGCCGTCCGACGTGGGCGACGGGTGATCGACCTCGATCCCGTCCAGCGGGTGCCGCTCGATCAGCCGGGCCAGCATGACCGGCTGGCAGGACGCGAAGTACGTGGGCATGAACGGGTGCGGGATGACCGCCAGCGCGCCCTGGTCGTGGATCGCCGCGACCGTGTCCTCCAGCGACATGCCGCTGCGGACCGGCCGCTCCAGGAACCAGCCCACCACGTGGGTCTGGGCCGGCCAGCGGGTGGTGACCTCCTCGCCGCAGATCACCGCCAGGCCGGCGTCCTCGCCCCGGTCGCGGACCTCGGCGGCCTTGGCCATCGTGTCGTGGTCGCAGACGGCGATCAGGCGCAGGCCGTGCTCCAGGGCGCCGCGCACCAGGTCGGCGGGCTCGGCCATGCCGTCGGACGCCGTCGTGTGGCAGTGCGGGTCGGCCAGGCTCACGCCGCCGGCACTCCGTCGCCGAGCAGCGAGTGGGCGAAGCGGGCGACGTCGAACGGGGCCATGTCGGCCGGCCCCTCCCCCACCCCGATCAGCTTGGTGGGCACGTCCAGCTCCGACTCGATCGCGACGACCGCGCCGCCCTTGGCGGTCCCGTCCATCTTGGTCAGCACCAGCCCGCTGATCTCCAGCGCCTTGTTGAAGCCCTTCGCCTGCGCCAGGTTCGACTGGCCCAGGTTGCCGTCGAGCACCAGCAGCGACTCGTGCGGGGCGCCCGGCAGCGCCTTCGCCGCCACCCGGCCCACCTTGGCCAACTCGTTGAGCAGGTTGCTCTGGGTCTGGAGGCGTCCGGCGGTGTCCACCAGCACCACGCCGTTGCCGCGGCGGGCCGCCAGCTGGATGCCGTCGAAGACCACGGCCGCCGGGTCGCCGCCCGGCTGCCCGGAGAAGCAGGGCACGCCGGCGCGCTCCGCCCACACCTCCATCTGCTCGATCGCGGCCGCCCGGTACGTGTCGGCCGCCACCACCAGCGGGTCGAACCCGTCCTGGCGGAGGAGGTACGCGAGCTTGCCGACGGTGGTCGTCTTGCCCGAGCCGTTGATGCCGTACAGGAGCACGCAGGCCGGGCGGGCGTCGATCATCAGGCCCCGGGCCTTGCGCGACATCGCGGCCCCCAGCTCGTCGGCCAGGGCGGCCCGGGCCGTCTCCAGCGTGCCGGGCCGGCGCCGCCGCACCGCGTCGGCGACTCGCTCCGCCAGCGCGGGGCCGAGGTCGCCGGCGACCAGCAGCTCCACGAGCTCGTCGTAGAAGTTCGGGCTGAGCGGGGTGCCGGCGGCGCGGAGGCCGTCGCTGAGCAGGCTGCGGGTTCGGGTGGCGACTCGGTCCCAGATCGAAGGCATGAGCATTCATTGTGCCGCCACCGTCTCGATTCCGTCTCCGCGCGTCACCTTTTGACAGTTCGGAGCGTCTTTAACTACTGCACCCCAGCACACGTCCCACTCATTGGCAGGGAAAGGAGGAAGTTGCATATGCGATTCGGGATCGTTCGGCCGTGGCGCGCCGCCTCCAGCCTCGCGCTGGCGGCCCTGGTGGGCGCGGCCGGCGTGATCAGCAGCGGCGCGACGCCGTCCGCCGCGACGCCGTCCGGCGGCGTCGGGAGCCTCACCCAGGCGATCGACCAGGTGCTCGCCGACGCGCGTCTCCAGGGCTCGCAGGCCGACGTGGTCGTGCGCAGCGCCACGACCGGCGAGACGCTGTACAACCACCTGGGCACGAACCGGCTCGTGCCCGCGTCCAACGACAAGGCCTACTCGTCGCTGGCCGCCATGCAGGTGCTCGGGCCGGACTACCGGTTCAGCACCACCGTCGCCGCCGGCGGCGCCCAGACCGGCTCGGCCCTGGGCGGCGACCTGTTCCTGCGCGGCACCGGCGACCCGACGCTGCAGCCCGCCGACTACGACGCGCTGGCGGCGGCCGTCGCCGCCGCGGGCGTGAAGGTCGTCGTCGGCCGCCTCGTGGCCGACGACACGTTCTTCGACCACCGGCAGTACGGCGACAACTGGGCGTGGGACAACAACCCGTTCTCGTTCCAGCCCGAGATCTCGGCCCTCACCGTGGCCGCGGACGCCGTCTTCGACGTCGGCTCGCTGACCGTCGAGACCCGGCCGGGCGCCGCCGCCGGCCAGCCGGCCGTCGTGCGCACGGTCCCGGCCACCGACTTCGTCCACATCACCAACCAGGCGACGACGGCCGCCGCGGGCTCCGGCGACAACATCAGCGTGGAGCGCCGGAACGGCGTCAACGACATCGTGGTGACCGGCACCATCGCGACGGACGCGGGCGTGGACTCGACCCTCTCGACGGTCACCGACCCGACCGGCTACGCGGCGGCGCTGTTCCGGGACGACCTCCAGCGGCACGGCGTGCGCGTGGCCGGCCCGACGGTCCGGGGGGCCACGCCGGCCGGGGCGCGGGCGATCACGACCCGGCAGTCGATCCCGCTGTCGCAGCTGCTCATCCCGTTCCTGAAGCTCAGCAACAACGGACACGCGGAGATCCTGGTCAAGGCGATGGGCGCGAAGGTCCAGGGCGTCGGGAGCTGGGACGCGGGTCTGCCCTCCGTCACCAGCGTGGCCTCGCAGCTCGGCGTGGACACGGGCACCGTCCAGATCGTGGACGGCTCCGGCCTGAGCAACCTCGACTTCATCCCGGCGCTGCAGACCACGAACCTGCTGATCGGCGCCCAGAAGGAGCCGTGGTTCCAGACCTGGTTCGATGCGCTCCCGATCGCGGGCCAGTCCGACCCGCTGGTCGGCGGCACGCTGCGCAGAAGGATGACCGGCACCCCGGCCGCCGGCAACGTCCACGCCAAGACGGGGACGCTGACCGGCGCGAGCGCGCTGTCCGGCTACGTCACGGACGCGGACGGCGAGCGGCTCGTGTTCTCGATCATGGAGAACAACTACCTGAGCGGCGCCCCGAAGGACCTCGAGGACGCCATCGCGATCGACCTGGCCGAGTTCAGCCGGACGAGCGGGGTGCCCGCCAGCCGCGCGGCGACGGCCCGACCCGCCATGACGCGACCCGCGCTGGACCCGCATGGCCACGCGGTGGAGTGCAGCTGGACGCGGTCCGGCTGCTGATGAGGGGGATGACTATGAGAAGCGCCTGGAAGCCGGCCGTGCTCGCGGCCGCC
>Ga0070717_10004285_pt1 | contig 10284 bp, 7 predicted proteins | sample LARL113metaG_FD_71366 | JGI IMG/M metagenome (GOLD analysis project Ga0070717, IMG submission 71366) | Corn, switchgrass and miscanthus rhizosphere microbial communities from Kellogg Biological Station, Michigan, USA - LAR L11-3 metaG | ecosystem: Host-associated > Plants > Roots > Rhizosphere ... | reverse complement strand
GGATCAGAGAGGCTGATCAGTGAGATTTTCAACGAATTCGACGAGGAAAAACGGCTCGCGCTGCTGACGCAGCTGCACGAATTCGAAGGCCGCGAGGCGGTCATGATCTACGTCGTGCACGACCTCAACCCACGTGCGATGTCACCCAAGGTGCAAGGTTTTGTGCAGGCGCAAAGCTGGTTTCAGGATCTGACGCCGGTTTCAGTTGCGCCTTAGCGGCGTGCTGCATTGGCGCCGTGCGTGCTTCGAGACGCTCGCTTCAGTCGCTCCTCAGCCGGAGGTGGGGTTTTTTTATGGCATCAAGCAATTTCCTCATCCTGAGGAGGCCGCGACGCGGCCGTCTCGAAGGACGCACCGCGTTAGCCCAGCGCTTTTTTGCCGCGCTAGTGCTTACACTGGCCAGCACCGCTGTGCAGGCCGGGGGGACCCTCACCGTCGGCATGACGGCGGGCGATCTGCCGGTCACCACCGGGAACCCCGACCAAGGGTTCGAGGGTTATCGGTTCGTCGGGTACAACCTTTACGATTCACTGGTGCTGTGGGACCTGTCGAAGCCGGAAAAGGCCACGGAAATCAAACCTGGTCTCGCGACGGAATGGCAGGTCGACGAGGCCAACCCGAAGCGTTGGATCTTCAAATTGCGCGAGGGTGTGAAGTGGCACGATGGCTGCGACTTCACGGCCGACGACGTCATCTGGAACCTCGCCTATTCGACCAATGACAAGGCGCCGCGATTCAATCCCGCGCAATTCGCTCAAGCGCGCTCCTATCTCGGCAATTTTGCCAATGTCGAAAAGATCGACGATCACACCGTAGCCTTCGACACTAAAGTTCCGGATTCACTCTGGCCTTACGAGATTAGCTATGTGCTGATGATCAGCCCGTGCCGCGCAAAAGAGGTCAATTACAACTGGACGGAGTACGCGCTACGCCCCTCCGGCACCGGCCCTTATCGCTACGACCGCGGCCGGTAAGCTGGGTATCGCCGGTCGCCAGAGCGCAAATAAAGGCGCATGAGGGCGACGTCGTCGAGCTTCGCGCGCCGTCGAGGGTAGAGCGGATCGAGGTGCTCGGCAATCCGCTATGGCGATGCGGATGGCAAGACCCGCTGAGTATTGGTGCAACAAAGGATTCACGAGGACCACGCCGTGCTCTGTAGGGGTAGCACGACAAGATTACGATGAACGCACTCGTCGCGCGCGCCCCGCCCCGCCCACGCGACGAGCCCCTCGAGCCGGCGGTTGTTGCGGCAGCTCGCTGGCCAAGTGGGTCTTTCTCAGATCGCGCGTCGCCGCCGGAGCGCCCTCGAGAAAGCGCACAACCGCCGCTCTGATAATCGGACCAAGGTCGTCGGGCGTCTTCATGCCGTACACCCAACGGCGAATAGCCAGGTAGAAGAGTTCCCCATGCAGGCTCCAGGCTATTTCCTGTTCATGCGCCGACAAAGTGCGATCAGGCTCGTCCGTCAGGCCCGCGACACGCCTCAGTTCGAAGCCCAACGGCTCTATGACCCTCTTTTCGATCAGATCGAGGTAACGCTGGGTGATGCCGACGCCCTTGAGCCCGGCAAAAACAAAGATCCGAACCCAGTCATACCGGAAGATCGCCGGCAGATAGGACTCATAGAAGTCAATCAGGCGCCTCTCGAGTGGTTTCGTCGCGTCGTGGAGAACGGCCTCCCACTCAGGCTGCCACCGATCCAGGTAAACCTCTTTGTAGACGCGCTCGATAAGGGCCTCTTTGGTTGGAAAATAGCGGAACAGGTTCTGGTGGGTAATGCCAAGACGTTTCGCCAGGTCACGGAGGCCACCGTCGAAGCCGACCTCCGCAAAGAAAGCGACCGCACCGTCCACGATCTCCCGCTCACGATCCTCCGGGTCTAAACGGCGCCTCCGCTTCGGGGTAAGCACCCTTTCCAGCGGGTTCACCACCCGGCCGCGTCCCTCTTGTGCCGAGCCGCGTACCCGTCCCGCCATTGCTATCCAATCGCATTCGTTCGGGGTTGCGCGCCACGATACGCTTACTGATGACCGAGCGCAAATTAGTGCTGCCCGCCCGGCACGCGGTGATGCCTCCTCGCGGGGAGCGGCTTAGGCGCGCGGGCAACTAATTACCGAACGGTCATTTTTTCCCCGATTGCTCCTTGACGTCTTGCCCTCTCGCTCCACATGCTATCTGCCGGTCGGTAATTAGTGCTCGGCGTGTCGCTCGGCCGACGCAACTCACCGAGGCGAATGAGGTAACCGTCATGGCGGAACAGTTGTTGCTCTACGATTGCGATACGACTTGGGCGCCGTCGGCTCCAGTGCAGAGAGCGCCCTCCGAGATACCGCCGGCGCAACGACGTCCGTGGTCCGGGAATACGTTCGTTCACCTGACGGTCCTCGTTGCAGCGGCGATTATCGTCGTGCTGTTTGCGACCCAATGGGACCGCTGGGTCGGCTTGTCGATCCGGCAGGTCACGGACGACGCCTATGTTCGCGGCGACATCACGCCGCTCAGCGCCAAGGTCGAGGGCTATGTACGCCGCGTCGCGGTCGACGACTTCGAGCGCGTCAAAGAGGGCGATCTCTTGGTCGAGATCGAGGATGACGATTACCGGGCCCGGGCGGCGCAGGCCGAGGCGGACCTTCTGGGCGCCAAAGCCGCGATCGAAAACCTGAAGGCGCGAAAGGCCGCACAGCACGCGCAGGTGGCCGAGGCGGAAGACGCGATTAAGGCGACGCAGGCCGATGTCGAGCGCACCCGGCTGGAGGCGGCGCGGCAGCGCACCCTGCTCGCGACCACCTTCGGCACCCGGCAAAGGGTCGAGCAGGCCGATGCCGCAGCGGAGCGGTTCTCCGCGACCTTGGCCCGCAACGAGGCGGAACTAGACGCACAACGGAGCCAGCTGGCGGTGCTCGACACGCAGGAAGCGCAATTGCGCGCCGACGTCAAAGCAAAACAGGCGGCGCTCGATCTGGCCAAGATCAATCTCGGCTACACCCGCATCCTCGCCCCGGTAAGCGGCATGGTCAGCGAGCGCGACGTGCGCAACGGGCAATACGTGCATGCCGGCAGCCAGGTGATTTCTGTCGTGCCGCTCGACAATGTTTGGGTCCTCGCCAACTACAAAGAAACTCAGCTCACCCACGTCGCGATCGGCCAGCGGGCCGAGATCCGCGTCGACACCTTTCCGGGGGTCGTGATCACCGCGATGGTCGACAGCATCGCGCCGGCGAGCGGCGCGCAGTTCAGCCTGCTCCCGCCGGACAATGCGACCGGCAATTTCACCAAGGTCGTGCAGCGGATCCCGGTCAAATTGCGGATCGCACCCGACAATCCACTGGCCGGCAAATTGCGGCCGGGGATGTCGGTCATCGCGACGATCCTCACCAACACCACGCCGCCGCCATGATCATGCCGGCGACAACAGCGACGCCGCCGATGCCGCCGCCTGCGACAAACCGCTGCGACTATCCGGTCGTCGGGGTCGTCGCGGTGCTGGCCGGCGCATTCATCTCGACCCTCAATGTGCGGATCACGACGCAAGGTCTTGCCGACATCCGCGGAGCGCTCAGCCTTGGCTTCGACGAAGGGTCATGGGTGAGTACAATCTTCTCCGCTGCACAAATGGTGGTGACGCCGGCGGCGGCGTGGATGAGCACCGTGCTCGGCACCCGCCGGGTGCTGCTGTGGACCGGCGCGATCTTTACCGCTGCCTCGCTGTTGCCGCCCTTCGCGCATGACTACGACACGCTGATCGCCCTGCAATTCGTCCGCGGGCTCGCAGTCGGCGCCTTCATTCCTGCCGCGCCCGGTTTCATCCTGCGCAGCCTAGCGCCGCAATGGTGGATCTGGGGCATCGCCGCCTACTCGTGCCACTTTGTCTTTTCGGGAAACATCGGCGGCGCGGTCGAGGGGTGGTATTCGGAGACCGGGCACTGGGAATGGATCTTCTGGCAGAACACGGCGCTGACCCCGGTGATGATGCTGCTCGCCGCAGTCGCGATGCCGCGCCGCCCAGTCGACCGAGAATTGCTGCGCCGGACCGATTGGGCCGGCATCGTCTACGCTGGTCTCGGTTTTGGACTGATCTATGCCGGTCTCGACCAAGACAACCGGCTCGACGGGTTCAATTCCGGGGTGGTAACCGGCCTCCTGCTTGCCGGCGGGCTGCTCGCGATCGCCTTTCTCGCGCATGAGGCCTGCGCGGAACACCCGCTGATCCCGCTACGTGTGCTGGCCCAGCCGAACATCGCGGTGCCGGCCCTGCTGTTCTCGATCTATGGCTTCGGGTCGGCGGCGACCTCGTTTGTGCTGCCCGACTATTTGACCCGCATACATGGGTTGCGGGCCTTGCAGATCAGTGACGCCTTGAACTGGATCGCATTGCCGCAATTCGTGCTGGTGCCGCTCATCGTGCTGTCGCTGAAGCGCATCGATGCCCGGCTGCTGCTGATGTTCGGCTTCTCGATGATCGCGATCGGCAGCTGGATCGACAGCGGGCTGACTCACGACTGGGTCAGCGGGGATTTCCGGGTCTCGCAGCTGATCGAGGCTGTCGGTCTCGCCTTTGCGATCACGGCGCTGATCACCTTCGGCCTCGCCAACATCACACCACCGCAGGCGGCGGCGATCGGTGCGACGATCCAGATCGCCCGGTGGCTGGGGAGTGAAATCGGCAGCGCGGTGATCCAGACCTTTGTGCGCGTGCGCGAGCAAGTCGATTCCAACCTGATCGGGTTGCACGTGGTCGCCGGCCTGCCGGCCACCGAGCAGATGACAACGCAGCTAACCGGCCCATTCAGCGGGCGCGCGATCGGACTTGGCGACCCCGCCGTGCAAGCTGCGGGCGTGCTCGCCGACTTTGTCGGCTGCGAGGCCTATGTGCTGGCCTACATCGACGCGTTCTGGCTGATCGCCTGGGTTTCGCTGCTCGGCATCCTGCTTGTCCTGCTGCTGCGGCCGCCGCCGCCCAATTTGCTGATCCCGTCAGGCGGAAGGTTATGAATTTGGCCGAGCTTGGTTACGCCAACGGCATTCCCGGCGAGTGCGAGAAGAACTTTCCGCGATGCGCGTTCCACTCGCGAAACCACCCGCCAATGAAGGTCCAAGCCTTTGTTGATTTTGGCCCGGAGACCATCCGTTAATCTGTCGCTCGCTAGGCCGCAGCAAGATTCGCTACGCCGGCCTGCGTAAGGTCTGCTCCTGGCACAATGCAGAACGCCATCGCACTGACACACTACCCTAAAACTGAGAGTGCTCAGTTTGACGTGGTTGGTCCCAGGAGAGCTTCGCCGATAGGCACCCTCTAGAATCGCTCAACCCTCACCCGCGCCCGCGAAGTAAAGTTTGGGGTCGGCGGCCCGGATATGGGCTTCGGGGAGGCCGAGTTCGCGGCGCACGATGTTGGTGCCTTCGACGAGGGAGACGCATTTGTAATAGGCGATGCGGCGGGAGAGGCCCTCGCGGCCAAAGCCGCAATCGGTGGTGACGACCAACCGCTCGGACGGGATGTATTCGAGGGCCTTGCGGATCAGCCCGGCCACATGCTCGGCCGGTTCGACGACCGTGTTGCAGTGATTGACGACGCCGATGCCGATCTTTTTGTCGGTCTGGTGTTTGGCGAAGAGCGGCAGATCCTTGCCGTCATTGCTGGCGCATTCGAAGGTGATAACGTCGGCATTGAGCTGCAATAGATAAGGCAGAGCGCGCTCGTAGCTCGGCACTTCCCAATAGACCCGCTGCTGATTGGGATTGCCCCAGCAGGTGTGCACCCAGATCTCGGCCTCGACCCCGGCGAGCTGACGGTTAAACGCCTCGGTCTGGAATTCGAGCTCGGCATCGCTGCAGTCGGGCCGGGTCGTCAACCCGTGGTGGCGCGGCTCCTCGACCTGGATCACCGGGCAGCCGGCGGCGGCCAATTCGCGCAACTCGGCGTTCATGATGTCGCAGAGATCGAGCACCATGGCCCTATCGTCGGCGTAGTGCTCGTTCCACAGCATGCTCGCCAAAGCCGGCGCGCAGATTGCGCCGAATTTGACCGGACGGTCACTAAAGCGCTGCGAGATCTGCCACAGCGCCGCGTATTCGAGCGGCCCGCGGCTCAATTTCTCTTTGACGATCGCCGGCTGATAGGCCTCCTGCACTTCCCACAGGATCCTGCCCGGGCGGATGTCGTGCCGCGCCATCCAGCCCTGCGAGGTGCTGCGGTGGCCATGAATGCCGCCCAGTCGCTCGATCGGGTAGAAGAACCACGACTTGCCGCCGACCGCGAGGTCGAAACGGCTGTCGCCGTCGGTCACAATGTCGAGCCCGGCCGCCTCCTGCGCGTTGATGATCGCGGCAACGGCATCGAGGTACTGCTCGCGGAACAGCGAGTCGCCGAGCGCCGCCTTGAACGACCGCCCGCCGAGACTCGCATCGTACCAGAGGGGCCGCGGATACGACCCGGTGATCGCAGTCGGCAGGATCATGTCGCTGGTGGTTTTCATCATGATCGGCGCTCCTCCTATCTGACGGTCTTTTAGATGCCATCTACGCAATAACGATGACAGCCGGCGGAGAACTGTCATACAAGCGATAGCGCGGATCAATCAGCGGGGTCTCATCGTGATCCCGGCGCAATGCCGCGCGGCGGCCGGTCTGAAGCCCGGTGATGAACTGCTGATCGAGCCGATCGGCGAAGGCGAATTCCGGCTGCGCACCAGGCGGCAAGCAATTAACGAAGCACAGGCCATCGCAGCCCGGACCTGCCGACGGGGCGCGATCTGGTGCAAGAGCTGATGGACGAACGCAGCGACGAAACAGCGCGTGAGTGACGCCGATATCGTCGCTGATAAGTCTGCGGTCATCGCCCTCTAGGTTTGCGAACCGTTCATTGGGACGCCCTGTAGTTACAGCTGACCGGGTTGGGCAAGCCTCGATGTCCGTGTCGAGATCATGGTGATCCGATAAATCGCGGGCGAACGTCCGCTGTCCGGCGGATTGAAATCCGCCCTACTGTCCGGGGGAAAATGGGAAGGATGGCTCAAGCGAGCGCCTTGTACCGAACTTTGCTTCCAAGAGCCCGTTGTCCGGGCTCGTCCCGGGCATCCACGTCTTCGGACAGCCACAATCTCCGCACCGAACACGTGGATGACCGGACCACGTCCGGCCACGGGGATTCTCTCTGGTTGCACAGGATTGTAGCCTCGCAACCGTCTGCAATTCGGGAATAACGAGAATAGGTCAATCGAAGGTCAGGACGGTGCGGGCGACTTCGCCGGCTTTCATGGCGCGGAAGGCTTCGTTGATGTCGCCGAGATGGCCGCGCTTGGTGACCATATCGTCGAGATTGAGGCGGCCCTGTCGGTAGAAGTCGAGATAGAGCGGGATGTCGTAGCGGAAGCGGTTCGAGCCCATTCGCGAGGTCTGCACCTTGCACTCCGGCCGGATCGCCATCCATGGAAATTCGATCATCGCGTCGGGCGGCAATACCCCGACGATCGTGGCAGTGCCGCGGATCGCAAGGCTCTCGATCGCCTGCCGCACGAGCTTGGCGTTGCCGACCGCCTCAAAGGCGTGATCGACGCCGGCACCGCCGGTCAGCGCACGCACGGCCTTGACCGGGTCGTCCTCGGCGCTGTCGACGAAATCCGTTGCCCCGGCACGCGCCGCCATCTCGCGCTTCGACTCGAACTGATCGACGCCGATGATCTGACGGGCGCCGCCGATCCGCGCCCCCTGGATGATCGACAGCCCGACACCGCCGCAACCGAACACCGCGACGGTCTGCCCGGCTTCGAGGCCCGAACTGCGCAACGCGGCGCCGACTCCGGTCAGCACGCCGCAGCCGACCAGCGCCGCTTTGTCGAGCGGCAGTTCGGGATCGATCTTCACCAGCGAGTTCTCGTGCAGCAGCATCTTTTCAGCGTAGCTCGATATGCCGATGAACTGGCGGAAGGGCTGGCCCTTTTGCGACAGCCGCGGCTCCGCGGTTTCCGGCCGGGTGACTATCCCGCCAGTGCACAAATTCGGATGACCTGAGAGGCATTGCGGGCAATTGCCGCAAAATCCCGAGAGGCACGCGACGACATGATCGCCGAGCTTGACGGCCGTCACATCGTCACCAACCGCCTCGACGATGCCCGCGCCCTCGTGTCCAAGCACGATCGGCCGATCGAGCGGGAACCGCCCGACACCGTCGACCACGTGGAGATCGCTGTGGCACACGCCGGTGGCCGCGGTGCGGACCAGAACCTCGCGGCCCCATGGCTTGTCGATCTCGACCGCCTCGATCGTCAGCGGCTCGTGTGCCTTGCGAAATACGGCGGCTTGGACCTCCATGTTCCCTCCCTCAACTCTTCAGTCTGCGGCGGCGGCACTTTCTTGATGCCGCTCATAGCGCCGTGCCGGTGTGTTGACCGGCTCTGTGAGCGGAACGGCTCCGAATGAGACGGCTTTACGCTCGGCCGAGGCATCGGCGTAGAGCGTGGTGCGCTGGCGCGGCTCGCGTCCTAACGAGCGGACCAGCGCCTCCATGCTCTCGGGCGGCATCTCCTGGCCGTGCACCGCGCCGGCAGCGCGGGTGATGCTCTCGTTCATCAGGGTGCCGCCGAGATCGTTGGCGCCGGCCGCGAGACAGGCGGTGGCGCCGCCGCTGCCCATCTTGACCCAGGAGGTCTGGATGTTGGTGATGACCGGGTGCAGCGCAAGCCGTGCGACGGCGTGCATCAGCACCGCTTCGCGGTAAGTCGGGCCGCGGCGGGCGCGGCCCTTCAGATAGATCGGCGTCTCCATCGGCACGAAAGGCAAGGGCACGAATTCGGTAAACCCGCCGGTCTTGGCCTGCAGCGCGCGGATGCGTAAGAGGTGCCGCGCCCAGTGCTCGTAACGCTCGACATGGCCGTACATGATCGTGACGGTGCTTCTGAGCCCGACCTCGTGGGCGGCTTCCATGACCTCAAGCCACTGCCCGGTCTTGATCTTGTCCGGGCAGATCACGGCGCGGACCTCGTCGTCGAGGATTTCGGCCGCGGTGCCGGGAAGCGAGCTGAGCCCGGCCGCCTTCAGCTCGCGCAGGAAATCGGGAACGGTGCGGTGGATGGTCTTGGCACCCTGCCAGATTTCGAGGGGCGAGAAGGCGTGGATGTGAACGCCCGGCACCGCTTCCCTGATCGCGCGGCAGATCGCGAGATAGGTCGCGCCGGTGTATTCCGGGTGGATCCCCCCCTGCATGCATACTTCCGTGGCGCCGCGTTCCCAGGCTTCCTCGACCCGCCGCTGAATCTCGGGAAGATCGAGGTCGTAGGGCCGGCCGCGCAAATTTTCGCTGAGCTTGCCTTTCGAGAAGGCGCAGAATTGGCAGCGGAAATAGCAGATATTGGTGTAGTTGATGTTACGGGTTACGACGTAGCTGACCACGTCGCCATTGACCCGCTGCCGGAGCACGTCAGCGGCTCGGCACACCGCATCGAAAGCATCGCCGCGAGCGGAGAACAACCGCACGATATCGGCCTCGTCGAGCACCTCTCCGGCCACCGTCCGGTCGAGTACGGCCACCAGTGGCCCCTCACCCTCCCGCTGCGCGGGCCCCTCCCTCTCCCCGCTGAAGCGGGGAGAGGCGTATCCGGCCCTCTTCTCTCTCGCCCCGCTTGCGGGGAGAGGGCCGTGAGGGGCGATCGCGATTGGCGGTTCGGTTCCGGAGCCAGCCACCCAGTCGTCGGGCCGCGCCAGCCCTTCGGCATCGATCACGCGGAGCACGGCGGGGCGCAGCGCCGGATCGAGCCAACGCTCGGGGTCACGAGCATAAGCCGGATAGATCGCCAGCCGCTCGACCAAGAGCTTGCCGCTGGCGGCGGTCTCTCTCGCCAACCGGTCGAGCGCCGGCCATGGCGCCTCGGGGTTGACGTGATCCGGAGTGACCGGCGAGACGCCGCCCCAATCGTTGATGCCGGCCGCGATCATCTCGGCGAGGGCCCCGGGGTTCAGATTGGGCGGCGCCTGGATGTTCATCTCGGGGCCGAAGATCAGCCGGGCGACTGCGATGGTCCAGAGATGGTCCTCGAGGTCCGGCTCCGGCGCTTGCGCCATGCGCGTCCCCGGCTTTGCCCGGAAATTCTGGATGATGATCTCCTGCAGGTGACCATACTGGTCGTGCAGGTCGCGCAACGCCAACAGCGACTCGATCCGCTCGCGACGCGTCTCGCCGATGCCGATCAGGATGCCGGAGGTAAACGGCACCGCCGCCTCGCCAGCGGCGCGGATCGTCTCGAGCCGCACCGCCGGGTCCTTGTCCGGCGAGCCGAAATGCGGTCCGCC
>Ga0070717_10004283_pt1 | contig 10286 bp, 8 predicted proteins | sample LARL113metaG_FD_71366 | JGI IMG/M metagenome (GOLD analysis project Ga0070717, IMG submission 71366) | Corn, switchgrass and miscanthus rhizosphere microbial communities from Kellogg Biological Station, Michigan, USA - LAR L11-3 metaG | ecosystem: Host-associated > Plants > Roots > Rhizosphere ... | reverse complement strand
CGGATGATTGCCCGCATCTGGCGAGGCCGGACTCGTGAATCCGACCAGAATACTTACTTCGAATATCTGCAGCGAACAGGCTTGAAGGATTACGCCTCAATCCCCGGCAATCGCGGGGTATGGGTGCTGCGGCGCGTTTATGAAGGTAAGGCGGAGTTCACGCTCATATCATTGTGGGATTCGTGGGATGCGATCAAAGCTTTTGCTGGTCCCGAGTACGAGCGGGCCGTCTACTATCCCGAGGACACGAAGTTCCTGTTGGAACTCGAGCCGAACGTCACGCACCACGAGGTTCTGCACTCAGGCTCAACCGTGACTAATCAGTCGTGACAAAATGCCCCGGCGCCCTACATCAGCATTCCCGCAATGGAAGCGGACATCAGGTTCGCCATGGTTCCCGCCAACATGGCTCGGACTCCGAGACGCGCCAATTCGCCTTTCTTGTTCGGCGCTAGTGCGCCGATCCCGCCGATCTGAATCCCGATCGAACTTAAGTTCGCGAACCCGCACAGCGCGAATGTGGCAATCGTGAATGAGCGCGGATCGAGGGCTGCTTTTTGAGGCCCAAGCAACGAGAACGCCACCAGTTCGTTCAGCACCATTCGCGTACCCAGCAGATTTCCGATAATCGGACAATCGTGCCAGGGAATGCCGATCACCCATGCCACCGGCGCGAACAGCGTCCCAAAGATTCTCTCCAAACTGGAAGGGAACCAGAGAAAACCGAAATGCGCGAGCCCGTCATGAATTCCACCAAGAATGCCGTTCGATAGCGCGATCAGAGCGAGAAATGAAATCAGCATAGCGGCGATGTTCAGCGCCAGGTTTAAGCCATCGGTCGTGCCACGCGCGATGGCGCCGAGCACATTCTCGTGCTTTTCGGCTTCAACTTCCTTCTCATTCATTACAACCCGCCCAGCCGTCTTTGGCTGCTCGGTTTCCGGTACCAGCATTTTGGAAATCAGAATCGTCCCCGGCGCGGTCATGATCACGGCGCTCAGCAGATGCTTGGGCTCGATGCCAAACGCGATGTATGCGGCCATTATTCCGCCGGAAACGTGCGCCATGCCGCTCGTCATAACCGTCATCAATTCGGAGCGGGTGAGGTCCGGCAGAAACGGACGAATAGTCAGCGGAGCCTCAGTCTGTCCCATGAAAATGCTGGCCGCAACATTGAGCGATTCGGCGCCACTTGCGCCCATGAAACTCGTCATGACGCGCGCGACTTGCTTGATGATGAACTGCATCACCCCATAGTGGTACAGCACGGCGAAGAACGCAGCGATGAAAATGACCGTCGGCAGCACTTGAAAAGCGAAGTAGAAGCCGAGGTGGGAGCCTTGTTTGCCGAGGTCTCCAAAAACGAATGACGATCCGGCGAAGGCATAGCTGAGCAACCGATTGACCGTGTCTCCGGCCTTCTGGAACACGCGGCGGCCAATATCCGCTTTCAGCACAAAAACCGCAAAAGCAGCTTGCAGACCCAAACCCCAGGCTACGGTCTTAACGCGAATAGCACGGCGCTTTGTCGAGAAAGCGAATGCCAGCCCAAGCATAGTCAAAATGCCGAGAATGCCAGTGAAGCGGCCCATTCAGTTTTTGTCTCCAGATTTTCCGATCACGCAATGGAGGAGAGGTCTTCTGGCGGGAGTCGTATCGCCAATCTCATAACTGGCTTCGATCAACGTCTTGGCGCGAGCGGCGCACGCTTCGGAATTGTAGTGAATAGTGCACAGCGGTTCTCCCGCTGCTACGCTGTCTCCAACTTTTTTGCGTAACGCAAGTCCGACCGACGGGTCCACAGAATCTTCCTTCTTCTCGCGCCCACCACCAAGAACCACGCAAGCGATGCCGACGGCTTCGCAGTCGATCTTCATCACGCAGCCAGATCGCGAGCTGAGTACATCAAGCTTGTGCTCCGCCTGCGGCAAACGGCGCGGATCGTCGATCACGCTGCTATCGCCGCCTTGCAGCGCCACCATCTGCCCGAACTTTTCGAGCGCCTTTCCGGATCGGATGAGCTGCTCCGCCATCTGCCTGCCTTGTGTGACGCTTGCAGCCGCGCCACCAAGCAGAAACATCCATCCTGCTAATTCCAGACAAAGTTCTCGCAAATCTTGCGGCCCGGCGCTGCGCAGCACATCAACCACCTCGGCAACTTCAAGAGAGTTTCCCACTAGAAGTCCCAGCGGCTGATCCATATCGGTGATCAAGGCGATCACCTGCTTTCCCATTCGCTCGCCGGTTTCGACCATAAGTTCAGCAAGGAACGCGGCATCTTCTTCTTTCTTCATGAACGCGCCGGAGCCCGTTTTCACGTCGAGCACAAGTCCGTCAATTCCTTCCGCCAGCTTCTTGCTCATAATGGAAGCGCAAATCAGATAAGGACTTTCCACGGTGCCGGTGACGTCGCGCAACGCATAAAGCTTTCGGTCGGCTGGAGCGATCTCAGCCGTCTGGCCAATCATGGCGCAGCCGCAGGTGCGCAACACGCGGCGGAACTCAGGCACCGGGAGATTTACGTTGAATCCAGGAATCGATTCGAGTTTGTCGAGTGTACCGCCGGTGTGGCCGAGGCCGCGTCCGCTGATCATCGGGACGATCAATCCAGCCGCCGCCGCCAGCGGCGCCAGGACGAGAGAAGTCTTGTCGCCCACACCGCCGGTAGAATGCTTGTCGATTTTCTTCGCGGAAAATTCAGAAAGGTCGAGCACCTCGCCGGAGCGTAGCATGGCGTCGGTGAGAGCCGCAGTTTCCGAACGCGTGAGCCCCCGGATAACCGCCGACATCAGCCACGCTGCGGCCTGATAATCAGGAATTTCGCCGCTGGTATAGCCGCGAACTAAGTATTCGATTTCCGTGCGCGAAAGCTCAACACCATCGCGCTTCTTGCGGATTACATCCACCGTACGAATAGCCGGAGCACTCACGAGGGCTGCGTTCACTTGAGGCGGAATCCTTCCGGCAGAAGTTCAGTGATCTGTGCTTCCTTCCATCCGTCGGCGCCGGGAAAGAAGACCACCGAATCAGGACCAAATTCATAGATTACTTGGCAGCAGGCTCCGCACGGCGAGCAGGGAACACCTTGAGCATTGAACACGGCGACGGCGCGAATGTCGAGTTTCGGACCTGCCGCGGCGATTGCGAAAAAGATTGCCGTCCGTTCGGCGCAGTTTGTCATTCCATATGACGCGTTTTCCACGTTGCAGCCGGCAAAGATTTCCCCCTTGGAGGTCAGAATCGCGGCGCCTACTCGAAAATTAGAATAGGGCGCATAGGCGTTTTTTGTGACTCGGCGTGCAGCCTGGACAAGTTGCTTACGCTGCTTGCTTGAAACGCTCTGCTTTGCCATGGGTCGGTAAACGAAGTTCGTGAGACGGAATTTCGCGCCCGATTGTAAACCTTAAACGGCTGTTACAGAACTATTTTCGGGGGACGTGGCGTCAGTCCTTCGCAAAAAGACCGATTAGGGGTTCCGCGCTCCGTGTCACGGCATGGCTTCACAAGTTGCCGGAAAACTCTGTTTGGAACCTATTTGAGGAGGGCAAGAGTTACTGATGGCGCTGGACCCTTTGTCATTCCGAACTGCTTTCGCGGTGAGGAAGCTGCTTTGCTGGTGTTTCCGCAACTTGTTTAGCCTTGCCCAAAAAGACCCTGGAAGACTGCGGCTTCAGCCGCTGAGGATGTTGCGCCGAATGGGTGTGGTACAGACGATGTCCAATGCCAACTAATTATTTATCTGTGAATAAGTCGCTCTCTTGAGAAACTCGCCCTGTCCTGCACGGCCGAGAAACTTGTCTCCGTCAACCACGACTCGCCCTCGCGAAAGGACAGTATCCGGCATGCCCATGACCTGGATTCCCTCGAACATCGAATAGTCCACGCGCATGTGGTGAGTTTTGGCGCTTATGGTGTGTTTGCGATTGGGATCGAAAATTACCAGGTCAGCGTCGCTGCCGACGGCAATCGTTCCTTTTCGCGGATGTAGGCCGAAGAGCTTTGCGGGAGTGGTGGAAACCAGCTCGACAAACCGGTTCACACTGAAACGGCCCTGTGCGACACCTCCGGAATAAATCAGGCTCATGCGATGCTCGATGCCTGGGCCGCCGTTGGGAATCTTCGTGAAGTCATCCTTCCCGAGTTCTTTCTGCTCTTTGAAACAAAATGGACAGTGATCGGTGGAGACGACCTGGAGGTGATCGCGCTTCAATCCATTCCACAGCTTCTCCTGATGCCATTTTTCACGCAGCGGCGGCGTGAAAACATACTTCGCGCCTTCAAAGCCGGGTGCATCGAAATTCTCGATCGAGAGATACAAATATTGCGGGCAAGTCTCCGCATACACCGGAAGGCCGCGATCTCGCGCTTCACGAACTTTTTCGAGCGCATCGTTACAGCTCAAGTGCACGATATAAACCGGCGCGCCGGCCATCTCTGCCAAGGCGATTGCACGAGCCGTTGCTTCTGCTTCGGCGGTCGTCGGGCGTGTGAGCGCATGATATTTCGGCGCTTTTTTCCCTTCTGCGAGGGCCTGCTGCACGATCACATCGATTGCGCTTCCATTTTCTGCGTGCATGCAAACCAGCCCGCCGTTTTTTGCGGTAGTCTGCAGGGCCTTGAAGATGCTGGCATCGTCCAGCATGAACACGCCGGGGTAAGCCATGAAAAGTTTAAAGCTGGTAACGCCCTCCCGCACCAGCGCATTCATTTCCTTTAATTGCGTGTCGCCCAGCTCAGTAATAATGCAATGAAATGCATAATCGCAAACTGCTTTCTGCGACGCCTTCTTCATCCACGTATCGAAAGCCGTTCGCAGCGACTGTCCTTTGTACTGGATTGCGAAGTCAATCAGCGTTGTCGTCCCACCAAATGCTGCCGCGCGCGTACCGGTTTCAAAGTCATCGGCGCTGGTAGTGCCGCCGAACGGCATATCCAGATGGGTATGGACATCAATACCGCCAGGAAAAACATATTTGCCTGCTGCATCCAGCACGCGTGCGGCATTTTGCCTTGGCAGATTTTGTCCGATAGCTTCGATTTTGCCCGCGCTGATTGCGATATCGGCCGAATAGGTGTCGGTCGCGGTCACGACTTGTCCGTTGGCGATGATCGTATCGAAACCCATTCAACCCTCCGCTGCTCGACGAAGCGAACAGAGATTTTATGCTAAACTGCCGCACTTCAGTTCTTGATATTTCTTCAGGCGAAGGAACGCTATGCAGTTCGGCATTACCCTGAAACCCGATATTTCGGTGGAACGCATCGTTAGATTAACGTGCCAGGCCGAGTCCGCGGGATTCCAGTACGGCTGGATTTTCGATTCCCACGTTCTGTGGAAAGAGCCATATCCGCTGCTCACTTTAATGGCCACCAACACAAAGCGGATGCGCCTCGGCACATGCGTCACGAATCCAGCAGTGCGGGACATGACCGTTACCGCCAGCCTGTTTGCCACTCTCAACCTAATTTCGGGAGGCAGGATGGAATTAGGCATCGGGCGGGGCGACAGCTCGCGGCGGGTGTTGGGCAAGAAGCCCGTCACGTGGGCGCAATTGGAGGATTCCGTCAAGAAGTTTCGCGAGCTGACGGCCGGTCACGAAATTGAATATGACGGCCAGCCCACCCGGCTCACATGGGCGGAGCATCCTCCGCGAGTTTGGATTGCTGGATACGGCCCCAAGGTTCTGCAAATGGCGGGACGGGTCGCAGATGGAATTATTCTTCAGTTCGCCGATCCCGACTTGATCGCATGGTGCCTCGGCTTTGTAAAAGAAGGCGCTCGCAGCGCTAACCGCGACTGGCGAGGCATTGAGGTCATGGCGGCGGCGCCGGTTTGGGTCTCTGATGATTTAGGTGTGGCGCGTGAGCGCGTGCGATGGTTTCCGGCGCTGGTTTCCAATCACGTGGTGGACCTTATTCGTCAGTACAAGCCGGAAGATCTGCCTCCTGCGCTTACTTCCTATGTTCAGAATCGTGCCGGCTATGACTATTTGCATCATTGCGAGGTGGAAAGCAGCAACGCCAATTTCGTGTCCGACGATGTTGTTGATCGTTTCTGCATTGTGGGCTCGGCCCAAGATCATCGCGAAAAGCTGCACAAGCTTGCGGACGTAGGTGTGACTCAATTCAACGTGTATCTTATGTGCGGAGAAGAAGAGCAAACGCTCGAGACATACGAGCGCGAAGTCCTGCCCACATTCCAGGAAACCGCAAAAGCAAGTTCATAGTTAGGCCGGAGAACGCGCCGCTGAGCGAGACCGAAGGGAATCTGGTTTCCTGCTGACCGCGTTACGCCTCCATTGGAGAGAGTGCTACCTGACGTTGAAACTTCATCAAGACGTAATACAGCAGAAAGGAAATCGCAAATCCCACAAACCACGAGTAGTCGTAAAGCGCCCGCACCGATGGAACCGCCAATCCCACAAGGGCCGTTCCTGCTCCTAAGGCGAGCGCACCGATGGCGCGCCAGTTGAATCCCTTTGAGTATTCGTAAACTCCTCCGCGGAGATAGAGATCATTCAGTTGCAGAGTGCGTTTTCGCAACAGGAAGTAGTCGCATATCATGATTCCCGCAACCGGTCCAAGAAAGGCAGCGTACCCACCCAGCCAGCCGAGGATGAAGGTCTTGTAATTGGCCAGCAGTTTCCACGGCATCAGGGCGATGCCCATAAAGCAGGTAATTATGCCGCCCGTCCGGAAACTGATTCGCCGAGGCCATAAGTTGGAAAAATCGTTCGCCGGTGAAACGACGTTGGCTCCGATGTTCACATTGAGCGTAGCCAGCAGAATCGCGATCAACGAGATCACTACCGCGATCGGAGAGTGGAATCGGCTGAGCAACTGTACCGGATCCCAGATCGCAGTTCCGTAAATCACCACCGTAGCTGAGGTCACAACAATACCGATAAACGCGTAGAGCGTCATGGTTGTAGGCAGGGCCAGTGCCTGCCCGATCGCCTGCTCTCGCTGGCTGCGTGCAAATCGTGTGAAGTCAGGAATGTTCAACGAAACCGTGGCCCAAAATCCGACCGTGCCATTCAGCGCAGGAATTAGAAACTTCAAGAAATCCGAAAAATTGCTGAATCGCGAGGGAACTGCGAGCATGGGACCGAAACCGCCGGCGCTGTGATATGCCCATCCTAGAAGTGACAGCCCGACACCCAGCAGCACAGGCGCGCTGATTCCCTGGAGAACACGTATGTATTCAATGCCCTTGAGAATTACAGCCACGTTGATCAGCCAAAACAGGAGGAAGCAAATGGCGCTGCCATGAGGGACCTGTTTCCATCCGGGCGCAAGAGTTGCGAGTAGAGTGCTCATGGCCTCGCCGCCGATCCAGGTTTGAATACCGAACCATCCGCATGCCACCAGCGCCCGCAGGACCGCCGCGACATTTGCACCCAATACCCCGAACGAAGCTCGCGCCAGCACCGGGAACGGGATTCCGTATTTCGTCCCAGGGTGCGAGTTCAACAGCATGGGGACCATCACGATCACATTGCCTATAAAGATCGTGATTACTGCTTGCTTCCAATTCATCCCACCCTGAATCAAGCTGGCAGCCAGCATGTAAGTCAGAATGTTGACCGACATCGAGATCCATAGCGCCGCGTAGTTGTAAGTTCCCCAATGACGGCGCTCGGCAGATGCCGGCGCGAGGTCAGGATTGTAGAGAGGACTGGATTCGATTCGGGATGAAACGGGCGACAATAATGTCATTCGATTCCTTGATGAATTGTCATTCCGAATGGCTTTAGCCGTGAGGAATCTGCTTGTGTCGGGAAAGCAGATTCCTCGCACGCTCTCGGTGCGCCAGCGCGCCTGCGAGCGGCTCGGAATGACAATGTGGAAGAGCTAGTGGCAGCGTAGGTTATGCCACTGCCCCTCCAAACCAGTTTGTTACAGTCCTGAAATCTCAATCCGCCGCCGCTGCCGCCCCGGTCTGCGCTGTCAGCGGTCCATAGCTTTCTGGCCGACGATCACGGAAGAACTGCCAAACCTTTCGCACCTCGGTGATCATGTCGAGATCGAGATCAGCGACAACCACTTCGTCTTTGTCGCGGCTGGCTTGGGCAACGATCTTTCCGCGCGGATTGCAAAAATAGCTCTTCCCATAAAATTCGCCAATGCTCCACGGCTTTTCTTTGCCGACGCGATTAATGGCGCCGACAAAGTAGCCGTTGGCTACGGCGTGGGCGGGCTGCTCCAATTCCCACAGATACTCTGACAATCCTGCCACTGTGGCTGAAGGATTGAACACGATTTCTGCGCCGTTCAATCCCAGAATCCGCGCGCCCTCGGGAAAATGCCGGTCATAGCAAATGTAAACGCCCAGGCGCGCATATTTCGTCTCAAAAACCGGATAACCCAAGTCGCCCGGCGTGAAGTAAAACTTTTCCCAAAATCCTGGATGGCAGTGCGGGATGTGGTGCTTGCGGTATTTCCCAAGATAGCGGCCATCGGCATCGATCACAGCGGCGGTATTGAAATACACTCCCGGCATCTGCTCTTCGTAAACTGGTACTACGATGACCAAGCGATGTTTGGCCGCGACTTTTTGCATTAGCTGAATTGTGGGACCGTCTGGCACACGCTCGGTAAGCTCATACCAGCGCACATCCTGTTCAGCGCAAAAATAGGGACCGTAGAAAAGCTCCTGCAAGCACAGGATTCGGACTTTCTTCTTCGCCGCCTGTTGGATCAGTTTCAGGTGCTTTTCGATCATGGCTTTCTTGATCTGTGGCAGCGCGTGCTTGGGGCCGAGTTCGTTGCTGGCTTGAATCAGCCCACAGCGGACAATTCGGGGCATACAGACCTCCGCGGAAAGGAACTATAGCAGAAACTATGAGGCGCTATCGCAGGGCGGAAAACAAAGCATCCTTCCAGCGGGTGTTATCGATTTTCCAGCACACTTTAGCCTTGCGTCCGGCATGCAAGAGGGGTGCCCAAACCGCCCGGTTGCGGTCATCGGCTGCGACATTCAGGCGATCGACAACTGTCATACCCCGGGTTAATTCGCTCTGGACTTCCACATCCACGTAGTGCTCGCTCCACTCGGTTCCGATCGTCGGATCGAGGCCAAGGCACATTGCGATCGGGTCAGGCAGGGAGATGCCGTCTTCGCCGGTCTGGGTTTTATAAGCCTCACGTGCGTGGCTGTTGCACTCCATGGCAAAGCGGGCAAGCTCGGTCTTGAAGCCCTGAATGTGCGCGATATCGCGATCATGGAGGAGGGCCTCCGCTCGCGAGAGCTGCCATCCGACAAGCTCTATCGGAAGGCCGCTGCGGAGAACGATGCGAGCAGCCTCTGGATCGACCCAGATGTTATATTCGGCGGCCGGTATCACGTTTCCCTCGCAACACGGCGCACCTCCCATGATTACGCAGCGGCCAACTTTAGCGGCAATTTCTGGCCGCTTCGACAGCGCCAGAGCCACATTCGTAAGCGGCGCCAATGTGACCAGTACGATTCCAGTATGAGCATCGACTGCGTCGATGATCGCATCGGCAGCGTGCAATTTTGCCGCAGATTTACGGGGCGGAGGATAATTGTGATCTCCCAGTCCGTCACGGCCGTGAAACCAGGTCGCGCTCTGATGATCGCGAAGCAGCGGTTTTTCTGCGCCGGTATAAACCGGAACATCGGCTCCGCAGAGTTCAACCGTGTACAGCGCGTTGCGCGTGGCTTGTTGAACGTCAACATTTCCGGCGACTGTCGTGATCGCGACAACTCGAACTTCGGGCGCGCGAAGCGCCATGATGATCGCTAGGGCATCGTCCGAGGCAGTATCAGTATCGATCACGAATGAGCGCGGCACGCGCGTAAGGATACCAAAGCCGGTCCCGCGAAAGATCATTCTTTTCTCCACACAATTCCATACTGAGCTGCTGCGAATCTTGCCTGGATTGGCCGCATTTGGAATTTCTGAGAATTGATGCGACTATTGCGCGGCGCAGCGAGGCAGGTGCATGAAAGAATTCACCGGAAAACGCGTGTGTGGCTTGAGCATCGCAGTTGTTCTCATCGCGCTGATCCTGGGAGCGCCGTTGCGAGCGGACCAAATTTCGCTTCAAGCAATCGTTACTCCTTCCACAACGATTCTGAAAGATGGCCGCCCGCTCACCTTTGCGGTTCACGGCTTCATTGAATTCAAGTCGCTGGCTGAATTGTTTCCTTACATTGACTTGCAAACCCAGCGCTGGAATCTCGACGATACACAGCGGCAGCAGTTGGCACGCGACTTGCTTCGCCGCGGGATCGAGAGTCGGATCGTTTCCATGAATGA